>LNFM01000011.1_pt1 | contig 374611 bp, 354 predicted proteins | sample 596031 | NCBI WGS metagenome assembly LNFM01 (sample SAMN04254537, study PRJNA301005) | activated carbon metagenome | isolation source: dual media filters at the Ann Arbor, Michigan drinking water treatment plant | place: USA: Ann Arbor | reverse complement strand
GTACGTCAAGCTCGTCGCTGTCGTCGAGGCATTGCTCAAGGTCACCGTGTGGACCAGGTCCGTGCCTTCTGTTTTGCTGTCGCTGGTCACGCTGCTGACCGTTGGCACGCCACTACCTGCCCCGAGACTACCAACCGCAAGACCCGAACCGCTCTGCTCAGGAAACTCCGGCAAAACGCCACGATCTGCCACGCCGAAATCAAACGTCAACGGCGTAACCGCCTCAAACAAGCGCGACAATTGCACGAAAGAGTGGCCGCCACCAGCCGAGCCGCCACTTAAGCCGGCCTCGGTTTCATCCAGCAAATCATCCAGACTACCGCCGAGCGCAATCGCGTCATTGATACTGGTGTTTTCACTGACCCGTGCCAGCAAGGCCGCATTGTGGGCTTCGGCGTCAGCATCAAATATGGTCGCATCTAGGGTGACGACCTCGGCCTGCCGGATGTTATAGACAGCGCCATTGCTGGATTCCAGCTCAACACTGGCATTCGCGCCAGTGATAATGACATCGCCTTCGTGGACTTGATCACCCAATTTGAGCAGCGTGCGCGTACCGTCTTCTCCGCGAATGAATACCTCGCCTTGAAGTGCGACAACTTTACCGATAACGCGTGCTGATTCAGCCATGATGAACATCCAACATAAAGATTGAGATGTTATCGACTGTAGAGAGCTTGATGCCTCAGGTAAATAGTACCTAGGTACTAGAGAGCAACAATTGTGTTGCGGAAATGTGAAAAACTGTTAAACAGGGCCTTGATTTCGTATCAACAAGGCAAGTTGCAGGCGGTCGCGTACACCCAGCTTTTCAAAGATCGCGCCCACGTGGGATTTTACCGTGCGTTCGGTGATCCCGAGCTGGCTGGCAATCTCTTTATTACTGGCGCCGCTGACGACGATTTGCGCGACTTCCAGTTCTCGTTGCGTCAGCAAGGCAGTCAAATCTTTTTCCGGCGTTTTCGGTGCCGGCGTAACCGCTTGTGCACTCATCACGACCATCCTCTGCATCAAGGACGCACCTATCCACAAACCACCCTGCGACACCACGCTGGCTATTTGCTGCAAGACGGCGGCAGAAGCGTGGCTATTGCAATAACCACGTGCGCCAAGCGCAAATACCGCCAGCGCTTCATCATCATTCGGCATATCGCTCATAACCACATAAGGATGCTGTGCGACTTGTTCACGCGCAGCCAATAACTGCTCGCGAAACGGCAGCTCTGCGTGCAAGCGCAGCCACACGATATCCGGCGTCGGCAGCACCATCGCAGGGTCGCCAAACCGCAAGGTTTTCAAATCTGCAAAAGCCTGCTGCCAGTGAGGCAATACCTTGCCGGTATCCGACAAAAAAAGATGGTGGGAAACTATCAAATAAATCTCGTAATTTAGCGCTCGGTCATTGCCGCCTGCTTGGCGCGCAAAACCGGCTTCATAAGGTAAGACAAGATACTTTTCTTGCCGGTAATAATGTCCACCTCGGCCACCATGCCGGGGATGATAGGCAGATTGTTGCCCAGCGACGATTTGTTCGTGATCACTCTCACCATGTAATACGTATTGCCTTTATCGTCTGTGATCGAGTCGGCTCCAATGTGCTCCAGCGTCGCCTCCATGCCACCATATACAGAGAAATCATATGCGGTAAATTTGACGACCGCTGCCTGACCTGGCTTCAGGAACGCAATATCTTTCGGCAGCACGCGCGCTTCCAACACCAGCTTGTCTTCGAACGGCACAATTTCCACCACATCGCGGCCCGGCTGCACCACCCCGCCCACCGTATTCACCATCAAGCGCTTGACCGTACCCTTGACCGGCGAACGGATCGCCGATTGCTTCACCTTGTCGGCCAGGCCCGTACTACTTTCCGTCAGTGAATTCAGCTTGGCCATGGTTTCCGAATATTCCTTGCTCGCCACGTTACGTGCAATCAATTCCACTTCCTGAATCTTGCGTGACGCTTCTGAAATCGCTGATTGCGCACGAGCAATTTGTGTTCCAGCGACATCGCGCTCAGCGCGGAAGCGTGCGACATCGCGCTCCAGACGCAGCAATTCAACTTCAGACACCGCGCCTGATGCCAGCAAAGGCTTGGTCACTTGCAGCTCTTTCGCACTGGAGTCATACGCCTGCGCTGCCTGCGCCTGTTTCAATCTGGCTTCCGACAACTCTTGCTGGCGCTGAATCATTTGCTGCTGCGCGATCGAGATTTGCGCCTGCAATTCCGACGTCGCCGCCTCATACAAACGGCGTTCTTCTGCGGCAGTTTGCGGATCTTCCTTCACTACTTCTTCAGACGGCACGTAAGGCTGACCGGTACCGATCGCCTGCAAGCGCGCCGCCTTGGCCGACAGCGACAAGTATTGGGAACGGCTTTCTCGCACCGACGATTCAAAGCGGGTCGGATCAACTTGCAACAAGATTTGCCCGGCTTCTACCAACTGGCCTTCGCGCACATTGATTTTTTCAACGATACCGCCATCCAGACTTTGCAAAATCTGCAGTTGGCGCGATGGAATGACCTTGCCGTCGCCCTTGGTAATTTCATCGACACGCGCAATCGCGGCCCACAAGATGAATAGCAACGCCACCCATAACAAGGCCCGCATCAACGCGCGCGCGCGCAAAGGCTCTTGCTGAATAATAAAGTGATCGGCATCGCGTACAAAATCCTTGTCGGCCTGCTGCGGATCGTCTTTCCAGCGACTGAGCCAGTTGACCGTCTTAGGCTCCACCCGCACGCGTATCCATTCGAGCCAGAGATGAATGCGGCCCAGCGTTGCCTTCGAGCGATCAATCAGACGCGGGATCATTTTCTTGATCATGATGACCTCGCAATCCGACCGGACTGCAGCGCCGCGATAATCGTATCGCGCGGCCCATCAGCGACGATGCGTCCGTCGTCCATCACGATGATGCGGTCCGCCAGATCCATCAGGCTGGAACGATGCGTCACGATGATCATGGTCTTGTGTTGCGTGAACACGCGTATGCGTTCTTTCAGTTGTGTTTCAGATGTGTAATCCATCGCGCTGGTTGGCTCATCCAGCAATAACACTGGCGGATCCATCAGCACCGCACGTGCGATCGCGATTCCCTGACGCTGACCGCCGGACAGCGATTCACCGCGCTCACTGATAGGCATATCGAAACCTTCAGGATGGTTGTTGACGAAGTTCGTCAAACCTGCCATTTCCGCCGCCGCCACGATCGCCAGATCATCGGCATACGGCGCACGGATCGCGATGTTTTCACGCAGGGAACCGTAAAACAAAATCGAATCCTGTTCCACATAACCGACGTTGCGCCGCAGATCGGCCGGATCCAGCTGACGCAGATCAACGCCATCCAGCAGCACCGCGCCTTCGGTCGGCGCATACAAACCCAGCAGCAGTTTTTGCAAGGTGGATTTGCCGGAACCGATGCGACCGATCACGACCACCCGTTCGCCCTGCGCAATGCGGAAGCTGAGGCCGCGCAAGACTTCTTCCTTGCGCCCCGGATAAGTGAAATGCACGTTGCGGAATTCGATCTCGCCGCGAATTTCAGGCCTGTGGATGAAGGCACTCTGATCCGAACGTTCGCTCGGTGTTTCCATGACTTTTTCCAGCGCGGACAACGCCGTTTTTGCATTCTGGAACTGCAACAGTAAGCCAACGACTTGACCGAGCGGGCCCATCGCGCGCCCGCTCAACATGGTCGCAGCGATCAAGCCGCCCATGGTCAGCATTTTTTCGTGTATCAGATACACGCCGGCGATCACCACCATCACATTGACAAATTGCTGCAAGGTGGCGACGCCATTGGTGCTGGAAGACGACAATAAGCGCAGCTGACCGCTGACGCGCGCCAGGAAAGCCGTGGCTTTTTCCCACTTCTCTTGCATCTGGCTTTCCGCACCATGCGCCTTGATGGTTTCCAGTGCAGTCAGACTCTCCACCAGCGTCGCATTGCGCAAGGCGGAGGCGCGGAAAGTCGTTTCGGACAGATCATGCATTTTGTGCTGGACGATATAACTGTAAATGATCACGAGCACAATCCCGATCAACGGCAAAAATACCAGCGGCCAGGATATCCACGCCAACACCACTAGGAACAACAGTGCAAAGGGCAAATCGATCAGCGCCGTAACCGTGGCCGAAGCAAAGAAGTCGCGTACCGTTTCAAATGACCGCAAATTGGATGCGAACGCACCTACCGATGCCGGCTTGTGCGACAGGCGCATGCCAAGCACGCGCTCCATAATCAGCGAAGACAATTTCAAATCGATACGCGCACTAGCCAGATCGACGAAATGTCCACGCATCAGGCGAATCACATAGTCGAGGATCAATACCAGCGTCAGGCCGGCGGCAAACACCCACAAGGTTTCCTGCGCAAAGTTCGGCACCACGCGGTCGTACACATTCATCGTGAACAGTGGCATACCCAGTGCAAATAAATTGATCAGCAATGCGGCCGCCAGCACATCCTTGAAGATGGATGCCTGATCCATCAGCGCGCCCCAGAACCAGTGGCGTTGTGGCAATTCAGCAAAAGTCGGAGTGCGTTGATCGAAACGGAAATGCGGGCGAGAGAAAATGGCTACGCCGGTATAACGCGCAGCAAGCTGCTCGCGCGACAGCGTCACAGCGCCCTGACCAGAATCGGGGAATAACAGGCGCGCAGTCTGATTGTCGTCATCCCAGCTCAACAATAAACAAGATTCATTGCCGGCCAATAGCAAGACCACCGGCAGCAGAGCCGTATCGATTTTTGCGAGAGGACGACGCACGACTTTGCTGGAAAATCCGGCGCGCGCTGCCGCTCTGGCAAACAAGGACGGTGTCAGCACACCTTCCAGCAACGGCAGACCGGCAGAAAGAGCTGCATGCGTACTGGGACGACCATGTATGCGGGTCAGCTCAACCAGGCAATCGAGCAAAGGATCGTGATGTAGTACATCTTCCCGCAAGCCATCGATAGAATGGTCCGCTTTGACAGAACCGGCAACAACACTCGCCTTGTCATCAGAATTTTCCAATTGACTCATTGTCCCTTTGGTTTTTGTTTCCACTTGCAGCGTCTATTCGCCGAATATGTGTCACTTGCTCAGCGCATTCATGACGCCATTTTTATTTCCTCAAAACAACTTTGCATTTCGATTCTTGGACGCAAATTGCCTGATTAAATGTTTAATTGCCGTATGCCAATCTATATACCATGTAAGGTGATATGTGACTGCAAAGCCGGGCGCAACTTAACAAAATTTTGCATATAAAAGTGCAATTGCCTCGTTAATTTGTCCAATTCGCGTCACAACATTTCCGTACGGAATTATTTTTATCTGTGCTTATGATGTGCACTTACTTCAAGGATCAGCCAGATGCATCAACCAATTGATTGCGACATCCTGATCGTCGGCGGCGGCATCAACGGTGCCGGCATTGCGCGCGACGCCGCAGGTCGCGGCTTGTCGGTGGTCTTGTGCGAAAAAGATGACCTCGCTTCGCACACCTCCTCCGCTTCCACCAAGTTGATCCACGGCGGCCTGCGCTATCTGGAGCAATACGACTTCAGCCTGGTGCGCAAGGCATTGATAGAACGCGAAATCCTGATGCGCGCCGCGCCGCACATCATTCGCCCTTTGCGCTTTGTGATGCCGCACGATCAAGGTCAGCGACCGGCATGGATGATACGGGCCGGCATGTTCATTTACGACCATCTGGCCAAGCGCGAATTACTGCCCGCATCGGAAGGTATAGACCTGCGCTCGCATGCCGCTGGCGCGCCGCTGAAAGACAATTTCGTCAAAGCTTTTGCCTACTCGGATTGCTGGGTCGATGACGCACGCCTGGTCGTGCTGAACGCGATGGCCGCCGCTGAACACGGCGCCACCATTCTCACCCGCACCACTTGCGCAGCCGTCACGCGTCACGCCGATCACTGGCGCGCAACTTTGCGCAAGACCCCTCATCCCTCCAGCACCGATACGAACCATGCCGAAGCACCGCTAACCGTCCACGCCAAACTGCTGATCAATGCCACCGGCCCGTGGGCCGCCAGCTTTTTGCAGGACACCGTGCACGGACACGCCGGTAAAAAATTGCGTCTGATCAAGGGCAGCCACATCATCGTCAGAAAATTATTCGAACATCCCGACGCCTACATCTTCCAGCATCCGGACGGCCGCATCGTATTCGCCATCCCGTACGAACACGACTACACGTTGATAGGTACCACCGATATCGACTATCACGGCGACACCGACAAGGTCGCCATAGCCGCAGAAGAAACCGATTACCTGTGCGAACTGGTGAATCACTACTTCACGCAATCCATTACGCCTGCCGACGTCGTCTGGACATACTCGGGCGTGCGCCCTCTGGTTGAAGATGACAAGCAAGACGACAGTGAAAGCGCATCTGAAGTCACACGCGACTACAAACTCGCATTCGATACCGATGCGGCCCCCCTGCTCACCGTCTTCGGCGGCAAAATCACCACCTTCCGCAAATTGGCGGAAGAAGCGGTCGATCTGATTGCGCCGACCTTCCGCAACCAACATGGTGCATGGACTGCAGATGCGTACCTGCCGGGCGGCGACTTCATTGGCGCGCAGCCGAACAATCGCGGCGTACTGGCGTTCGATCATTTCGTACACAACATGCAACAGCAATATGCATGGTTGCCGCCGGCATTGGTCGAACGATACGTACATGCGTATGGAACGCGGATCAAGGTATTGCTGGCTGATTGCTTTAGCTTGAGCGATATGGGAGAAGAAATTTCGCCAGGCTTGTTTGCCGCAGAAGTGGATTATCTGATCCAGCATGAGTGGGCGTGCAGCGCTGACGATATTGTGTGGCGTCGCGCCAAATTTGGCTTGCATATGAACGTGGATGCGATAGAAAGCTTGTCTCTATATATCGCAGCCAATCTGCAAAAATATCGCTGAAAAATCCGGCTCACTACAGCGCGCACATGACGGGCGTCACATCCTGCGATGTACGCTGCGATAGCCAGCGCGATCAAACCAGGTTTTGTCGCGTTTCCAGCACCGCTTCATAGACATAGTTGCGGACAATCAGCTGATCGGTCGTATCCATATCGATGAACTCGGTACCTATCATGCAGGACGCTGGTCCTGCGTTCAAATCCTCGACGATATTTCTGATCTTTGCCTTCATTTTTATCTGGGCAGAGTCTTCGCTGCCGCAAGGCGGCAGACTGAACGACACGGTCACCACATCATCAATGTCGCCTATAGGCGTGGTCGTCGCGATCAATGCGCCGGTCGCACTCAAGTTGTCGAGCCTGACCTGATGAGATCCGGTTGCGGCAATAACATCCGCATCAAGTACCACCTTGATACGCATTTCCCGCCGCAGCTGCTTCATCTGCAAGGACGCCGGAAAGGTCAGACAAAGACAATATAACGGATGATGAATCGCCTTAACGACGGTGGTATCGAAAGTGCAGATCGCCGTTCCAGAAAACACCCGCACCGAGATTTTTTCGCCTTCGAAGAAATTGACGGCAGAACCGTTTTCACGCGGAAGTTTTACCAGCATGTATTCGTTGAGTTCCCAGCCTATCAGGGTCGAGATGTACTGCGCCTTGTTCAAGCCGCGATACGTTACAAATTGCAGCTTGGTACCCGCCTGCAGATTCATCGCTTCAAAAGCTAACGTGTCTGAAGTTGGAACTTCATTTCTTGGTGCGGAAATTACTGACGGCATTTTTATTCTTGGGCGCTGAGTGAACCGTTATTTTAAACATGGATTCTTACTTAGGAGTTACAGCTTCGCTATCTGCGTTCGGCGCATGAAAAATTTCTTGCACAAGTCACTGTTGAGATTTAATGGCACTAGCAAAGAAAAATTCTCTGCAACGGCAAATCTATTTAAGTTAATGCCAATGTGTTAGCGTCATGCTCTTAAAAAAATTTAAACAAAATTTCAGGGAAATTACCGTGTATAGAATTCTAAAATTAGCCGTTCTTTTATTTGCCGTAACTTCATTCACCACCGGCTGCATGAACCTGGCAACAGCCAACGTCAATCCGACTACAGATCTTTCAACACTGAAGACCATGTATGTTAAGCACTACCCATCCGATAACAGCGGGGTTAATCAGGAAATTGCAGACAAGCTGCGAAGCAAAGGCGTCACTGTAACCACCGGTTCCGGCGCGGCACCGAGCAATGTCGATGCACTTGTTACTTATGTTGATAGATGGATGTGGGACATCACTATGTACATGCTGGAGTTGACTATCACTATTCGCGACCCAAAAACAGAAGCTCCTCTCGCCACCGGCAATTCATTGCACACGTCTTTGACGCGCAAATCTCAAACGGCAATGGTGGATGAAGTTGTGAACAATATTTACAGTGCCGCTCCCATTGCGACTTCCACTGCGACGCAAACACCTGCTTCAAAAGCAGCGCTCATCAATCCTTCTTCTGTTGCCGCTCCTACACCTCTATCAAAAGGCTCTACGCTCACTACCAATCCTAATGATCTCGTCCAAAAATTACGCGCGTTAAGCGATCTTAAAAAGAATGGCGTGATCACAGAAGATGAATATACAAAAAAAAAGAAAACAGCTTATTGAAAATTTTTAATAGTTAGACGATTGCTCTACTCATCGTGATGGAAAAAGCGCTTGCTTAAACGGGAGCAGATATAAAAAGTGGGCGTAAATTACGCCCACTTAATCCAACGATTAAAGTTGATTAAGCAGCCTTCAACGCCTGCACATTGTCACCAACAGCATCAATCACAATCTTCCGAGGCTTCAACGCCTCCGGTATTTCTCTCGCCAGTTCGATATTCAACAAGCCGTTGTCCAGCTGGGCACCCACTACACGTACGTGATCGGCTAACTGAAAACTATGTTCGAAGTTGCGGGAGGCGATGCCGCGATGCAGGAAATTGCGCTGCGCTTCTTCGCGTGGCTTGCGACCTGTGATTTTGAGTGTGTCGCGTTCGGTTTCAATCTCGATCTCTGAGCGCTCGAAGCCGGCCACGGCCATCGTGATGCGATATTGGTCTTCACTAACCAGTTCGATGTTGTACGGCGGATAGCTGGGTTGCGCTTCTGCACGTTGTGCACCGTCGAACAGATGCGCCAGGCGATCGAAGCCGATAGCGGAACGGTAGAGTGGAGAAAAGTCGTAAGTACGCATATGAATATCCTTTAAAAAGTAAGCGATATGTTTGATGCGGACCTCAGGATCGAGCCTCCGCTATTCGGATATAGGGATATCAATATGCTTTTCAAGACCTTGAAAAATCGACTGGCCGTCTCTAAGCCAGCAGATTTTTCCGGTAATCGCCCATTTCTTTTGATAGCTACCGTACTGAGCAAACACGCTATCGAAGGTGACTTTTAACAACTTCTTCACATTTCCCCGCTGCCAATTTCACGAAAACCCGCCTTTTGTGCAAGAACACCACAGCAGCATTAACAGCAATTGTAATGATAACAATTCGTATTTATAATCCATCCCCTTGTAGTAATTGGTCTGCGTATCGGTGCTATGCACCTTTCCACGCGCAGCTCCACCATATTCCGGCAGCCATGGTGCTATTGCCTAGCCAGCTACTCCGTTTTGACTCTGAGGATTACATGAACCGACGTCTCACCCCTTTGGCAACAGCCTTGCTTGCTGCGTTTTCAGTACCGGCAACTTTTGCACAATCTGCGCCCACCGAAGCAACATTGCCGGCAGTAACGGTACAAGCCGGCGAACAAAACTACAATGCGATCACGTCAACCAGCGCAACCAAAATCAACGCACCTTTGCGCGACATTCCACAAACCATAAACGTAGTACCGCAAGAATTGATGCGCGACAAGGGCGTACGTTCAATGGAAGATGCCGTGAAATCCGTACCCGGTGTTGGCTTGTCGCACGGCGATGGTCAACGCGATCAGGTCACGATTCGCGGTTTCAGTGCAATTGGCGATCAGTTTGTTGATGGCGTTCGCGACGATGCACTGTATTTCCGCGACATGTCCAATGTCGAACAGGTGGAAGTCGTCAAAGGGCCTGCATCTGTGTTGTACGGTCGCGGCTCGTCTGGTGGCTTGATCAACCGCGTCACAAAAAAACCTGGCATGGACAAAAACGAGGCGATGTTGCAAGCAGGCAGCTGGAATCAGCGTCGTGGCGAGTTCGACCTTGCCCGCAACTATGAAGAAAGTGGCGTCGCCTTCCGGGTGACCGGTGCAGTAGAGCGCGCAGACAGCTATCGCGATCAGCAATTCCTGGAGCGCGAAGCATTTGCACCTTCACTCTTGCTCAAGCTCGGCGACAATACCAAGCTTCTTCTTCAAGCTGAATACCTGCATGACAAGCGTGTAACCGACTTCGGCATTCCTTCTTATCAAGGTCTGCCGGTCAATGTCGCACCGGGTACTTATTACGGTGCAGCCAATGCCAGGGATAACGATTATTCAGAAGCGAAAGTAAGCTCGACAGGTTTCACGCTGGACCACCGTTTCAACAATGAATGGTCGATACGCAATACCTTCCGTTACTACGAATACTCACTGGCTCGTTACAATACCAATGTCACCGCGGTTAATGAGACGGCGAAAACGGCCACGCTCAGCCGCGGTAATGTGCAGCGCGACGAAAATGGCTATTTCAACCAGACCGAGTTGATGCAAAAAATTACGTTGGCCGGCATGCAACATCAAATGTTGTATGGCGTGGAAATTGGTCAGCAAAACAAGAATCAACTATTTCTGTCGCAGACTCTTGCTCAACCGGTTGATCTCTTCACCCCGGTCAACCCAGTCGTCCCGTTCACCGTCACGGCACCAACGAGCAGGACCGATAACAAAGGCATCCTGACCACAGCCAGCGCCTATGTACAAGACCTCGTTACACTGTCGGAAAAATGGAAAGCTCTGGCCGGCATCCGCTACGACTCGTTCAAGCAGGAAACCCAGCAACACATTGCCGGACAACCCAATCTGAACCGCACCGACACAGCATGGAGTCCGCGCGTCGGTCTGGTGTATCAGCCAAGCGCCACCCAGTCCTACTATGCGTCGGTCAGCAAATCGTTCCAGCCATCTGCAGAAACCTTTGCACTGGCGGCGAACAATGCGCAACTGGACCCCGAAGAAACCACCAGCAAGGAAGTCGGCGCCAAATTTGATTTGTTTGATGGCAAGGCTTCCGCCACCGCATCCTTGTTCCGCCTGGAACGCAGCAACATTAAAATGACCAACGGCGTAACTAATACCATCATTCCGATCGGTAAACAGCGTACCGATGGTATCGAACTGACCTTTACCGGCGATCTGTCTGGCGGCTGGCAGATCTGGTCCGGCTACGCCTATCTGGATGCAACGGTCACCGACTCACCCAACATTGCCCTGCAAGGAAAGCGCGCCACCCTGACGCCTGAACACAGCGCCAATATCTGGCTGACCAAAGCATTGGGCCATGGCTTCAGTGCTGGTGCCGGTGTGAACTATGTAGGCAACCGCTTTGCCGACCCAAGCAATACCGTTACTTTGCCGGGCTACACCACGATGGATGCCATGATGTCGTACCGCATCAAGGGTTTCGATCTCCAATTGAATGTGAACAATCTGTTCGACCGTAAATACATCATCTCCGGTCACGGCTCTTCTGCCAATCTCAACTTGCCAGGCGCGCCGCGCAATGTGCAATTAACCGCACGTTACGCATTCTGATAACAACATGCCCACCCCCCCTAAAGGTCGTGGGCAATTTTTTAGCTTAGCGAATATGAAGAACTTCATGAAACCTTTGCTCGCCACGGTCTGCTGCGCCTCATTATTAGTTCGTGGTGTAGCGCAAGCACATTACCTCCGGCTGGAGTCCGGCAAGACCGACGCATCGCTGTATTACGGCGAAGTCGATGTTCATTGAAAGAAAAAAGCCCCGGCAAGCTAGACAAGATTAGCGGCGTACAAGCCTTCGCACTCAAAGGCTACGATAACAAAAAAGCTTATCTCGTACCCATCCAATATTTTGCATTGCCTGCATGAAAGGTTTCATGTCGATTGCACACGACAAGTCCATCGATCAAGTCACTTTTAATTTAGCGTAGTCCGGATTCCCAGCGGGGTAGCTTAGCTTCAACTTCTGCAATGTTTCGACCACGATCGTTGCAATCGCCAGATTACGATGAGTTTTTGAATCAGCCGGAATCACATACCAGGGCGCGTGATCGGCATCGGTTTCTATTATCGCCCTCGCATACAGACGCTGGTAATCGCTCCAGTATTTACGCTCTTCCAGATCGTTGGGATCGAACTTCCAGTGCTTGTCAGGATCCGCGATGCGTTCTTCCAGCCGCTGCTTTTGTTCGTCGCTAGAGATGTGCAAAAAGAATTTGAGAATGACGGTACCGGTTTCAGCCAGCATCTGTTCAAAAGACCGGATGTGCGCGTAACGCCGTGCGCATTCCTTGTCATCTATCCAGTCATGCACACGCGTAATCAATACATCTTCGTAATGACTGCGATTGAAGATGGTGAGTTCACCCTTGCCCGGCACTTGCTGATGCACGCGCCACAGGAAGTCACGGTCTTTTTCGACCGGCGTCGGAGCCTTGAATGCGATGCTGTGCACGCCCAAAGGATCTATCTTGCCAAACACCCCACGCACGGCACCGTCCTTGCCGGAGGTATCCATCCCTTGCAATACGATCAGTATCTTGTGTTTGCGTTGTGCGTACAAAATATCCTGCGACTCGGCTATCCATTCTGCAAGCTCGTCGATTTGCAGTTTGTCCTGCGTCTTGTCACCGCTGGAAAGCGGCTTTGCAGCAGCGGCCGTATCGTCCACCTTTTGCTTTTTTGTTGCTCGAAACAATTGCAGGACGCTGGCCATGGTTACCCTCTTTGGTCTTGTTGAGCACGCCAGATTGCATGATCAATTTTTGTGCAGCGATCTGCCACCACATCCAGACCGGCGGCGCGCGCCTTGTCGGTTGCCGCTTCATTGATGACGCCAATTTGCAGCCACACTGCTCTGACCTTGATGGCAATTGCTTCATCGATGATCGGTGCCACTAATTCTGATTTACGGAAAATATCAACCAGATCAATGCGTGTTTGCTGTTCGTTCAGCGCCGCAGCCGCCAGCGTCAGCGTGGCGTAACAATGTTCGCCGAGTATATGCGTGCCTGCAGTTGCAGGATTGACTGGAATAATTCTATAGCCGTGACGCTGTAAATATGCGGCGACTTCATGACTGGGTCGATCGGATTTGGGCGACAAGCCGACCACCGCGATGACGCGCGATTCGGAAAGTATCTTGACGATGGTTTGCGGATTTTGGTTCATGATTCCTTTTTCCAAAAACAAGAAGGGCAGCCTCAGCTGCCCTTCATTGTATGCGGGAATTCCCGATTAGCGTTTTTGACGCAATCGCTGAATCGCCGCCAACTGTGCAATCGCAGTGGCCAATTCAGCCTGTGCTTGTGCGTAGTCGATTTTCGATTCTTTATTGACCAGTGCTTCTTCGGCCAATTGTTTCGCTTCTGCTGCCTTGGCTTCATCCAGATCGGCACCGCGAATTGCGGTGTCGGCCAGAACCGTCACGCCGTGTGGTTGCACTTCGAGAATACCGCCCGCGACAAAGACGAATTCGTCTTCAGCCTGGCCGGCAATCTTGATGCGAACCGCACCTGGTCGGATGCGTGTGATCAGTGGCGTGTGGCCCGGCAAGATGCCGAGTTCGCCTGATTCGCCCGGCAGCGCGACAAACTCTGCTTCGCCGGAGAAGATTTCTTCTTCGGCGGAGACTACCTCTACGCGCATTGTGTGTGCCATGTTAGAACCTTATTTCTTCGTCCAAAGACCGATACTAAAGCGAATAAACTTTCGTTTTGCTTGCGCAGCTTAGAACTACGCAAGCTGCTCAATGATTAGTTGAGTTTTTTCGCTTTTTCGATTGCTTCTTCGATAGTGCCTACCATGTAGAACGCTTGTTCTGGCAGGTGATCGAGTTCGCCGGATGCGATCATTTTGAAACCATTGATCGTATCTTTGAGCGAAACGTATTTACCTGGTGCGCCGGTAAATACTTCAGCAACGTGGAACGGCTGCGACAGGAAACGTTGCATCTTACGTGCACGGGCGACCAGCAGTTTGTCTTCTGGTGCCAACTCGTCCATACCCAGAATCGCGATAATGTCGCGCAATTCTTTGTAGCGTTGCAAGGTACCTTGAACAGCGCGAGCTGTGTCGTAGTGATCTTGACCAACAACGAGTGGATCCAATTGACGTGATGTCGAATCGAGTGGATCAACCGCTGGGTAAATACCGAGCGATGCGATGTCACGTGACAGAACAACGGTGGAATCCAAGTGAGCAAACGTGGTTGCTGGCGATGGATCGGTCAAATCATCCGCTGGAACATAGACGGCCTGGATCGAGGTGATCGAACCAGTTTTTGTAGATGTAATACGTTCTTGCAGACGGCCCATTTCTTCAGCCAGCGTAGGTTGATAACCCACAGCCGAAGGCATACGACCCAGCAACGCAGAAACTTCGGTACCAGCCAGTGTGAAGCGATAGATGTTATCGACGAAGAACAACACGTCTTTACCTTCGTCACGGAACGCTTCAGCCATGGTCAAGCCGGTCAACGCAACGCGCAGACGGTTACCTGGTGGTTCATTCATTTGACCGTAGACCATCGCTACTTTGGAGTTGGCTGGATTTTCCAGATCAACCACTTTAGCGTCAGCCATCTCGTGGTAGAAGTCATTACCTTCACGAGTACGTTCACCGACACCAGCAAACACGGACAAGCCGCTGTGTGCTTTAGCGATGTTGTTAATCAGTTCCATCATGTTGACTGTCTTACCGACGCCAGCACCACCGAACAGACCGACTTTACCGCCTTTTGCGAACGGGCAAACCAAGTCAATAACCTTGATGCCTGTTTCCAGCAAATCTTGCGATGGCGACAATTCGTCGTACGCAGGAGCTTTGCGGTGAATCGATGCTGTGCGCTCGTGGCTCACAGGACCGCATTCGTCGATTGGGTTACCCAACACGTCCATGATGCGGCCAAGAGTAGCCGTACCGACTGGTACTGTGATTGGATTGCCAGTGTTTTGAATGATCATGCCGCGACGCAAACCGTCGGATGTACCGAGCGCAATGGTACGAACAATACCGTCACCCAACTGTTGCTGCACTTCCAGCGTCAGCTCGGAGCCTGCCATCTTCAAGGCATCGTAAATCTTAGGCATCGCATTGCGGGGGAATTCAACGTCCACCACGGCGCCGATACACTGAACGATTTTGCCATCAGCCATTTTCGTTCCTTCAATATATAAAATTTAAAATCTGGTTGTTGAGAACAACGCCTTGCTTACGCTTGAAGTTGTCCAGCAATCGAATTAAACCGCAGCCGCACCGGCAACGATCTCGGAAAGTTCTTTCGTAATCGCTGCCTGACGCGTCTTGTTATAGACCAGTTTCAGTTCGCCAATCACGCTACCTGCATTGTCGCTTGCCGATTTCATCGCCACCATGCGAGCCGATTGCTCGGACGCGAGGTTTTCTGCAACAGCTTGGAAAATCAGCGCTTCAACGTAACGCACCAACAATTCATCGATCACGGTTTGTGCATCCGGCTCGTAGATGTAATCCCATGCCAGCGAATCTGCATCTGCCTTCAACGCGTCAGCGGCCAATGGCAGCAATTGCTCCATCATCGGCTCTTGCTTCATCGTGTTGATGAACTTGGTGTATACGACATACACCGCGTCCAGCTTGCCGTCTTGATACGCATCGAGCATCACCTTGACCGGACCAATCAACTTGTCCAGGTGGGGTGTATCGCCGATTTGGACCGCATGAGACACAATTTTTGCGCCGATACGATTCAGAAAACCAAAACCTTTATTGCCGATAGCAACGGTTTCGACTTTCTTGCCTTGCGCTTCAAGTTCGCGCAACTTGCTGGTCACGATACGCAAGGAGTTCGTGTTCATACCGCCACACAAACCCTTGTCAGTCGTCACGATGATGAAACCTACCGTTTTCGACACATCCGACTTCACCAGAAACGGATGCGTGTATTCCGGATTGGCTTGCGACAGGTTGGCAGCGATATTACGAATTTTGTCGCTGTACGGACGAGCCGCGCGCATCCGGTCTTGCGCTTTACGCATTTTGGATGCAGCGACCATTTCCATCGCCTTGGTGATCTTCTTCGTATTTTCTACGCTCTTGATCTTGCCACGTATCTCTTTGCCTGAAGCCATGAGTTATTACTCCTTATAGCCCCGGAATCAGAACGATTTTTTGAAATCAGCAATCGCGGCAGCCAAAGTAGCTTCGTCATCTTTCTCGAGCTTTTTGGTGTCTTCGATTTTCTGCAGCAATGCTGCGTGGCTGGACTTCATGAAACCGTGCAGACCTGCTTCGAATGCGAGTACACGTTTGACTTCGAGGTCATCGAAGTAACCTTTGTTGACCGCGAACAGCGAAACCGCCATCAACGAAATCGACAATGGTGCGTACTGAGCTTGTTTCAACAATTCGGTTACACGTGCGCCGCGATCGAGTTGCTTGCGAGTCGAAGCATCCAGATCCGAAGCAAACTGAGCAAACGCTGCCAATTCACGGTACTGCGCCAGATCGGTACGGATACCGCCGGACAGGCCCTTGATGACTTTAGTTTGAGCAGCACCACCAACGCGCGACACTGAAATACCAGCGTTAATCGCAGGACGGACACCCGAGTTGAACAACGATGTTTCCAGGAAGATCTGACCGTCGGTAATCGAAATTACGTTGGTTGGAACGAATGCAGAAACGTCGCCAGCTTGTGTTTCGATGATCGGCAAAGCTGTCAACGAACCGGTTTTGCCTTTAACTTCACCTTTGGTGAAAGCTTCGACGTAATCGACATTGACGCGTGCTGCGCGTTCGAGCAAACGGCTGTGGAGGTAGAACACGTCGCCAGGGTACGCTTCGCGGCCTGGTGGGCGGCGCAACAACAGCGACACTTGACGGTATGCAACCGCTTGTTTCGACAAATCGTCATACACGATCAGCGCATCTTCACCGCGATCGCGGAAGTATTCGCCCATGGTGCAACCGGAGTACGCCGACACGAATTGCATCGCAGCCGATTCAGAAGCAGTCGCAGCAACCACGATCGTGTATTCCATCGCGCCATGCGCTTCGAGCGAACGAACGATGTTTTTGACTGAAGAAGCTTTTTGGCCGATAGCAACGTAGATACACGTTACGTTTTGACCTTTTTGATTGATGATGGCATCGATCGCGACAGCTGTTTTACCAGTTTGACGATCGCCAATGATCAGTTCGCGTTGACCGCGGCCGATAGGTACCATCGCATCAATCGCCTTGATACCGGTTTGCATCGGTTGATCAACGGATTGACGAGCAATAACGCCTGGCGCGATTTTTTCGATAGGTGCTGTCAACTTGGTGTTGATAGGACCTTTGCCATCGATCGGTTGACCGAGAGCATTAACGACGCGACCACGCAGTTCAGGACCGATAGGCACTTCCAGAATACGACCGGTACATTTAACCGTGTCGCCTTCAGAGATGTGCTCGTATTCGCCCAGAATAACGGCGCCGACGGAATCACGTTCCAGATTCAGCGCGAGGCCGAATGTATTGCCTGGGAATTCCAGCATCTCGCCTTGCATAACGTCGGACAGACCGTGAATGCGGCAGATACCGTCGGACACGGAAATGACCGTGCCTTGATTGCGAATCTCAGCGGTGTCGCCAAGACCTTGAATACGGCTCTTGATCAGTTCGCTGATTTCAGACGGGTTGAGTTGCATATAAACTCCTAAAATTTTTCTCTGTAGCTTGGGCTAGGCTTGGACGACGATTACGCAGTCAACGCAACTTGCATCTGTTGCAGTTTCGCGCGCACCGAGGTGTCGAGCACTTCATCACCAACAACGACACGCACGCCACCGATCAATGCGCTATCAACAGCGACGGTCGGGTTAAGCTTGCGGCCGAATTTCTTTTCCAGCGTTGCGACCAGCTCGGTCAACTGCGCTGACGACAGTTCAAACGCGCTGACGATTTCTGCATCAGCGGCGCCTTCTTGCGCATTTTTCAATGCGTGAAACTGTGTCGCGATTTCCGGCAACAGCGTCAGGCGGTCGTTTTGCACCAGCATGTTGATGAAGTTTTTCGCTTCAGCGCCAACCGGCGATTTGAGCGCCGAGATGAATGCACTGCTGATAACGTCATCCGAAATTTTCGGGTTGTGCGCCAATGCATACACATCGGGATTCGCAGCAACCTGTGCCATTTCAGAAACCAGTTCAGACCAGCCATTCAAATCAGCGGCTTTCGCCACACGGAACAGAGCTTCGGCGTAAGGACGGGCAATCGTTGCGAGTTCGGCCATGATTACAGCTCGGCTTTCAGTTGGTTCAACAGATCGGCGTGGACTGCAGCATTGACTTCACGCTTCAAAATTTGCTCAGCGCCCTTAACTGCAAGGACGGCAACTTGGTCACGCAATGCTTCGCGAACTTGGGTTGCTTGCTGATCAGCGTCTGCTTTGGCTGTCGCGATAATACGCGCAGCTTCTTCAGCGGCTGTTTTCTTGGCTTCATCAATAATGCTTTGGCCGCGCTTCTCGGCATCGCCGATACGCTTTTGACCTGCTTCTTGCGCAGATGTCAGTTCTGCCTGGGCACGCTTTTCAGCGGCTGCCAGATCAGACTTGCCACGTTCGGCAGCTGCCAAACCGTCCGCGATCTTCTTGGCGCGCTCATCGAGCGCATTCATCAGTGGTGGCCACACGAATTTCATCGTGAAAGCTGCCAGGATGAAGAAGACCACGAACTGCGCAATCAAAGTTGCATTTAAGTTCATGGTATTTCCTTCTCTAAGTAACGTATGCCGAAAATGTCTTCAGCGTGAAACGGTCAATGACCGAATTACTTAGCGATGAACGGGTTAGCGAATGCGAACAACATAGCGATACCAACACCGATCAGGAACGCAGCATCGATCAGACCAGCCAACAGGAACATTTTGGTTTGCAATGTGTTCATCAATTCTGGTTGACGAGCAGAAGCCTCAAGGTATTTGCCACCCATGATAGCGATACCGATACAAGCGCCGATTGCGCCCAGACCAATAATCAAACCACAAGCCAGCGCTACAAATGAGAGATCAGTCATGACAATTCCTTCAAAGTTAAGTTAATACAAAAATTAATACAAAAAGTTAAATCAAAATCCAAAAGCGTTAATACAGAATCCAGTACTTACACCATCAATGCGATTCGTGAGCCTGACCGATATACACCAGTGTCAGCATCATGAAAATGAACGCTTGCAAGAAGACGATCAAGATGTGGAAGATTGCCCACACAGTGCCCGCAAGTACATGACCGAAGAAACCGAACGCGGTGGCGGTCGAACCCAGCAATGCAATCAACAGGAACAACAATTCGCCGGCGAACATGTTACCGAATAACCGCATTGCGAGAGAAACGGTTTTCGCAGCGAATTCAATGATGTTCAACAGCAAGTTGAACGGTGCAAGCCAAATACCAAACGGTGCAGCGAACAGTTCGTGAACGAAACCGCCAGCACCCTTGATTTTGATGTTGTAGAAGATCATCAGCGCGAATACGCCGAGTGCGATACCCATGGTGCCATTCAAGTCAGCAGTAGGAACCACGCGGTGATACGGGATAATGTGATCGATGCCGACTGCTTTGAAAAACTCCGAGAACATATCAACTGGCAAGAAATCCAGCGAGTTCATCAGTGCAACCCAGACAAATACGGTCAATGCCAATGGCGCGATGAAAGAACGATCGCCGTGGACTATCGATTTGGCCTGGTTGTCGACCATTTCGACGACCATTTCAACCGCAGCCTGGAAACGACCTGGAACGCCGGACGTAGCCTTGCGTGCTGCCAGCCACATGAAAAAGCTACCAACGACGCCAGCAAAAATGGACCAGAAAATCGTGTCCATATTAATGATCGAAAAATCAACGATCTTGTCCTGATGCTTGGTCGAAAAATGTCCCAGATGGTGGACGATATATTCGGAAGCGGTCGGTGCTGCGTGTGCCGCCCCTGCAGTAGCCATTTCAGTCGCCATGTCAGTGCCTAAATAATAAGATGATGTAACTTTTTAGCGCCACAATGAACGCGGCGACCAGCGCCAGCAAATTCAAATCGCGGTACAACCAGACCACCGCTCCTAACAGAGCAATCGTCAATGCAATCTTGATAAATTCACCGATGAAAAAAGTCATCGGATTAACAGACTCGGATTTTCGCGCAGCGGAAAACAAACGTAGCGCAAACAAACCATTCGGCACCACGCAGCACAACCCACCTAACAGCGCCGAATACAGCGCCGGCATCCCAGCGATCAAACCGGCAATAATGCTGGCGATTACCGTAGTCGCGAGTTGCAAGAGGACGACGGGCAGCATACTGGGTCCAAATGGTGCAGCCCTTGGCGATCTTGCGATCAAACTATTTGGGCTGGAGTGAATTAAGTCGTGCGTTCCATGAAGCCACGGGATTATAAGGGCTTAACTGGTGCACCGTCAAACGTTTGCTGGTTGAAAAATCGATGTATTGGTGACAGTTGAATGACAATCGCTGACCTATCCTCCGGATATTTGCCTTATGCCAACGCCGCCAAATATTCACGACCCAGCGGCCAGTCGCCAAGATTGCTCTTGGCATTGATATGACCGCAAGCACCAATGGAAATAAATTGCGCATTCCAGTCCGCAGCAAAAGATTGGGCTTTTGGCAACGCACACCATGGATCATTCGATGACGCAACGACCGTCGTCTTGAATGGCAAGCGCAGGCGTGGCATGGGAGCGAACCCGCTAGTGGCGACCGGGAAATCCGCTTGCTCGACATCGGCAGGCGCTACCAGCAAGGCACCGATCATCTTGCTCGCATGCGCAGCATGCCCATATTCCAGCGTCCACCAGGCTACGAGCGCACAGCCCAGACTATGCGCCACCAGAATCACCGGGCCATCTATATTAAGTAGCGCTGCGTTCTAGGCATCAACCCACGCGTTACGTTGCGGCGCATCCCATTCCCGCTGTTGCACACGCACGACATTTGACAGAGTCGCTGCCCAATGGGTTTGCCAATGCCCTAAACCTGAGTTGCCCAAGCCGGGCAAGATCAGGATGGTAGGGAGAGTATTTGAGACGCCTTCGGAAAGCAGGCTTGGTGAAATATCGGACATTGCGCCCTGCTATCACTTAGTTATTCGCTTGCTGACGATCAGGAAGTTTCACGCAATTTAGAAAGAATGCCGTCCAGCGCATCCAGATCGGCAAAATCGATGATCAACTGACCTTTGTTTTTCGCACCCAGTTTGATGACAACCTGGGTTGCCAACGCATCTGACAACTCTTCTTCCAGACGCGTGATGTCGCGCGATTTTTCCTTGCCGCTGGCGCGCGGCTTGTTGCCACCGGCTTGTTCCAGTGTGGAACGCACCACCAGCTTTTCTGCTTCACGCACGGACATGCGCTTGGCAACCACTTGATTCGCCAAATTGATTTGCGTAGCGCTATCGACCGCCAACAATGCGCGTGCGTGGCCCATGTCGATGTCACCTGCCATCAACATGGTTTGTACCGGCTTGGCCAGATTCAGTAAACGCAAAAGATTTGACACTGCACTGCGCGAACGACCGACTGCCGTCGCGGCTTGCTCATGCGTAAAATTAAAATCAGCGATCAAGCGATGTATGCCTTGCGCTTCTTCCAGCGGATTCAAATCTTCGCGCTGGATATTTTCAATCAGCGCCATCGCCGCGGTGGCTTCGTCGTCGACTTCCTTGACCAGCACTGGCACTTCGGTCAAGCCGGCAAGTTGCGCGGCGCGGAAACGGCGTTCGCCTGCAATGATTTCGTAACGTGCTTTGCCATTGCTTGATGCAATTGGCCGCACCAGAATCGCTTGCAACAAACCTTGCACCTTGATCGACGCGGCCAACTCATTCAGTGCGCCTTCATCCATGCGCGTACGCGGCTGATATTTACCGGCCTGCATGTCAGTGATTTGCAATACGGATGGTGCGCCAGGAATGGCTGCAACCGCCTCATTGAAATCCGTCGCACCGCCCAGCAATGCATCGAGACCGCGACCCAAACCTTTTTGTTTTTTCGTGACCATAATTCCTGCCTCACATCGATTGATTAGCGAAGTGGCGCAGTGCGCCCTATTCTTCACTGAGTGTTATAGCGCCTTGATGCGTTCAACCATTTCCGCGCCGAAAGTCAGATATGCTTGCGCACCTTTCGACGCCGGATCGAAATTAATGCCCGGCATGCCGTACGATGGCGCTTCCGCCAGACGTACATTGCGCGGGATGATGGTCTTGAATACCTTGTCACCGAAATGCTGTTCCAGTTGCGCTGACACCTGTTGCGACAAGGTCATGCGCGGATCGAACATCACACGCAGCAAGCCTATGATCTTTAAATCGGTATTCAGTTTTGCATGCACCTTCTTGATCGTATTCACCAGATCCGACAAACCTTCGAGCGCGTAATATTCACACTGCATAGGAATGATCACGCCATGCGCGGCGCACAAACCGTTCAAGGTCAGCATCGACAAGGCAGGCGGACAATCGATCAGCATGAAATCGTATTCGGCGTCGACTACAGCCAACGCATCCTTCAAACGCTTTTCGCGATTGTCTAGTTCTACCATTTCAACTTCTGCGCCCGCCAGCTCGCGGTTGGCCGGCAGTACATCAAATCTGCCGGCTTCCGATGTGATGCGCGCCGTATTCACATCAGCCATGCCAAGCAGTACTTCGTAAATCGAAGACTTCAACTCGGCCTTGTTGATACCTGCGCCCATCGTTGCATTGCCTTGCGGATCCAGATCCACCAGCAGTACGCGCTGATTCAGTTGTGCAAGAGCTGCTGCCAGATTGACTGCGGTAGTGGTTTTACCGACACCGCCTTTTTGATTGGCGACGCAAAATATTTTTGCCATATTCTCGTTTTAGTTAGTGGTCAATTTGATGCAACAGTCCGTCGGGAAACATCAGCGCCGGTCGCTGCATTGCTTAACAGCAGCGATAAACAACTGACACAACATTCCCCTTACTTTGCTGCTTTTTCCTGCACGGTTTTTACCAGCTTGGCAGTATCGAAGCCTTGCGCGGTCACGCGATTCACCAAGGCTTCGTAATCGGCATCGGCAATACTCGGCGTGCGCGACAAGACCCACAGATAATCGCGCGATGGACCGCCAACAGCGACGAGGGAATAATCCTGCGCCAGATCAATGATCCAGTAATCGGCCCAAATGAATGGTATCCAGTTCAACCAGTCGGGCGCAAAACTCACTTTCAGCTGGGCATTGGTTTGAGGATTATCGATACGCGCCAGTCCGATCGCCTGCTCAACTCTTCCATCGGCTTCCTTGCATTGATTGATGACATCGACATTGCCATCTGCACGCTTGTTGTATTGTGCGGTAACGTTAGCCGCACAATCTTTCTGGAAACGATTCGGAAAGCGCGCGATCTCATACCAGGTGCCGAAATAACGCGTCAGGTCCACCTGAGCAACCGTGCGCACCTGTTGCGACCATGCAGGATTGCTGAAACCGGCAACGGCGACAGCCGCAAGAATAAAAAGTTTTTTCAAGACCCGACCCTTTCTATGAAAATCAAATGACGCTCGGCTTGCAAGGTCGGCACGTGCAAGGCGCGCACCTCTCTTACCTTCCAGCCAGCGGGCAGCTGCGCCACTTCAGCATCGGGTGAGACGCCCTTCAAGGCGATGAATTCGCCACCGTCGGCCAGCAAATGGCCAGACCAATTTACGAAGTCACTCAATTCTGCAAATGCACGCGAGGTGATCACATCGAATTTCTGCGGCGCTTCAAACTGTTCCACGCGTGCGGTGTAGACACTAACATTACTCAAGCCCAGCTCTGCTTTGACTTGTGTCAGGAACGCAGTTTTCTTGTGTACCGTATCTATCATGGACACGCGCATCTGCGGTTGCGCTTCGGCCGCCCAAATCGCCAGCACGATGCCAGGCAAACCACCGCCGGCACCAACATCGAGTACATTTTTTGCGCCATCGAAAGCAGAAACCGCCGCCAGCGAATCAAGCAAATGCTGCGTTACCATCTGCACTGGATCGCGTACAGCGGTCAGGTTATAGACGGAATTCCATTTGGACATCAAAGCCAGGTAATCAATCAGCTTGGTAAGTTGTACGTCACTTACATTCAGCGACAAAGCTTTTGCACCATCAGCCAAGATCGCGGTCAGCGCCGCACGGTCAAAACTCTTCATGCAGCAGCTTCATTTGTCGTTGGAACGGTAGCGAACTCCTTGAAGCCGCCCTTTTTCAAATGCACCAGCAACAGCGAAATCGCTGCCGGCGTGACGCCAGAAATACGCGAAGCCTGGCCCAGAGTTTCCGGCCTTTGCTTGGTCAGCTTTTGTTTAACCTCAAATGACAGGCCTTTAACTTCCATGTAATCGAAGGTGTCAGGCAGCTTCAAGTTTTCATAATGATCGTGGCGTTCGACCTCTTTCGCTTGTCTGTCGATGTAGCCGGCATACTTTAATTGGATCTCGACCTGCTCGCGCACGGCTGGCTCAACCACACCCGGGCCACCCAGATCCTGGCCGTCCATGCCCTTCAAACTCATTAAGGTTTCGTAGCTAACATTCGGGCGACGCAGTAGGTCTGCAAGTGCATACTCTCGCTCTATCCCTTTACCTAAAACACGCTCGGCTTCGGCTTCCGCCAAAATACGAGGACTGACCCAAGTCGAACGCAGGCGCTCCAGCTCGCGTGCAACCGCTTCGCGCTTGGTTTCAAACATCGCCCATTGCGCATCACCGACGCAACCGAGTTGACGTCCAATCTCAGTCAAGCGCATATCCGCGTTGTCTTCACGCAAGCTCAAACGGTATTCCGCCCGGCTGGTAAACATCCGGTATGGCTCCAGCACGCCCTTGGTAATCAGGTCGTCGACCAGCACGCCAAGGTAAGCTTCGTCGCGACGCGGCGTCCATGCATCGCGTCCTTGCGTTTGCAAAGCGGCGTTGATACCGGCCAACATACCTTGCGCTGCGGCCTCTTCGTAACCGGTGGTGCCGTTGATTTGACCGGCAAAGAACAAGCCCTGGATAACCTTGGTTTCCAGCGAAGCCTTCAAACCGCGTGGGTCGAAGTAGTCATATTCAATCGCATAACCAGGACGCAAGATGTGCGCATGCTCGAGGCCGCGCATCGATTGCACCAAGGCCAGTTGCACATCAAATGGCAGACTGGTGGAAATACCGTTTGGATAATATTCGTTGGTGGTCAAGCCTTCTGGCTCAAGGAAAATCTGATGCGATTCCTTGCCGGCGAACCGGTGAATCTTGTCTTCTATCGATGGGCAATAACGCGGACCGACGCCTTCAATCACGCCGGTGTACATAGGGCTGCGATCAAGTCCGCCGCGTATCAGATCGTGGGTTTTCTCATTGGTATGCGTGATCCAGCATGGCATCTGCTTCGGATGCATAGCGACCGAACCCATCACTGAAAATACCGGAATCGGGTCCAGATCACCGGGCTGCTCCTGCATCACGGAGAAGTCTATAGAACGACCATCTATCCTTGGCGGCGTACCAGTTTTCAAGCGACCTTGCGGCAGCTTCAATTCTTTCAGACGTGCCGACAAGGAAATCGCCGGTGGATCGCCTGCCCTGCCAGCCGAATAATTATTCATGCCGATATGGATTTTCCCATCGAGGAAAGTCCCGGCTGTCAGTACTACCGCACGCGCGCGGAACTGGATACCAGCTTGCGTCACTGCACCGACGACGCGGTCACCTTCAACCAGCAAGTCATCCACGGCCTGCTGGAACAACCACAGATTAGCTTGGTTTTCCAGGCGCGAACGGATCGCCTGCTTATACAAGATGCGGTCGGCTTGCGCGCGGGTCGCACGTACGGCCGGGCCTTTGGATGAGTTCAGGATACGGAATTGAATGCCAGCTTCGTCGGTCGCGATCGCCATCGCGCCGCCCATCGCATCGACCTCCTTGACCAGATGGCCTTTTCCGATTCCGCCTATGGACGGATTGCAGGACATTTGTCCCAGCGTTTCTATATTGTGCGAAAGCAGAAGTGTCGATTGGCCCATGCGCGCGGAAGCGAGCGCGGCCTCAGTCCCAGCGTGACCGCCGCCGACAACAATGACATCAAATTTGGTAGGAAAGATCATAATGCGCCTCGATGAGACGGTAAGCAGAGGCGAGATTATAAAGTCTTTTTGTGATTATTTCGCCGGAACCCGGCTTTAGCTTTGAATTAGATGGCTTTTGTTTCACGTGAAACAATCACGTCAGCATTTTTATGCGATGAAGGCGTCGTAACCAGTCTTTAGAATCAGGCCGCTAACAACCAGCAGGAATAGTTTTCGGACAAAACCTGTTCCATGTTTCAGCGCCAATCGAATACCAATCAGCGAACCGAGTACATTACATATCGCCATCACTACCCCAAGTTGCCACAGCAAATGCCCGCTATAACCAAACCATAACAAGGCCGACAGATTACACGCAACATTGACCACCTTGGATACTGCTGAAGCGCCGAGAAAATCAAATCCGAAGAAACGCACAAACAGGAAAACCAGAAAACTGCCGGTGCCAGGCCCAAAAAAGCCATCATAAAAACCGATGCCTCCACCGACCAGAATCGCGAATACCTTTTCCCGACTCCCTACATGCAGCGGCGCATGAACGCTGCCGAAGTCTTTCTTTGTGTATGTATAGGTAGCGACCGCCAGCAAGATGAAGGGCAAAAGCTTGCGAATGAAGTCGGGAGGGATATGGGTAACGGTATAGGCACCGACGAAGGACAAGGCAAATGCCGCACTCGCTGCAGGTACCGCCGTACTCCATTGCAATTTAACCCACTTGGCAAATCCGACTGCAGCGGCACCTGTGCCCCAGATGCCTGCGAATTTGCTGGTGCCCAAAAGCGTAGCCGGCGCAGTATTAGGCAAGGCTGAAAACAAGGCGGGAATCTGGATCAGGCCGCCGCCGCCGACTACGGCGTCTATCATTCCAGCCAAAAAGGCGGCCGCCGCCAGAATTACATAGTCCGTCATCGCTTATTTATAAAACTCCGCCTTGTCACTGTACCACTTCTTTTCGACGGTTTAGTCTGGCACTAATTACGACCTGAGCACCGTCAAAGTTGGCAACTATCTATTTGCCCGCATCAGCTTGGCCGCTTTTTCTGCAATCATGATAGTGCTGGCGCCCGTATCACCGGCAGGAATAGTCGGCATCACGGAAGCATCCACAATTCGCAAACCGGCAATCCCACGCACCCTAAGCTCACTATCCACAACAGCCGAGGCATCCGCGGCACTACCCATCTTGCAAGTCCCTACAGGATTGGCACCTGCAAAAGCAATCTTGCCCGCCAGTCGCAACAGATCATCGTCGACTTGCACTTCTACCAAGGCATAAGCTTGTAATGCCGAAGCAGCGACTATCTTGCGTGTCAGCTGGATAGCAGCCTTGGCTTTTTCCTGATCTTCCGACGTGCTTAAATAATTGCTTGTAATCGCGGGCGGTAGCGTGATATCCGAGGAAGTGATTTGCACCCTGCCCCGTGACGTAGCATTCAGATTCGATACGCTCACAGTAAAAGCAGGGAAAGAGTCCAGAGGCGCACCGGCAAACTCTTGCGACCAGGGTTGTACCTGAAAGAAAAGATCCGGACTAGGCTGAGCCTGATCTGATCGCAGCATCATACCCAAAGGTGCAGGCACTGTTGTCAAGGGGCCGTTTTTCTTTAGCAGATACTGCAAACCTAGTGATGCTTTATGCAGCCAGCCATTTGCCATCCCGTTCAGAGATTTCGCACCACTCATCTTGAAAACCATCTTCATCGGCAAGTGATCCTGTAGATTCTCCCCTACACCAGGGAGATCTTGTACCGGTGTAATTCCGTGCTGCTGCAGTAACGCAAGTGGGCCTATGCCTGATCGCTGCAAGATTTGCGGCGACCCAAACGTCCCTGCGCTCAAGATTGTTTCACGTGAAACATCGGCCGTCCATTCCCTACCTCCACCGAAAAACTCAACTCCAGTGCAAATATTACCCTGTTCCGTTTGTTGAATAATCAGGCGCTTTACTTGCGAGCCGGTCATGATATCCAGATTGCCGCGCCGTATGATTGTCCGCAAGAAAGCCTTGGCGGTATTCAGGCGTAAACCGTTTTTTTGATTGATGTCGAAATACCCGCAACCTTCTACGGCGTTTCCGCGATTGAAATCATCACACTTTGGGATGCCGGTTTGTGCCGCAGCCTCACGGAAAGCATCGAGGATATCCCAGCGGATAGTCTGTTTTTCCACATGCCAATCGCCGCCTGTACCATGGAAGTCATCCGCGCCGTGAGCATAATCCTCAGATTTTTTAAACAAGGGCAATATCTGATCCCAGCGCCAACTATCATCGCCGGTCAACTCAGCCCAGCGATCATAATCTTGTGCCTGACCACGCTGATAAATCATTCCATTGATGGATGAAGAGCCGCCTAATATTTTCCCACTTGAATACAGCAGGCTGCGCCCATTCAGACCAGCTTCCGGCTGAGTGCGATATTGCCAGTCGGTGCGCGGATTGTCAGCTGTATGGATGAACCCGATTGGAATATGAACCCAGCCATAATCATCCTTGGCCCCGGCCTCCAATAGCAGAACCGAGATATTTGGATCTTGTGTCAAACGGTTGGCTAATACGCAACCGGCGGTCCCTGCCCCTACTATGATGTAGTCGTACTTCCCTGCGGATTCGGCCATTGTCTCTATCGTTATTGGTTGTTATATATGACGAGCGATCCTCTCTCGGCTAGCAACACCTATCATCGCCGACCGTACTTACAGTCGACTGACAGATGCTGCTTCGAACAAGATTACTTACTGGTCGGCATCGTAAATTCCGCGCCTTTTGATATGGATTCTGGCCAACGCTGCATGATGGACTTATAGCGCGTATAAAACTTGATCCCCTCTTCGCCATAAGCATGGGTATCACCAAACATCGATCGTTTCCAGCCACCGAATGAATGCCAGGCCATAGGCACTGGAATTGGCACATTAATACCAATCATGCCGACTTCGACCCGACGGGAGAATTCACGCGCCGTATTTCCGTCGGAAGTGAACAAGGCCACACCATTGCCAAATTCATGTCCATTGATTAATTCAAGTGCAGCAGCAAAGTCAGGTACGCGAACAACGCACAAAACCGGACCAAAAATCTCTTCCTTGTAAATCGTCATCTCTGGAGTCACACTATCAAACAGACATCCGCCGAGAAAAAATCCTTTACTGTGACCATCTACGGTTAAATTACGTCCATCTACCAGTAACTTCGCTCCAGACTGTACGCCAGCCTCAATATACGCTTCAATTTTCGCTTTATGCGCTGCGCTGACTACCGGGCCCATTTCCGCATCGGCTTCCATGCCGTTTTTAACCTTCAGCGATTTCACGCGAGGGATCAAGGCTTCGACCAATTTATCCGCAACACTGCCAACTGCAACAGCGACAGAGATAGCCATGCAGCGCTCGCCGGCGGAACCGTAAGCTGCGCCTATTAAGGCATCAACCGCCTGTTCCAGATTTGCATCCGGCATCACCACCAGATGATTTTTCGCACCGCCTAGCGCCTGGACACGCAAGGGATACGGACCTTTACGTGCGGCACCGCTGGTGTAAATGTACTCCGCGATTGGCGTCGATCCGACGAAAGATACGGCTTTTACATCAGGGTGCTGCAGCAAGCCATCTACTGCCTGTTTATCTCCCTGCAAGACGTTGAAAACGCCGTCAGGGAGCCCTGCCTGCTTCAACAACTCGGCAACCATCAGAGATGGCGAAGGATCTCGCTCTGAAGGCTTCAGAATAAATGTATTACCTGTTGCCAGCGCAACCGGTGCCATCCACATTGGCACCATGAACGGAAAGTTAAAAGGTGTAATTCCTACCGTGACGCCTAGCGGCTGACGCAAATTCCAGTTATCAATGCCGCCACCGATATTGTCGGTAAACTGGGTTTTCAACAGCTGCGGTACGCCACAAGCAAATTCGACAACCTCAATACCGCGTGTAACTTCACCTTTTGCGTCGGAGAAAACTTTACCGTGCTCGCGGGTAATCGCTGCCGCCAGATCATCATGATGCTTTTCCAGCAAGTCCTTGAATTTGAATAGAATGCGGGCACGTTTCAATGGTGCTGTATCAGCCCATGCCGGTGCAGCTGCCTTAGCTGCTGCGACTACCGCCTGGACGTCCGCATCACTGGCCAATACAACATGCGCGCTTACCTCGCCGGTAGCCGGATTGAATACCGCTTGCTGACTACCTCCCGCAGTTTCCGTCAAACGGCCATTGATATAATGCTGGATCTTGTGGTTCGAAGAATTGGTCATCAATATTCTTTCAAAAATAAGACTTTTCAGTCCACATCAACGGTAAAAATACGAGATAAGACTACCATGATGGAGGCCTAAAAACCCCTAAAACTGCTGTGGATAAGCCTCTGTTAAACACGTGGATAGCTTGTGGATAATGTTATGAAAAGGTCGTGCAGTTTTTTTATGCAGAATCTATTCATGCCAGATACACCGCTTATGCAGGGTTTATCCTGTTCCCAAGCTCTTGATTTCAAACTCACTTATACGGTTATCCACAGAAAACACCCTGTGTTAACTATTACTACTAAACATATATATAAACAATCAAGTTAAAACCAGATTCACCTTCCAAACCTCAAAATGCAAAAAAACAAAGTCAAAAGCCTCTGCAAATCCCGAACACTATTGATCTATAGACCATGAGTCCTCAAAAGATCAAGATCGGTGTCATCAGTGCATTACGTGAAGAACAAGCTGGACTGATAGAGGTAATGCAAGACCCTGTGACGCTAAAACGTGGCATGCGTAATTACGTCAGCGGTCGCTTATGGGGAATTGAAAGTGTTTGCGTTTTATCGCGGATAGGTAAAGTTGCCGTAGCAGCGACTACAGCGACCTTGATTGAAAGCTTCGGGGTAACCCATATCATCTTCACTGGCGTGGCAGGAGCAACCGTTAAAGCCGTTCGTATTGGCGACATCGTGGTGGCTAACCAACTGGTTCAACACGATATGAATGCGTCCCCACTGTTTCCGCGCTTTGAAGTGCCATTAACTGGCTTGTCTCACTTCTATTCAGACAAAGCCTTATCCACCCTGCTTTCACAAGCCGCCAGCCAATTTATTCATCAGGAATTCCTGGAAACAATATCTGAAGCAAGCCGACAGGAATTCTTTATTGATAGGCCAGTTGTTCATGAAGGCTTGATCGCAAGCGGCGATCAATTCATTTCCACAGCACTCGAGTTAAATCAGATTAATGACAATCTGCCGGATGTACTGGCAGTTGAAATGGAAGGTGCTGCAGCCGCACAGGTTTGTTTTGAATTCGGTATTCCGTTTGCAATCGTGCGTACGATTTCGGATAACGCAAATGAAGATTCGCCGGTGGACTTTGTAAAGTTCCTGGAAAAAATCGCTGCCTGCTATGCATACGGCATAGTCAGGCAGTTCTATTCGCTGCTGAAAGAAGAAAAACTCTTGTCTGCTTAACTCTGTAAATATCGATATCGGTAATTATCAAGTTTGATAAAAAGAAGATTATTTCTTTTTATCCGCAGCTTTTTTATACGTTTTACCAGGTGGCGGTGCGACGGGTTTTTCCTGAGCTTCTTTTAAAAGTATCGCGCATTTATTGTCTGTCTCGGCTTGAGATCCGATATTAATCAGTGGCAACAAGGCAGTTACTGGTCCCAGCGCTCCCAAAGCAATCACACCACCGGTTTTTAAAGCCACCACGCCCTTGTCGATCGTTACTTTCGGTGTTTTAAAATCACCTTTGACATATAGCGGTGCGCGCAAGGAAATTATCCTTATCCCCTTACTTTTAGGATTGATAGTCAGATCCAGTTTTTCTTGTGCCAGATCGATATTGCCTGTGATGTAGAGAATGGCATCTTCGGTATCCAGCATCAAGGTCCTGGTTTGGATCAAACCATTGGTGACTGACAAATCACTTGCCATGCAATTCAATTTGACCTGCTTGTCGCCAAATACCTGCGATAAAACCACGTTACCTACATTCAAACCGATTTGTTCGAGCAATAGTTTGCTGATAGTGCCTTCATTGATCAGCGCCTTGATTTCACCATTCGATGAAGCCATCATGCTGGCTATCGAATTACCCGTAGCAGATAAGGAGGTATCACCATTCACTTCACCAAAGCTGGCTTGCATCGCTTCAAAGGTAGGGAACAACTGTTTGAGTTTAAGATGACGCGCAGATAGTTTTATCTCTGCTTTGATAAGGTCATTGCGACCATCCATCTTGATATTTGCAATCATATTGCCACCGGCTACGCCAAAATTCAAAGGCGTTAATGTGACAACGCGGTCCTGTAATTTCAAATGCGTATCAAGGTTTTCGATAGGCAGGGATTCATCACGCACAATCTTGCGGCCTGTGATCTTGACGTCTGCATCCATGCTGCCCCAGCGCTCGGTCGTGAATTTTTCAATCGGCAATACTTTGTTTGACGGTTGATTTGGTGCGACACCACGTTCCTTTTTACTTTCGTTGGAATCTGCACCGATGACAGGGCCAAGATCGCTTAAACGCAACAGGTTGGAAACAACAGTTCCAGACAATAATGGCCGCGGATTTTTTGATTCATAGGTCAGTGTGCCGCCGATATCACTCTCGCCGACTTTACCTTTGAATTTATCGTAAGTCCATTTGCCGCCGAGCGTGTTGGTGACGCCGGTAAGCTGGCCTTCAGTTGAAAATTCAGGTGTTTTCGGTAAGGTAATTCCAGTAATCGGATACAGATCCGCCATGCTGGCACCGGACAAATGCAATCGCATATTGATCGCCGCCAGTTCTTGCGGCTTGGTCACCGTGCCATTGATTCGTATCGAGGTTTTACCTACATTCAGGTTTGCCGCCAGCGGAAAAGGTTTATCCACATTTTTCAATGCGAGCAAGGCCCCTGCCTTGCCGTCACCACTAATTTTTGCGCCGTTGAAAGTACCGGATAATTTCCAGCCAACCACGTAATCATTTTGCGCTGTTGGTTCAAGCGAATCGATGCTTGCTTTTGCATCGATATGCTTGATCTCATCTTTCAAGGTGATTTCACCCTTGTAAAAAAGCAGGCGCTGCAGATCAATAGTCCATGGCGACGGTTCGTTTTTCTTGAACGTCCAGTTGTTTTGTCCATCGCGTTTGCGCTCGAGCCTCACAATGGGGTCGTCAAGCTGCAAAGTCGGGATCACAATAGTTTGCGCCAGCAAAGGTAATGGATTAACTGAAAAAATAATGTGGCCGACTTCGACCATATTGGTGTCGTCTTTTGATCCAGACGGATTACTTAAAGTGACGTCGTGCGCACTCAGACGCGGAACCGGAATCCAGTCGCGCCAAGTGTCTGTTGCAGGTTGTGCGCGTTGCCAGTCAAGAGCCAGATCACCATTGATGGAAAAATTGCGTCCAGTTGCTTCACTTACGCGTTGGTTGATCCACGGGCGCGCAGCATTCCAGTCGAACATCAGCATGAACAAGACAAAGACCAGCGGGATTACCAATAATCCAACCGTGCTCCACATCATTATTTTTTTTGTGCGTGGCATACAAACCTAAATCTGATGAATCGAAAAAATAGGACTGAATTGGGTCTTGCGAGTTCAATAATATTTCTGATATGCATTTTTTACATGGCGATGCATTTCGCTAGTGATTTTTACAATGGCGCTCAATCGCATGTGAATATAAAAACCCCGCAACTAGCGGGGCTGATAAATGGAGCAAATAACAATTCAAAAGAAAACCAGATTAAATACGTTTTTTGAAATTGCGACCAATTCCATCATCGGTACTGGCGATCAATTGCTCACGCAGCCATTTATGCGCGGGGTTTCGCGCATCGCGTTCATGCCACAGCATATCGACGTGAACATCAGGCAACACGAATGGCAAATCCTTCGCGACCAATGCTTCGGCCATGCCGGTAGACGCGATCAAGTGACGCGGTAGTACCGTAATCAAATCCGAGCTCGCGACGACTTTTCCCGCTGTAAAAAACTGGTTCACCGTCAATAGAATCCGGCGTTCGCGGCCAAGTTCTGACAAGGCATCATCCATCAAACCCTTTGCACGGCCAGAAAAACTCACCAGCAAATGATGCGCTTCGCAGTATGAATCCAGCGTCAGTTCTTCCTTTGCCAAAGGATGATTTTTCCGCATCACGCATACGTATTCACCCGTGTACAGCCGCTCATGACGAATTTGCGAAACGGCAGTGTTTTGTCCGCTCGCCAATTGTGCAGCGACGCCCGGGAAAAACCCGATTGCCAGATCGATATCACCACGCAACAGCATGGGCCGCGGTTCACGCGTAGTCAGCGGCACCATACGTACATTCAAGCCAGGCGCTTCCTTTTCGATCGCGCGCACCAGGAAAGGCAACCACAAGGCGGCAGTGGCGTCAGCCATTGCCATTCTGAATGTGGTGGTGGCACGCGATACATCAAAAGTATCAGGTGTCACTGCCGCTTCCAAATCTGACAGCGCACGCCGCACAATAGGCCACAACTCGGTTGCCCGCGAAGTCGGCTTGACGCCATGTGCGGTGCGTATTACAAGTTCGTCGCCTAGCGTGTCGCGCAGACGTCGCAGCGCATTCGATACAGCCGGTTGCGTCATCGCCAATAGATTGGCGGCACGCGTCAAATTTTGTTCTGTCATGACTGCGTCGAAGACACGCAGCAGATTTAAATCCAAGGTTAAAAAGCTCATAGGTTTATTTCTACAAGGAAATTAATTAATTTTACATTATTCACAAAAAGTATAACTCATATCTAAAATTGAAATTAGATTTATATCTCTCGCATCCCTATACTTCAATTCATCAACAAGGTTTATTAAATTTAGAGAGAAGGAAAACATCATGTCCACATCATTCGCCCTGTATCGCAAAGCAAATCAAATCGCTCAATCGAACCCAGAATTGGCTGCTCAATTGCGTATGCGCGCATTTGAACAAGCCCCGACAGTGACCCGCGCTATCGCTAAAGTAGCTGCACCAGTCGTTATCTCGCGTACTGCTCTGTTCAGCAAAGCAAACCGCATTGCACAAGCAAAACCGCAAGTCGCTTCGAAACTGCGTTTCCAGGCTGCTTACGCTTAACGCAACTGCAACATAATGCGTTGAACGCGAATTAGCATTTATCTGGATTAATTTTAATGCGACCCTTAGTACGCAACCTCCATGCCAGTTATATCGCATATATGTTGCAGTGGTCGCCGCGTTTGCAAGAGTTATTCGCCGCGGTGCTGATGAACGGCAGCGGCGGTCTGACTAGCATGATTGTTGCGAAGGTTTTGCGCCCAAGCGTGGCACAGCTTAAAGCTCGCATCACGAAGCGTTGTGCAGCAGCAATTGGTCAACAAGGTTGACCTGCATCACCGAACAAAGTTTTTACCGAGTCTCCTCTTTCCCTCTCAAGGAAGGTTTTAAGCCCCGCAGCCAAAGTCTTGCGGGGCTTTTTTTCGTTTTACGCTCTTTGAGCGTGTGTTGCGCGCATGGGCTATTTTTTCATCGGTCGTGATAAAGACCTTAATTTGGTGCAAAATACAATAACGTGATCGTTTTAAATGTTTGCCGGTTGTCCGGTGGACAGTGATGTTGATACTTAACTACGGAGTCAAGCAACTTGGGCCGTCTCATTAAAAACAACTACACCAATATCGCATTGTTGAAAGACTTGATGACAACGCCGCCTATGACGGCGAAACAACATGCGGAGATCATGCGCAAACGCATCGCACATCGCAGGATGGTGGAAGAAGCGAAGGAATTGAAAATAGCCAGCGAAGATGTATTCGAAGGTCAGTAAATAATAGCGCGGACCTCCGCGCTATTTTCATTTCCAATTCGCCATTTTGATTATCGACAGAAATCCGACCTTGAAGAATCAAGTCGGCAACTAACGTTGCCGACTGAAAATTTGCGATTGCTTCAATAGAAAAACCTCTTGTAATACTTTCCTTCACGCTTCTCTCATGTGAAACTGTTGTCATCGAAGACTAAACAGGAGACAAAATCATGGCCAAGAAAGAAGAAGAACTGGATCCTGAAACACTGGCACTGATTAACTGGTGCATAGAAGTAGAAGGATTTTTAGTCGCTGCAGGCGCTACTCTGGAAGAGGCGCAAGATCATATCGAAGAACAGATCGAATGGTTCACAGATCAATTTTATGAAGGCCTGACACCGGAACAAGCAGCGAAAGAAGCACTCGCCTGAAAAACAGCAAATCAACATTGCTGAACTCGTCGCAAAACGATTCAGTAAAAATACCGATTTTGACTGCGTCGGCACAAGATCAAATATCAGCCCATCGAATCCGGTAATTCGATGGGCTATTTTTTGAGAATTTCTGTTACGCGACTTTGAACTTGGCGGCTTCTTCCGAGCCTTTGGTTGCGTTACCGTCACTGTATGAGTGCGCGCCAACACCAGCCAATTTGCCGCCTTGCACGATCAGGTATTCGTCCCTGATAGGACGACCTTCAAAGTAGCATTCCAAAATTTCGTGCGTACCCGCTGCGTAACGTGTTTGCGCTGTCAGGCTGGTGCAGGAAATGTGTGGTGTCATGCCGTGGTGCGGCATGGTGCGCCATGGGTGATCTGCCGGTGCTGGCTGTGGGAACCAGACGTCACCGGCATAACCAGCCAATTGCCCACTCTTCAATGCTGCAACGATGGCATCGCGATCGCACAGTTTGCCGCGTGCGGTGTTGATGATGTACGCGCCGCGCTTGAAATTTTTCAACGGTTTTTCGTTGACCATGTGTTCTGTTTCAGGGTGCAATGTGCAGTTCAATGTCACCACGTCGCAGACTTTGGTCAGGCTTTCCAGCGTGCTGTGGTAAGTCAGGTTCAACTCTTTTTCCACTGCGGTTGGCAGACGGTGCCTATCCATGTAGTGCAGCTTGACGTCGAATGCATGCAACAGACGCAAGACGCGTAGACCGATACGGCCAGCGGCAACGGTGCCGACAGTCATTGCTGTATCCGATTCCATCGCCAAATTCGCCTATGACCTAAATGCAAAAAGGGTATTCAACAGCAGGGTTATTCTTACTGGATTTCGTTATGTCGTTAAAAGTAATAACGTGTATTATAGCGGCTGTGCGATCACGATTTTTATGCAGTAATCCATTTTCAAGTTGAGCCATCAATGAGCAAGCCCGAATCCCCCATCAAGCTGGAAGGCTTGTCCAAGAACCGCGGCAAACGCTGGGACCATCTGGAGTTGCTGGAACGCATAGATGCATCCGGCTCCATTTCTTCGGCAGCAACCGCGATGGGCATGAGCTACAAGGCTGCGTGGCAGGCGGTCGATGCAATCAACAACCTGTCACACGAAGCAGTTGTCATTCGCCAACCTGGCGGCAGCACTGGCGGCGGTACTTGTCTGACCGAATATGGAAGACGCATGGTCGCCACCTATCGTCGCCTAGAGCACGAATGGGCGGCAGTGCCATCCGCACTTGGCCGCACGATGGATGACTTTGATCAGTACTACACAATGAGCCGGAGATTCGATATGCAAACCAGCGCACGCAACCAGTTTCTCGGCACTGTTACCGCAGTAAAAATGGGGGCAGTAAACGCAGAAATCATTCTCGACATCGGTCGTGGTGAAGAGTTGGCCGCCATCATTACCAATGACAGCGCCGAGCATCTGGCACTGGAAGTCGGCAGCGAAGCCTATGCCTTGGTGAAGGCGCAGTGGATCATTCTGACTGTCGATGAAAACATGAAAACCAGTGCGCGCAATCGCCTCACCGGCACCGTCGTGCGCTGTCAGGAAGGCGCAGTGAATGCAGAAGTCGTGATCGAACTGCCGGGTGGTAAAACCGTTGCGTCCATCATTACCAATGAGAGTGTAAAAGTGCTTGGTCTGAAAGAAGGCGTACGCGCATCGGCCTTGATCAAGGCATCGCACATCATTCTCGCGGTCGCATCTTGAAAAATTCTTGATCTCTTATTCAACTCGTTTTGAAATTTTCTTCACAGCCATCATGAAAAATATTTCTCGCACACTGATTGCCGGTTTGTTGTCCCTTGGTGTTTCCTTCGCTGCACAAGCAGAAGAAGTACAAGTCGCTGTTGCGGCTAACTTCACAGCACCGATGAAAGTGATCGCAGCTGATTTCGAAAAAGCAACCGGCCATAAAGTCGTGGCGACCTTTGGCGCAACCGGCAAGTTCTACGCACAAATCCAGAATGGCGCACCCTTCGATATGTTCCTGGCCGCGGATAATGAAACACCGGCCAAACTGGAAAAAGAAAACGGTACTGTTGCCGGTTCACGTTTCACCTACGCAACCGGCAATTTGGTGTTGTGGTCGGCCAAGCCTGACTACGTCGATGCCAAAGGCGAGATCCTAAAGAAGAACAGTTTCGCGCACATCGCATTGGCTACACCTAAATTTGCACCGTATGGTTTGGCTGCGGAAGAGGCCATGAAAAAACTCGGAGTGTACGACAGCTTGCAAGCTAAATTTGTACAAGGCGAAAGCATCGGTCAAACCTACACATTCGTTGCTACCGGCAATGCAGAACTCGGTTTCGTCGCATTGTCGCAAGTTGTTGAAGGCGGCAAGATCAAATCCGGTTCCGGCTGGATCGTTCCGGCAAATTTGCACAACCCGATTCGCCAGGACGCTGTGATCCTGACCAAAGGCAAAGATAACAAGGCTGCTGCAGAGTTCACCAAGTATCTGCAATCAGAACCAGTCAAAGCTGTCATCCGCAGTTTCGGCTACGATCTGTAAGCGAGGTCTGTTTTGTTCACCGATGAAAACATCGGTGCGATTGTCCTAACCCTCAAGTTAGCCAGTCTCACCACACTCATACTCTTGTTGATTGGTACGCCGATCGCGTGGTGGCTGGCGCGCACGCGCTCCTGGCTCAAGGGTCCGGTCGGTGCGTTGATCGCACTCCCCATTGTTCTCCCTCCGACTGTCATTGGTTTTTATCTGCTGGTCACCATGGGGCCCAATGGGCCGATCGGACAATTGACGCAGGCGCTGGGCCTTGGCACCCTGCCCTTCAGCTTTGCCGGTCTGGTGGTTGGCTCGGTTTTCTATTCAATGCCGTTTGTCGTGCAGCCGCTCCAGAATGCTTTTGAAGCGATCGGCGATAGACCATTGGAAGTTGCCGCAACCTTGCGCGCATCGCCACTCGATACTTTCTTTACCGTCATTCTCCCTTTGGCAAAACCCGGCTATCTGACAGCTGTAGTGATGGGCTTCGCGCATACCGTTGGCGAGTTTGGCGTGGTGCTGATGATAGGTGGCAACATACCGAACGAAACCCGCATGATTTCCGTTCAGATTTATGATCATGTCGAAGCACTCGAATATACGCAGGCGCACGGACTTGCTGCCGGCATGGTGATCTTCTCGATGTTGGTATTGGTTGCGTTGTACACCTTGAATCCGACCGGAAGGCGCAAATGAGCAAGGTCGAGAATCAAATCAATGCGCGCTTCAAGTTGGGCTACGGTGCTTTTACACTGGATGTCGATCTGACACTGCCGGGCCGTGGCGTAACCGCATTGTTTGGCCCATCAGGTTCTGGCAAGACCACTTGCCTGCGTGTGCTTGCCGGACTGGAACGCGCCAGCGACGCCTGCCTAGAAGTCAATGGCGAAGTTTGGCAAGATGATGCGTGCGGCATATTCATACCGACTCATCGGCGGGCGCTAGGTTATGTTTTTCAGGAAGCCAGCTTGTTTCCGCATCTCGATGTAAAGCGCAATCTTGAATATGGCATGCGGCGCATCGCAAGCCCGTCGCGCCACGTGTCACTTGACCAAGCGCTTGCCCTGCTGGATATCGGCCACTTGATGCAGCGCAAGCCGGATAAATTATCCGGCGGTGAACGTCAGCGTGTCGCCATTGCGCGCGCATTGGCGACCAGCCCGCGTATTTTGTTGATGGATGAACCGCTCGCGGCGCTGGATGCAAAACGCAAAAGCGAAATCATGCCGTATCTGGAACGTCTGCATGATGAACTGGATATCCCGATTTTATACGTCAGTCATTCGTCGGATGAAGTTGCGCGTCTCGCCGATCATCTCGTGTTGCTGGAAAGCGGCAAGGTCATCGCGAGCGGTGCCACCAATGATTTGCTGACGCGTCTGGATCTCGATGTGGCGCATGGCGATTCGGCTAGTGCCTTGGTGACTGCGACCATCAGCGCACATGACCCTGACTACCATTTGACGTCGGCTACATTCTCAGGCGGTCAGCTCTTGTTGCCGCAACAAAGTGCAACCATAGGCCAGCAAGTGCGGATACGCGTGCAGGCACGCGACGTGAGTTTAAGTCTTGCACCGCAACGCGATACCAGCATATTGAATATCGTTGCGGTAACCGTAACGGAATTATCGGCTGATGCTGCGGGGCAGGTGATGGTCGGGCTGGACGCGAATGGCACACGCTTGCTGGCGCGGATTACCAGCAAGTCATACGTGGCTATGGATCTGGTGCCGGGCAAATCCTTGTATGCGCATATCAAGGGTATCGCCATTCTTAAATAGCATGTCAAGAAGGCAAAAACCAGGCAAGGAAAACTCTTTGATTGTCTGACTTGGCCGCTACGCGATTATGCGGCGGCCTTGTATTTACGCTACGGCCGTCTTGGCGTGGCCGAACGCTTCCGACAACAGCAGAATTTTTCCGGTATCGCTGGAATCGTAACCTGCCAGTCCATTGATCACTTTGCGGAAATAACCTGACTGCACTACGTCTATCACCAGTTGTATCAACGGATCGTCCATGATAGCCAGTGGCATGGCCAGGAAATAGCGTTCACGTATCAGTGGAATGAAATCAAGGCTGAAACGATGTGCTGCCGTTTGTACGCCGACGCCGACATCCGCCATGCCACTGGCTATAAAAGCAGCGACCGCAGAATGCGTGAACTCGTTGCTTTGATAACCTTCAATATCAAAAGGCGAGATATTCGCGCCAGCCAGCATCAATTCCAGCAACATGCGTGTTCCTGAACCCGCTTGCCGATTCACGAAGCGCACACCCGGACGCGTCAGGTCTTGCAAAGTCAGGATCTTTTTCGGATTGCCCGGCGCGACGAACATGCCCTGCGTACGTACCGCCAAATGCAGCAGGCAATGCTCGCGTGGGTTCAGCCATTGCGTGTAACGCTCGACCGCCTTTTTCTCGAATTCTCCCAAAGGCACGTGGAAGCCAGCCAGATCGCATTCGTTGCGCGACAAGGCGGCGACTGCATCGGTGCTGTTGCGATAGCGCAAGTCTACCGGCAGATTCGCTTCCGTCAATTGATGCAACAAGGCATCGACCGCGAAGCCATGACTGGCATCAAGACGCAAAGGTTTGGTTTTGCCGACGATGGTTTTGCCGATTTCACTTTCCAGTTCGGACGCCAGACTTTCCAGCGTGGGAGATAAACGTGCACGTATGCGCCTATCGGCCCAGATCAGCTTTTCAGCCAAAGGCGTCAAAGTCGTGCCGCGTCCGCGGTCGGTATTCAATAGTGGCGTGCCGAACATCTTTTCCGCATCGCGCAACAAACCCCAGGAATAGCGATAGGACAAGTCGACCAGGCGAGCGGCTTTGGAAATCGAACCAGTTTTTTGTATCGACATTAAAAGGCCGAGCAAAACCGCGGTATCCAGCGGCGCATCAGCACTGTGCGTGATTTCCCAATGGGGATTGATGACGACCTTGAACATATGTAATAAAAAACCTATTGGTTTGAATGTCGCATTTAGCGGTTATGCAAAAGATAGCCTATTGAAGCTACGCTTTTCGAGTGCTACCTTTCAGATGTTGCAAAGGTACGCCTGCAAACTATATGCTATTAAAAACATATATACAAGATAATTTTTGACAAGGAAGCAGTATGTTTTCGTTCGATTTCACGACCTCGCGGCATGCAGTATTGCCATCAGTGTCGTTCACAGGAGCCTCTTTATGAGCACTGAACACACATTCGATGTGGCGGCGATTGAGTCCATCATCGCTCAGCGTAAAGCGATGCCTGGTGCATTGCTGCCGATTCTGCATGATATCCAAACTGCAGTCGGTTTCATCCCGCCTAGCATGGTCCCGGCGATTGCCGAAGGTCTGAATCTGTCGCGCGCAGAAGTGCATGGCGTGATCACATACTATCATTTCTTCCGTCAGCATCCAGCCGGCAAGCACGTCGTGCAAATCTGTCGCGCTGAAGCTTGTCAGGCACGCGGTTGCGAGTCGCTGGTTGATCACGCCAAAGAAATGCTCGGTTGCGATTTCCATGAAATCACCGACGACGGCAAATTCTCGCTGGAAGTCGTTTATTGCCTAGGCCAATGCGCCAGCGGCCCGGCGATCCAGATCGATGACGATTTGTACGCACGCGTATCGAACGAAAAATTCAACAAGCTGATCCAGGCGAAGCGAGGTGTGCAATGACCGCAGTGAACACAATCACTATTTTTGTTCCACGCGACTCAACCGCGCTCGCACTCGGTGCCAATGAAACGGCTGCAGCCATCGCTAAAGAAGCAAAAGCACGTGGCATCGATATCAAACTGGTGCGCAATGGTTCGCGCGGCATGTTCTGGCTCGAGCCACTGGTTGAGGTTGCAACCGACGCTGGTCGTATCGCCTTTGGCCCGATCGAAGAGCACGAAGTTGCCGGCTTGTTTGACGCAGGTTTCACCGCTGGCGGCAAGCATCCAAAAGCATTGGGTTTGACCGAAGAAATTCCTTACCTGAAAAAACAAGAGCGTCTGCAATTCGTACGCGTCGGCATCACCGACCCGGTTTCGCTGGATGACTATCTTGCGCATGAAGGCTATGTTGGCTTGAAAAAGGCCATCGCCATGGAGCCAGCAGCGATTGTTCAGGAAGTCACCGATTCCGGCCTGCGTGGTCGCGGCGGCGCAGCCTTCCCAACCGGTATCAAGTGGAAAACCGTGCTCGGCGCCGAAGCTGATCAAAAGTACATCGCCTGCAACGCCGATGAAGGCGACTCTGGTACGTTCTCCGATCGCATGGTGATGGAAGATGATCCATTCATGCTGATCGAAGGCATGACCATCGCTGGTCTGGCAGTTAAAGCGACCGAAGGTTATATATATGTGCGTTCCGAGTATCCGCACTCGATCGCCAATCTGAACGAAGCAATCGATGCGGCGAACAAAGCCGGCTACCTCGGCGAGAACATTCTGGGTTCCGGTCGCACTTTCAACCTGCAAGTACGTAAAGCCGCAGGCGCTTATGTTTGCGGCGAAGAAACCGCGATGCTGGAAAGTATCGAAGGCAAGCGTGGTCTGGTTCGCGCCAAACCACCACTGCCAGCGCTGCAAGGTTTGTTCGGCAAGCCGACGGTCATCAACAACGTGATTTCGCTGTCTGCCGTGCCATTGATCTTGTCGCGTGGCGCGACCTTCTACAAGGATTTCGGTATGGGCCGTTCGCGCGGCACCTTGCCTATGCAACTGGCTGGCAACTTGAAATTCGGCGGCCTGGTGGAAAAAGCATTCGGCGTTACTTTGCGCGAATTGTTGTATGACTTTGGCGGTGGTTCGGAATCGGGTAGGCCGATTCGCGCCGTGCAAGTTGGTGGCCCGCTAGGCGCCTACATGCCGGAATCGCTGTTTGATACACCGTTTGACTATGAAGCTTTTGCAGCAGTCGCATCGACCGTCGGTCACGGCGGGTTGGTGGCTTTCGACGATACCGTAGACATGGCCAAACAAGCACGTTACGCAATGCACTTCTGTGCAGTTGAGTCGTGTGGCAAATGCACACCGTGCCGGATTGGGTCGACACGTGGTGTTGAAGTAATGGACAAAATCATCGCTAATCAGAATCGGCCTCAGCAAATTCATCTGTTGCGCGACTTGTGCGACGTGATGGTTACGGGATCGCTATGTGCGATGGGCAATATGACACCGTTCCCGGTGTTGTCAGCCCTGAATCACTTCCCTGAAGATTTTGGCGATCAAAAAGCATTGGCTAATGCAGCTTAAACCCGCAGCGCAAGCACAAGCAACTGGAGCGAAAAAATGAACTCACTTAATGGTATTGATTACGGCACGCCGAAAAGCAAATCCGAGAATCTGGTCACACTGGAAATCGACGGCATAGAAGTCACCGTGCCACAAGGCACATCCGTCATGCGTGCAGCGGCGGAATATGGCATCAACGTGCCGAAACTGTGTGCCACCGACAGCCTGGAAGCATTCGGCTCATGCCGTCTGTGTCTGGTCGAGATCGAAGGTCGCCGCGGCTACCCTGCATCGTGCACCACGCCGGCTGAAGCTGGCATGAAGATCAAAACACAAACGCCTAAATTGGCTGACATTCGCCGTGGCGTGATGGAGTTGTACATCTCCGATCACCCATTGGATTGCCTGACTTGCCCAACCAACGGCAATTGCGAACTGCAAGACATGGCTGGTGTAGTCGGTCTGCGCGACGTACGTTACGGCTACGATGGCGAAAACCATCTGAAGCTCGAAAAAGATGAATCGAATCCTTACTTCACTTACGACGCATCGAAATGTATCGTTTGTAATCGCTGCGTACGCGCGTGCGAAGAAACCCAAGGTACGTTCGCATTGACTATCGATGGCCGCGGTTTTGCATCGCGTGTATCGGCAAGTCAAAACGAAGACTTCATCGAATCAGAATGCGTATCTTGCGGTGCTTGCGTTGACGCATGCCCAACAGCTACCTTGACTGAAAAAACCGTCATCATGATGGGCCAGGGCGAACACAGCAAAGTCACCACCTGCGCATACTGCGGTGTTGGTTGCTCGTTCAAAGCCGAAATGAAGGGCAACGAAGTTGTCCGCATGGTGCCAAATCCAGACGGCAAAGCCAACCAGGGCCACGCTTGCGTGAAAGGTCGTTTCGCATGGGGTTATGCAACGCACAAAGACCGCATGTTGAAACCGATGATTCGCAGCAAAATCACCGATCCATGGCGCGAAGTGTCATGGGAAGAAGCGATCAACTACACCGCGTCAGAATTCAAACGCATCCAGGCTAAATACGGCAAGGATTCGATCGGAGGCTTGGTATCCTCACGTTGCACCAACGAAGAAGGTTACTTGGTTCAGAAGTTGGTTCGCGCTGCTTTCGGTAACAACAACGTTGATACCTGCGCTCGCGTTTGCCATTCGCCGACAGGCTACGGTCTGAAAGTGACTCTGGGTGAATCAGCTGGTACACAAACTTTTGAATCAGTGATGAAGTCGGATTGCATCGTGATCATTGGTGCCAACCCGGCAAATGCCCATCCAGTGTTCGCATCGCAAATGAAACGCCGTCTTCGTCAAGGCGCGAAATTGATCGTTGTCGATCCACGCACAACCGAAATGGTGAAATCGCCGCACGTACAAGCGGACCACCATTTGAAATTAATGCCGGGTACCAACGTTGCTATCGTCAATGCAATGGCCTACGTCATCCTGAGCGAAAAACTGCACAAGCCAGAGTTCATCGCTGAACGCTGCGAAACAGCTTCGTTCACAGAGTGGGAACACTTCATTCTGCAAGAAGAAAATTCTCCTGAAGCCGTGGAAAAAATCAGCGGTGTACCAGCTGAAGAAATCCGCGCTGCAGCACGCATGTACGCAAACGCTAAAAACGGCGCGATCTATTACGGTCTCGGCGTAACCGAACATGCACAAGGTTCGACCACTGTGATCGGTATCGCCAACCTGGCGATGGCAACCGGCAACATCGGTCGCGAAGGCGTCGGCGTGAATCCACTGCGCGGTCAAAACAACGTGCAGGGTTCGTGCGACATGGGTTCTTTCCCGCACGAATTGCCAGGCTATCGCCACGTTTCTGATTCGACCACACGCGCTGAATTCGAAGCCGCATGGAATTGCGTACTCGATCCAGAACCAGGTCTGCGTATTCCAAACATGTTCGACGCGGCAATGGACGGCACCTTCATGGGCTTGTATTGCCAGGGTGAAGATATTGTTCAATCAGATCCTGATACACAACACGTTACTGCTGCGTTGTCGGCCATGGAATGTATCGTTGTACAAGATATCTTCTTGAATGAAACGGCAAAATACGCACACGTATTCTTGCCGGGTTCATCCTTCCTGGAAAAAGACGGTACTTTCACCAATGCAGAACGTCGCATCTCCCGCGTCCGCAAAGTGATGCCGCCAAAATCGGGCAAAGGCGATTGGGAAGTTACCTGCATGTTGGCGAACGCATTGGGTTATCCAATGAGCTACAAACATCCACGCGAAATCATGGATGAAATCGCATCCTTGACACCTACCTTCACCGGTGTGAGCTTCAAGCGTATCGATGAGCTCGGCGGCAGCATCCAATGGCCATGCAACGATGCAGCGCCAGAAGGTACGCCAACGATGCATATCGGCGAATTCGTACGCGGCAAAGGTAAATTCATCGATACCAAGTACTTCGGCAGCGGCGAAAAGGTCAACAAGAAATTCCCATTGATCCTGACCACCGGTCGTGTCTTGTCGCAATACAACGTGGGCGCGCAAACCCGTCGCACCGACAACAATACGTGGCACAGCGAAGACCGGCTCGAGATCCATCCACAAGATGCGCTGGATCGTGGCATCAAGCAGAACGATTGGGTTGGTATCCACTCGCGTGCTGGTGAAACGGTATTGCGCGCTGACATTACGGAAAATATTCAACCAGGTGTGGTCTACACCACGTTCCATTTCCCGGAATCGGGCGCGAACGTGATTACGACCAGCTCGTCTGATTGGGCAACCAACTGTCCTGAGTACAAAGTAACTGCGGTTCAAGTCATGCCGGTTGCTCAGCCTTCGGAATGGCAGCGTACTTACAACCGCTTCAATACTCAGCAAGAAAGTTTTGCTAGTGATCAGATGATTCCAAAAGAATCAGCGGTCGCGAAGTAAAGCAAGAAGACGTAGATGAACGCTATCTCCGACGATGAGCGCGCAGCACTGGTCCGGGTCTCAGTAGAAAAATGGGATGCGGATAGTCGCGAGCTCTGCGAGGATGATGTCGCGGAAGAAGTACCGATCGCGCTGGAATACAACGGCATCTCGCACGCGGTGATGCTGGCCTCGCCTTATGATCTGGAAGATTTCGCGCTCGGCTTTTCATTGAGCGAAGGAATCCTGAAAGATCGTTCGGAATTGTACGAATGCGAAATCGTACCCGGCGCACAAGGTATACAGGTACAGATGCAAATCGCAACGGAACGTTTCGTTACGTTGAAAGACAAGCGTCGCAATCTGACCGGCCGTACCGGCTGCGGATTGTGTGGTGCCGAAACATTGGCACAGGCAGTTCGTCGTCCGGGTGCTGTTACAGGCAGTACCGCGTTTTCCGCTACGCAGATTTATGCCGGCATGAAGTCTATGCAATCGAGGCAGCGTCTGCAGCGCTATACCGGTGCGACACACGCAGCGGCATGGATGAATGCAGATGGCTCAATCGATTTGGTGCGTGAAGATATAGGTCGTCACAATGCGCTGGATAAATTGATAGGCGCAATGTCAGATGAGAAGCGCGATTTTACGAATGGTGCTGCGTTGATTACCAGCCGCGCCAGTTATGAAATGGTGCAGAAGTCGGCAACGATGGGGATAGGATTTTTGGCTGCCATCTCGGCGCCTACCAGTCTCGCTATTCAGTTGGCCGAAGAGGCTAACGTTACGCTAGTCGGATTTGTACGCAGCAACAGTCATGTCGTATACGCACAATCGCATCGATTGATGCGGGATAAAACAAAGTAAAAGGAAGAAGTATGAGCCACAGTAGCGCAGATCGTTTAGTCACCATGGCAAACCAGATAGGTGACTTCTTTGAAACCATGACTGATAGAGATCAATCGCTGAAAGATATCAGCGGTCACTTGAAGCGTTCGTGGGCGCCGCCTATGCGTCGCAAATTGCTCGAACACATCGAGCACGGCGGCGCAGGCTTGAAAGACATCGTGTTGCAGGCCGTGCAGACTAACAAGATCATTTAAGTAAATTTATTAAGTTTCAAGCGTGGGGTTGATGCAATAGTTCAACCGCATTAACATGGCTGCGCACCGTCAAGGTCAGCAGCCATTTTCACTAGCTCTTCAGGAGGAATCATGTCACGTCGTTCAGTTTTGCGTTTCGCTACGGTAGCTTTGGCCGCTGCACTGGTTACACCATTCAGCTTTGCACAGCAGATCATCAAGTTGTCGACCACCACCAGCACTGAAAGCTCGGGCTTGCTGCCATACATCCTGCCTGACTTCGAGGCCAAGACTAATTCCAAGGTACACGTGATCTCGGTCGGTACCGGCAAGGCATTAGAACTGGCAAAGAATGGCGACGTCGATGTCACGTTGGTGCATGCGCGTACGCTGGAAGATAAATTTGTTGCAGACGGCCATGGCGTCGATCGCCGCGACGTGATGTACAACGACTTCATCATTGTCGGCCCGACTAGCGACCCCGCCGGCATCAAAGGCAGCAAGGATGTGTTGGCAGCGATGAAAAAAATTGCCGATAGCAAAGCAAAGTTCATTTCGCGTGGCGACAATTCCGGTACCGATGTCATGGAGAAAAAATACTGGAAAGAGGTAGGCTCACAACCACAAGGAAGTGCCTACGTATCAGCTGGTCTGGGTATGGGTGAAGTGTTGACGATGGCAGCCGAATTGCAGGCTTACACATTGACCGATCGCGCGACTTACGGTGCTTACCGTGCGAAAACCGGTTTGGTGGTTGCAGTAGAAGGCGATAAAAAGATGTTCAACCCTTACGGCGTAATTGCAGTCAATCCTGCCAAGTACCCGAGCATTAACTACAAGGGCGCGAAGCAACTTATCGATTATCTGACGTCAGCCGAAGGTCAAAAGAAAATCGCTTCCTACAAAATCGAAGGTGAACAGTTGTTCTTCCCTTCAGCAAAATAATTCTTTCTACGCTGAAGCTGGGTCCAGCCAGAAATCCTTGCCTCGATTGAAAGCGAGCGCACACCATTCAATGGTGTGCGCAAATTAAAAAGCCTGATCGTAAATTTTTTACGGTCAGGCTTTTTGCATAAACGCTATGCGTGCAGTCACAAACTTAATTTGCTCTCTCGATACGAGTAGAAACTTCCTTGTCCTTGTGTGACATGGCACGACGCAACACCGCCAAAATAAACAGCGCAAACAAGGTACTCAAAATTGCCGTCGATTCGCGCCCCATACCTGCGGCTACACCTATCGCCGCGGTGAGCCAGATGCTGGCAGCGGTGGTCAATCCCTTGATTTCCTGCTCCTGACTCAATTTGATAATTGCGCCTGCGCCAAGGAAGCCGACACCTGTGATCACGCCTTGCAACACGCGGCTAAGATCTGCCGGGGTGATGCCCGCTTCCAAAGGCACCAGTACAAACAGTGCGGCGCCGAGTGCGACCAACATGTGCGTGCGGAAGCCGGCCGAGTTGCCGCGGCTTTCACGTTCATAACCGAGCAGGCCGCCCAGCACGACTGCGACCAGCAGGCGCACGCATACGCGCGTCACTTGCGCAGGGTCGCTGATATCCGAGAATTCTTCACGCACGGTTTGTGCTACTTCTATCCACCATGCATTCATGGGTTTGTCCCTGTCTTTTTTCTTGTCAGCATTTCTTTACGCGATCTTGATGTTGGCTGTGCCACAGTCTTGAGAACGCAGTCGGGATACAGATTTTCAGGCAAAACAAAACCCGCGCTATCGCTAGGCGGGTTGCGTAAGTAATAGAAAAATTACGGTTTCTTTTCGACTGGCTCGGGGGTCGAGTGATTGTTGGCCTGACCTGACAGCGGCATGTCTGTTGACTCTTGCTGCTTGGTCAATTCTTTGGCATCGGTTTGTGCCGGACCGCTGGCGTTGCCGCTGCTGGATGTGCTGTCAGGCGTGGCAGGCAATGTAGCGTCCGATGGTGGCAGCGCACTTTGTGGTGCGGCGACCGAGCCATCCGTGGTTGGGGCAACGGGTGCCTCTGCTTTTTTACATCCGATCAGCAGTATCGCGAGAAAAGCGGAAACAAATAGGGAGCGGGTAAAAAACATAGGACCTCCTGTGGTTGATTGGCCAAGTCATTGTAGTGAGCGAATCGCTGGATGGTAAGGCTTATTTTACGGAATGAACAAGAAGATGCTGCTTTGCAAAAATTACAATCAAAATGCCTGCGCAATTTGCAAAACCTGTGAAGAAATGCCGGGCGATTGGCAATCGCAATCAGCGTTTGTCACATTTGAAAAATTGAATCGCGTGAGGAAGTTGAACAATCGCGGTGGCCGACCTCAATATTCGATTCACGTTATCCTGTCAGTCTAGTTCTCGCCTGCGCGCAAGGTCGCCGTGGCGGGATTGCAACCATGCATCGCTTACAGATTGTCGCTCATGAAATCCCTGAAAAATATCCCACTTTCCGTTTTGGATTTATCGCCGATTCTGGTCGGCGGTACGCCGGCCGATGCGTTTCATCGTTCACTGGATTTGGCGCAGCGCGTCGAAAAACTCGGCTACAACCGCTACTGGCTGGCTGAACATCACAGCATGCCCGGCATTGCCAGCGCCGCAACGTCGGTGGTGATGGCTTATGTCGCAGGCGGCACCTCGACCATCCGGATCGGCTCCGGCGGCATCATGTTGCCGAATCACGCGCCACTGGTGATCGCCGAGCAATTCGGCACGCTCGCTTCACTGTATCCGGGACGTATCGATCTGGGGCTGGGCCGTGCGCCGGGATCGAATCAGGCGACTGCACGTGCGCTGCGCCGCGAGATCAGCGACGATGGCAGTGAGTTTCCGCGCCAGTTGAATGAGCTGCGCGCCTTCCTCCAACCGAGCGGCGACGACGCGCCGGTGCAGGCTATTCCCGGCGAAGGTCTGGATATTCCAATCTGGTTATTGGGGTCGAGCAGCTACAGCGCACAACTCGCCGGCCATCTGGGTTTGCCGTTTGCATTTGCCGGACAATTTTCACCCGACTATATGCTGACCGCGCTGAACTTGTATCGTCAAACCTTCCGTCCGTCGGCAAGTCTGGATGCGCCGTATGCGATGGTAGGCGTCAATATTTTCGCGGCGGATAGCGATGCAGAGGCGCAGCGTCTGGCGACGTCGCAACAACAAATGCATCTGGGTTTGGTGCGCGGCAAGCCGGGCAAATTGCCGCCACCTGTGGAGAATATGGATGACGCATGGTTGCCGCACGAGCGGGTCTCGGTCGAGTCGATGTTGCGCGCGTCCATCATTGGCAATGCAGCGACCGTCAAAGAAAAACTCAATGGCTTTTTAGAGACCACGCAAGCCGATGAAATCATCATCAATACGATGGTGTTCGATCATGCCGCACGCGCACACTCATATGAAATCGTGGCTGACGTATGGCAGTCATAAACGCAGCACTACCCAGCTCATCCGATCTCATAGGATGAACATGCGCAACTATCTATCAATACCGCCAACGCGTCCTGAACATGCCGGATAAAACGCTCTATAACACGGAAGAAATTGTCCGTTTACTGAAACCGGAGCAGATCGGCCCGGATCAATTCGTCGGGCAAAGCCATTTTATGGGCAGCCCGAATATTTTTGGCGGCCAGACACTGGGGCAATCGCTGTATGCGGCCGGCATCACGGTGCCGGGCCGACGGCCGCATTCCATGCATGCGATGTTCCTGCTGCCGGGCAACCATCAATTGCCGGTTGAGTATGAAGTCGAGCGCGTGCGCGATGGCGGCACCTTCAGTACGCGCCGCGTGGTTGCTACGCAAGAAGGACGGCGCATCTTTGTGATGTCGGCCTCGTTTCAAGTAGATGAAGAAGGGCTGTCACATCAAAAGCCTGCGCCGCCCATGAACGATCCGGACACGCTGCCGTCCAGCCTCAAGATATGGCAAGAGCGTGGCATTTCCAGCGGTCGTGCATTTCAGCCTGTACCTGTGGATTTTCGTACCAATCGCGATGACACGCTTTTCGGCGGCCAAGTCGCATCGGCGACGCGCAATGTCTGGGTGCGCGCCCCGCTGCCGCTGGATGACGATCCGCTGATGCACGACGCACTGTTCGCCTATGTATCCGATTACGGCTTCCTGTGGACTGCGCTGCAGCCGCACGGCATACGCATGGATGATCCGCGGCTGCAGATCGCCAGTCTGGATCACTCGATCTGGTTTCACCGCCCCTTGCGCATGGATCAATGGTTGCTGTTTGCGATGGAAAGCCCGAACGCCTCCGGCGGCCGCGGACTGTGCTTTGCGCATATCTATGACCGCGATGGTGTGCTGATGGCGAGTGCGACGCAAGAAGGTTTGATACGTTTGCGGGAAAATAAAAAGTGAAGAGTGCGTATAGCCGTTTTGCATCGATCAATGTGATCGGATTGCTGTTGTCGGGTTTGCTGTTTACCTGGTTGTCACGCGACGGCACGGTGGATTTTTGGGCGGCGCATCTGTTTTTCGATACCGCCACCCAGCAATTTCCTTTGCGTATTGCGCGCGGCCTGGATTTCTGGGGGCACACTGTCCTCAAGGCCATTACGGTGTGGGCATGGGTCTTATGTATAGCGTTGGCGATTGCGAGCAACTGGCTTGCGTTGCTGCGCCCATGGCGGCGTGCGCTGACGGTGTTTGTCGTGATGGCCGGTTGTGCAGCCTTTGTCGTGCAGACGCTGAAAGGGGGCAGCGGGCATTCCTGTCCGTGGGATATCAATACCTTCGGCGGTCAGGCAATCTGGTTTCCATTATTTGAAAGCGTGGATAAGGTGATCGGGCCTGGGCATTGCTGGCCAGGCGGGCATGCATCTGCCGGCTTTGCAATTATTGCGGGTTACTTTGCGCTGAGAGAGAGTGGGCGCCAACTTGCACGCTGGGTGTTGGTGATCGGCATGACCTTTGGCATAGTCATGAGCCTGGTGCAAATGGCGCGCGGCGCACACTTTTTGTCGCACAATCTGTGGAGTTTATGGCTGGTGTGGGCGACGTGTTTTGTGATCGATCTTGGGTTGCACCTGCTTCAAAACAGGAAAAATTCGGCGGGCTAAGCACAAACTTCAAGTATTAACTTCAAGCACCAGCCGTAAGCGCAGAGCTTATTTGCAAATCCAGCTATTTCAAGGCGGGATTTTTTCTGTACTCGCCTTGGCCGCAGCCTCTTCTTCATCCTGCCGCAAGTGGCGACGATCCAGCCACCACGCCAACACCGGCAACACTAGAAAACCGCCCGGTGCGACAAACAGCACCATGTAGGGACTCAGTTCCACCAGCTTGTGCAAATGCACCTTGATGCGCTTGCGATCAAGGTCAGTCCAGCGATAACCGTTACGTTGCTTCATCAATAACGGTAACAGGCCGCGCATCTGTGTCATCTCGTCCCACAGACGCACGCGCTCCCGATTCTGCAGCGCCCAGGCGCTATATGCAGATTTTTGCACGACGCGAAAAGGCAGGACAACGACAGAGATGATTCGGTGAGGCACGGGAGATCCGGAAAGGAGAAGCGAATCCTGATTTTACGCGAAGCTACTGTTGCCAGTCAGAAAACCTGCGTATGCGTCCGTTGTTGTTTCTTGCCGGTCAAAGTGCTTACTTCAAGTCGATCACCATTTCAAAACCGCCGAAGATCATGCGCTTGCCATCAAAGGGCATCTTGTCCGGCGACATGTCAGCGACACGCGGATCTTTCATCACTTTGTCGTTGACTTCGTCGCGGTGTTCGCGTGAACGATAAACGATCCACGCAAAGATCACCGTTTCGTCATCCTTCAAATCCACGCTTTGCGGAAATGACGTGAGCTTGCCTGGCTTGACGTCGTCCGCTACACATTCCCGGTATTCAAGCGCGCCGTATTCCTTCCAGATCAAACCAAACTTGTGAGCGAATTCTTTGTACTGATCAATATTGTTTTTCGGTACAGGGACAACGAAGCCGTCTACGTAAGCCATGGGATTCTCCTTGAGTCGTCATGCGGTTTCATTCGACTTCGGGATAATGGGACAGTTCGGCAATAGTGATGAGAAGTTTTATTCGACAATAGTCGCGCGCTATTACTTCTTTCAATTTAATCAAATTGCTTGATTTAATGAGAATGATTATTCTTTGATCCAAGGCCTCAGGCATCGGCTATCAAGAAAGGTTAATCATGGTCACCGCAGCAAAAACCACCAGTCAAATCGGCATGCACATGGGTGTCGCGTTCGGCATCATGTATGTCTTCACCGGTTCGCTTGCGCTGGGTGGCGTGGCGGCCGTGCTTGAGCCCATCGTCAATGTGACCTTGCTGCCCTTGCATGACAAACTGTGGGAGCGCATACGGGCAAAAGTCGATGCACGTAAAGCGCAGGCGGCAACTGCGGCAGAAGACAGTCCTGTAAATCCTGTCGGGCCGAAACAGATGCAGGCGACGTAAACACGCTTGCGCGCTGAACATCGCATCTGCGCTGGGTTGAATCGACACATTCATGAAAAAGCCGCTGAAAAAATCAGCGGCTTTTTCATGTCTGCAGTTGGCACAGATCAAGGCCGCAATGCGCGCCGGCCAAAGTCCGCACGTTTTCGCCTCAGCTATCGGATAATACGCAACTATTGCCTTGCGTCGCGCAGACGCAAGCCCTCTTGATGCCTTGCGGAGTTTGTTCATGAAAATCGCGATTCTTGATGACTATCAGGATTGTGTACGCCAGCTTGATTGCTTCTCGCTGCTGCATGAGCATGAGGTCAAGATATTCACCAATAGTGCACGTGGCGTGGGTCAACTGGCGATACGCCTGGCTTCCTTTGATGCGCTGGTTTTGATACGCGAACGCACGACCTTGTTGCGCCCCCTTCTGGACAAATTACCCAAGCTCAAACTGATTGCGCAAACCGGCAAGGTCAGCGGCCACATCGATCTGGCTGCGGCTGCGGCCCGCAATATCGTGATCACCGAAGGGGTTGGCGATCCGACCGCGCCGGCTGAATTGACATGGGCCCTGATCATGGCGGCGACGCGCAAGCTGCCGCAATACATCAACAACCTGAAAGACGGGTTGTGGCAAATCGCGTCTACTTCGCCGACACGTAACACGCTCGGAACGGTACTGAAAGGCCGGACACTGGGCATCTTCGGCTATGGCCGTATCGGTCGCATGGTGGCTGCTTACGGCAAGGCATTCGGCATGCATGTTTTGGTATGGGGGCGTGACGCAAGTCGCGCAGCGGCGGTGCAGGATGGTTATCAGGCCGCGACATCGAAGGAAGAATTTTTCAGTACGGCCGACGTGATTTCCCTTCATCTGCGCCTGAACGATGTCACGCGCGGCATCGTGACAGCCGATGATCTGGCGCAGATGAAGTCGTCGGCATTATTCGTCAACACCAGTCGCGCCGAACTGGTGGCTACCGATGCATTGCAAGCAGCACTGGAGCAAGGTTGTCCCGGTTTTGCCGCGCTGGATGTGTACGAGAATGAACCGCTGTCACCTGCATCGCCACTGCTGAGAATGGAAAACGTGCTGGCGTCGCCGCATCTCGGCTATGTGGAAAAGGATAGCTACGAAATTTATTTTCGCAGCGCATTCCAGAACATCCTCGATTACGCCAATGGCACGCCAAGGAACGTCGTGCAAACATCGTCGTGAATGGATGATGAAATTGCCTGTGAAAAATTGCGCCTGAAAAATCGTCGATGAAAATTATCAGTATCAACGTTGCGACTGTAGGCAATTTGTTTGTGACGGAAGCAGGTGAAGTACCGCGTCGCGTGCCGACCGCATTCGACAAGAAGCCGGTCGCGGCAGCAGTGCGTGTAACCCGACTGGGCCTGACTGGCGATGAGCAAGCGGATCTCGCGGCGAACGGTGGTATCAACAAGGCGGTGTATGCATATCCATCCGAACACTATGCATTTTGGTCGGCGCAGCGTCTGGCCGCATTGAAACGCGATGTGCTTTTGTCACCTGGTGCAATGGGCGAAAATCTGACGATCAGCGGTTTGCTGGAAGATGCAGTGTGGGTCGGCGATCAACTGCAGATGGGCGATGCCGTATTCCAGGTGACAGAACCGCGCGTACCCTGCTTCAAGTTCAATGTGCGTATGGGTTTCAGTCATGCCGGCAAGGCGATGATCCAGAGTGGCGCGACCGGATTTTTCTTGCGCGTATTGAAGGAAGGCACGATCAGTGCAGGCGATGCGATTACATTGATCGCCGGACCCCGCAAGCTAACGATTCAGCAAATTAACGAACAGCGTCGGAACGGTCCCCAGCAGGATCTTTTTTAGTTTGCGGCAAGATCGTTGCAGTCGTGCTCGCCAGATGCGCACTGCCCCATAACTTGGCCCAGCCCGGCGGCCATGGCAAAGGCGGGCCGGCATATTCGGGCACGCCACGTCGTACCGGTATTACTGGCAGCGCATCGGGGATGCGGCCATCTTGTTTATCCCAGCCGAGCGAGAACGTGTAATCAGGCAGCAAGGCTGTGCATACCAGATCGAACCACGCCGCGTGATCTTCATCGCGGCCGAGTGCTTGCGCCATGCCTGCCGGATCGAACTGCGCCAAAGTGCTGGCCAACTCTTCCGGCGTTTCTCCAGGCGCATCGCCCCAGCCCATGACAGGATTGCAGTTGTATTCGGCACCTGAGCCGTACCAGCCTTCACGCCATGGACGTTCCATCCAGTTGCGCGGGCCGGTGAACAAATGCCAGCGCCAGTGCAGGCCGGATGGTTTTGGCCAGCTATATAAATACAGCCGTTGATAACCGGCTTGATGCAGCTTGCGCACCATCGCCATCAATCGTGCGTGCGGCATGGGATCGGGCGGCGCGCGGCGAAACAGGATGGGTTCGCCATCCGCGTGCTGTACTTCGTCGGTAGATAAATTCAAATCGAGTGTGCGCATCTCGTTGCCGAAACGCGCAGCAATCCACCCCGTCATCAGGTTGACGGTCGTGATTACGCCATAACCACGATGGCGATGAAAAATCACGGTTCCCGGAGCGATAGGTTTCATAGCTAAAACAATACGTTTAAAAATGTTGCGAGCCGGCGATAGTGTAACGGCATTTGTGCTGCACAGTCAGCGAGCGTTTTTTTCTAAAACGCCATGAAATGACGCAGAAATGTTACACAGAAAAGTAACAAATGACGTTGACATGGCGCTGGGCGTTTGACTCTTGCCCGCATCCGCTATTTCAGAGGCTGCCTGTGCGAGCTCAAACACTCGATGTGCGTGAGTATACCGTGTGCAAGCAGGCAGTCGCAGCGTGCCGCCATCGCAATGACAGTTATAAAAGCACAAGATAATTTCGCTGGTCTGTAATTTGCTTATTGCCTATGTGCATTAATTAGGTGATCAAGTCGAGTATCAAGTCTCGCTCGAGTGCCGCTGTGGAGTGGCATCGAAAAATTACAGACCAGGGAGCTTCAAATGAGTGACCATTCCGCACTGCAAATCGACACCTTCCTTCCGTATATGCGCGACGTTAGTCGCTGTGAAGAATCCTTGCGCGAGCTGAATCTGATGTGGCGCATGATCGAAGCGTCCGCCAAGATGAATTGCCCGCTCGAAGCGAAAGCGATTTTGCCCACGATGGCAGCGACCCGCGCCGGTTTCAATCGTCTGGAGCAGGAGCTGGTTACAAGTCTGGTGCGTGAAAAAGTATCCAACGTGCTGGAAGAGATCGGCACCAAGGCGCAGTACGTAATCGATATCGTGGTGCGCAATCTGTACGAACGCACCGCCGACGTCGGCTTCCTCGCCACTGATCGTGAACTCTGCACCTTTGTCGCCGGCCTGCACGATGACCGCGACATGATACGTGCGCGTCTGCGTGCTTACCGCAACAAATACACCGTCTATGACGAAATCATTTTGCTGGATGACGCTGGCAACGTGCTGGTACAAATCGACGAAGCAACTCCGCTGGAAGGCAGCACCGATCCGCTGCTCAAGCAAACGCTCGCATCCGAAACCTATGTAGAAACCTTCCGCAAAACGGATCTGCGTCCCGGCAAGGAAGAGGCACTGATTTATTCACGCCGCATGCATCATCCGGAAACCGGCGCAGTGGTTGGCGTCTTGTGTTTGTGCTTCCATTTTGAAGAAGAGATGGCGAGCATCTTCCGCTCGCATCGTGATCCTGCCGAACGCTCCAACATGTTGTTGCTCGATGGTGCCAATCGCGTTATCGCCAGTGCCGATCCGCGCTGGATTCCGGTTGGTGCAGTGGTGCCGGTGAATCGTGACGCCGATCCACGCTTGATGGTCTATGGCGGGCGCGAATATCTGGCACGTACTTTTTCTGCAGACGGTTATCAAGGCTATATGGGGCCGCCGGGTTGGCAAGGCCAAGTCATGATTCCAGTCGAGTTGGGCTTTACGGGTATGGCAACCAACGCACTGACTTCGCTGGATAAAAACGTCGCCGATGGTTTGTTGTTGCATGCCGAATCATTTTGCCCGCCGCTGTTTGAAATCATGAGCGCAGCAGAAACCATCCGTCGCGTGGTCTGGAACGGCCAAGTCATGACTGCCGGTCAAAACGGCGAACTGCTGAAACTCAAAACCATCCTCGAACAAATCAGCGAAACCGGTGCGCGCAGCAATGAATTGTTTTCGCAATCGATACGCGATTTGTATGAAACGGTATTGTCGTCCAGCCTGCGCGATTCAGAATTCGTGTCGCACTTGATGGTTGATCTGCTGGATCGCAATCTGTACGAGCGTTCCGACGATTGCCGTTGGTGGGCTTTGACGCCGGAGTTGCAGGTTGCTTTGGCCGCTCCGGTCAAATCGCCGGAAACCGTTGCACGTTTGACAGAGATACTTGATTACATCAATTCGCTTTACACGGTGTACACGCGGATATTTGTCTACGACGCGACTGGCACCATCATTTCCAGCAGCGACTTCAAGCAAGACGGTTTGAGTGTGGTCGGCACCATGATCGATGATGCGACCTTTGAGCAAGTGTGTGGTTTGGCAAATGATCAGCAGTACTACGTCACACCGTTTGAAAGCACGCCGCTGTATGGCGATCGCCCAACCTATGTTTATCACGCAGCGATTCGTCACCCTGAGAACGCGGCGCAAGTAGTTGGCGGCATAGGCATCGTGTTTGATTCAGAGCCGGAATTCTCTGCAATGCTGCAAGGCGCGCTCGGCGACAAGGAAGACGTCAGCGCCCTGTTTGTTGATCGTAGCGGCCGTATCATTTCCAGCACCGATGACAAACGTCCGGTCGGTACCATCCTCGACATCGATCCAGAGTTGCTGAAGATGGAAAACGGCGGCAGCGCATCGCGCATCGTGATCCACGACGGTCACTACGCAATCCTCGGTTGCACGATGTCGCACGGCTATCGCGAATTCAAGACCTCCGATGGCTATCGCGAAGATGTACTGGCCGTGGTCTACAACGCCTTCGGCGAAGAGCGCCAACAAGTCAGCACCGGCAATAGTGCAGCGACTGCGCTGGAGGTCGATCCAGCAGCACCGGCCGGCCGCGAGTTCGCGACCTTCTTCATCGACGGTTCGCTGTTCGCACTCGCCGCCGAATATGCGCAAGAAGCCTTGCCGGCCTCGGCGATTTCACCGATGTCCATGGGTAATCGTGCTGAGCGCGTCGGTATCCTTGCGTTGCGACATGAAAATGAAGCCAAGCACTTTGTCTGGGTCTTCGATCTCGGTCATTTGATGCGTGGCGTCAAATCAGAAATAGACAGCAGCAGCCAGGTCATCATCGTCAAGCGCGGCACGCAAAGCATAGGCTTGTTGGTCAGCGAGTTACATGGCGTGCCGGAATTCCAACCTTCACAGATCACACCAACCCCGCTCGCTGCGCCTAGCACCGGCATGCTGGTGACGGAAGTGATCAAGGCCAATCGCGGCAATCTGTTGATCCAGTCCATCAATGTCGATCACCTGTTTGCCGTACTCAATAATGAGGAAATTCCAATCGATGCGGAGATGAAGATCGCCGCCTGAGGCCCCGCAGCTTGAGCGACAACAGGGTGCAAGTTGCCTGAGTGCCGACGATCAGGTGCGTACTTATCGACGGATAAGTACGCACCTCTTTTCATTGCGACCTTGCTCGCGTTATGATGCGTTATCCAACTGTGGACCATCCCTCGTTTCCTTGTGATCCAAAATGACTTTGCGCATTATTGCTACTGGCGGCACATTCGATAAACATTACGACGAAATCGAAGGTAGGCTCGGTTTTGGTCCAGGCCATCTGCCGCAGGTAATCAAGCGTGCGCGCATCACGGTGCCGATTCAACTGGAACAATTACCCTTCCTCGATTCGCTAGACATGCACGATGCGGATAGACAGCGGATCGCGGCATCCTGTCTGCGCGCGGATGAAACCAGTATCGTGGTTGTACATGGCACCGATACGATGCGCGAAACAGCCGAGGTGCTGGGTGCTGCACAATTGCCGAAGACGATCATCCTGACCGGCGCGATGGTGCCTTACGAAATAAAAAATTCGGATGCGTTATTCAACTTCGGCTTTGCATGCGGTATCGCGCAGACGCTGCCACACGGTGTCTATATCGCAATGAACGCACAAATCTTCACGTGGAATAACGTCAAGAAAAATCGTCTCGCAGGCGTATTTCAAACGCGCTGAATCTAATGGGTTGATCACATACGCATACAGTCAGTGTGTGCTTCGATTGCCCACGCAAAAAAAAAGCCCGCCACCTTGCGGTAAGCGGGCAAAAAATCCAATACATGAAGAAGGACAACGCATCGTAACAAGCGATTATTACCGCTTGGTGACAGTGCGTACGCAAAAAATCAACGCATCCTGAGCATCGCGCCGATACGGTAGATTATTTCGACTGCAGAAAATTTGCAGGTCTAAAAAACCTTGCGCCGGGTTTTGTACTAGAATTTAAAACAGGTGGCGCACAGATGTAAGCTGCTTGTCAGGAATAAAAGCCAATATCAATCAGGAGGATCAGCTGAACTCTTAAGTATCCAGGTTATCAAACGAGATCGAATAGAGAGACATATCGCAATCACTTAGGAGGAAAAAATGGATGCAGAATTAAAACCTTGCCCAATTTGCAATAGCAAAGCGGAGCTGAAAGAAGCCCATTACCTTGAATCCGAATTGCCTTACAGCTACGTGCACTGTACGAACGAGGCATGCACATTGAATCACAACGCGGCGCATTTCAGCTCCAGCAAATCCGAAGCCAAGAACGATGAGGATGCAATTGCAGCCTGGAATAAACGGCAGCAAATTCCTGTTCATCAATAACCGTTATTGCATCACCCAAAGAAAAACAGCCCGAAATATTCGGGCTGTTTAAGTTTTGAGGAAACCAATCTCAGACTTGGGTGCTGAGTCTTATCTAAATGAGCGGTAAATCTTGAGCAGATTGCTGATCGGCGGGACCACCTAGGTGTACGTATCGCCAGCCTCGCTTCAGATTATCGTGAGGTAACAACAATCACGGGTGAATGATTCGACGGGCTTTCAGCCATGACCATGCTGGCGCAAAAAAAGCTCAGTGCTGCAGCGGCGGAGATCAAACCCAGTGTAGGTAATTTGCGCATATTCAATTCTTTCAATATTGTTTTTATTCGTTATGGGCGGCGCGTTGCCGTAGAAGAATAATACGGTCAAGCGATGCCGCACTTCTATCAGCGCCCTCCTCATCTTGCTGTAGGAAAAGATGAGTCTGTTGCAATTTGGTGTCAGAGCAAGTTGCGTAGATTTTGCTGCGCTACGAGTGATTACGGCAGAAATAAAAACCCCGCTTTACGTTGCCGTAAAGCGGGGTTTTTTATGGTCCTTGCTGTCACAAACTCTATGCTACTGCCTGCGGGTTTGGCAGGTCGGCGTTCTAGATTCAGGCAATTGTGTCCAGCACTTGATTCAGGGTTTTGCTAGGGCGCATAGCCTGGCTGGTCTTGCTCGTGTCAGGATGGTAGTAGCCGCCGATATCGACCGGCTTGCCTTGCGCCGCTTTCAATTCAGCCACGATAGTTGCTTCATTGTCGCTTAATGCCTGCGCCGGTGCAGCGAAGTGCGCCTGCAGTGTCGCATCTTCGGTTTGCTCCGCCAGTGCTTGCGCCCAGTAGAGCGCGAGGTAGTAGTGGCTGCCGCGATTATCCAGGCCGCCGACTTTGCGTGCCGGTGACTTGTCGTTATCGAGGAATTTGCCGGTTGCCTGATCCAGTGCCTTGGCCAGTACCAATGCCTTGGCATTGCGGTTAATCTGGCCCAGATGTTCCAGCGATGCGGCCAGTGCCATGAATTCACCGAGCGAATCCCAGCGCAGGAAATCTTCTTCGACAAACTGCTGCACGTGTTTAGGGGCTGAACCGCCGGCCCCGGTTTCAAACAAGCCGCCACCTGCCATCAAAGGAACAATCGACAACATCTTGGCGCTGGTACCCAGTTCCAGAATCGGGAACAGATCTGTCAGATAGTCGCGCAATACATTGCCGGATACCGAAATCGTATCCTTGCCTGCGCGTATGCGTTCCAGTGTGAAGCGTGTCGCATCAACTGGCGCCAGGATGCGCAGATCGAGTCCGTCGATGTCGTGATCTTCCAGATAAACATTTACCTTGGCAATAATTTGCGCATCGTGCGCGCGTTGCGCATCCAGCCAGAACACTGCCGGTGTGTCGCTCGCGCGTGCGCGATTGACGGCGAGTTTGACCCAATCCTGCACCGGCGCATCCTTGGTTTGGCACATGCGGAACAGATCGCCTGCTGCGACTGGCTGTTCGATCAATGCATTGTCCTTTGCATCAGTGACACGTACCACGCCATCGGCGGCGATCTGGAAAGTCTTGTCGTGCGAACCATATTCTTCAGCCGCTTGCGCCATCAAGCCGACGTTAGGCACGCTGCCCATCGTGACCGGATCGAACGGACCGTGTTGCTTGCAATCGTCGATGACGACTTGATATATGTCTGCATAGCAGCGGTCTGGAATCACCGCCTTGGTATCTTGCAGTTCGCCTGCGGCATTCCACATCTTGCCGGAGTCACGAATCATCGCCGGCATGGACGCATCCACGATCACATCGCTAGGCACGTGCAGATTGGTGATACCTTTGTCGGAATTGACCATCGCCAGCGGCGCGCTACGTGCATACAAGGCCTGGATATCCGCTTCGATCGCGGCTTGCGTATCGGCGGGCAAGGTCTTGATACGCGCATGCAAATCACCGATGCCGTTGTTCGGATCGAAGCCGACCTGTTTCAATGCATCCGCATATTTGCTCAATACCTCTTCGTAGTACACGGAGACAACCTGACCGAAGATGATAGGGTCGGATACCTTCATCATGGTGGCTTTCAGGTGGACCGAGAACAAAACATTCTGCGCTTTTGCGTCAGCGATTTGCGCCGTCAGAAAAGTACGCAATGCACTGCGGCTCAGTACCGCGGCGTCGAGGATCTCACCGAATTGCACGACAGTCTTTTCTTTCAATACGGTTTTGCTGCCGTCGGCCGCGGTCAGCTCTATCTTCACTGCCCCGGCAGCTGCAATCAGCACCGATTTTTCACTACCGTAAAAATCACCGTCATCCATGTGCGCGACATGCGATTTGGAATCGGCAGACCATGCGCCCATTTTGTGCGGATGCTTGCGTGCATAATTTTTGACCGACAATGGCGCGCGTCGATCGGAATTGCCCTCGCGCAGAACCGGATTGACAGCACTGCCCTTAATCTTGTCGTAGCGTGCCTGGGCATCGCGCTCTGCATCGGTTTTTGCATCATCCGGATAGTCGGGCAGCTTGTAGCCTTGCTGCTGCAATTCCTTGATGGCAGCCTTCAATTGCGGAATCGACGCGCTGATGTTGGGCAGCTTGATGATGTTGGCTTCCGGCGTGGTGGCGAGTTCGCCGAGTTCGGCCAAGGCCGGCGCAATTCTTTGTTTCTCGTCCAGAAAATCGGGGAAGGCCGCAAGAATGCGACCAGCCAGTGAAATATCGCGGGTTTCTACAGCAATGCCGGATGAGCGGGTGAACGCTTCTACGATAGGCAGCAGCGAGTAGGTCGCCAGCGCAGGCGCTTCGTCAGTGAGGGTGTAGATGATTTTCGAGTTTTTGGACATGGTCTAGAGTTACGTGGCGGTGTGAGGGAAATTCAATGCGGCGACCGGCAAGTTTACTATCGATCGGCGCATTGAGTTTTTATTCGGGGAAAAACCCGATGAAAGGATTGCTTTCATCAGAAAAAGACAATCCAAATTTCTGGTTACTTAATTCGTTAAGCAACTTTATTTAGAATGCCTATTCGTTTTTTAATTTTTTCTTTTCGCGTTCTATCTGTTTGATACTTTTATCCGGAGTAGGTAATGCTTCTGGCATCGTGCCACCCAATTCCTTGATGGTTTGGCGTACTTTTTCACCAACTTCAAGATGAGTTTGGTTGGCTTGCCGTTTGTTGTTAACTGTATCCCGCTTGAGCTTCTCTTCAGTTTGCGTAGCGCGGAACAAGTTGGCGGCTAGCTCTGTACTTCCCATGTGATCGAGGATTTTTTGACTCTTCTTTAATCCTCGTCGAGCATGAATTTCTTTTGCGCTTAGGCCGCCATACAAACCGCGATAGCCGTGATCTTGAAAAACTGCATAATCCAATGCAGTTTCTACGCCGGCATCTTTTGCTGCGGCGCTTAGTGCTTTATTGTGATGGATTAATTCACTGCGCAGCATTAGTCGTCTATCGTTTTCCGATAATTGGGCGAAGCTGTTTTCTTCCCCTAGTTCTTGCCGGCGAGTTTGCAGAGCGAAGTAGGTTTGTCCATTGGCAATGACCTGTTTGGCTGGGTCACCGTTCTGAACAATTAGATAACAGGCATAACGCGATAGTCGGATGTCGGCTACTTGTCGTTTTGCTCCTGAGCCAATTTCGACCATATCGAGGATGTCCTCGAAATGGTCTTCTTCTGGATAGCCACTATTTCTGCAGGCTTCCTTTGCTCGTTCGACAACTGGTAAAAAGTGACGATATTCAGAGTATTCAAGGACCTTGGCAAGTTCTCTTGCCATCCAATATTCATTGGCATCCTCATCTACGTGGCGAATACCATCGAAGGTTTGATGGTGCTGTATCGTCACTTTGTCATTGCTCATGAGAACTCTCTTGAATATGTTGTTACAACAAACATTTCTCGATGGATGTCTAGCTAATTACTTGCCTATACAAAAGCGACTAAAGATCACGCCCAGCAAATCGTCCGAGGTAAATTCACCGGTGATGCTGCTCAAACGATCTTGCGCCAGTCGCAATTCTTCGGCAAATAAATCGAGTGCGGGATCAGTTGCTTCGCTATCGTGCGCCGCATGTTGCGCGGCCATTTCCAGATGCTCGTGTGCCGACTTCAATGCGATCAAATGACGTTCGCGCGCCATATACAAGGATTCGCCGGTTTGCTGCCAACCGACCATGCGCAACAATTCGCTGCGCAATAAATCTATGCCCAGTGCATCCGTTGCCGACAAATAGATATGCGTTGCATCCGGCATGTGATCAATCGCCGGCCTGTGACCGGACAGATCGATCTTGTTCCATACGCGCACGACCGGAATATTGGGCGGGAAGCGCTCGGTAATTTCTTCATCGCTGCGTGTCGGGCCGCGATTGGCATCCAGCATGTGCACGATAACATCCGCGGTCTTTACCGCAGCCCAGGTGCGTTCTATGCCTATGCGTTCGACTTCATCGCCGGCGTCGGCTGCATCGCGTATGCCGGCAGTGTCGATCACGTTAACCGGAATGCCTTCAATCTGTATCGTCTCTGTCACTTTGTCGCGCGTAGTGCCGGCGATCGGCGTGACGATGGCGATGTCGCTACCTGCCAATGCATTCAGCAACGATGATTTGCCGACATTCGGCTGGCCTGCCAATACGATATTCAAGCCGTCGCGTAACAATGCACCTTGCGATGCCTGGCTAAAGACTTGCTGCAAGGCTGCGCGTATGCCATCGAGCTGGCCGCGCGCATCAGATTTTTCCAGGAAGTCGATTTCTTCTTCGGGGAAATCCAGTGTTGCCTCAACCAACATGCGCAGGTTGGTGATCTTGTCGACCAGTTGCTGAATCGTTTTCGAGAACGCGCCAGACAGCGATTGCGATGCCGATTTGGCTGCCGCTTCGGTCGATGCTTCGATCAGGTCGATCACGCCTTCAGCTTGTGCCAGATCCAGCTTGTCGTTCAGGAATGCACGATGCGTAAATTCGCCCGGTTCTGCCATACGCAAACCGATATCGACACCCGCTTCCAGGCAGCGCGTCAGCAGCATTTGCAATACGACAGGACCGCCGTGACCCTGCAACTCCAGCACATCTTCGCCAGTGTAGGAATGCGGCGCCTTGAAGTAAAGCGCGAGGCCTTGATCGATGACGCTGCCATCGCTATTGAGGAAGTCCAGATACGTCGCGTGGCGCGCTTGCAGCGATGAACCCTTGTCCGCGCCGCATACCGCGGTCATTACACTGGATAGATTTTTGCCGGAGACGCGTACAACGCCGATGCCGCCGCGACCTGGTGCGGTGGCGATGGCTGCGATAGGAGAGGAGTCAAATGTCATGTGTAATTTATAAACGGTTTAAATGGTGAGCGCAACAAAAAGCCCGTGTAATTGCACGGGCTTTTTTGAGGTAACAAAAAGGCGTTACCTATGGTTCGACAAAAAACTTAGCTGGCTGCTTTGCTGCCGCCCATCAGTTTTTCATTGATAAACCACTGCTGTGCGATGGACAGGATGTTGTTGACTACCCAGTACAGCACGAGGCCTGCAGGGAAGAAGAAGAACATGATCGAGAACACGATAGGCATCCACATCATGACCTTGGCTTGAATCGGATCCGGTGGAGTTGGATTCAGCTTGGTCTGAATGAACATCGAAATCGCCATCAGGATAGGCAAGATACCGATCGTCAGATGGAAACCGAAGATGTCGTATGCGCCTAACAGAATATCCGGTGACGCCAAATCATGAATCCACAACCATGATGCATTGCGAATTTCCACGCTGGCCAGCAATACCCAGTACAGCGAAATGAAGACCGGAATTTGCACGAGCATCGGGAAGCAACCGCCGATAGGATTGATCTTCTCTTTCTTGTACAACTCCATCATCGCCGCATTCATTTTTTGCGGTTCGCCTTTGAAGCGGGTACGGATGTCGGTCATCTTTGGTGTGACCAGTTTCATCTTCGCCATGCTGCGATAACCTGCTGCCGACAATGGGAAGAATGCGAGTTTGATCACAATCGTCAGAACGATAATGGTCCAGCCCCAGTTGCCGAGGATCTGGTGAATCTGAATCATCAACCAGAAAATCGGTTTGGCGATAATCGTCAGCCAGCCGTAATCCTTGACCAGCTCAAAGCCTGGAGCAACTGCTTCAAGGCGGGTAGATTCTTGCGGGCCCGAGTACAGTGTGGCATCCATCGATGCAGTCGCACCGGGAGCAACTGCGCCCAAAGGCACAATGGTACCGACCGCATACAGATTGGTCGCAAGCTTCTTGGTGAAATATTCGCGCGGTGTGTTCGCTGGCGGTACAAATGCCGAAACAAAGTAATGCTGCACCAGCGCGATCCAGCCGCTGTCGCCTTTCAAGGCATGTTCAATTTTGCCTTTTTCGATAGACTCGAAAGTGACTTTCTGGAACTTGTCAGTGTCGGTGTAAATCGCCGGGCCGGTGAAGGTCGCAGCCATGAACATCGAGCCGCCGCCTAGCGATGTGCCGTCATGTACCAGCTGCATGTACAGCGATGGATTGATAGGTGCGCCAGTGTTGTTGACGACATCATGTTTGACATCGACTTTGTATTCGCCACGTTTGAAGGTGAGCGTTTTGATCAGTTTGACGCCTTGCTGCTCGGACTGCAAAACCAGTTGCACTTGATCAGCGTTGTCCATCGTGCGTACACCTGGTACAGCAGTGAACATCGATTTGTGATTTGGATAGGCACCACCGATCAAGCCGGTTTGACCCAAATACGTGTGTTGAGCGCTTACACCGAACAGCACAACGTTCTTGCTTTCGTCGCTGCTTTCATGATGTTTCAGCAATTCCAGACGACGGATTTCGCCGCCGGCAGTATCGATATCAACCTTCATCAGGTCGGTCGTGATCGTGATCACTTCACTCTTGGATGGGGTAACGTCACCGGTTGGTACGCCGGTACCACTTGCGTTGTTTGCTGTAGGAACGGTCGCAGCAGTCGGCACATCGGCAGTCTTGGCGGCATTGTCGCCGGTAGCGGTAGCCGCAGGTGTAGCGGTTGTTTGAGCAGGCGTCGCGTCGAAGAAAATCGATGGCTTGCCGGTATAACGATTGTAGTTATCCCACAGCATCAACAACGAAAACGAGAAAATAACCCACAGAACGGTACGTTTGATATCCATAGTGTCTTAATCAGTAATCAGGAATGGCCGCAACCGCAAGCGGTTGTAGAAGAAGTTTTTTCGGATGACGATTTTTTGGGTACCGGATCAACGCCGCCTGGATGCCACGGATGGCATTTGCACAGACGTTTGGTCGCCAGAAAACTACCCTTCAACGCGCCATACTCGCCGATTGCTTCGAAGGCATAAGCGGAACAGCTGGGGTAAAAGCGGCAATTCTGCCCGAGGAAGGGGCTGATGCCCAACTGGTAAGCTCGCACCAGCAACAACAGGATGGTCTTCATTTTTGCGCCTCCGGCACAGGCTGCATAGTATTAGTACGCAGAGTTTGTGAAGCAAACAGTCGTGTCAATTCTTCCCGCAATGCGACTTTCAGGCTGGCCGTGGTGGCGGGCCCTTTTTTCGTATTGACGGACTGCGACAGGCGAACGATGCAATCGATGGACGGCAATGCCGTTTGTCGAAACAGTTCACGCGTCACGCGTTTGATCGTATTGCGTGTCACGGCGCGGGGCGCTAGGCGTTTCGCGGCGACCACACCCAAACGGGCATGCGGCAGATCGGTAGCACGCGTATAAAGGACAAAATGCGCGGTACGATACACGGGTCGCAAACGAAAAACGGATGAAAATTCATCCGTTTTAACGATCCGCCGATCGCGTGCAAAGTCGAGCGAACGATCGCCGGTCACGCCATTCGCTTAAGCAGCGAGGCGTTTGCGGCCTTTGGCGCGACGTGCATTAAGCACAGCGCGGCCACCGCGGGTTGCCATACGGACACGGAAGCCATGAGTGCGCTTGCGGCGTACGACGGAAGGTTGGTAAGTACGTTTCATTGTGGTCTCGCTAATCGGCAAATAATAAATCGGAAGTCACGCGCCCATCGCCAAATCTCTGGCAGCTGGTGCATGCTGATGCCGAACGGCGACAACACAAATACCAACACCCTGGGTAGTGAACCCTGAATTAGACAGCATTTTCCGCTTCCCTGTCAATCACTTAGCGTTATTGCGCTGCCTGGTTGCCGAATAGTTACTTGATGAAATAAGCGTCCAGCCTGTGGATAACTCTGGCCGCTCGGGTTAGAATAGGCCAACGCGTGGCATGCCAACAGGCATATAAATAGACCACCCAAGGGCAGTAAAGCAGTATCCCCGTATCAATTCAAGTAGACGATTCATGGAAAATTTCTGGCAGAGCTGCTCCGCCCAGTTGGAGCAGGAGTTGACGCCTCAACAATATAGTGCGTGGATCAAACCGCTCGCCCCTCTCGATTTCGAGGACGGCAGGTTGCGGATCGCCGCGCCGAATCGTTTCAAGCTGGATTGGGTAAAAACCCAGTTCGCCAGTCGCATCACCAGCCTCGCCTCCCAATTCTGGGAAGAGCCGATCGACGTCCAGTTCGTCCTCGATCCGCGTTTGAATGCGGCCAGGAAGCCGAGTGCGCAAGCCAGTGTTGCCCCAAGTCAATCCGACAACGTGCCATCGAATGTGCTGGAACCGATCCCGTCCAATGCCACCGATCACACGCCGCGTCGCGATCAAAGCCGTATTAATACAGCGCTGACATTTGACAGTTTCGTTACCGGTAAAGCTAACCAGCTGGCGCGCGCCGCCGCGATCCAGGTGGCCAATAATCCCGGCAGTTCATACAACCCGCTGTTCTTGTATGGCGGCGTAGGCCTCGGCAAAACCCATTTGATCCACGCCATCGGCAACCAGATCCTGGCCGAGAATCCGGATACAAAAATCCGCTACATCCATGCTGAACAGTACGTTAGAGACGTAGTGACTGCTTACCAGCGCAAGGGTTTTGACGATTTCAAGCGTTACTACCACTCACTCGACCTGTTGCTGATTGACGACATCCAATTCTTTGGTGGCAAGAGTCGCACGCAGGAAGAATTCTTCTATGCGTTCGAAGCATTGATTGCAGCCAAGAAACAAATCATCATCACCAGCGACACCTATCCGAAAGAGATTTCGGGCATGGATGACCGCCTGATTTCACGTTTCGACTCGGGTTTGACGGTCGCCGTCGAGCCGCCGGAGCTGGAAATGCGCGTTGCCATTTTGCTCAAAAAAGCCGTCCAGGAAGGCGTGACCTTCTCCGATGATGTTGCTTTTTTTGTTGCCAAACATCTACGTTCTAACGTCCGTGAGCTGGAAGGCGCCTTGCGCAAAATCCTCGCTTACTCGCGTTTTCATGGCAAAGACATCACGATTGAGGTGGTCAAAGACGCACTGAAAGATCTGCTGTCGGTACAAAATCGCCAGATCTCGGTCGAGAATATTCAAAAGACAGTGGCTGACTTTTTCAATATCAAGGTCGCCGATATGTACTCCAAGAAGCGCCCGGCCAACATTGCGCGGCCACGCCAGATTGCGATGTACCTTGCCAAAGAATTAACGCAAAAGAGCTTGCCGGAAATCGGCGAACTGTTCGGCGGGCGTGACCACACGACCGTCTTGCACGCGGTCCGCAAGATCGCCGCCGACCGTGGCAAGAGCCCGGAATGCAATCACGAATTGCATGTGCTGGAACAAACCTTGAAGGGTTGATGACGCAAAACTTGCTGCCTATCAGCCTGTGGATAACTTTGTGGATATCCTCGGTATAAGTTGTGAATAGTAGGTGAATAAGTAAGAAGAGTGAAAGAAGCCGCACAAAATAGCGCTGAAGCGGCCTTTAAGCGGGTGTTTCTGTCAAAATACGGTTTGTTATTTATCAGCGCCGCATCAGTAAAAAGAGCCTCATTTTCACACTGCCCATTACGGGTGATGCATCGAAGAAAACGTCGCAAAAAGAAAGCTGCTCACCCGTTGATAAAACCAGCGCTTGTTTATGAAATTTTGTATATGAACGCTTATATATAAAAGCTTATAAATACTGCGCACGTAATAACAAGCAAGTTGCAGCAAGCCTGCTTCGCGTATGACAAGCGTAGGCAAGTGTTTGAAGCGCTTGGTAAGCGCTGGATAGGTGCTTGATAAGCGCTTGGTAAGAATGAGTACCGCACCGTTTAACCATCGATAAGGATCTAACTATGCAATTGGTCAAAACCCAACGTGACGCGCTACTACGTCCGCTGCAGATTGTGAGTGGTATTGTCGAGCGTCGGCACACATTGCCGATTCTGGCCAATATCCTCATACGCAAGGATGGCGAGCGTGTTTCATTCCTGTCGACTGATATCGAAGTGCAGATCACCACGCACGCACAAGTCGGCAGCGGCAACGACATCGCTTCGACGACCGTCGCCGCACGCAAGTTGCTCGACATTTTGCGCGCACTGCCGGATTCCGGCGACGTCTCATTGACACTCGCCAACAAGCGTATGACCGTGCAATCGGGCAAGTCGCGTTTCGCTTTGCAAACACTGGCTGCGGAAGAATTCCCTACCGTTGCACAAGCCGAGCAATACAACGCCAAAGTCACGCTGCCGCAAAAGACATTGAAGCACCTTTTCAACATGGTGCACTTCTCGATGGCGCAGCAAGACATTCGTTATTACCTGAACGGTCTGTTGCTCGTCGTTGATGGCAAGAACGTCATCGCAGTAGCAACCGATGGTCACCGTCTTGCATTCTGCCAAGTCGCCACCGAGCAAGAGTTCGCGCGTCAAGAAGTCATCATCCCGCGCAAAACGATTATCGAATTGCAGCGCCTGCTGGAAGACACCGATCAGCCTGTCGATCTTGAGATCGCCAACAACCAGGTCAAGCTGACCTTCGGCGATATCGAACTGATCTCCAAGCTGGTCGAAGGCAAGTTCCCGGATTACACCCGCGTCGTGCCTAAGGGTTACAAGAACAACTTCACGATCGGCCGCGATGCCTTGCTGCGTTCGCTGCAACGCGCTGCGATCATGACGTCCGACAAGTTCAAGGGTGTGCGCTGCATCATGAGCCCGGGCAGCATGAAGATCAGCTCGACGAATGCCGACCAGGAAGAAGCCGTCGAAGAAATCGAAATCGATTACGGCGGCGATAGCGTCGATATCGGCTTCAACGTGACCTACCTGCTCGATGTATTGAACAACCTTAAGGGCGACAGCATCAACATCGCTCTGGGCGACGCCAATTCATCCGCATTGATCACCGTGCCGGACAACCCAGACTTCAAATACGTCGTCATGCCGATGCGTATTTGATTCTAAAAAAGCAGCTCATACTGCAGCTAAACAGCAACTGAACCGGCAGGTTTCAACTAGTGGGAAAACTAGTTGAAAAGCCAGCCAAAAAATCTAGCCAGAGCAGCAGCAGAATGAGATGCAAAAATGGGGAAAAACGCTTTAAAAACAGCAGTTTGCCCCCATCTGGTTTAAAGTAGTAAGCACGCCCGCAGCGCAGTTGGCAAACCCTCTGCGCTGCGGGCAGGCAAGTAGCCAGTGAATTGCAGGCTTGTTGGCAGTTCACTCAATCGTTTCAAGTATTTGCGGTCAAGGCGGCACTTTCCGAGTGACGCCATCATCGTGAATTAAGTAGCAGTTATGTCGCAACATGAGTAAGAGGCCAAGCCAGCGCAGTGTTCCGCGCAAGCCAGTTTGTTCTCCGCCGCCACAAGCCGGAACAGCAACGTCCCACTCCCCTCGTTTTGCGCAATAACCAAGTAACCGTTTTTTAAAGGTAGCCATGTCCGCGATCCCTAACGACAACACCCCGCAATCGCCAGCCGCGCTTTCCGCGTCATACGGCGCATCATCCATCCAGATTCTTGAAGGCTTGGAAGCGGTGCGCAAGCGCCCGGGCATGTATATCGGCGACACGTCGGACGGCACCGGTTTGCATCACTGCGTGTTTGAAGTGCTGGACAACTCCATCGATGAATCGCTGGCCGGTCATTGCACAGAGATCCACGTCACCATCCATTCCGACAATTCGATTTCCGTTACCGATAACGGTCGCGGCATTCCGACCGGCATCAAATGGGACGACAAGCACGAGCCTAAACGCAGCGCGGCAGAAATCGTCATGACCGAATTGCACGCAGGCGGCAAGTTCGATCAAAACTCATACAAAGTCTCCGGTGGCTTGCACGGCGTCGGCGTGTCCTGCGTCAATGGTTTATCAAAACTGTTGAAGCTGACCATCCGTCGCGATGGCAAAAAGCACGAGATGGAATTCGTCCGTGGCGTACCGCAAAATCGCGAAGTCGAAACCATCGACGGCATGATCGTTTCGCCGATCAAGGTCGTCGGCGAAACCGACAAGCGCGGCACCGAAGTCCACTTCTGGGCCGATGAAGAAATTTTCAACAATGTCGAGTTCCACTACGACATTCTGGCCAAGCGTATTCGCGAACTGTCCTTCCTCAACAACGGCGTCAACATCAAGCTGACCGACCAGCGTACCGGCAAGGAAGAAGTGTTTGCGTTTGAAGGCGGCACCCGTGGCTTCGTTGAATACATCAACAAAGCCAAGAGCGTTTTGCACCCAACGATTTTCCAGGCAACCGGCGAACGTTTGTCGGACCAGAACACCAACATCAGCGTTGACGTCTCCATGCAATGGAACGACGCCTACAACGAACAAGTGCTCTGCTTCACCAACAACATTCCGCAACGCGATGGCGGCACCCATCTGACCGGCCTGCGCGCCGCGATGACGCGCGTCATCAACAAATACATAGAAGAACACGAGTTCGCCAAGAAAGCCAAAGTCGAAGTCACCGGCGACGACATGCGCGAAGGCCTGACTTGTGTTTTGTCCGTCAAAGTGCCTGAACCAAAATTTAGCTCGCAGACCAAAGACAAACTCGTATCGTCCGAAGTGCGCGGCCCGGTCGAAGAGATCGTTGCCAAAACATTGAGCGACTACCTGCAAGAAAAACCAAACGACGCCAAGATCATTTGCGGCAAGATCGTCGAAGCCGCACGTGCGCGCGAAGCAGCACGCAAGGCGCGCGACCTGACCCGTCGCAAAGGCATCATGGACGGCCTCGGCTTGTCCGCCAAACTGGCCGATTGCCAGGAAAAAGATCCAGCCCTGTGCGAACTGTACGTAGTCGAAGGTGACTCCGCGGGCGGCTCCGCCAAGCAAGGTCGCGATCGCAAGTTCCAGGCGATCCTGCCACTACGCGGCAAAGTCTTGAACGTAGAAAAAGCCCGCTTTGAAAAAATGCTCGCCAGCGAACAGATCACCACCCTGATCGCCACGCTAGGCACCAGCATCGGCGCGGACGAATTCAATATCGAAAAGCTGCGTTATCACCGCATCATCATCATGACCGATGCTGACGTCGACGGCGCCCACATCCGCACCCTGCTGCTCACGCTGCTGTATCGCCAGATGCCGCAACTGGTCGAGCGCGGCCACGTCTACATCGCGCAACCGCCGCTGTACAAGGTCAAGCACGGCAAGGACGAACGCTATCTGAAAGATGACGCAGAAGAAGCCATCTACATGATGCAGATCGCACTGAACGACGCGGTACTGATTCCATCAGAAGGCGCAGCACCGATCAGCGGCGACGCCTTGTCCGAGCTGGTTCGTCAATACAACACCGCCAACGCCATCATCAACCGCCTCACACGTGCAGTCGATGGTGCAGCACTCACCGCCATCATGACCGGCGTCACGCTCGACCTCAGCGACAGCGCTGCGGCAGAAGCATCGGCCAAGCGCCTGCAAGATGGCATCAACGAGCCATCGGTCACCGTGCACACCAAGTACGACGAACTGGCAGACAAGTACGCACTGCGCATCAACCGCATGTACCACGGCAACGTCAAAGTCAGCGCCATCGACGCCGACTTCGTCACCGGCCCCGACTACACCGTACTCGCCGCTGCCGCTGCAACCTTCAAGGGTTTGATCGGCACAGGCGCAATGGTCCAGCGCGGTGCCGGCGAAAAAGCAAAAACCATCGGCATCAACGACTTCCATCAAGCGATGAACTGGTTACGTAGCGAAGCAGAACGCAACGTCGGCAAGCAACGCTACAAAGGTCTGGGCGAGATGAACCCATCGCAACTGTGGGAAACAACCATGGACCCAACCGTGCGCCGTTTGTTAAAAGTACAGATCGAAGATGCGATTGCAGCCGATCAGATTTTCACAACATTGATGGGTGACGACGTGGAACCACGTCGTGCGTTTATTGAATTGAATGCGCTGTCTGCTGGGAATATTGATATTTAAATATTCAAGTAGATAGTATAAAAAGCCAACCGGCTCGGTTGGCTTTTTATTTGGGATTTCAATTTGTAATGTTGATAGCGGCTTTAATAGAGTTACTAAAGTACAATCTTCGGATCTAAAAGAGACAATAAACTGATAAGGGAAGTTATGAGTGCGCCAATTTCCGTAAAAGCAGTTAAGTGCAAGCAATGGTTGGCCGATTGGGATGCGTTTCCTTATCCTGCGGATAATCAAAGAAAAAAGCCTGAACCCACAATTTTCCTATTTACGTTATCAGCCAAACAGCTACGAAAGCTGAGTGGAGTATTTGATCGCCGTCGAGATGGAGGAGATGCTTCGGGAATTCAGCGTGCGCATGAAAAAGGACGCTCTGAAAGCATTAGTAAATACGTGCGTAATGGGTACCCTTTCTGTGATTTATCCTCAAAAATGCAGCAAGACCCCGAGAACGATTCGTTAAAAAAACCTGGCTGGCTTCCTACAGCGATCGTGGTTAATTTGTTGGGGCCAGCACAAGAACGCCGCGGGAAAAAAGTGGCGGGTGATGAGATTGTTGGTGTAAAAAACATTGACGATAATTTGGCAGAGCTTTTATTGCCTGCCGGAAGTGACTCTGCCGAGTGGGAGCCAGCCGGTATTCCACCGATTGAGATTATTGACGGACAGCATCGACTCTTTGCATTCGATAGCACATCGAGTTTGCCGGATGATTTCCAATTGCCAGTGGTTGCATTTCATGAACTTGATATCGGGTGGCAAGCTTACCTGTTCTGGTCGATCAATGTTTCGCCGAAAAAGATTAATCCTAGTCATGCATATGATTTGTTCCCTTTATTGAGAACGCAGGATTGGCTAGAGAAAAGCCCCGCTTCCCATATTTATCGGGAAGCTCGTGCTCAAGAACTTACTGAAATTTTATATCGACATCCAAATAGCCCTTGGTACAAAAGAATAAATATGCTCGGAGATCGTCGTTCAGGATGGGTCTCTCAGGCGGGATGGGTTCAAGCAATCTTTAATTCTTTTTTAAGCGCAGGTACAAGTCCGCGAAGCCGAAAAGGTTTGTTTGCCACAAATCTAACTCAAGTTACAGGTCCTTTGCAGTGGAACCGTCCGCAGCAAGCAGCAACGCTAATCTTTTTCTGGTCGGAATTAAAGCTGGCGATCAAAAATACTAAAGCTTCATGGGCTCAGGCTTTGCGAGAACAAGAAAAAGTTATTGAACTTGGCGATGATTTTGATCCGGCTTTTCATAGTTCGTTGTCGCTTCTAAATCAAGAGCAAGGTGTTCGAGCCATCGGTTTAACCATTAACGATATTTTGTTTCCTCTGGCTGAAAAGCTTGGTCTTGATGAATGGAATTTCACAGATGTTGATGTTGGTGAAACGAAAGATGAGGATGTAGAGGCCAGTCTCCAAAATTTAGCTAGTCAGCCATTTGCGGAAACGCTTCAAAAAATTGCTCAGACACTTGCGGAATTTGATTGGCGTTCTGCGAATGCTCCCAATTTAACTCCGGAGCAGCAATTAGAAAGAGCTAGTTACCGAGGTACTGGCGGTTATAGTCGCCTGAGGGCCGCGCTGTTAGCGCACCTCTCTAGTGCTAATGGTGAATATGCGCAGGTCGCAGGAAATCTTCTATCCGCTAGTAAAGCCAACTGAGGACTCTGATGCGACCTCGGAACCTTTCTCCTTATGAAAAAGGAGTGATATTGCAGGCGGATAGAAGCGCAGTAGTTGATGCCTTGCAGACTTTTTTTTCGGATGGTCACGATAGCTGGGCTCCTTTAATAACCCGTACCAGCGATGGAATTAAATTCAATAACAAGCCGGGCCAAAGGGATTCACTAAGCTCTATTGAAATTGCTCAATTTTTAGGAATGGCTGGACCAACTCATTGCGCGAACGGATGGGCGTTTTTTTCTAGAGCTTTGAATAGTGCGCTTTCAGGGGATTCTCACGCAGCATGGCATTTTGCATACTATGCAGAGCTTAGAGCTGCGCAGTCTATTTTGGCAGCGAGTGGAGTTGGTGTATTTGATAGTTGGAATTGCGTATTAAATGCAGCAGGGTCTTGCAAAGTAATAGATGATCCCAATCAAAATAGGGCTTTGCCAACTCATGTAATGACCTGGCAAGGTATGCGTGCATTGTTGGATCCCTTAAATCCATCGGCCGAAAGCATTTCAAACGCAATTACCTTTCATGGAAATAAATTAGGAGAAATTGTCTCGAAGGCTTTCCCAGGTACTCCAAGTTGGAGAAATACTTTTACCTGGATTACTTCATGGCTGTTTGACCTGGAGCAAGGCCTGAAAGATAAAGCAATGAGAAATCGTTGCAGTTATCAGCCCCATGAATTGACAGAGCATGTTCTGTCTCCGAATGAAGGCATTGATTTCCTAGACCATTTTTGGCTTCTTTTCGAGCCGGAGCCTGGCGCTACGTTCATAGGTATTGATAAGTATTTGCTGCGCGATGCTCTTACAACAGAGGCTACAAATAAGCTACGAGTAGCAGGGGTCTTGAATGCAACTCGTGCGGATATCAAAGAAGAATTGGAAGTCGCATATGAACGTTTGGAAGCATCGTTTCCAAACTTACATTTGTCTCAAGATTTCATTGTCAGAAACGTAAATAAGGCGGAGCCCAGAATTCTCGTGGAGGCAAGAGATAGAACCGCTTTGCCGACCACACCTTTGCCCATTTTGGCGAGAGCGAGTTTGTTTTTAAGACTGGCAACTGGTATATCAAAAAATCTTTTAATTGATGCTGGCGTGCGACAACCTGAACAATTAGATTTTTGGCTTCAAGGATTAGCCCGCGAGAGGGGCTTTGTTAGCTCGACTATTGATATTGATAGTTGGGGGGATTTGTTCTACGAATTGCAAGTTGCAACCGAAGACCTCGTTAGTTTGAAAAAGGACGGCGAGAAAATTGAGCGTGCTGAACTTTTGATGAATATAAGTACTCATCGGGCTTGTGAGGCCGAGAGAGCGGTATTTTGGGGGCTGGCAGTATGAAGTACATGGGTTCGAAAAGGTCCATGCTGGGGAATGGCTTAGGAGAGCTTTTGGCGGGTGTTTTGCCTGACAAGCAGCGTTTCGTAGATCTTTTTTGTGGGTCCGGAGCGGTGTCTGCTCATGTTGCTGAGAACATGCAGATTGAAACGGCAGCGTTTGATTTGCAACAGTACGCAGTTACTCTTGCTCAATCGTCACTTGGGAAAATACATGAAATTAAATCGAAGGATTTATGGTCTCGTTGGGTAGCAAGAGCAGTAGAGTGGATAGACGAATTTGATGTCTTTGGTGATGCAGTGATGTTATCAAACGAAGCTATTGTAGTTAATCATAAGAACGCCGTTGCTGCAGTTAAAAGAGCGAGAATTTTCTGCGAAGATCTTCCAGACAAGTTTGTGATTTCGAGAGCTTATGGTGGCTATTATTTTAGCCCGCTTCAAGCTTTGACCATTGACGCTTTACGTGCAAGTGTTCCTAGAGGCGTTTCACGGACGTCTGCCATTGCCGCATTGATTCGTTCTGCAAGTCGTTGTTCAGCGTCGCCCGGGCATACGGCACAACCATTTTCCTTAACATCTACCGCGACTCCCCATCTAATTTCTGCTTGGAAAAAAGATATAGCGCAGCACACGCAAAATGAATTTAAGAATGCATGTGAATCATTTGCGCTTGTCTTAGGAGAGGCAAATGTGGCTGATGCTGTAGATGCGACTGCGACATTGCGAGAAGGAGACTTAGTATTTCTAGACCCTCCATATTCTGAAGTACAGTACAGCCGGTTTTATCATGTACTTGAGGCTATTGCTCAAGGATATATAGGCGATGTTTCGGGAACTGGTCGCTATCCAGCCATTGAGGAAAGGCCGCAATCGCGTTTTTGCCGCACTACGCAATCTTTAGAAGAGTTGGATCGTTTAATGATTGGTGTTGCTGCCTCTGGTGCAGAAGCAATAGTAACTTTTCCTGCGGACCAAGCTTCAAATGGGCTTAGTGGGATTTTAGTAGAGGCAATTTCTAGCCAATATTTTCATATTCAAAAAAGAAAAATTTCATCTAGTTTTAGTACTTTAGGTGGAAACACGCGCAGCAGAGCTGCGAGAAAACAGGCTACAGAATTATTGCTGCATTTGACGCCGAGATAACCTTTGCGCGTAAATATTGATTCTATGGGAACCCTCTGATCTGATATCGGTTTGTGCTTCTTACGTTTTTGTTTGATGACATTGCCGTTATGGTCTTCAGCACGCCATTGTACTGACACGCAGTACCCAAGCTAGTCGCCTTTGTCAGTCCGGACAATTAGCCACTTGACTGAACACAAAACTACCGCGATTGTCACGTTTTCTATTGTCGAAAATTGTCGTTGTTGTGGACCTTTCTAATGAGTTAACGGAGAAAAGTAATACATCGTGCCCCAGATGTAAAAGGCCACTCCGATCAGCTGCCATTAAGTCGTTCTAAATCATGAACTTTCCCCGCCTAGATCATCTCTACCAGAGGTAGTTTCGCCGCTGTGCGGCGACAATAGAAGTATGAAAGCTATGTATGAAAACGTTCCACTGCAACAAGAGTTATCAGCAGATATTTTTTGAGAACGTCCATTGTGAGAAGTGCGGCAGCATGCTCGGCTATCAGCCTGAGCACCAGACCGTAAGTGCATTTGAGCCTGCCGGACCGGATCGTTGGGCCAGCCTCAGCCCTGTGAATGCGGGCATGCATTACAAGTAGTGCGCGAACTATTCTGGGGAGCATGTCTGTAACTGGATGCTGCCTGCTGATTCGAAGACGTCGCTATGTGCGTCCTACCGGTTAACCAGAATTATCCCCGCGCTGTCGTATGGCAAAAACCGCCTGTTTTGGAATCGGCCAAGCGGCGATTGCTTTATACGCTTTGGGATTTGCACTTGCAGCCGACCAGATCCTGCACCTTTGCATTCCCATAAAAAGAAAGGTCCGCATATGCGGACCTTTTCTTTGTCATGAGCTGATCGTGCTGCTTATGACTTATCGTCGTTTTCTTTTTCTTTCTCTTCTTCGACTTCAGGCGTGTCGACTATATGCGGCTTCTTGCCTGGTTGTGGTGCGTGTTCTGCGCCGGGAAAAGCTTCTTCTCCATTATGCTTTTTCTCTTGCAGGACTTTTTTGTCGTGGGCGACGTTGCGTGGGTCTGTCATGGTTTTTCCTCTTAAGTGTTTGCTGTCGAATAAACCGGTACTCGATCGTTATCTGTAATTGCGATTGACGATCTCTAGCGGATATACAGCGAGGGGATAACCGTAACACCTCACGCAGTGCAACAGTGCGTTGCCTGCGTGAGTGGACTTCTCATTTGATCGTAGGACAAGCTGCGCTTCCAGGCATTGTGCCGCCCAGAGGCGTCAGCATCGATCAGCGTCGATCAGCGTCGTTGCATGTCGACGCTATTGGCCAGCACAAAATCACCTGCGTCTTCGTTGTAGTCCCAGCGCTCGACCACACACTGCAGCGGCGCATTCTCTACACCGTAACGAATCAGATTGATCGAGTTGTTGGAGTCGTGGCGTATGCGTGACGATACCGCCGTCCCTGCCTGCACTGCCCACACGCGTCGCGGCAGATCCGCATGCTCATGCAATGCAGCGATGAAGGGTCGATGAATATGGCCGCCGAGTATCAGATCGACGCCCGCTTCTGCCCATCTGTTGATAGCTTGTTGATGCCCGCGCAGCAGATGTTCTTCATCGATGGCATGCGTGACGTGCACAGGCTGATGCGTGACGACGATGCGCAATTGTTTGTCGCCGGCTTGCTCTAGTCGTTGCGCAACGCGTGTGATCTGCGCGCTGGATACTTCGCCTTCGATGTGGCGGTAGCGACGCGTGGTGCGCACGGTGATTACCAGCAGTTCGGGCGAGTCGTGGATGGGTTCCAGCTCGGAGCCAAACGCGCGGCAGTAACGTGAGTAGGGCAGAAAGATGCGGGTCGCCAGATCGAACAGGGGAATGTCATGGTTGCCGGCGATGGCGACTCTGGCGGGAGTCGCAAGACGCTCGACAAAAGCATGAGCCGCTTTAAACTCGATGGCGCGTGCGCGTTGCGTGATGTCGCCTGACAGGATGAGCAGATCGGGTGTCTGCGCATGTGCCAGCCGCTCCAGTGCGGTGACGACGTGTGGCCGTTCGGTGCCGAAATGGGTATCGGAAATGTGCAGTACCGTCTTCACGCGGCATTGCCTCCGGATGCAATGTTATCTTCCGCGCTGTTGTCGCTGATGGTCTTGCTCGCTGCTGTCGCGTTACTCTGTTCGCCGCTTGCCTCGGATGTGTGGCGGCGCTTGATCAGCATAAGCGGCTCGGCGGCTACGCGAAATTCCAGCGGTGTGCGCAACCACATGATTTCACCATCGGCGGCGACCTTGATCTGGTTTTTGTGCGACTTCTTGCTTGTGCTGTTAGGTGATGTGGCGGTCGGGGTTTTTGTGCCGCGCAGCTTTCTGCGCGGTGCAATAGTCAGTTCGCGAAAACTGAAGCCGATGACATTCTCGGCATCGCCCAACTTACCCAATGCGCCGCGTGCACCCAGCCATAGCATCGCGAGCTTGCCGACCGGGCGCACGGCAATCGCTGCCAATTGTCCTTGCACAACCGCGTCTGCCTGCGGCATGCCGACTTGTTCAAGCTGCAGCCGATTATTGCCGACGAATAGTGTGGTGGTGCGCATCACTACGCGCTTGCCGTCTTGCTCTAGCGTGATGTGCAAGTGCCGGTGACGGCCGAACACGGTGGCGATTGCTGACCAGATCGCGACCAGTCGGCTGCGACCATATTTTTGTTTGAAGGCTTCTCTGTCTTCCAGCAGTTCCGGATACAAACCCACACTCGCATTGACCAGAAAAATGTGGTCATTCACTTGCCCGACTTGTACCGGCACCGGTGCGCCTTGCAGCAGATCCTGCAGCGAGTCGGCGATCTCTTCAGGGATGCCGTGCGTACGGCCGAAATAATTGAAAGTGCCTTGCGGTATCGCACCGAACAGGCAGCCACTACCCAGTACGGTATTTGCCACTGCGTTGATCGTGCCGTCGCCACCGACGGCGACAACCACCGCGCCCTGCTCCTTTGCGGCATCAACCGCCTGTTGACGGTTGTCTGGATCTGGCTCACGTCTTCAATCACAAATATGCGATGCGCACGTGCGGCCGCTTGCATGGCCGCGGCTATCGTATCGCGCGTCTCGTCGGCGTCATGACGACCCGAACCACCGTTCATTACAAAGAATAACGGCGGTTCGGAATTGTGCGGTTGGGGCAGATGTGGATTCAATTTGCTTCAAAAATTGTGTGGAACGTCAGTGGACGGTGGTCTTACACGTCATGCAGGCAAGTATTACGGTCCGCGCTTCTGTGCCGCCTGAACGTTGAAGGACGAACGTATCATTTCGCATCATTCTGGAATGTACGTTTTCGTACATGACAGATGCAATCAACAGGTTGCGTCGACGTCTTGTCAAGACTGAGCACAATAATACCGTTGCATGCGTGCGCATGTGATCTTGCGTACGGAATAAAACGCTATTTATTGTTCAACTGGTCAACATTCCAGTTTATGAATAGATGAGGTCACACCATGAGCACCCCGCCCGCGCCACCAGACAGGCTGCCGCTACCCGCGTCAGTCAGCGAAATCGACCGCGTGGCCAGAGTGCCACGCGAGTCGAACGGCATCTCGCCGAAAGAGATAGGCATCGGCATTGCGTGTGCCGTTGGGGTGGGCTACGCCCTCAAGCAAACCTTCAAGAACAAGCCCCCCACACCACAGCAGCCTGAAAAGCCGCAGCCGCGTCATTTAAAAAGCCCGGATAAAGACGACATCAGTTTGCCGCATCAAGTCATTCTGTTTTTAAAACTACTGCTGCCGGTCGTGCTGGCGTCGGACCCGCCGCCCAAAGCGCAAGCCACTATCGATGCGAGCGGCAACGCAACCGAATTGCCGGAGCAATATCAAAAGGATGCAGCGCCGCAGATCGTGCATGCCGCAAGGGGCAGCCGCTTTCAGCAGGCATGGCAACTCGTCAAGGCCGCCGTCAATGCGTGGATAGATGATTTTGCGCCTAGCATGGGTGCCGCGATTGCCTACTACACGATGTTTTCCATCGCACCGATGCTGGTCATCGCGATCGCGGTGGCGGGCGCGGGCGCAATTTTTGGTCAGGAGGCCGCGCAAGGCGAGATCGTTGCGCAACTGCGCGGCATCATCGGCGAAGATGGTGCGGTCGCCATTCAAGCGTTGCTGCAATCGGCCAGCCAACCGACTGAAGGCATTATCGCCACCGGCATCAGCATCGTCACACTCGCGATCGGTTCCACCGCCGTCTTTGCGGAACTGCAAAGCGCCCTCGACCGCATCTGGCGCATGCCGGTCGCGGTAAAGGAAGGCGGCATATGGAACCTGATTCGCACCCGCCTGCTGTCCTTCGGCCTGATTCTCGGCCTGGGCTTCATGCTGATGGTGTCGCTGGTCGTCAGTGCCGGGCTGGCAGCCCTCGGCAATTGGTGGGGCAGCTGGTTTGAAGGGTGGGGCATCGTTCTGCAAATCCTCAACCTGGTCATCTCCTTCTTTGTCTTCGCCGGCATGTTCTCTGTCATCTACAAATTCATGCCGCGCGTGCGGCTGTCCTGGCGCGACGTCTGGATAGGTGCCGTCGCTACCACGGTTCTTTTCATCATTGGCAAATACCTGATCGGCCTTTATCTCGGCACTACAGGCATGAGCACCGGCTTCGGTGCAGCGGGATCATTTGCGCTCTTGCTGGCGTGGATTTACTACTCGGCGCAAATCTTTCTGCTGGGCGCAGAGTTCACGTGGATTTATGCGAATAACTATGGATCGAAGGCGAAGGGTGCGTTACCCGCTTGAGGTGCGGCAGTCACTTAAGTAGATGCGGCTATGCCAATCCTCACTAGGGCAGCTTGCGCTACCCAGGCATTCGGGGAATGCGGCGTCATGACGCTTGGATTCAATAGCTGGCATCGATTGATGCTACACACGGCAAAAGGGCCGTACTGCTTGATCATGATTAAGCAGTACGGCCCTTTTGGTTCAGGCATTTAAGCCTGCGGCAGATTAGTGGTGCTTGTTGTGATGCTTGTGCTTCTTGTGTTTTTTGTGTGACTTGTTGTTGCCATGATCATGATGATCTTCTGCGCGCCATTGACTTGCGCGTACGCGGCGTTCACGCCAGTCGTTTTCATATTGGGGCTGGACATATACGGGACGTGGCTCAACATAGGCACCGGGCAGGCCGATATGGACGTCCACGTTTGCGGCCATGCCAGAGCTGGCTGCCATCAATGCGAGTCCTGCGAGCAGTCCGCTGACGATTTTGATTGTTTTCATTATTGTTCCCTTTAGATGACCGATCGGGCAAGCCGGTGTTGAGACACCAGCCGTATGTAATCCAGATAAGCGGCGCTTATGTGTATTGCCTTCAGTCCGACGGGCATGTGCTTGCATCAACACGCTGACGTGATTGATAAAAGACTATTCCGTGCAGCGATTATGACTTGTTTGGCGCGGCAGCACTGTACGCTGACCAACATAGGGAAGTATGGTGGGATGCGAGGGACGTAAGGCGATCCCTGTGACAAATTCATATGCGGGCTTGTATGTGCTTGCCTAGCTGCATGCAGCATCTGCAGCAAGTGCGTGTGTCTGCTACTCAGCAAAAGGGGTTTGCATTGCTCTCATTCTTTGCCCATCAAGATCGCATTCAACGCAACATTAACGTAGTAGTTGGCCCGACCGATTTTTTGTTTCTGTACAAAGCCACCTGCAATCAGTCCATCCAGATATTTTGTTGCGGTAAGACGCGACACCTGCAGATCACGTTGTATAAACTCGATCTTGGTGTATGGGTGCATGAACAGGTTGTTGATCAAATCCTGACTATAGAATTTGTAGTCACTGCGTATGCGATGTTTGTAATCCTGTAGCGCACTCTTGATTGCCTGGATCGTGACGATGGTTTGCATGGCTGTTTGTTCTACCGCCTCCAACATGTAGAGCACCCAATCCTCCCAGCGGTCTTCTACTCGCACTGTCTGGAGTAATTGGTAATAGGCGTCCTTGCTGTGCACGATATGGCTCGACAGGTAGAGCACGGGAATATCCAGCAAACCTTCGCGTACCAGATACAGTACGTTCAAAATCCGGCCTGTACGCCCATTGCCATCGTAGAACGGGTGAATGCTTTCAAATTGATGATGGATGAGCGCCATCTTGATCAAGGGATCAACAGCATACAAATCCGTATCGTTGATAAATCGTTCCAGATCGCTCATCAAGGCGATGATTTCTGCTGGCTCTTGCGGCGGCGTGTAGACGATATTGCCTGCACCATCTTTTAAGGCCGTGCCCGGCAACTTGCGAAATCCTGCATTGTTGCGCTCCAGTTCTGCCTGGATCTGGATGATATGGTTGGCAGTCAGCAAACCGCTGTGTTTGACTTGCTCGAAGCCTACGCGCAAGGCTTGCCGGTAGCGCAATACTTCTTTCGCTGCGGGATTGGCAAAGGCCTCCGGCAGTACGTCGTCCTTGAATAATTCGTCATGCGTGGTGACGATGTTTTCAATCTCCGAGCTGTCTTTGGCTTCCTGCAATCCGAGTGTGTTGATCAGGATGCCCTGATTGGGAATAGAGCTGGCAATGCCTTTTAACTCCGCCAGGCGGCGGCTTGCCGCTGCCAGTTTTTTAAGAATGACTGGAGAATCAAAACGGGCAGGGTCTAATTCTTCAAGGGGAGCAATGGATGCCATTAGATGAATTCCTAATCAGTCATGTATAGAAAATTGAGATTTCTATACATATTAATCCAAACGTGTATAGAAAAAGGCGATTTTCTATACGTATATAGATCGATATGTATAGAAAATGCAAAAATCTATACATGTGTTTGACGGCAATTAATAAAAAAAGCGCTCGCTGGCGATGCTGCTGTCGTATCGATTGATGATGTAGGCGTTGCCGGATTCCTTTTGCGCGAACCAGCGAAGCCATTAAATGAAATCCATATGTGGGCTTGAACGCGCTTGCCTAGCTGCATGCAGCATCTGCGTGGGTCTGCTACTCTGATTCGTCCATCCATCAATCGGATCAATCATGAGCCAACTGTTTTCTCCTTACACTCTTCGCAGCCTTACTGTTCCCAACCGCATCGTTGTGTCCCCCATGTGCCAGTACTCGGCCGACAACGGCAAGGCGACGGCATGGCACATGATTCATCTCGGCCATCTTGCCTTGTCGGGTGCCGGCATGTTGATGATAGAGGCGACGGCAGTGGAACCGGCGGGGCGCATCACCAGGATGGATCTGGGTTTGTGGGATGACGCCAGCGAGGCAGCTCTGGTGCCTGTGTTGGCTGCGATCCATCAGCATTCCGACATTGCCGTGGTCATGCAGCTCAGTCACGCGGGGCGCAAGGGCTCAAGCAAAGTGCCATGGGAAGGCGGACAACAGTTGTCGGTTGCAGATGGCGGCTGGATAACATCTGCGCCATCGGCTGTGCCGCAAAAGGATGGCGAAGTCGAACCGCTGGCGCTGGATGCAGCGGGTTTGCGTCGCGTGCGCGATGCGTTCGTGCTGGCGGCCAAGCGCGCGCATCGGCTAGGTATCGATGGCCTTGAACTGCATGGCGCGCATGGCTATTTGCTGCATCAGTTTTTGTCGCCGATTGCCAATCAGCGCACAGATGAATACGGTGGCTCGTTGGAAAATCGCATGCGCTTTCCGCTGGAAGTGTTCGATGCGGTGCGTGCGGTGTTCCCGGCCGAGAAGCCGGTTGGCATACGCGTGTCGGCCAGCGACTGGATGGACGGTGGCTGGGATCTGCAGCAAACCATCGCCTTTGCCGCCGAGTTGAAGAAGCGCGATGTCGACTGGATCGATGTATCGTCAGGCGGGATTTCGCCTCTGCAGAAAATTGCGCTAGGGCCGGGTTATCAAGTGGCTTTTGCGCAAGGCGTGAAACAAGCGACCGGCGTCAACACGATGGCAGTGGGCTTGATCACCGAGCCGCAACAGGCGGAAGACATTATCGCCAGCGGCAAGGCCGATTTTGTCGCGATGGCGCGTGGCCTCTTGTACGACCCGCGCTGGCCGTGGCATGCGGCGGTTGAGTTTGGTGCAACCATCACAGCGCCGCCGCAATACTGGCGCTCGGCTCCGCATGGCCAGAACAAGATATTCGGCGATACAGTGTTTGGCGGGCGTTGATTGGCAGTCGATACTGCAGCGCAAGCGATAGCCGCGTCTAAGAACGGTCAATCTGATGACTGCAAATATGGAAAGCGCGGATTGACGTGGCGTTAACTAGCGGGCTCACGATAGCGTGGGTCCATCGCTGCCCGACAGGCATTTTCCTTCTTCAAGCATGAGCAGAAACTGGCTGGCTTCGACCGGCCGGCTGAAGTAGTAGCCTTGAATTTCATCGCAGCGTTGTTGCCGCAGGTAGTCAAGTTGTATGGCGGTTTCCACACCCTCTGCGACTACCTGCAACTGCAGGTTGTGCGCCAGACCGATGATGGATGCGATGATCAGACGATCATCTTTGTCATCGGCGATGCCGCGTACAAAGGATTGGTCTATCTTTAGCACGCTGATCGGGAAGCGCTTCAGATAGGCCAGACTCGAATAGCCGGTGCCGAAGTCATCGATCGACAGCCTCACACCCAGATCGCGTAATGCATTGAGGATGGAAATCGCCTGATCGACGTCGTTCATGATCATGCTTTCGGTTAGCTCGATTTCCAGCCCTTCGGCGGGCAGGCCGGTCTCTTGCAGTATCGCCGCTACGCTGTCAACGAAATCGGGCTCGACGAATTGTCGTGCCGATACGTTGACGGCGATCCGCATGGATTTCAAACCATTGCGCCGCCACGCGGCATTTTGTACGCATGCGGTACGGATCACCCACGACCCTAGCGGCACGATCAGTCCGGTTTCTTCTGCGAGGCTGATAAAGCGCGCGGGCGGAATAAGGCCCTGCGTCGGATGCGCCCAACGTACCAGCGCTTCTGCGCCGACTATTGCACCGGTTTCCAGGTTTACCTTGGGCTGGTAGTGCAACAGTAATTCATTGCGTTTCAATGCCAGACGCAGGTCAGCCTCCAGCTCCTGCCGCCAGTAATTTTCGACACTCATGCTCTCGCTGTAAAAACGGTAACCGTCGCGCCCGCTTTCTTTTGCGCGGTACATCGCGATGTCGGCGCGTTCAATCAGCGTCAGGCCGTCGTTCGCCACGCCGGGATGCAAGGCGATGCCGATACTGCATGTCATCAAGAATTGCTGAGAGCCGATGGTGAATGGTTTGGTCAGCGTATCCATCAACGCGCGCGCCTGTATTGCCACACTATCCGGACAACCTTCTTCCGGTAGCAGGAGAATGAATTCGTCGCCGCCGAGTCGTCCTGCGACGCCGGTTTTTGCCGACTCGACCAGCCGCGCTGCGATTGCCTGCAGCAGCAGATCGCCAGTCTTGTGGCCGAAGTTGTCGTTGACTAATTTGAAGCGGTCGATATCGACGAACAGCACCGCTGCAGAGGCATCTTGCTGCATGATTTGTGCAATGCGTTCTTCCAGCCCACGCCGGTTGAGCAGTCCTGTCAAACTATCAAACATGGCCTGGTACAGCAGACGTTGTTCGCGGTCTTGCATCTGGATTGCGACGGCGATGCGGTTGGCCAGCTCCGTCAGTTCGGCAATCGATTGTTCACTTAGCGCGGGGCCACACCATATCAGCGTCAGCATGCCGTACCCGTCGCCTTGCGATTGCAGCGCAATGCTCCAGCTCTTTTGATCCGGACCCGGGCGTGGAAATGGCAATGGCGGATTATTCAAAACGCCGTTGCTCTGTTGCGTCAGCCATTCTGTTTCAGTGGCTGAAATTCGAATTGCACGTTCGGTCGCCGGTGCGATGCCATCCGCATGAGTAAACAGGCTGCCGGTTTCAGATTCTTCGCTAGAGTGTCGCGCCACATAAAGGACGGCATCCGGCACAATGCGCCGCATGGCAGTGGCAACCATTGCGATCAAATGGTTCAGATCGAGCCGTTCGCGCATTTCCTTGTCGATGGCCGACAATGTTTGCAGCGTTGTTAACTGCTGCTCGATGCGACTCGACATGGTATTGACGGCGGAGGTGAGTTCGCCAAACTCATCCTCGGAATGCACGACGATTTCGCGATAGTCACCGCTTGCGATTCTTTTTGCACCATCGATTAATTTTTCCAGCGGCACCATGCTGCGGCGGATTTGAATCAGGCTCAACAGCATGATCAACAGTACGCTCGATACCGCGACCAGAATATACACGCTGAAAAAATCTGATAGCGCAGCACCGGGTGGTGGGAAGCGGCGGGTAGCAACCACGGTCCAGATGCCGGCACCAAACTCGGGTTTTAAAAACAGATCCCAACGGCCTTCCTGCGCCGAGGCAGAGGCAGGCATCTCTTCCGGATATTCACAATGCAGGCGTGTTGCTTCGCTAAACACACAAATATTGTATGCAGCACTGGCGTTGTCGCGCTCACCCCATAAATAGTTTGGATTTAATTTTCCCTGCAGGATTGCGCCACCGGGCACGCTTGAGGGCTCTGCAATAAAAACCGTGGTGCGCTCCTGGGTTGTCGTCAGCAGTTGTATGGTGAGTAAAGGGATATGTGTAGAACTCACCGCGTTGCGGCCAGCGGTATCGAGCCGTTCTATCGATTCAAATATGGGGAGGTAAGCCGATGGCAACGATTGCCCGGTCTCGGTATCTTGTGTCACGTTTTCAATCACTGTGTGTGCAAGAACCAGTCTGCCAAAAATCGCGAGCGCGTAGGCACGGCTGGTTTCAACCAGCTCGCTTTGCTGCTGCTCTTGCATGACGCGCGTGATATTGCCATAGGTAAGTATGGCGAGCAGAGAAGTGGGTATCAGCGCGGCGATCAGGAACAGGATCGCAATCCGTCTCGCTACACGACTACGCAGAAATTTTCCGTCTATGCGCATGAAATCAGAATTTGGATGCAAGGTCGATAAAAGCGCCATCATTGGCGCGCAATACATCATCCAGACTGTCGCGGTTTGTGATCTGTGGCTTGGTTACGCCATCCTTGCCTAGGCTATAGAGATCGTAATCCGAATTCAATGGATTGAGCTTGCGGTCTTTGCGCGCTTTGCCGTGGCCGTTGATGCCTGTCAGGTTTACATACACGTAGGGTTTGCCCCACGGGTCGATCGCATTACCGGCAACTGCAGCAAGCGTGGCTGGATAGTCGCGTGCATCCAGAAAGTAGTGCCCGATCTTGCCCGAGATGACTGCAATATCCGTTTTCGCCTGATTGACGCGCACGCGTTCCCGATAGTTGCTGTATTGCGAAATGGCGACGGCAGCCAGTATGCCGATAATCGCAATCGCCATCATCAATTCGATGAGGGTCAAGCCGCGTGAACATCGTTGTATGTGGATGAATGGCTGGTCTCTGCCTTGGGAGTTGCGATTCATCTGTGCAGTCGGTAAATGGTCATCAAAAAATTGCAGCATATCAAGATCATGACCAAGATCAGTAATTAACTGGGTGATTTGGTGCGCCATCTAACACTAAATAACAAATAGTTGGCACGAATGCATCGCGTATTAACTAAACGTCTATACATTGCACGTTGCCATATCGGAAATGTGTAATGTCGGCGACGTCGTGTATGCGAGGATAGGATGGTGGACTGACCGCGACGCGAAGGTGTGGTGTTTTATTCGAATCGTGTAATCGTGTAGATAAAATTGCAGTCGCTGGATGTCAAATGTGATGCTTAAGGTTTGCAGTGCCGCGGTATTTTCTTTGCAATGGCGGCACGAAATCGGAAAGGAAGGAAATGAAAATATCTGCTCAATATTTCATCAGTCGCTTGACCTTGTTATTGCTGGCATCGTCAATGCTTGGCGGTTGTGGTGGATATGCACGCGCACCCAACAGCAGTTCGGGCGTGGAAATGTATGGCGTGATTGATGTGGGCGTGCAGCATGACAGTCGTTAGTTGCTGGTCGCTACCGCTACTTGCTAATCCTTGCGGCTGGTGCGTGCTGCAGTCAGCGCATATCAAGTCTGGACTAAATCAAGTCTCGGCTAAAAATTGATGCAGCGCCTGGATCGCCGCCGAGCCTTCTCCCACTGCGGCTGCCACGCGCTTGACCGAACCACTACGCACATCGCCGACGGCAAAGATGCCGGGGTTGCTGGTTTCCAGATAATGCGGCGGTCGTTCTAGCGGCCAATCGGCGCCCTGCACTTGCGGACCGGTCAACACAAATTGTTTGTCGTCGAGCTTGACGCAGTGATTGAGCCAGCCGGTGTTGGGTTCGGCACCGAGAAATAAAAAGACGTGTTCGATTTGGTAGGCCGTGGGCGTTTCATCTCGTGTCTGGCACATCACGCATTGCAGTTTGTCTTCGCCTTGCAGATCGACGATTTGCGTGTTCGTATGCAGCGTGATGTTGGGCGCGGCTTCTATCCGTTGTATCAAATACTGCGACATGCTGGCGGCGAGACCGCTGGCGCGCACCATGATGTGGACGTGACGCGCATGACCGGAAAGGAACACCGCAGCCTGCCCGGCCGAGTTGCCGCCGCCGACCAGAATCACGTCTTCCCTGGTGCAAAAGGTTGCTTCCATAAACGACGCGTTGTAATAGATGCCGCGTCCTTCGTAGTGTTCCAGATTGTGTATCGATGGTTTGCGATAACGTGCGCCGGTGGCGATCACGACCGAGCGCGCCTGAATGTGATCGCCATTGTCGAGCGCGATGTCGAAGCGCTTGCCGGCGCGGCAATCGAGTGAGGTGACTTCTATCGGTACCGCGACTTCTGCGCCGAACTTGCGCGCCTGCGACAAGCCGCGCCCTGCCAGTGCCACGCCGGAAATCCCGGTTGGGAAGCCGAAGTAGTTTTCAATCTTGGAGCTGGTCCCTGCCTGCCCGCCGGCGGCCTTGGTGTCGAGCACGACGACGCTCAATCCTTCCGACGCGCCATACACGGCTGCTGCCAATCCGGCCGGGCCGGCGCCGACCACGGCCAGATCGAATTGCTTGCCGTTGAGATTGTCGGGACTCATGCCTAGGGCATCGGCCAGTGCGCGATTGGTCGGTCGCTTCAATACGACGCTGCCGGGTGTGACGACGGCGGGAATGTCGTCCGGCGTGATGTCGAAGCGCGCCATCAACGCAGCTGCAGATTCGTGTTGATCAATATCGAAGTAGGCGGCCGGGTGTCCGTTGCGTGACAAGAACTCGCGCAGACTCAGCGAGTGCGCCGATTGGCGCGAGCCGAACACGATGACGCCGCTGCCTTCCTTGTCCTGGATGAAGGCGACGCGCCGCAAGATGTAGGCGCGCATGATTAGTTCGCTCAAATCGGCTTCGGCCACTACCAGCGCACGCAAGCATTCTTCATCGACGACGATCATTTCGCATTCGGTTTGCGTGACGGCGGTCGCTACTGCAGCCCGCCCCGCCAGCGTGCCGATATCGCCGGTGAACATGCCGGCGCCAAAGGTGCCGAGCGAGCGCGAGCGCAACGCGGTGCCGCGTTCAATCTGTATCGTTCCACTGACAATCACATAGGTGCTGATATGGCGTTCGCCTTGCGTGAACAGCACGTGATCGGCAGGAAAGCGCCGCCGCTCGCCATACTTGCCCATCAATTCAAGCTGCGCATCAGTCAACGCGGGAAAGAGTTGATGACGGCGTGCCTGGAAAAACGATTGCAGCGCGGCTTCTGGATCTGGCGTATCTGACATGCGGTTCTCTCTGCAGGACGATGGTGAATCGAAAGAGCGAGCGCTCAAGCGCTCCAGCGCGCGCCATCAGATGGCGATGCTGATGGCCTTCAATATGCCATGAATAATTGCATTTTGTCTGGCGTATTACATGACTGAAAAATAACTTTCTGCGCACTCGATCAGTGCGTCAATTTTTGGCGGAGCTGATTTGTCGGTGCATTGTGGTGTTGGCGCTGCACTCGCTGATCAATCGTTGATTTATCTCGCCAGAATTACCTTATGGAAATACAAAATCGGTACACTTGCGGCTGTGCCATACCCGACAGTTGTTCAGGGGTGGGTCATTCAAAAAACACAATAATCACGTACCCAGGGCGCATTGATGAAATACCGATTACTCCCTCTGCTGGTTGGCGCATTGCTGGGCGCTGCCGCCAGTACCGCGGCGATGGCCGCAGACGCTTCCCCCCATTTCGATATCAACCGTTTTGAAGTACGCGGCAATACCTTGCTGTCGGCACAAACCGTTGATAACGCGGTTGCTCCGTACACAGGCAAGCAGCGCGATTTTGCAGATGTGATGGGCGCGCTGGAAGCGCTGGAGGCGGTGTATCAGGCACGCGGCTATCAACTGGTGCGCATCGATCTGCCCGAGCAGGAATTGAATCAGGGCGTGGTGATTCTGAATGTGGTGCAAACCAAAATCGGCAATGTGGTGATTGAAGGTAATCAGCATTTTACCGATGCGAATATACGCAGCAGCCTGCCGGGTTTGCGCGAGGGCGAAGTGCCCGACCTGAGGGCGATTTCCAAAAGTCTGAAACTGGCGAATGAAAATCCTGCCAAAAAAACCGTTATGAAAATGAAGTCCGGCGTCGTCGATGGCGAAGTCGATGCAACGCTGGCTGTGAGCGATGAATCGATTTGGTCCACTACAGTCAATCTCGACAATACCGGCTCGGTCGCCACCGGCAGAACACTGGCCGGCGTCGTACTGCAGAACGCCAACCTGTTCGGGCGCGATCATGTATTGAGTCTGCAGTACACGACGACGCTGGAAGAGCCGAGCAGCGTCGGTGTATATGGCATCGGTTATCACGTCCCCTTGTATGCGCTGGGCGACTCGATGGATTTTTTCGCCAGTTATTCGGATGTGGATAGCGGCACGGTGACGGCGGGTATTTTTGATCTGGCGGTGAGCGGCAAGGGTTCGATGTATGGCGCGCGCTACAACCAGAACTTGCCGACTGCCGGCAATTACGAATCCAAGCTGGTGTACGGCGTGGATTACAAGGAATACAAAAGCAGCATGCAATTGCTCGGTGTTGAACTGGGTAATGACATTACCGTGCATCCGCTCAGTGCCGGTTATCAAGGCAGCTGGATATTGCCGAATGGCGATGCAAATTTCGGCGTGACGCTATTGCATAACATTCCAGGCGGCACGCGCGGGCGTCAAGCGGATTTCGATCGCGCACGTTTCAATGCGACCGACAATTACACCGCATTGCGTTTTGCCGCGAGCGCCACGCAAGCCTTGCCGGCAGAGTGGCTGGCGCGCGTGATCGTCAACGGTCAATACACGAAGGATGCATTGATCGCGCCTGAGCAGTTTGGTGCCGGTGGTGCGAGTTCGGTACGCGGCTTTGCCGAACGCGAAGTGTCGAATGATTCTGGCGTGGCGGCTAACTTCGAAGTGTATTCATCGCCTTTGTGCGGGACCGCAAACTGGCAATGCCGCGTGTTGGCGTTTTACGACAGCGCCTATCTGACGCGCAATCATGCATTGGCGGGCGAGTTCCGCAACATTGCCATCAGCAGCGTGGGCGTGGGCCTGCGCATGCAGCTCGGTAACAAGGTCAACTTCCAGGTGGATGTCGGCCATGTGCTGCACGCCGAAGCGAGTGCGACGCAAAAAGGCGACGACCGCGTCCACGCGCGTCTCGGCCTGTCTTTCTGAGGACATCATGAAAATCACTCCTATGACTATGACGCGCACATTGATGACGCCTTATTCCTTACCGCTGTCTATGCGGCCCAAACTGTTGCCGCTGTTGCTGGCTGCCTGCATGGGGATCAGTGGCGTTGCGCACGCTGCACCGAGCGACCCGACGGTGGTGAATGGGCAGGTGACGTTTTCGCAGCAGGGCAATGTGTTCTCGATCACGAATAGCCCGAATGCGATCATCAACTGGGGCAGCTTCTCGATCGCACAAGGCGAGATCGTGCGCTTCCTGCAGCAGAGCGGTAATAGCGCCGTGCTCAACCGCATCACCGGACAAGACCCCAGCAGCATCATGGGCGCTTTGCAATCGAATGGTCGCGTGTATCTGATCAACCCGAACGGCATCCTGTTCGGTGGCGGTGCGCAAATCAATGTAAATGGCCTGGTCGCATCGACGCTGGATATCGGCAACGCGGATTTTATCGCTGGTAAAAACAAATTCTTTTCCGGTGCGACCGCGGGCAGCGTGGTCAACGAAGGCGCGATCACGACGCCATCCGGCGGCAAGGTTTTTCTGATTGCGCCTGACGTCACCAACAGCGGCCTCATCACTTCACCGCAGGGTGAAGTTGTGCTGGCCGCAGGACATAGCGTGCAACTGGCAGACTCATCCAATCCCGGCATGCACGTGGTGGTCTCGGCCCCCGAAAATCAGGCGATCAATATCGGCGAAGTGATTGCACAAGGCGGCAAGATAGGTATCTATGGCGCACTCGTTAATCAGCGCGGCACGCTGAATGCGAACAGCGCAGTGGTCGGCGAGAACGGCAAGATCATCCTGAAAGCGACGCGCACGACTTTGCTGGAAGCCGGCAGTGTCACAACAGCGACCGGTGCCGGCAGCGGCGGCGAAGTTCAGGTGCTCGGTGAACAAGTTGGCCTGATGGGCAATGCGCTGGTCGATGTCAGCGGCCAGAATGGCGGCGGCACCGCGCTGATCGGCGGCGACTATCAAGGCAAGAACGTTGCGGTGATGAATGCGGAACAAGTGTTTGTCGGCAAGGATGCCGTTATCAAGGCCGATGCGATTGCCAGCGGCGATGGCGGCAAGATCATCGTCTGGGGTAACCAGACTGCGCAGGTGTATGGCTCCATATTTGCGCGCGGTGGAGCTCAGTCGGGTAACGGTGGCTTCATTGAAACCTCGAGCCATCATCTGGACGTGGCGGGGATACGCGTGAATGCCGGTGCGGCAAATGGAAAAAATGGGCAGTGGCTGCTTGATCCTGAAAATATTCGTATTTCAGTCGGTGATAGCGTCACGCTCGATGACGTCGCTGCCTTTGACAATCCCACGCCTAACAGCAGCGATACATCTTTCATTAATGCGTCCGTCATCTCTGGCGCGACTGCCAACGTCACGCTGCAAGCGCGCAATGATATTACCTTCTCGAGTGAGATCAATATTGCAGCGGTCGGTGTTGGTTTGACTGCGCAGGCAGGGAATAACATCAATGTCGACGCGTCGATCACGACAAATGGCGGGGACTTGGTCTTGTCGGCGAATGACAATGGCGGAGGAACAGCTACCGGTAGTGGCAAGGTGATAAAGATGTCGGGTGTTGTACTCGAAACCACCGAAGGTACGCTAACTATAAGAGATTCCACCACATCGACGCAGCCAATAGCCGCCACTATCAATCAATGCGTGGCCAATCCAACTCTGCGTGGATGCACGGTCATCTTGCCGCCAACCCAAAATAATCCGACCAATCCGGTGGGGCAAGCGCTTAATTCAACCGTCAATATCATCAATACAGTGACGACTAATGCGAATCCTGCCGTGCCCCGGCTAAACGCGATTCCTACAACAGGAAATCCAAACACCAGCACTGTTCCAACCGCCGCTGATGCCGCCGCCAAGGCGAGTGCAGATGCCGCAGCGAAGGCTGCGTCTGATGCAGCAGCCAAGTCCGCCGCGGATGCTGCGGCCAAGGTTGCCGCCGATGCGGCCGCCAGAGCCGCGGCAGAATCTGCGGCCGCAGAAGCGGTAGCCAAGGCAATGCAGGCTGCAGCAAACCAGGCAGCGACAGACGCAGCGGCCAAGGCAGCAGCAGAGGCGGCGGCCAAGTCGGCGGCGGAAGCAGCCGCAGCCAAGGCGGCAGAGGAAGACGTCAAAAAAGCAGATGAGAAAAAAGCCGCCGATAAATCCGACAGCAAAGAAGTCGCATCCAATGAAAAAACCGGAACAAAAAATGAACCAGTTAAAAAAATGTACTGTAATTAAATCGCTGCTGGTATTGGCCGCATTGTGTGCAGGCGCGCTAACGCATGCAGCACCAGCGGTCGGTACTGTTACGCATTTGAGCGGGCCTTTGCTGGCGAAAAAAGCCGATGGCAAGATGCGCGTGCTGGGCGCCAAGTCTGCGGTCGAGAGTGGCGATACCTTGTCTACGCAAAACAGGGGTTATGCGCAAATCAAGTTCGGCGATGACAGCGTACTCATCTTGCAACCGGACACGATACTGACGATCGATAAATTTTCGTATGAAGCCGGCAAGCCGGCTGCCGACAGTATTGCGTTCACGCTGGTGCAAGGTGGTGTGCGTTCAAATGCGGGTTTGATCGGCAAGCGCAGCAAAGATAGTGTGCAAATGGCGACGCCGTCTGCAAACATCAGCATGCAGGCAGCGAATGTCGTTGTTACATACATCAAGCCCAGTGCCGAAGAGATCGCGACTGCGCGAGAAGCTTATTTGCTGGCCAGTACTGCGGCGCTGGATGTTGCCATGCAAGTTACGCGCAGCGATATGCCTGTGCCTGCAGCGATCCAGCCCTTGATGCTGGCGCAAATTAATAAGGGAGGGCCGTCGGCGGTCAAGCCCGTGTCGGGATTGCCGCCGGGCCTGTATGTGTCGGTCCTCGATGGTGCAATTAATTTGACTAACAAGGGTGGAACACAGAGTTTTGTCGCGGGTCAGTTCGGTTTTACGCCAAACTTCTCGCAACCGCCTGCCCTCTTGCCGAAAAATCCGGGCCTGCTATTTACGCTACCAGCGGCATTTATGGCGCCGTCTCCTGTTTCGGGAGGCAGCACGGCGCCTAAATCGAATGCGGTTGATTGCGAAGTGCGATAAGTCTGGTAGCGCAAGCCAGTCCTTCAATATAGAGGGACGGCTTGCGGTAACACGGCATTGTGCTTTACATCAAGCTGGACTTGCCATCCACCAATAACCAATTTCACTATCGCTGCGCAACACGTAGCGCACATTGTTGATGAAGCGCTGCGGGAATTTCCCTGCTTCGTGATTGCTGCCGGATTCCTGCATCATGTCACTGGCTAATGCTGATGCCTTGCTTCGACTCAAATCGGGATTCGTCGCTTCAGCAATGACTTCCGATATCGCCAGTACGGCCGGGCGATTGATTGCATCCGGATTGCCGGCGACGACGGCTGTGACGCTAATAATGTGTCCGGTCTCTTTTGAAACGCTCACGGTAAGCGAGGTTTTATCCGTAAAACCCTGTTTGAAATAGTCACGCACCGTGCCGTGCTTGACGTCGAATGTGCCGATGCGAAATGACTGGTGGGATGATTTTGCCGCAGCATTGAATGCCGCAACGAATTGTTCCGCATTGAATGCAAATTCGAGTTTCCTGGTGATGCTGACCACGGGTACGGGCACCGCCATCTCCTCAAACGACGCGGTCCCGACCTCACTACTTTTGCTGCATGCAAGCAGACAAATCGTCAATGCAGCGCACGCCCACTTCTTTATGTTTGCTCCATAAACCGTTCCATCTATTGCGTACTGACTGCGTTTGCGCTTGTGCATGGCGCATGCCGCATGCCGCTTCGCTCGATGCGATTCATGAAAATTACACCAGACGTGCGAGCTTGTTGTTATCAACACCTGCGTATGCGTGCCAGATGCTGTGTGAGTGGCCAGACTGATAGATAGGAGTGGTAATTCAAGTGCTAGGAAAATCATGATTTTCCAATGCTTGATCGGGCTTGCGGATCGATGTACTGGCAGTGGAAGGCAAACGGCCATGCGCGCTGCATGGCCGTTTGATTTTACGTGCCGACGTTATCGCGGTGCGGCCAGGGCTCGTGCACCAGACGCTGCCACTTTGGAAGTCGCGGTGGATACTTGTCTATTCACCGATGCAGTCCTGCCTACCTTGAACACGGATACGGCTTGCGATAATTGCCCTGCCTGTTCGTCCAGACTTGCTGCAGCGGCGGCTGCCTGTTCGACCAAGGCGGCATTTTGTTGCGTGACGTCATCCATGTCTGTGACAGCCTGATTGACTTGATCGATACCGATACTTTGTTCGCGGCTGGCGCCGGCGATTTCACTCATGATGGTGGCGACGCGCTGTACCGATTCCAGTACCTCGGTCATGTTTTGTCCTGCTTCATCGACAATGCGATTGCCGAGTGCGACTTTGCTGACGGAGTCATCAATCAAGACCTTGATCTCTTTGGCTGCACCGGCAGACCGTTGCGCGAGGTTGCGCACTTCCGCTGCGACGACCGCAAAGCCCCGGCCCTGTTCGCCGGCGCGCGCCGCCTCTACTGCTGCGTTGAGTGCAAGGATATTGGTTTGGAAAGCGATGCCATCGATCAAGCTGATGATATCCACAATTTTATTGGCCGAATTGCTGATGTCGGTCATCGTCGCACCCACACGTGTGACCGAATCGCTGCCGCGGGTCGCAATCTCTGTGGTCGACACGACTAGCTTGCTGGCCTGCTGCGCATTCTCCGCATTTTGTTTCACTGTCGAGGCGAACTCTTCCATGCTGGAAGCGGTTTGTTCCAGGCTTGATGCCTGCGATTCGGTACGTGAGGACAGATTCAGGTTGCCGGCCGCAATGTCTCTGGTGGCGGCCGTCATCGAATCCACATTCGAGCGTACGTCGCCGATCACGGCAACCAGATTCACGTTCATTTGCTGTAGCGCGCGCAGCAACTGGCCCATGTCATCGCCGCGCTTGGTTTCGATGGTGCCGGTCAGATCACCGCCCGAGAGTGCGCGCGCCGCCTTGGTCGCGACGCGCAACGGTACGACGATTGATGAGTGCAATGAAAATCCCAGCATCAATGCGCTGAGTACACCGACGGCACCGGCGGCGGCAAACAAGGTTGCCGTGTTGCCGCTTAACTGGGTAAATCCGACGGCCGCCATCGCAACAAACAAAGCGATCATGACGGACAGACCGATACCGAGACGGCCACTGGTTGACAGGTTTTTACGTGCAGCAAAAATGCCGGCAAGTCCAGTGCGCACGGCCTGTCCCTGCTTGATGGCGAAGCCCTTCGCCTGACCGGCCACTATCTTGCGGTAGAGGCCATCGGCCGCTTCGATCTGTGCGCGTGACGGCTTGGTACGGATGGACATATAACCGTTGGCCTGGCCGCCTTCCATGACCGGAGTAACGTTGGCAACCACCCAGTAGTAATCGCCATTTTTGCGCCGGTTCTTGACCATGCCGGTCCACGACATGCCGGCCTTCAATGTGCCCCAGAGATCATCAAAGGCTTCTGGTGGCATATCGGGATGGCGTACCAGATTGTGCGGCGCGCCGATTAATTCTTGTTCTGTAAAGCCGCTGACTTCGATGAAATACGGATTGATGTAAGTGATCTTGCCTTTCAGGTCAGTCTTGGAAACGATAGGACGTCCCTCGTCCATGTGGTACTCGATATTGGTGATAGGCAGGTTCTTGCGCATGGCGGACTCCTCTTGGAATAATTATTGTTTTTAATTGCATACCTGATGCTAATTGTTGCGGACTGGCAGTTTGTTTCTGTGCGCGTAACGAGTATGTGGGGCGAGATTTTTGTGGAAGGGCAATTATTTTTTTATATCCACAATTTAATTTGTTATCGCAGCGAAAGATATTTATTTTTTGATGAAAATCAAAGAATGAGGAAAATTAATTCCGCAAAGCAATATCCCATATCTAAAAAAGATGGATGACGCAGGATTGCTAAAGCATGGTGGTTCGTATTTAAACGAGAATGATTTCAAATTTGAGAATTGCATGGGGATGCAAATGTTTTGCACCCCTATGTGACTTGCTTCTGTAGCAAAAGATGCCCTGTAACAGGGGTGTAGCGCAATACTTAAGTGATGGCTAGGTACGGATTATTTCTTGGCAGAAAAGCAGTTTTCACGTTTTTCAGGGGAAATAAAGGCGCAGTCTGTTTTCATCCGATTGGCTTTGGCCGTGTCGCCCATGCGGTCATAAAATCCGATCATCGCGGGCCGCAGACTTGGTGGTTCCTTAAAGTGCCGAAAACCCTTTTCCATGCTTTCTGTTGCCTGCGCTTTGCGCCCACGATTGAATTCATCGTTGGCCTTTAATTGAATCAAGAGCCAGCTTGGTTCAGGTGACTTTGCAGATCTGGCGAATGTGTCACTGAACGCTTTTTGATCACCAATTGCCAACTGGGTTTCTGCGAGTACGCGTAAAGGGAATGGATGATCAGCAGTCGGTGGGCTTGCAGCTTTGCGCGCAAGTTGCAGAGCCTTCGCATTTTGCCCGGCAATACGTAAGTCATCAGCTTCATATGCCAGTTTGTAGTTGGCAATGGTCTGTGCCACGCTTTTGTTCTTCAGAATTTGCACCCATTCTGCTTTATGGACACGGGTTTTTGGTGCCGAGTCTGCATAAAATTTTTCGTAGTATTCGGCAGTAGTTGCAATTCGCGAGACCGCCGCATCATGTTTGCTTGATAGCTGCGACTTCATGGTGTCCCACATATTGGCGAAGACCTTGTCCAGCTTCAGATTGCCGGTTTCCCTTAAATCTCTTTCAAACTGCGCATGGAGCAACGCGTTTTTTTCTGCGTTTTTTTTGTCGACGCGCTCTTCTTCAGTAGAGAGCAGTTCCAGCATCGATTTCATGCCGCGGCTGTAGGAATAGCCCATTTTTGTAGTCAGGTCTATCGATAGCGCATCGGCTTCATCTTCCTGCTTTCTGGACCATGCCGGTAGCAGTGCAATATCAGTTACCTCTATCAACAATTGCATTTGCTGCAGGTATTTAACGGAATTTTTACCTAGTACTGCGGTGCCCGCACCATGAGAAGTCAAATTGGCATGTGCTTGCGCACCTATCGCAGCGGCTTGCTGCACTTGCTTTTGAAGATTGCTGACCATATCCGAATCATGATGGCCATAAATGATGTGTGCCAGTTCGTGCGCAAGAATGGCGGCGATCTGGTCTTCGGTCTCAATATTTTTCAAAAAACCGATGCCAAGAAAAATATTTCCATCCGGTGTGGCAAAAGCATCCAGACCTTCGTTTGATGTGACGTATACCGTACCGGGTAAATTTGCGATGCCGGTTTCCTTTTTGATTTTAGCCAGTAGATCATTCAAATATTTTGTCAACGCAGGAATAGGTACCAGCCCTTCTCCCTGGACCCGATAGTCATTGACATCGCGTTCCTTGCCGATTGCGACCAAGGATGGTTTGTATTCATTTGGCAGTGCCTGAATGACAGGTTGTGACGATCGGGACGCCAGCGAAGTAAAGTTGTTAGTCAGATCTTTGGTGGCCTGACATCCGCACAATATCAACAAGAGCGAGAGGATGCCGCAGTGGTTTAGCGTTATTTTCATTTTGTGCAACCACCTTCATTGCCCACGCCGCGAATCGCTGCGGTATCTCGCGTATTTTTCGTGGTGACGCGCGCAATCGTTTTGCATTCGCGATTGATTTTGAATCCAATGCTAGAGGCCCAGACCGGCTTTTGCTCGATGCTTAATTTAATGCGCTCACCCTCTTCTGCCATGACGGGCAGCGGTAATGCTTTGGTCAAATCTTCAGGTGCAATTTCTCGCAATGGGGTGGTGTCTTCTGAAGTGGCATACAGACGAATGGGTTTTTTGCTGATGACTGTGCTGATCGTATCGGCATAGACATGGAGGCAGAAGCTGCTGACCAATAGGGCGAGAAACAATTTCTTCATTCTTTAACTCTCCTTGTGAGTGTCTGTAAATTATGGGTATTTGTTGTTATCAAAGACTGGGCGTGACGGGTTTCTTGAACACGTTCACTAGATCTAGCCATTTGGGATGCACGTAGTGAGCAAGCTTCTGCCCCACATGCAGGAATTCCATTGCAATGGGCGAAATGGCGTATTCCATCCAGGATAATGGCCCAAGATGAAAGTAATGCAGTCCGATCCATGCCATCAAGAACAGCATGCCGATGGTGATGATGATGCGTACACACCATGACCATGACCAGCTTAATAGGGTGGGTAAGCCTAGATAGATAACCGCATATTTCAATCTGGAATAAATGCCAGCAAGCAGTGTCATTACTAACGTAAAGAATTTTCTATTACGGCTGGCGGCGTGGCGTGAGCGGCGTGCGGTGGCCGTGCAGCTGCGTGCGAGTCGGCGCGCCTTTACTCGCGTCCATCGCAAGCCGTAGGGAATACGTGTTGGATTTTCGGGTAGTGGGCTGCCTGCCCATTGAACAAATATCGTCAACAACGCAAAGACAGACACGACGGCAAAAGGAAATATGGTCCCTGCGCTCAAGGGTTTTTCGAGATCGAACTCCTCCGCTCTCGGATAGTCAGGCCCAAAGTGCAGCAGATTGTCCAGAGCCATCGCATGCATATGCAATCCTGCCAAGCGGCCGTGTACTGGTGAATACAGAGCGTCATCCATGCTTTGCAAATTCCCACCGTAGACGATCAAGTGATCTTCGATTAAAGGTTGCAAAGCTTCGCCAGACATCTTGCGTAGTGCGCTCAAGGGCAGGGTCGGATGATAGGCGCAGAATGGCTTGTGGATATCGGGTTCCGACGCGAATAATTTATGCTTGAGTGCGGTCGGCATGGGAATGGCTTCGACCTTGAACCAGATATTTCTGCAACCGGCATCTTCAGTTGAGCCATAGCCTGGTGGCCGGCGATTAATTTCTGCGCCCTTGACACCCCATATCAGCGCTAATGGCGATGCAGACAATGAAACAGGCGCATGTCCAAGTAAATCATTATAGATTTGTGCTGCGGCCGAAAATATCCGTTGATCTGGCGTGCCGCTGACCAGATCGTAGCGCCATGATTGGCGATCAATGACATCCACTGCCTTGTCAACTGCAACTTCGACAGCGCAAGCCCCCGGCTTGTTTGTCAGACTGTGCGGTCCTGTAGCGGGAACGGTGATCGCACTGAGCTCCGGTCGGAGAGTGGCTGTGTTGATGCCATTTGGTGAAAGCGTTGCCAGATATACGTGAGTGCCATCTCTGTGCAGGCGGCAAATTGCATCGACTAATTCTGTAATTGTGGGATCGTCACGCTGATCGTGAAACCAGATGTCTATGAATATCGCTGCGGGGGATAGCGTGCCCATAGTGTTCAGCATTTGCGCATGAAACGAATATGGCAAGGGGTAGGTTTTGTGGAAAAATTTTAGGTCATCGTCATCAATGGCAAAAACGGAAATTTTTGGTTCAGAGCGCGGATCATCAGCCGCCGGATAAAAATTTGCCCCGATTAATGGGCTGGTTAGTTGCGCTGAAACCCGCTTGATTGATTCATCAAAAACAAGGAATTGCGATACCCATGCCAGCGCCATGCCAGCCAGTAGATAACAAACAAAATAGATGGCGTAATAACTAGCTTTGGCTTTGAAGCCTAAATGACGCTGCAAGATTTCAAACAGTTTCGTGTCGTTGTCAGGGAGTGGTGCCCATGCTGCCGTATCGCTTTCAAGATAAGCTGCGCCAGCAGTGGTCGGTCTGTTTGCCGAGTGCTGAATTTCATGTGTGGCTGCGGAATGAGCATGCCAGGCTTTGGCAGCTTCGATCTTTGTCGCGCTGAATTTTCTGTCGCGCAGGCAACGCTGAATGCGGGTAATGTCTTTTGAATGATTGAATAAAAGCGGATCAATGCTTTGACGCGATATTGCCATTCCCCATTCCTTAAAACGCGTAAGTAATTCAATGTTCGACTAAGTAAGTCGAATCTTATTGAGATAAAACGGTTGAGACTTTTTTGAAAATGGATATTGATCCATCTGTATGGAGAGTACACCAAGAATACCTGACTTGCGATACGGAAATAGTTAAATCGCGGTCATCTACAGACGAAAACTCTTCACGAATATCGCATGCATGTTACTGGCTTAACTTGCCCGTAAACCCACGTAAAATAATTGCATTAAATTTGCGTAAGGAATCAACATGAAACCAATCCCGGTAGATCAAATACAGATCGTCTGGTACCAGGATTCCATTTCAGGCGAAACGATGTCATCCGGCATGGGTGGCAAGACGCTGAACTTCTGGATACATATGGAATTCTTCCCGCGGGAAGTGACGGAGGCTTACCTGATGGATGAAGGTGAGCCACGACCGCATCCCAAGGATGGCTGGTCATATGCGCGCGGGATGTTGCGTTAAGTGATGGCGTAGCTGATGAAGTAAGCGCGCCGATTTTCGGGCGCGCTCAATTGATAAGAATGGAATGACGAAGTGCTTGGTGTTGGCGGGATAGTGGAAATCCCTGGCGCTTTGTTTTACTTCGGAAACATATCGAATGCTTCGCCGACTTTCAATGCAACCAGGTCATATAGTGAGTGGCGAGGTTGCGGGCCGGCACGTTCAAATCCTTCTACCGTATCCGGTTCTACGCCTTCAGGCGGCGGTACAAACTGCATCCACTCTTCGTAGCCTGGATGATCTTTCAGGTTGCGATTGAGTTCATCCAAGAATTCTTGCGGTGTTAACTTTCCAGCCATGATGACCTCCTCTAAGAATAATTTATCTTAGCACGCTGCCATATTCTGTTCGAGCGCAGACGCTGGTCGGCGGCCATCTTGTTCAGGCTATTCCTTGTAGACGCCGCAACCGATAATCAGATTTTGATAGCGATCCAGGTACATGGATTTGGCTTCTACCTGTTTGGAAATCGGGTTGAGGAACATATAGTCTTGCCAGCCCTTGCCGGTGTTCTGGATGATGGCGATGCGTTCTCTGACAAAAGGATTGCCGGCGCCATCCTTGGCGTCGATCAGGTCCTTGCCTATCAACGCCGGATTGGCACCATGTGCCAGATTGCGGCCGCTCATGTCATATACGACGACGTACAGATCACGGTCGCAGAATTTACCGAGTTTGTTGCTGATTTCTGCAAATGTTTTTTCCGGGCCGATGTCATGCATGGATTCGATGGCTTTACTGACCATCTCTTTTGCTTCGGCTGTCGAGCCGTGGCTGCCGCTCTTGATCGTGAAAATACTGACCACATTGATCAACTCGGTCGTCTGGCCCTGCAGTGATTCGGCCGATGCCGCTGCTTGTTCCACCAGCGCCGCATTTTGCTGTGTGACCTGGTCCATCTGGGCGATGGCTTTGTTGACTTGCTCGATGCCTATGCTTTGTTCACGGCTGGCGGTGCTGATTTCGGTCATGATGTCGTCGACGCGCTTGATGCTGGAAACGACTTCATCCATCGTGGTGCCTGCGTGTGCCACCAGCTTGCTGCCGCTTTGTACCTTGTTGACGGAATCTTCGATCAACGATTTGATCTCACGCGCGGCAGCCGAGCTGCGCTGTGCGAGGTTGCGCACTTCGCTTGCAACAACCGCAAATCCGCGTCCCTGTTCACCTGCGCGTGCCGCTTCTACCGCCGCATTCAATGCGAGGATGTTGGTCTGGAACGCAATGCTGTCGATGACGCTGATGATGTCTACAATTTTCTTGGACGATTGATTGATCGAGTCCATCGTGTTGACGACTTCTGACACTACGCCGCCGCCTTTGATGGCGACTTGGGATGCGGTTCTGGCCAACTCGTTTGCCTGGACTGCATTGGCGGCATTTTCCTTGACGGTCGAAGTCATTTCTTCCATCGCAGAAGCGGTTTCTTCCAGTGAGCTGGCTTGCTGTTCGGTGCGCGATGACAGGTCAAGATTGCCGGCGGCGATTTCGCGCGTGGCCGTGGACAAGGTTTCGGTGCCGTGACGAATGGTCCATACGACGTTCGCCAAACCCTGGCCGATGCCGTTGATGGCTGACAGCAAATGACCGATTTCATCGACGCGTTTTGTTTCGAGGCGCGTGGTGAGATCGCCGCTGGCAATTTGTTTTGCAACTTGCGTTGCCTGGTCAAGCGGGCCGGTGACAGTTTTACGTATTACTGCATATAACAAGGCCGCCAGTATCAGTAATGCAACGAGTGCGGCGGCGCCCGATATATTGCGCAAGGCAGTCGCTTCGCGGGTGAATTCGCCGGCACCAGTGTCACCGACGATGACCCAGTTTTTATCCTGCACGTAAGTGAATGCGGCGACGCGCTCAGGTGTGACTGTATCGGTAGCGGAGCGATAATGAATCACACCTTCTTTTTTGCTGAGGATTTCCTTGATGTATTCACGGCCGTTTGTTGCCTTGTCGGCCAGGATATTTTGACCTTCCCTTTTCGCGGCGATGATGAGCTTGCCGTAGTCGGGGCCTGTGTTTGCATCGAGTACGTAATAGCCGCCGGTAGTACCGACTTTGAGCGACAACAGTTTGTTTTTGATCAGTGCGACATCGTTACTCATGCCGACGACCAGCTTGCTCTTTGCGGTGACTTCTTCCGCCGCACGCTGTTCCAGCATGTTGGAAGTCGCTTTGCCGGTCGCCCATACAAAGAGGCCAAAGACGACGGCGATCAATATAAATGAGATGGCGGCTAATTTGATTCCGACCCCAAGTCTTGCTAGATAACGCTTAACGCTGTTCATCGCTTACTTCCATTCGTGAATGTGGTGATCGAAAGATTGCCAGCGGCGATCATTCCTTATGGAAACATAATAACTGCATATGGGCGACTTTTGCCGGAACCAGCCGCTGGAGAAAGTGAACTGTTGTGTACTCGCACCAAGCTGGGGCGCTCTGTTAAAAGCTCGCTGAAATTAATTTTTTAAGTGTTTAACAATTGCTGTCTCTGTCTTTTGTATCGACCGGTTTTTGGAAAGCAATAGTTTTTACACGCAGGTGTTCAGCAGGAGCATGACGTGCTGCGGTGCAGCAGCAACGATGCGGCAAATGACTGGCGTTGATCGAGCCAGGTTTTGTGACAGCGTATGCGCGACGGCTCATTCAGATGACACATGGTTGTTGATGACAGTCGAATCGGGGCAGGCATGATTTCGAAAAACCATGAAGGAATTCATGAGTCAACAGGCTGCGCTAAGAGGCAGTATGCAATCGCCGCACGTCGAAAATTGATATAAAAAACGGCTGACCTGAGATCAGGTCAGCCGTTTTTTCCCAGCTACAAAATACTTTTAGAACTTGTAGCCCAGTGACAAAAAAGTTACATAGGGATCAAGAGTGAGATTGGTTTTATGTCTGGAAATCACAGTGCCTGCTGCGTTTCTACCGGTGATGTCGGCATCGGTATCCAGCGGGATATAGGCAACGGAGAAGCCCAGCGACCATTTCTCATCAATGTTGTAAGTCAGGCCCACATTGTAGACAGGTGCCCAGGATGAACTGAGGTCGGCAGTTGCTGTTCCAGCAACGCCCAAGTTATGTGGCGCTGTAACGGCTCTTTGCAGTGACGACGATAACTCTACATCGGAATACCAGACGCGTGTCGCACCCAGGCCGACGAAGGGGCGCAGCTTAGACGTCTTGTCGCCGAAATACCATTTTGCTATCAGAGCTGGGCTCCATTGCCTGGCCGTGCCGATCTCGCCCAAGCCGGCCAGCGTACCGCCACCGTCTAGATGAAATTTGGGCGGAATGCCCAAATCGGCTGTCAGTGCAAAGTTATCCGTAAAGAAGTGCGTGAATGCAATGCCTAGCGTGTCTGCATCGCCAACGCTGGCACTACTGCCCGCAACCGGCCCCGGTGACGGCGATGTGCGCATCAGTGTCTGGCTGGAATCATCCGTGTACAAATGGAACCAGCCTACGTTGACGATATTATCGCCAGCGCTTTGTGCGGCAGCAGGCAAAGAAAAAGCCGCGACTACGGATAGGGCGGCTACTTTTGACCAAACATGGAAAGGCAAGAGCATTTTCATTCACTAGTCTCCTTTTTGGGGGCAAGCTGATACATCGTTTCTTGGAACGATGCAGCTTCGTATTTAACAGCCTTGTTAAAAGCTTATTGCAGCTAAATATCATGTGTAGTGCAGGTCTTTCTCACGCTGCATGTTGCAGTGTGTGCCGAAATAATAGTCTGATTCTTTGCGCTTGAAAGTGGTGTATCGCACGGATTGGTAAGCACGCAACATGTTTTGATATTGGGTACTTACAAAAGGAGAATCAAATGTATATTGGCGTAGGAACCCTACTGGTCATTATCGTGCTGTTTTTATTGCTGCGTTAAATCTTGCCTTCAAGAAAAAATACCGTCTATAGACGGTATTTTTGCATCTGCTTCAAGAGTTGCGACCTACGGTTAGGGACAACTTTAGGCGGTACTTGTATTTAGCTCGTTCGTCACTTCATCTTTCTCCACATTTTTCGTCATCGTTTGTATCGTCCGGCGCAAAACCTTTCCAGAGCGCGTGCGCGGTAGTGCGTCCACAAAAACTATTTTTTTGGGGCGTGCAAGTGAGCCAAGCTTCGCTCCAACCAGCTGAATTAAATCTTTTTCCAGGCGCAGGCGGGATACAGGATGTTGGACTATTTCTGACTTTGCGACGACAAACGCCATTGGCACTTGACCCCGTAAATCATTTGCAACACCGATGACAGCAACTTCAGAGATGGCCGGATGCGCGAGCATCACTTCCTCTATCTCGCGTGTGCCCAAACGTCTTCCTGCAACGATGATGATGTCATCACTGCGGCCCAGTACCCTGATGTAACCATCTTCATCCGCCACTGCATAATCGAAGGTGGAGTAGCGCCATTGGTCGTGATGGTCAGACCAATAACTATGCAAAAAATCTTCATCTTTTTCCCACAAGGTGCGCAGGCACCCAGGCGGCAGCGGACCTTCGGCCGTGAGTATGCCGCGTCCGCCAGCAGCGCATTCCAAACCGGTTTGCTGATCCACAATCTTGAGTTTGAAACCGAAAGCCGGCAAGCCCGGCGAACCAATCTTGCGTGGCAAATGATCTTCGCTTGATGTCGTTACACGCGGCAGTGCAAGCATCGGCGAACCTGATTCGGTTTGCCAGTAATGATCGATAACGGGTTTTCCCAGCGATGCCTCAGCCCAGGCTGCAGTTGGTTCATCCAGCGGTTCGCCGGCGAGGAATAATGCATGTAGCGATGACAGATCGGCTTGTGCAGAAAACTGTGTGCCGTGCCGCTTCAACAGCCGAATCGCAGTCGGTGCCGTCAGCATCAGATTGACGCGATGCTGTTCGACCAGGCGCCACCAGTGGCCGCTATCCGGCAACAGCGGCGTGCCTTCTACCATCAGCGTAGTCATGCCCATGATGAGCGGGCCATACACGCCGTAGCTGTGGCCGACGACCCAGCCGATGTCGGACGTGGTGAACATGGTGTCGCCGGCTTTCGCACCGAACAATAGCGCCATCGAAGTTGCCAGCATCACCGCGTGACCGCCGATATCGCGCTGCACACCTTTCGGATGGCCGGTAGTGCCGGAGGTATACAGGATGTACGACGTTTCGTTCGATTCCAGCCATACACATGGCACCAGCGCATCGACATGTTGAGCAGCAAGGTGTTGATAGATGCAATCGCGTTGCGCTGTTTGTTCAAAAGACAGAATGCCGCGATCAATCATCATGACGTGTGGCGGTGCAAATGTCGCCAATGCCAGCGCTTCATCCAGCATTGGCTTGTATGCGACGGCGCGACCATTTTGAAAACCGGCATCTGCGCTGACAATCAAGGTTGGCCGTGCATCGTCTATGCGCGAAGCCAGGCTGCTTGAGACAAAGCCACCAAACACTACTGAATGAATCGCACCTATACGCGCGCAAGCCAGCATCGCAAATGCCGCTTCCGCAATCATCGGCAAATAAATCAATACGCGATCGCCACGTTTAACGCCCAGCGATACAAACACGGCTGCCATCTGATTTACTTCTCTATGCAGTTCGGCATAACTGTAGCTGCGCATGCTGCCGGTTTCCGCCGAAATATTCAGCAGTGCCGGTTGTTCCGCGCGTTCAATCAAATGTCGATCGAGCGCGTTGTAGCAAAGATTGGTGGTGCCGCCGACAAACCATTTGGTAAATGGCGCACGCGAGGTGTCGAGCACGCGCGCATACGGCGTGTGCCATTCAATACGACGCGCCTGCTCTGCCCAAAAGCATTCCGGATTTTCGACCGACAATTTGAGAAGACCCTTGTGAGTACGCATGGCAATATCTCCGTGTACGTGAGCGCTGGGCAGCTAATTATTCAAAAAGTCAGGCAACTTGCTGCAAGGATTCGCTCCCGATCTTTTGTTTCGCTTCGATATGTTCGAGCAGATAAGCTGCGTCGCGCGCAATGCCGGAGAAGCGACCCGAGCCCCAGGTGTATTGCCACGGCAAACCGAGAAAGTACAAGCCGGGTACCGTGGTCACGCCTCTATCGTGCCCCGGATAACCGCGCTCGTCGAAGATGTCTTCCTTGATCCAGGTGAAGTCGGTGCGGAATCCTATACACCAAATCACTACAGAAATTTTCGACAGGTCGAGACTGGTTGGTGCATCGTCGCCCGGAACCCACAGTGGTACATAGCGTGCTTCAAGCGGCGCATTGATCTGATTGGCTGCTATGAATTTGTCGATGCTGTCCTTGATTTTTTCCGAAGTCGCATCTGCGCTATCGAGATTAATTTTCAGATCGGAACCAAAGTGCGCGACGCCGTTGGCGATGTCATTGAAGCGTCCATACAATTGCATGCCTTCCAGTGCGAATTTGCGCAGATCGATATCGCGTCCGCCGTCACGTCCGGTGACATAGTGATTGGTCTTTTCGCGCACGCCAGTGCCAAGCGGATGCTTGTCGACCGGCAGATCGTAGTACTTCATCTTGTCCAGCCATTCGACCACATCCTTGCCGCGATATGCACGCGCCACACGCGGTGCATCGCCAACGCACAGATGTACTTTGCGTCCCACCAGATGCATGTCTTCTGCAATCTGGCAGCCGGACTGGCCAGTGCCGACCACCAGTACTTCGCCTTCGGGTAGCGATTCCGGATTGACGTAATCGCAGGAATGGATTTGTGTGATGTGCGCCGGAAGATTTTTTGCTGCGGATGGAATGATAGGCAAGTGATAACCGCCGACGGCGGAGACAACTTGATCGGCGGTCAGCATGCCTTGCGAGGTATGCACTTCAAACTGGTCTGCCCCATTGCGTCGGATCTGCGTGACGGCGACGCCTTCTGCGGCTGGTGGATTGAACGACGCGATATACTCATCCATGTATTCGACGATTTCATCTTTTTTCATGAACCCATACGGATCATCGCCGCTATACGGGAAACCCGGCAGCGTGCACTGCCAGTTCGGCGTGACCAGACAAAACGTATCCCAGCGCTCGTTGCGCCATGCGTGCGCCAGCTGATTTTTTTCTATGATCAGATGCGCGATGTATTTTTCTTTTAACAGATAGCTCATCGACAAGCCGGCCTGGCCGCCACCGATGATGAGTACGGGATAATGGCCGCTAAGCGATTTTGTTACGAGTGGCGATGAATTCATGGTGTGCTCCTGATTGCTGAGTTTGTTAGGGAAGGAAAGATTCGACCGTGACGTGGGCGTCGGCGGTATCGCTAAATGTTTCGGCGGTCGTTTCGATTTGCTGCAACTGGTCCATCGCGGATGAGCATGCATAGCCGTATTTCATGCGGACTCTATCGCTGGCCTTGCTCAATGCGGTATGGCTGATGGCGACAAATTCTGCAAGCGGATAACTTTTTCCTGCTTCAAAAAATTCGGTAATCGTTGACGATGGCGAATAGCATTTGCTGGTCGAGTTGTCCGGCCAGCGGACGTTGAAATACATGGCGGGCATCAGAAAGCTCCTTTGATTGCGCACGCTACAAACGCGTGTGTGAATGATTGAGTGGCGCGACGCATCAGTTGTCCGCGACCAGTTGCGGGCCGCAGCCGATCAGCGACTCGTGGTTGAAATCCCATACTGTTTCGACGTGCGCGCCGCGTTGCAGCTTGACGATGTGCGATGCATCGGTGCGGCCTATGGATGCGCAAGCAATATCGCGTGCGGCAAATCGTGCAAGTACTTCATCCAGTTTGTCGTCGGCTACGCTCAGCAAGAAACCGAAGCTGGGAAACGCGGTAAGCCAGCGTTGCAAGGGCACACCGGATGGACGAGGAATCGCATCAACATCGATGGTCGCGCCCAGTGCAGAGCATTCAAGTAGCATCAGCGTAGTGCCAACTATGCCGGCCATGCTGATGTCCTTGCCGGCTGCAGACAATCCGTCTTCCGCAATCGACGGTAACAAATCGAGGTCGCCACGCAAGCGTTCGGCCGGCGAGCCGATGCTGGCATTCCAGTACGCGTATGGTTCGTGAAAACGTCCGCGCAAATCGATGGCGGCGACGATGTGTTCGCCGGGTTTGGCGTCGAAACTGGTCAACAGTTTTTTCGCACGGCCGAGTATCGCGACTGACAATTGTTCTCTATCGTTGCGGCTGTTGCTGTGGCCGCCCACCACCGGCACGTTATAAACGCGTGATGCTTCGGCCAGGCCGTCGAGTATTGGTTGCGCGGCGTTGCCATCGCGACTCCACAAGGCATCGACTATCGCGATCGGGCGCCCGCCCATGGCGTAGATATCACTGACGTTGACCATCACTCCGCAGTACCCGGCGAACCACGGTTCTTTCTCGACGAATTCGTTGATGAAGCCTTCAATCGCGAATAATAAAAAGCCATCACCATCGGGAATTGCTGCACAGTCGTCACCAACCGCAATGACGTTGGTGGCCTTAGTTGTATTCGTCAGCATCGGATGATTGCCCAGCGTGCGCATCACCGCATCGATGTCGCGCTTGTGCGCCACACCGCGCGATTCACGGATGGACGTCGCCAGTTCAGCCAGCGTCGCTTCGGTGTCGATGTCCATGGCGGCGTGCGCGTTCATGCTGCGTTTCTACCCAATACGAAACCGACGTCGCCATCTTGGATAGGCGGATAGTGCGCGAGATCGGCTTGCATCAAATGATGCGGACGTCCGTGAATATCCATCTGTTGCAGCGAAGTCCAGTGCAGGCGTTCAAACAGGGGAACGTTCTGCGCTTGCACTTGTGCGAGGAAGGTATGGCAGCCGTGCGCATTAGCTGTCGACACAGCAAGCTTGATCAAGCCGCTACCCACCGAACCGATGCGGCGCGCATGACGTGCAACTGCCAGGCGCGAGCCGTACCATATTCCGGCTTCCGTTTGATGGATGCGCACAGTGCCAACCACTTCATCGCCATTTGCCGATTGCAGCAGCGCCGCAATCGGCAGCGCAATCGCATCAATCGCATCTGTATCATCGTGTTCAAAAATACCTTGCTCACTGCAAAACACGGCGCGTCGAATCGCGCGGGTTGCTTCCACTTCCTGCTGCGTCGTCGCCAGCTTGATGCGTACGCTTGCATCGATGCGGCGCACCTTGATGGAGGCGGACGCAATGCCGAGATCGGTTTGTTCGCTGACGCTGCTCATGATGTTTTCTTTTCGAAAGTCGACAAGGAAGAACACGCACCACAGCGGCCGCAACCAGCCTTGATGTCGGATGAACGCAAACCACCTTCACCCAGCATCGCACCGAGTGGTGCCAGTAATTCGCGCATGAATTCGGAAGAAGGCGAGGGACGATCTTCCAGTGGCGTGCCGGCGATAGGTACGAACGGCACGACAAATGGATACACGCCTATCGCGATCAGTTTTTCGCAAGTGCGCAAGATCGCTTCCTGCGTATCGCCGAGTCCGGCCAGGATGTAAGTGCTGACCTGGCCGTGACCGAATACGCCGACGGCTTTTTCAAAAGCGTCGAAATAACGTTCTACCGAAACGTCGGCCTTGCCCGGCATGATGCGTGCGCGTACTTCCGGCGTGACGGCTTCCAGATGCATGCCGAGTGCATCGATGCCGGCGTCCTTCATGCGCTGAAACCACATGTCGTCGTTCGGCGGTTCACACTGGCCCTGAATTGGCAGGTCAACTGCACTCTTCACGGCGAATGCGCTTTCGCACAGCATAGCGGCGCCGCGATCGGTGGCGTTCGGCGTACCGGTGGTCATCACCATATGCTTGATGCCATCCAGCAGAACCGCGGCACGTGCGACTTCGGCGAGTTGTTCCGGCGTCTTGCGCAGGATCGTGCGTTTGGCTGCCAGCGATTGACCGATCGCGCAGAACTGACACGACTTTTTGCGGCTTTCGTAACGGATGCAGCTTTGCAAAATCGTCGTCGCCAGTACATCGGAGCCATGCAGCGTCGCTATTTGCGAATACGGAATGCCATCCATCGTTTGCATCTTGTAAAAGCGCGGCGGCTTCGGAAATGAAATCACGCCAACCGGGAAGCCATTGCGTGTCACCGTGCTGTTGCCGCTCAGATCCAGCGGTGCCGCAACGTAAGGCGATGACCACGAACTGGCGGTATGTACCGGAATCATCACGGTGTGGCCATTGACGGTCACTGCCTTGTGATCCGATGGCCCGGCGCCGCCGCGACGACTCGCCGCGCCCTCGGTTGGATCAGTCAAGCGCAAGCCCATCGATTGCAGCTCGGTGATCAATTGCTGATCAGGCTTCAACTCAAGTTTTAAGTCAGGCTTTAACAATGTTTGCATGAGCGGACCTCGCTGGAATGGATGAATCAGTCGGGAAAAGCGCGACGTTGTTATTCGTCGCATTTGCCGCATTGGCTGTTGCATTGTCTTGTTCCGTTTGAGGAAACAACGAACGCATCGGTGCAGTCGGCCGGTCATCAATCACCAGGCTCAACAATTCAGGCCGGGCATAATGGCCGACCGAATCCATCATGCGTTTGCGCTTTGTCACCAGTGCCATATCGAGATCGGCGATCAGGATGCCCTCGCCGCTGCGCAATGGTTCGGCCAGCAACGCGCCTTCCGGTGAAACGATCGCGGTGCAGCAACCGCCGCGTAACGCTTTTTGAATTTTTTGATCGGGTGTGATCGCGATGATTTGTTCATCGGTCAGCCAGCCGGTCGCATTGACGACGAAGCAGCCGGCTTCCAGTGCGTGATGACGGATCGTGACTTCCATCTGGTCGGCGAAAATTTGTCCAACCATCGAACCGGGGAATTGTGCGCAGTGAATTTCTTCATGTTGCGCCATCAGCGCATAGCGTGCGAGCGGGTTGTAATGTTCCCAGCAGGCGAGTGCGCCAAGACGGCCGACAGCGGTATCGACGACTTTCAAACCGCTGGCATCTCCCTGGCCCCAGATCATGCGTTCGTGATACGTCGGTGTGATCTTGCGACGTTTTAAAACCAGTTCACCATTTGCATCGAACACCAGTTGCGTGTTGTACAGCGAACCATGATCGCGTTCATTGACGCCGAGCACGACCACCACGCCGTGACTGCGCGCAGCGGCCGACACCGCGTCGGTAATCGGACCCGGCACCGTCACTGCACGTTCGTACAGAAGAAGATGCTCGGGGCCGGCAGCAAAGGGCGGCCGCACAAACGAAAAGTACGGGTAATAAGGCACGAAGGTTTCGGGAAAAACCACCAGTTCCGCGCCCTGCTTTGCGGCATCGACGATGGCCTGGCATACCTTGGCCAGCGTACCGGTGGCGCTTTCCATATCCGGCGCAATTTGCACTGCCGCCGCGCGTACTTTTCTATTTGCTGTTGTCATGATCCGCTCTCTGCTGTGTTGCTGTTACATGGTCCAGGTGTCGATAACAAATGCGTTGTCGCGTGCGTGTATCAGTTTCAGATCCAGCACATCCAGCGGGCTGATCGGGCGGATGCCAGGAATCAGTGCGCGCTCGCCATGACCGTACAAACCTTGCAATGCGAAGCGACAGGCGTAGACCTTGCCGCCTTCGGCCATGAACTTGGTGATCTGGTTATTGAAGTTTTGATGACCGGGGAAAGCTTCATCACCAATCGTTGGAAAGCCGCGTTGCACGCCCAGCATCACGCCTGGGCCGTACAGCAGGATGGAGGTTTCATAACCCTTGCGTTGCAGGCGCGTCGCTTGCAATAAATTGACGAAACCGATCGAACCTTCGAAGGCGACGGTATGAAAAGTCACCAGTGCTTTTTCGCCCGGTTTGGCTTTGACGTCCTCGAATACTTTTTCTTCGTAGTCGACAAAGAAGTCGCCCTTGACGTGCGCTGCATGAGTAACTGTTGGCATGATGTTTTTCCTGAAAAAAGTAAATGAATGTTTGCGAAGTGCGCCGCAATACTTGATAGCTGCGCCGGCAAGACGCGTTGTCTTGACGCATCGAATGAATGCATTAGGTGTGCCAGTCAATCACGTGAATGGTGTGAATTGACTGCATAAAAATGCATGCAATTGATTTTAAAAATGGGTGGAAATCGGATTTGTGTGGCTTGCCGGACAGGCGCAGAAAGCGCAAATTTTCGACGGAAATTCGCCATGCATACAATCGATCCATTCAATTGCGCGGGCGGTGTGGGATGTGTGATTGATTGAGGTGCGTCAAATGCGTGCGAACGATGCCCGATTTGATCGTTAACAGTGCAATCAAAGTGGCTTTGATGTGCATGCAAGGCATGAATTGTATGGAACGAAATGTGCATACATTTCCCGCATTGAAAGACCCTCACAAAGGAAATGCATCATGCCGAAATCAATTGATGGCTGGATTCCCAAGCTGAAAAAGAATTCCGGACCCGTCTATCTGGCAATCGCGAATGCGATTGCAGAAGACATCGCGATCGGGCAACTTGCAGCTGAACAGCGCTTGCCGCCGCAACGCAAGCTGGCTGAATTATTAGGCATCGATTTCACGACAGTGGCACGTGCGTATACAGAAGCACATAGACGTGGACTGATTGATTCGGTGGTTGGTCGCGGTACTTTTGTATGCGGTAAACGTAGACCAAAAATTCCACGCGTGTTTGAAGGCCGGCCGAATGTTGATATGTCGATGAACATGGCGCCTGAAGTGGATACGCCCGAACTGCTGGAGTTGATGCAGGTCGGTTATGCCGGCGTCGGCAACAAGATGCGTGATTTATTACGCTATCAAAACTTCGGCGGCTCGACCGACGATCGCGAAGCCGGTGCTTTGTGGTTGCGCCGACGTGGCTTGGTGGTGGAACCGGATCGCCTGCTGGTAGTAGCGGGCGCTCAATGCGCTTTGCTGGCTGTCTTGACGACGATTGCGTCTGCCGGCTCGGTAATTTGCTGCGAAGAACTGACTTATCCAGGCTTGCGCGCATTGGCCGGATTGCTGGGTATCAAACTGGTTGGCTTGCCTATGGATGCGGAAGGTATAGACGCGGTCGCATTCGCGGCGGCGTGCGCGCAGTATGCGCCCAAGGCGCTGTATTGCAATCCGACCTTGCTGAATCCGACCACGGCAACCATTTCCCCTGCGCGTCGCCAGGCACTGGTCGAAGTCGCGCGTCATTATGGCGTCGCGATTATCGAAGATGATGCCTACGGCTTTTTGCCACGGAATGGTCCGGCGGCGATGGCCAGCATGGGCGCCGACATTACATTTTATATAGCGGGCATGGCGAAATGCGTGGGCGCGGGCTTGCGCATTGCCTATATGGTGGCACCGGATGCGCATCTGGCTTCACGCCTGGCATCATCAGTGCGCGCGACCACTGTAATGGCTTCGCCGTTTACATCGGGGCTGGCGACGCGTTGGGTGCGCGATGGCACCGCTGATTTGATGTTGAATGCCATTCGCAAGGAAGCGATGGCGCGGCAGAAACTGGCAGCGCGTATTTTGCCAGCCGGTTGCTACGAATCCAAGCCAGAATCGTTTCATCTGTGGATCAATTTGCCGGCACCGTGGGAGCAAAAAGCGTTTGCCGCGCACCTTGCCGAATCGGGTGTTGGCGTAGTGCCTAGCGATGCGTTTTGTGTCACCGGGCCTGCCCCTGCTGCGGTGCGTGTTTGCATAGGCGGCATTGCAACACGCGACGATATTCAGCACGGACTGGAGCTGATTGCGCAAGCCTTGCGACGTCCGCCATCGATTGCTGCTGCCGTGGTGTAGGCGGCAATTTGTATGCAGTGGATATGCAATCAAGGTAGAAATCGCAAGCATCACGCCCGATTTTGATTTACCCTGCGCATTCCAGACAGCACGCGCTGTCACTGCATTTCGAAAGAATGGTATGAACAAGATAGACGCAATCAAGCTGGTCAATCAAGACTTGCACGCCAACCTGCTTACCGAGCGCAACACGCTTTTTTCGACGGTTGTACCGTATGCCGGCGATGAAGGCTGGTGGCTGAATATTCCGCTGTCCGGCTTTCGCCAAGAACAGCATTTTTTGCTTTGCAGCGAAAGAAACAAGCTGATCCGGCATATCCGTATCAAGGCGAATACTATTTTGAGTCCGGCGACCCGGTTTCGCTGCAAGGATCAAACGGCAGATGTTTTTATCTCGGCAAAGAATACAAAGCGAGTAGTCGATACGTTGCCGGGCGGTAGCAAGTTCAGTTTCGACAAATATCTATTCGGCGAATACAGTTTCTAAACAAGCAGCGGGCGCTTGGTTTGTAGTTAGTCCGTCACGCCCGCTTGTGCAATTAAGCCAATAGTTCGACCAGACTCCACGCGATCGCCTTGGTTGCAACCGATAAAGTAAACAAGGGGACTTTTTCATCTGCGCGATGACCGTTCGCTTCCAATAATGTGCGCGGTCCTGCGCCATACATCACGGTGGCAACGTCAGCTTCCGCATACAGGCGCGCATCTGAATACAGCGGCACGCCTATCGGTGTGACTGCTTCGCCAAGCGCAGTCGATGCTTCGGCGCAAACGATATCGCGCAAGCGTGCTGCATCGCCGACCGGCTTGAATGGACTCGCTAACAGAATGCGTTCCACATCGCAGCTGATACCCGGCATGTCTTGTAAAGCCTGGGCGATCACGGCACGCAATTCTGCTTCGACCTCGTTAGGGACTTCTTCTGGAATGATGCGTCTATCGAGACGCAAGGTGACTTCATCAGGCACTACATTTGTGTTGATGCCGCCGACGATGGTCCCTACCACCAGTGTTGGTGATGTAATACCGGCGGTGGCTGAAGTGCGACTGTGCAAAGTGTCGCGATAGCTGTACAGCGCATTGAGTAAACGTGTTGCGGCTTCCAGCGCATCGTGGCCGGTATCGGGCCGCGCCGCATGTGCGGATGTGCCGCGCACTTTCATTTCCAGATGCAGACAACCGTTGTGCGCAGTGGTGACGTTGTAGGAAAAACCTGCGCAGATTGCGTAGTCGGGTTTGGTCAAACCTTGTTGCAGTAACCAGCCGGGACCAGCCAGGCCGCCGGTTTCTTCATCATAGGTAAAGTGCAATTCAACGTTGCCGCGCAAAGGTACAGACAATTCTTTCAATGCGCGCAGGGCAAATGCGTAAGTGGCGAAATCTGATTTCGATACGGCTGAGCCGCGACCTATCATCCAGCCATCGCGCACCGTAGCGGAGTAAGGATCAACGCTCCAGCCTGCACCCGGTGGTACGACGTCGCCGTGCGCATTCAGTGCAACTGTCGGTCCATCGGCAAATCGTTCACGCACGATCAAATTGATCGCGCTTTCAAGGCCAGTGCTGCGGGCAAATTCATTTGGTACCGCATGTTGTTCAACCGTGAACTGCATCTCTTCCAGCAAGGCGGCAGTCATCAGTGCATGTGGCGCGCAATTGCCGGGTGGATTGTCGGATGGACATTGCACGACCTTCGCCAGAAAATCGATTTGTTCAGCGGCGTGTTGATCGACCCATGCGGCGATCTTTTCTTTGAGTAATTTTTTATCCATCTTGTCGATTCAGTTTTGAAAATATTCAGTAGGCAAATGTCATCGTCTCGCGATGTATGCCGTCGTTATAAAAGTAGTCGTCTTCAATCGCAAGACTATTCAGTCTTGCTGCTCGTCGATAACGCATCGAAATGCTCGACAAAATCCATGAACACATCAGCTGCCAATGCAGCATCTTGCATCTCCATCGTTTCCAGTGGATTGTGACTGATGCCGCCATTGCCGCAGCGTACGAACAACATTGCGATCGGTGCGATTGCTGCAATCGCCATCGCATCATGACCTGCGCCTGATGGCAGGCTGCGTACCTCGCAGCCTATGCGTTCCAGTGCTGCATGCCAGCCTTGTTGCAACCAGTCGGCGCAGACGGCGCTGGATGTTTCGTAGGTTTTTTTCATGGTGCTGCGCACATCACGTTGGACGCAGATGCGTTCGAGCTCTGCCGTGATATCAGTCGTCGCCGCAAGGCGTTCAGCATCGTCGCCGGCCCGTACATCGAGCGACAAAACGACGTGCCCTGGTATGACATTAGTTGCGCCGTTCGGTACATTCCATTGACCGATGGTGCCAACCAGATTCGGGATGCGGCTGCAGCGTTGTTCAACATATAGTGCAAATTCTGCTGCTGCCATCGCGGCGTCGTGGCGCATCGTCATCGGTACGGTGCCGGCGTGGCCGGCGACGCCTTTGAATTCCAGCATGTAGCGCGTGGCGCCAGCGATTGCGGTGACGACGCCTAGCGGCAATTCTTCATTCAGCAACACCGGCCCTTGTTCAATATGGATTTCGACAAATGCTGCGATGCTGCCACGTGCCGCTGCCGCCGCGGGGATTTGTGAAGGATCAAGATCGGCGGCCTTCATCGCATCGAGCATCGTCAACCCTTGATCGTCGGTGTGCTTCAACACGCGTTGTTCGAAGGTGCCGGCAATTGCGCGACTGCCCAGCATAGGTGCTTTGAAGCGCACGCCTTCTTCTTCGCTAAAGGCCACGACTTCAATTGGGAAAGGAAAACGCTTGCCTGCTTGATGCCAGCTCGCGATACAACTGATGGGCAGCAAAATTCCCAGCAAGCCGTCATAGATGCCGCCATTGCGCACGGTGTCGAAATGCGAGCCAGTCATCAACACCGGTGCTTTTTCGTTGGTGCCTTCATAGCGGCCGATGACATTGCCGACTGCATCGCGTCGTACTGACATGCCGGCATCGCGCATCCATGCCGCGATCTGCCCGGCAGCGCCGCGATGGGCGGGCGTCAGGTAAGTGCGCGTCATCATGCCATCCTGCTCGGTATGTTGCGCCAGCAAGTGCAGACGCTCCATGATTTCAGTGGCTATGGCTGACTTGGCTTGGTTAAAATTGATGCTCATTTTTTCAAATCGCTTACTGATTTTTGACTCGTTGAAAGTTTGCTTATGTGATTACTGTATCGCTGAATATTACTCAGGCTGCTACGCCTAAAAATTGTTTCAGTTCAGGTGTTTGTGGATTTGCAAAGATGTCTTCCGGCGCACCTATCTCGTGTACTTTGCCTTGATGCATGAAGACCACCCGATCGCAGACTTCGCGTGCGAAGCGCATCTCGTGCGTGACCATGATCAGCGTCATGCCTTCATCGGCCAAACTGCGCACCACGCTCAAAACTTCATTCACCAATTCCGGATCGAGCGCCGAGGTGACTTCGTCGCATAACAAGGCTTGTGGTTGCATGCTGAGTGCGCGTGCGATGGCGACACGTTGTTGCTGGCCGCCGGAAAGTTGTTCCGGGAAGCTGTCGAATTTTTCACCCAAGCCCACGCGTTCCAGATTCTTGATCGCCAATGCGCGCGCATCTTTTTCCGACACGCCTTTGACGATCATCGGAGATATCATCACATTGCGCCCCACCGTCAAATGCGGGAAGAGATTGAACTGCTGAAAGATCATGCCAACCTTCAGACGCAGATTGCGCAACTCCAGTTCGCTTTTGCCGAGGTGCGCACCAGCGACACTGATCGCGCCTTCGTCTATGCTTTCCAGCCCGTTGATACAACGCAGCAAGGTACTTTTGCCGGAGCCGCTTTTGCCTATGATGGCAATCACTTCACCCGGATCGACATCCAGCCGGATGCCTTTCAGTACCTGATTGCTGCCGTAGCTTTTCTTGACGTTGTCAATGGCGATGAGCGGCATGGAATTTCCTTTCCAGAAATTGGCTGTACTTGGACAAAGGCCAGCAGAGTATGAAATAGAAGAAGCCCGCCGCTGCATAAACGGTGAATGGCATGAAGGTCGCGTTGGTAATGACGGTTGCTGCTTTTGACAATTCAACGAAGCCGATGATTGAAGTTACTGCCGTGCCTTTGATGATCTGCACGCTGAACCCGATGGTCGGTGGAATCGCTATGCGCAATGCCTGCGGCAAAATCACGTAACGCATTTGCTGTACGTAATTCATTGCCAGCACCGACGATGCTTCCCACTGCCCTTTTGGAATCGCCTCTACGCAGCCGCGCCAGATTTCTGCAAGAAACGATGCGCTCCACAAGGTCAGCGTCAAGCCTGCAGCCAGCCACGCCGGTACTTCGATACCGAATAAGGCAACGCCGAAGAATACGAGGAACAATTGCATCAGCAAGGGTGTGCCTTGAAACACTTCGATATAAACACGCGCGAAATTACGCAAGGCTTTGTGCTTCGACGAGCGTATGAATAAAATCAGCAAGCCCAGCATGCCACCCAAGACGAAGGTTGCGAGCGACAATACGATAGTCCAGCGTCCGGCCAGCAATAGATTGCGCAGGATGTCCCACAGTGAAAAGGAAATCATGATGGCTTCCTCCCTACGATGAAGTGGGTGCCTATCAATCGCAATATCTGCCGCAGAATAATTGCCAGCACCAGATAGATTGCTGTCGCCACCAGATATGCTTCAAACGCGCGGAAGTTACGGCCCTGTATAAAGTTTGCTGCGAACGATAATTCTTCGACAGCGATTTGCGAACACACGGCAGAACCCAACATCACGATCACAATTTGACTGGATAAAGCCGGCCAGATTTTTTGCAGCGCGGGCCGCAAGATGATGTGCCGAAATATCTGTACGCGTGTCATCGACAAGCTGAGCGCTGCTTCAATTTGTCCACGTGCGACGGCGACCACGCCAGCGCGAATGATCTCGGTGCTGTAGGCGCCCAGATTGATGATCATGGTCAGCAGCGCCGCCTGCATTTCCGTGATTTGCACACCTATGCTGGGCAGGCCAAAGAATATAAAAAATAGCTGGATCAGAAATGGTGTGTTGCGTATCAACTCAACGTAGGCGCTAACGATGGGCCGCAGCCAGCGCGGCCCCTGGGTACGCGCCCACGCGCCGAAGATGCCGACTGCGACACCAAGCACGCCGCCGACTGCAATCAATTCCACCGTAGTGATCACGCCCTTGATGAGGACGCCGGTGTAATCGAAGGTCGACAGAAAATCAAATTGGTAAGCCATGATGTGCCCACTTCCTGCTAGGTATGTGCATTCCAGACCAGCTTTATTTATGCATCCGCAGCCGTGGCTACGGATGCGCCTTCTTTACAGATTGGCCGGCAATGGCAGACCCAGCCATTTTTCAGTCAATGCGCTGAGTGAACCGTCTTTCTTCGCTTGCGCGATGATAGCGTTCACTTTTTCCTGCAATTTTTCTTCGCCTTTATTCATGCCGATCGAGCATGGCGAATCCTTGATCAGGAATTTTGTTTCTGGCTTCTTCGGTGGATTTTTCGCGATGATGGCAGCAGCGATCACGTTGCCGGTTGCAACCAGTTGTACCTGGTTAGACAAGAAGGAACTGATAGTGCCGTTGTTGTCTTCATAGCGTTTGATGGTTGCTGTCGCTGGAGCGATCTTCGACAGTTCCAGATCTTCAACCGAGCCACGCGTAACGCCAATAGTTTTGCCCGCCAGATCTGCTGGGCTCGCGACTTTTTGATCAGCCGGACCGAAGACGCCGTTGAAGAATGGTGCGTAGGCAGCGCTGAAGTCGATGACTTTTTCACGCTCTGGATTTTTACCCATGCTGGAAATCACCAAATCAACTTTTTTCGTTTGCAGATATGGAATGCGATTGGCGCTGGTGACGGGAATCAATTCAACTTTGACGCCGAGTTTTTTCGCGATCAATGCTGCGACATCGATATCCAGGCCTTGCGGTTTCATGTCGGTGGTGACAGAGCCGAATGGTGGGAAATCTTGCGGTACGGCGACGCGCAGTACGCCTTTTTTCTGAATATCGTCGAGCGCATCGGCGCGGGCAAAGCTGGCGAACAAAAGAGCGCCGGCCATCAGGCCGATCAGGATTTTAGAGAGCTTCATTTTTTCATTTCCTTTCCAGGTGAATACGAAGAGATGTGCGACAGGGATGACGAGATGTTTGCTGCAGCGGCCGCTCGGCTCGTCTTTATCCGTGCGGTGGTTTTGTTTGCTACTGGTTTTCTGGTGGCGCTGGATGCCGACTTCGATTTCTTGGCTGCAGAAACCGGCGTCAATGCAGTGCGCAATGCGTTGAGCGGATCGCTGGGTGCGACCTCGTACAAGGTGCTTTCGACAATTTGCAAATGGTCCAGCATCAGTCGTTCGGCTTCGTCGATGTCGCCGCTTTCCAGTGCGGCGACGATGTGTACGTGGTCTTCGCAGGAATCCACGGCTTGCGACGATGACTGGCGCAACATCGCGGTCAGCGTGGTGCGTGCGGTGAGGTCACGCAGGGTTTCGGATAACAGGTTGTTGCCCAGGCATTCGCACAGGCAAACATGGAAATCGCCCAGCAAATAACTGCGTGCGCCTACGTCGTCACCGGCAATCGCCGCCTGCTCGCGGGCGATGTGGTCACGCAACTGAGCGATCGCATCTTTGCTTAACGGCTTGGCATGACGCAACAGACCGAGTTCGATCACGCGACGTGCTTCAAATGCTTCGCGCGCTTCGCTGGCGGTCGGTTCGATGACGAACCAGCCGCGTCGTGCACTGACCATCACGATGCCGCGTGTTGCCAGACGCATCAATGCTTCGCGGATTAATGTGCGCGAGACGCCAAACAGATCAGCCAGCTGCTGCTCGCCGAGCCTGGTGCCGGGCGCGAGTTGTTTGGCCAGAATCGCTTCCGTAATGCGGGCCGCGATCTGGATCGATGATTTGAGGGATTGTTCTGAAGTCATGCCCGAGCTTCAGCAAATTACATGCCAATCTTGTGGACAAGTCTGGTATACAAGATTGAAAGTACGACATTTCTCTATGAAGTCGCTGCAAAAAACATGACGGAAATGGCGTGGTCAGTGGGTCGATTATTCAGTATTCAGGATCACCATACGGGTGCAATGACGGGTTTTGGTGCGGTCTTCATTATTTGCCGACATCTTTAGTGCACGCGTCTTGATTGCAGAAGCGCTACGAGGTTGCCGTCTTGATCAGGTCGTTTGCGCGAAGAGTTTCAACATGCGATGGACACGAAGATGCCCTTAAGTTTCCTTAATAGAACTTGTAGGCGGTTTAACGGACTAATTGATGCAAGTAAACTTCTTACATGAGGGAATGACAATGAAACAAACAACCATCGCGGCCTGCGTGATTGCTTTTGCTGCTGCTGGCTATGCATCAATTGCATCGGCACAGTATGTCGGCCCTACGACGCAAGTGACGATGACTTCCATCGCCGAGATTCTCAAACAGCCGGTGGACGATCAGCCGGTGGTGCTGCGCGGTTTTCTCGTCAAAAAAGTAGGAAATGAAAAATACCTGTTTTCTGACGGGAAATCAGAAATCAGGGTGGATATTGATGACAAGATTTTCGTCAATACCAAGGTCGATGCAAAAACCAAAGTCGAAATACGGGGCGAGGTTGAAAAGGATTTTCTGGAAACTCCAGAAATCGATGTGGATGTCCTGACGTTGGTGAAGTAGTACTGTCGTCGCAAAAAGTAGCTGCCTGCAGGCGTGGCCGATGCCGCACTTGCGAGGCGTGCATTAAAGATTGCAGTTAAACGTTGGCAGAACATTACCGCATCGGCAGTCACCACTCGCAGGTATGTTCCTTCGCCTGAAGCTTGGGTATACTGTCGATTCAAATACTGAAGGCGATGAGGCACGCTACGATGCCTGTAGGAGAATTTATGAACACAAAGTGGAGAATCATCGTGTCGATAGCTGTGATCGCTATATCGGCAATCACTTTATATGCAAATCCGTAAGGACTGCGGCTCTTCCATTTGTTGGAGCGTAGACCCTTGATAAGGCACTCTCCGCGCGAGAAAATGGTAGGGATGTTTTATCAAGCGCAATAAAAAAGCCGCATTGCTGCGGCTTTTTTATTTGGTGCTGAGCACTCAGGCAGTAACGGCTTCATCCTTGACGGCAACGACTTCATCTTCCGTATCCGAACTGCGGATCAGATGATCGAAGGCGCTCAACGCTGCTTTTGCTCCTTCGCCGACAGCAATCACGATCTGCTTGTACGGCACAGTCGTGACATCGCCTGCAGCAAAGACGCCAGGCACTGAAGTCTGACCACGGGCATCGACTTCGATTTCACCGTGACGCGACAAGGCAACTGTACCTTTTAACCATTCCGTGTTGGGTACCAGGCCGATCTGGATGAAGACGCCTTCCAGTTCCACTGTCTTGAGCTCTTCGGATTTTCTATCCTTGTAGACCAAAGCATTGACCTTTTTGCCGTCGCCGGTGATTTCCGTCGTTTGTGCCGACGTGATCACGGTCACGTTGGGCAGGCTGTGCAACTTGCGTTGCAACACGGCGTCTGCCCGCAATGCCGCATCGTATTCGATCAATGTGACGTGACCGACGATACCGGCCAGATCGATTGCCGCTTCGACACCGGAGTTGCCGCCGCCAACGACCGCTACCCGTTTACCCTTGAACAGCGGACCGTCGCAATGCGGGCAATAGGCCACACCGTGGTTACGGTATTCGGCTTCGCCCGGCACGTTGATGGTTCTCCAGCGTGCGCCGGTGGCGAGGATCACGGTCTTGCTTTTCAGCGAGCCGCCATCTTTCAGCTTGATCTCGATTAACTTGCCCGGCACCAGCTCGGCAGCCATTTGCACATTCATGATGTCAACTTCATAGCTGCGTACATGCTGTTCCAGCGCGACGGCAAATTTAGGGCCATCGGTTTCCTGCACCGAGACGAAGTTCTCGATCGCCAGCGTATCCAGCGTCTGACCGCCGAAGCGTTCGGACACGACGCCGGTGCGTATGCCTTTGCGTGCTGCGTAGATCGCTGCTGCTGCGCCCGCAGGTCCGCCGCCGATGATCAAGACATCGTACGGTGCTTTTGCGCTCAGCTCTGCTTGCTTGCGCTTGTTACCGCCGGTGTCGAGCTTGGCGAGTATCTGTTCGATGCTGACGCGACCGGACTCGAACGGTTGCCCGTTCATGAACGTGGTCGGCACGGCCATGATTTCGCGTTCCTTGACTTCGTCCTGGAACAAACCGCCATCGATCGTGACAGCACGAATGCGTGGGTTGATCAAGGCCATGACGTTAAACGCTTGCACGACTTCCGGGCAGTTATGGCACGACAAGGACATATAGGTTTCGAAGGTGTAGTCGCCGTCCAGATTACGGATCTGTTCGATGACCGAGTCTTCGAGCTTCAATGGATGGCCGCCGGTTTGCAGCAATGCCAGTACCAGTGAAGTGAATTCATGGCCCATTGGAATTGCGGCGAACTGTATGCCGGCGTGTTCATTTGGACGTTTGATAACGAAAGAAGGTTTGCGCTCGTCGTCCTCGGTGCGCTCGACCAGAGTGATCTTGTCGGTCAACACAACGATTTCTTGCAGCAACTCCTGCAACTCACGAGATTTGTCGCTGCCATCTAGTGACGCGACGATCTCGATCGGTTGCACGATCTTTTCCAAATAAGCGGTTAATTGGGTTTTGAGATTGGCATCCAACATGATGGTCCCTGCTTTCTTTACAGTTTGATAGAGGTCTTGCACGTCCGGACCACATGGTCCGGACGGTACTGCAGTTACAGAATGATTACTGAACGACTGCTTATTACTGCAACTTGGACTACAACTTAGATTTTGCCGACCAGATCCAGCGATGGAGCGATGGTTTTTTCGCCTTCTTTCCATTTAGCTGGGCAGACTTCGTTTGGATGCTCGGCAACATATTTCGCTGCCTTCAGCTTGCGCAGTGTTTCGGACACGTCACGAGCGATTGCATTGTCGTGAACTTCCATGGTCTTGATCACGCCTTCCGGATTGATGACGAAGGTGCCGCGCAATGCCAGACCAGCTTCAGGGATGTGCACGCCGAATGCGTTGGTCAGGGCATGGGTTGGATCGCCAACCAATGGGAACTTGGCTTTGCCAACTGCTGGCGATGTTTCATGCCAGACTTTGTGCGAGAAGTGGGTGTCGGTGGTGACGATGTAAACTTCTGCGCCCAGTTTCTGGAATTCTGCATAGCTGTCAGCTGCATCTTCAACTTCGGTTGGGCAGTTAAAGGTAAAAGCGGCTGGCATGAAAATCAGTACCGACCATTTGCCTTTCAACGATTGCTCGGTGACTTCAATGAACTTGCCGTTATGGAAAGCTTGGGTCTTAAAGGGTTGGACTTGGGTGTTGATAAGGGACATGTCGTGTTTCCTTTAGGGGTTAAAAATTGGTGTGAGTACGAATAATAGAGGGTCATCCATTATTTGTATAATTGATTTACTTTAGTCTTTCGATTTGTTTTCGCTATCGACTTGGCTGTTAGCTAGTCAAATTTGATAACGAACTGGCTATTATGCAGGCTTACGGCTTTTGGTGTTGCCGCGCCGAGTAAGCGTACGCGGAATCCTCGGGATAGTGCGCATTTGCTTCGCTATGCTCTAGTTACACTGGGCCAGTAGCACCCAACTTCAATAGGTTGGTGATGATTTGCATATACGCATAAGCTTGCCAGCCCTTGCTTTAAGCGGCGTCAGACCGCATGTATATGACTAAGCGAAAGGACAGTTTCATGAAAAAAGTCATCAATGTATCCGACGCGCCACGCCCACATTGGGTCGGTGACGGCTTCCCGGTGCGCTCACTGTTTTCGTATCACAGCCACGGCAAACAACTCAGTCCCTTCCTGTTGCTCGACTATGCCGGGCCGGCTGAATTTGGGGCCTCCGATCATCCGCCCGGCGTCGGTTCGCACCCGCATCGCGGCTTTGAAACGGTCACTATCGTCTACAAGGGCGAAGTCGAACATCGCGATTCCACAGGCAAAGGTGGCGTGATTGGTCCCGGTGATGTGCAATGGATGACGGCTGGCTCCGGCATCCTGCATCAGGAATTTCATTCCGAAGCATTCACGCGTTCGGGCGGTGCGCTGGAGATGGTGCAGCTATGGGTCAATTTACCGGCCAAGGATAAAATGGCGCCGCCCGGCTACCAGGCTATCGTCAATAACGATATTCCTGTCGTGGCTTTGCAGAATGATGCAGGCAGCTTGCGTGTTATCGCCGGCGAATACGACGGTCATGCCGGGCCAGCGCATACTTTCACACCTATGCAAGTGTGGGATGTGAATCTCAAGCAAGGCAGCGCGACAGAGTTCTCGCTGACCGAAGGCTGGAACTCGGCATTGATCGTGTTGCACGGCACGGTCTTGGTCAATGGCGCAAGCGTCGCGCGCGAGGCGCAAATGGTCTTGCTGGATAGCGCAGGCAGCAAGGTTGCTATAGAAGCGAATAGTGATGCGGTTTTCTTGATACTCAGTGGCGAAGCGATTAACGAAGAAATCGTTGGTCACGGCCCCTTCGTGATGAATAGCCAGGCTGAAATCATTCAGGCTATTGATGATTTCAATAACGGTCGCTTTGCACAGATACCTGCTTAAGCCTGTGTAAAAGAAAAATCGTGCACGTTCTGTCCGTATGATTTTCTTTTGCCGAAGCGCCTCTTCGTGTGTCTCGATGCAGGTGGTCACACGAATCTCTTAGACTCAAGCCGGACATAGCGCAGCTTATGACTTTATAATTTGCGCCACTATTTACACGGCGACGTGCGAAGCGCATCCAATTTCAGATTTCATTGCAAGGCAATATGAATACTCCGTCTAACAAAGTTACTCATTCAGGTATCAGCGCCGCCGAATGGCAAGTGCGCGTTGATCTCGCAGCTTGCTATCACCTCTGCGCGTTGAAAAACTGGGACGACCTGATCTATACGCATATTTCCGCGACTGTGCCAGGCGAAGACAATCACTTTTTGATCAATCCATTTGGTTTGCGCTTTGAAGAAATCACCGCATCCAATCTGGTCAAGATCGATTTGCAAGGCAAAATCATCGGCGATCAAAACGTGCGTGTGAACGTGACCGGTTTTGCGATTCATGGCGCAGTACACAGTGCACGCAAGGATGCGATGTGCGTCATGCATTTGCATAATGAAAATGGCGTCGCGGTTGGCATGCAGCAAGGCGGCTTGCTGCCTTTGTCGCAACATGCGATGCGCTTTTACCAGCAGATGGGATATCACGATTACGAAGGTTTGGCCTTATCTCTCGTCGAACAGACGCGACTGATTGAACGTCTGGGTGATTATCCGGCGATGCTGTTGCGCAATCACGGCACGCTGATCAGCGGTCGCACGATTGCTGAAGCTTATGTGTTGATGGATACACTGGACAAGGCGTGTGCCTTCCAGTTGAAGGCGCAGTCCGGCGGCGGCCTATTGAATATTCCATCGCCCGCAGTCTGTGCAAAAACCTACAAGGAATTGCTGGGCGACGGTTCGCCCGAAGGCATACTCGAATGGCCTGCATTGTTGCGCAAGCTGGACGCAGTATCGCCATCCTATCGACATTAAATCGCTAGCAGCTCAACTCATTCGCCTTGTTTCAGAATTTTATTGATTAACCGAAAAGGAAAACCCATGCCAACTATTAACGTTCAATTATTCGAAGGCCGCACGATCGAACAAAAACGCGCATTCGTCAAAGCAGTGACAGAAGCAACCGTCGCAACTCTTGGCTCCAGCGCTGAATCGGTCGATATTATTATCGAAGATGTGAAGCGCGAGAACTGGTCCACCGGCGGTAAATTGTGGTCCGACGTCTGATCCAAATAAACAATGCCAGTTGCGGTGATATACCGCAGCTGGTGGTGAACCCGCCGCCATATTCGGCGTGTTTTGTCTAAGCATGCAGATCACTGATTCACTTGCAATCGACGATTGCGAAATCGATCTGACCGCCATCCGTGCGCAAGGTCCAGGTGGACAGAATGTGAATAAAGTCGCGACCGCGATTCACTTGCGCTTCGACATAGGCGCGTCCTCATTGCCGGATTATCTGAAAGAGCGTTTGCTTCTATTGAATGACCAGCGCATCACCAAAGAAGGCGTGATAGTCATCAAGGCGCAGCAAGGCCGCAGCCAGGAACAAAGTCGCGAAGAAGCATTGCGACGGCTGCAGGAAATCATTGCCGGCGTCACCATCCTGCCCAAGGCACGACGCGCCACCAAGCCTACCTACGGTTCGCAACGCAAACGCCTGGATGGCAAAAATGCGCGCGGCCAGACCAAGGCCATGCGCGGCAAAATTTCTATCTAACCATACTCTTTCTTCGCGGCAAGCCTGTATGTGACGTAGCGCACTGACCTTTTGTCACACCTCGACGATGCTGGCAAAATGAACACTCTGATCCCAATATTGCAGCCGCGAGATCCATCATGAACAAAGCATTTGTGAAGGAAGGTGACGACGATCTCTTGTCGCCCTTGCCGGAAATGCCGACCGGTGTGCGCAATTACATTACGCGCATCGGATATCAGCACATGCAAACCGAGTTGCGGCATATGCTGGACTCTTTGCATAGTGCGACATTGGCGCTGGCTGACGAGCGCAGCCCGGATGCCGATTTGATAGAAGGTTCGGCCGAACAAAATATCCGTGAAATCGAACAGCGTATTCACTATTTGCAAACACGGCTGGACATGGCAGAGATAGTCGATCCGACCGTTCATGCCGGTGAAAAGCAGATATTTTTCGGCGCCTGCGTGACCTATGAAAACGAACGCCATGAATCCCAGACAGTGACGATCGTCGGCCTGGATGAACTGGATCCGGACAAAGGAAAAATCAGTTGGTTATCGCCGGTGGCGCAAGCGCTGCTCAATGCATTTGAAGGCGATAGCGTAGTGCTGAAAATTCCGGCAGGGGATGAAAAACTGCACATATCGACAGTGCTTTATCCATCCCTAGTTGAACCGGATGCAGATGCCACAGGTCTTACTAATACTGGTCTTGAATAAAGACGACTGTATTCGACAAGCGTTGATAAACATTCACGCCGTAAATATTCAAGCAAGTACCTCGCACAAGCCATCGTCGCGATACAAACAAGGAGTTCCACATGGCAGACAACAAATCCGGTAACAAGTCCAGAGAACCTATCGACGCATCCGACAATACAAAAAAGCGTGGTTCTGACTCGCATGAAGAGAAGTTGCTGGACGATGCCCTGGAAGACACCTTTCCGGCCAGCGATCCAGTAGCAGAAGTCCCATTGTCTACTGAAAAATCGGGACACAAGTCCGTGCAACAAACTGCGAAGGAAGAACTGCTGGACGTAGGTATTGAGATGACCTTTCCAGCCAGCGATCCGGTTTCTGTATCGTCCGGCATTACGCGTATCGAGCGCTCGCCGGAGTCCGTTGATGCGCATGACGATCATCAAAACAGTAATGAAGTCAGCGAAAATAAAAAAGCTGCAAAGAAATCCGGCAAATAAGTTCGCCAACTGTTGTTAGAAACAACACGCGTAAAGTGGATACTTCGTGCGCGTGAAGGCTTTGAATCGAAGTCTTTACGCGGATCGTGGGCTTCCTCTTTCTTTTCCTGAATAGCCGTGCGAGTGCGGCGTTGGATAATTCCAACACCGCGCTGCTGCTTCGCCACGCTTAAATTGACCTCGGTTAAGATCGGCGATATTTACTGCAACATTCGGTAAATATGCCGTTCCGCTCGCTACTTTTTCCATGTTAGTATCCGCTCCACGCTAGGGGTCCTAAAGACAAATGTCTTCGGGTGAGATGAAACCCTTGAACCTGACCTGGATAATGCCAGCGTAGGGAAGCGCAAAGCCACTCAAGGTCATTCCCGCAGAGATTCTTTGTTCCTTCCTTCGCTTGCCTGTCCATAACGCGATTGAGTGAGCAAACCATGTCCGCATTTCCTTCCCGTCACAAACTGATCGCACTGGCCGTTGCCTGCGCGTTCGCGCCTGCAGCCTTTGCGCAGACTGCCGACAAATCAGATAACGTCTTGCCCGAGGTTGTCGTGACATCGGCACCGGCCGACGGCATCGCCCGCAATGCCAGCATCGGCAGCTTTTCCGAAGCGCCACTGCGCGAAACGCCGGCTTCCATCAGTGTCATTACCAGCGAGCAGATGCAGGAGCGCAGCATTCGCACCGCGACCGATGCAGTCAAATACGATGCCAGCGTGCAGAACTCGTACAACGCGGTGGGTTTGTCAGACTGGTTTGCGATACGCGGCTTTACGCTCGACATGGGCAACAACTATCGCAAGGATGGGATGGTGATCCTCGCGCACTCTTCGATTCCTATGGAAAACAAGGAGCGACTGGAAATCCTGAAAGGCTTGGCAGGTCTGCAGGCAGGGATTGCCTCTTCCGGCGGCATTCTGAATTACGTCACCAAACGTCCAACTGATACGCCTTTACGTTCAGTAACGTTTGAAGTGCGCGAGCGTGGTTCTATTTATGGTGCCATCGATCTCGGTGGCCGTTCCGACAATGGCGTATTCGGCTACCGTATCAACGCGGCCGCAGAAGATACCAAGTCCTATGTGCAGGGGTCGAATGGCGATCGAAAATTTGTTTCCGGTGCGTTTGACTGGCGTTTGAGTTCGCGCGCTTTGCTGTCGGTCGATATGGATTATCAACACAAGTCGCAGCTGACAGTGCCGGGCTTTCAGTTGCTCGGTCTGGATCAGCGTCTTCCGACAGGCGTGAGTGGCAAGACCATGTTGAACAATCAAACCTGGAGTTTGCCGGTTACCGATGACACCAATAATCTGGGCGTCAAATTCGAGTACGAGTTGAATGACAATTGGCGTACCACCTTGCAGGCAAACAAATTCGAATTGCGTCGTGATGATGCGGTTGCTTTGTCTTCAGGATGTACAACGCCGGGACAAATTTTAAATTTTGGCTACTGTGACAACGGCGATTTCGGTTTGTATGATTTGCGTAGAGATAATGACAAACGCACGGTCATGACCACGCAGGCGATGTTGCAAGGAAAATTCCTGACTGGAAGTATCGGCCATGAACTGACAACCGGCTTGTCGACCTTGAATAGAAGGGACAGTTTTGCTGATTATTTGTTTACTTCGACAGTCGGCGGTCTGCCCGGCAACATCTATACGACGCCGCAGAGAAATTTGATTCCGCAGCAAACAACTCCGGTTGCGCTACGCCGCAAAGAAGAAGAGCAATCATTTTTTGTTCAGGATGTGATGGCATTGAACGAACAGTTCAAATTGCATGCGGGTGTGCGTTACACAAAACTCAAACGTGTTCAGTTTAATTCAAGCGGTAGTTTGATTCGGACAACTGATGATGACTATGTTTTGCCTAACGTTGCCTTAGTCTATAGTCCGACCAAGACCTTGTCCCTCTATGCATCGGCTTCACAAGGTTTAGAGCCGGGCGGAGAGATTCCGTCACCTCTGACAAACTCAGAATCAGTATTGGATCCTTATAAATCCAAGCAGTTCGAGTTGGGTGTAAAAGCAGATATTACACAAGACGTCAGCGTCTCCGCTGCTCTGTTCCAAATCAAACGTCACAACGAATATGTGAAGGCATCGAGCAACCTCGCGACGGCAAGTGTTGATTCGTACGTAACAGCCGGGGAGCAAGTTAATCGCGGTATTGAACTCGCAGCACAAGGTCGGGCCACGCGTGACCTGATGCTGGGGGCCAGCTTTGTCGCATTGCAGGCCAAGGCAGAAGGTACCGGTGACGCTAATATAGAAGGCAAGCGTGTCGGCAATGTGCCGAAATTCAAATCGGCGATTTACATGGACTATGCATTGCCGCAAATGCCGGCCGTGAAGCTGAGCGCAACATGGATATATTCGACTAGCAAAACATTCGCACCCAACAGTCAAATTGCTTCTTTGAACAAAAAAGTAGATGGCTATCATGTGCTGAATCTGGGTGCGCGCTACGCCACCAAGTTCGGTAATACAGCAACGACTATCCGCTTCGGTGTTGATAACGTCTTCAACAAGTTCTACTGGGGTGATACGTCGAACGCCTTCGGTGGTTACCTGATTCCGGGCGCGCCTCGTGTATTCCGCTTGTCTACGCAATTCGATTTTTAAGACAGGTTCTTCGCGACAAAAACGCCGCCTTAGCGCGGCGTTTTTTATTGGCAGCTTCGATTCGCGTCGCGTTGTGCGAGATAACTTTCCACCTGGGCTATTCGTTGTTGGGTAGTGCCGGTTACGAGCACATGCGCGAAGCCGGCAGCATGTATTTTGCACATTAATCTGCTGTGGATTTGCTGGCGCACTGCGTCGGATTCGCGCTGCAAGCCGTCAGGCATCCACGGCGTGGTGGGTGCCGTGACGATGGTGGCGGCGTAATCATGTGCGTCTGCCAGTGCCTTCAATGCGACATCGGTCTGACCAAAATAATGCTCGCTGTACACGGCAGTCATCAATGGCGAGGTGTCGCAGAACAAGTAGCGTTTCGCGCTGGTTTCGCCTTTGTTCTCGCGCTCACGTTGCGTGCTTGCGATGAAAAACTGCTCGTCAGCGCGTGGTGTACGTTGCCGCAATTCGACAAATTCACGCAGATATTCAGGGACCCATACCGTGCAGTAGTGTGTGGCGAGGGCAGCTGCCAGTGTTGATTTTCCGGTTGATTCCGCGCCGAGGATGACAACGCGTTGTATGCCCGTACTCATGGCGTGGACTCTTTTGCAGCCAGCGTTTTCTTCCATGCCAGCAGGCCGACGCAGGCAAGGATGGCGAACAGGCCATAGAGCATGGCAGTCAGGTACAGGTTTTTGTGCAGATATAAACCTATGTAGAGCAGGTCTATGGCTATCCACAAGTGCCAGTTTTCCAGCGTTTTGCGCGTCAGCAGATACTGCGCGACCAGACTGCCGGCAGTCAGGAAGGCATCGCTGTGTGCGACATCAGTGTCTGTAAAGGTGCGCAGTAGCGCCGCCACGCATGCATATACAAGTGCCCAGGCTAGGACAACGATTGCCCAGCCTTTTGCACTCAAGCGTGACACAGCGATGCCTTGCCGGTCACTGCCACCGAACAGCCATTGGTACCAGCCCCACAGCGAGACAGCGATGAAGACAAATTGCAGCCCCATGTCGCCGTAGATTTTTGCTTCGTAGAATACGATCGCATACAGTCCGGCCGACGTCATTGCAAACAGCCATGCCCACGGCGATTGCACTATGTTGAGCCACACCATCGCGATGGCGAGCGCAAACGACAGCATCTCGAGCAGTGATGTATCGATCAGGCCAAACAGGGAGAGGGTGTCAGTCATGCAGAACTGCGGGTCGCGATGGAAGGTTGTTCAGCACAGGTGTGCCGCAACTCCGCAGTATAGAGAAAAACATGCAACGCAGCACTTCATCCAGCTGCTGCGTTGCATCTATGTCAAATACAAAAATGGCTGTATTTGTGGGGATGCATTAGAGTTTGATTTCGACGTGCTCGCCCATATCGGCAGGCCGCTTGCCGGTTAGTACGCCTTTGGCAATCGCAAACAATTGCGTCATCTTGCTCGCTGTCGCATCCCAGTATTCAGCGCTGTGAATATCCACATTGATCAGCGCCAGATGCGGATCATCCAAGGCCTCGGGAAACCAGACACCTACCATGGGGTTCCATAATTCTTCCGCTTTATCGCGATTTCTGATCAGCATCGCGCGACCGGATATCGAGACATACAAGCTGTCTTCGGGTTTGGCAAACGTGACATTAACCAGCGGTTGTGCCGCCAGATTTTTGACGAAGGCCGATTCATCCGACGTAAAGAACCATAGCTGGCCCTGGCTATCGATTTGCTGGCTGGTCATCGGACGGCTGGATAACGACAGATCAGGATTGGTGGTCGTGAACATGCCAAACTTGACGTCTTCCACCTTGTCGCGCAGCGTTGCCAATTGATCTTGATGTGCACTGCTCATATCGTTCTCCTTGATGCGCGGTTGATTTGGCGCCTGCTATATCTGATCACGATAGTGCCTCGCGCAATCGCGCTCAGTGCGCCAGCGCACTTACCCGGTATTCAAGTCATCGAACAATGTTTGTGGGATTTTTCTTACGACAGATCGGGCTGAAATCCTATGGTTGATATGGTTGGCATTGGATAAATTGAGAGCTCGAAAAAATTTCACAAAATGTCACATTGTTGAAAAGAAATTAATGAACATAAGGACAGAGTTTGATTAACATTATTAAGTCCTTGTCCTGCATAGGAATGATTGCAGCGGCAGGATGGTTTTCCGTGGCACCCGATTTTGCAGCAGTACTGACAGGAATTCTGTTCCTGACTGTTTTCATGATTGCCTTCTTGCCGATTACAACTGATCAGCAGGTTTGAGAAGGTTCGCTTTTTACCAATCACTCTTTTCGATCTTCGTTGCAAAACGAACTCGAAACCAGCCCGAATCCAGCCGAATCAGCTGCGTACAAAGTTGCGCCCGACAGCAATCCTGGAGCGTTCGTAAATACGAGTTACTCATAGCAGCTAGTTTTCACGCTGCAGTTCTCCCGGTATCCAATGCGCGCTTACGGCGTTCCACGAAACTAAAAATATGAAATTGACAAGAGGGAGGATGTTGCATGATTCAAAATAATCAAAATTGGGATGTAGACAAATCCCTTCTTTCTACCGGCATTCCCGGTCTCGATGAGATTCTGGGTGGCGGCTTGACGCGCGACCGCCTGTATCTGGTGGAGGGCGAGCCGGGCACCGGCAAGACGACTGCTGCCTTGCATTTTCTGGCAGAGGGCGCGCGACGCGCCGAGTCGGTAATCTACATCACGCTGGCGGAAACGGCAGAAGAGTTGCGCGATGTCGCTCGTTCGCATGGCTGGTGCATGGATGGCATCTATATTCATGAAGTTGTGCCGGCGGAAAATATCCTCGAGCCTGAGCAGCAGTACACGATGTTCCATCCGTCAGAGGTGGAAATGAGTACGACGACGCAAATGATATTGTCAGTGATTGATGAGCGCAAGCCGACACGCGTCGTGCTGGATTCGCTGTCGGAACTGCAATTGCTGGCTGACAGTTCTTTGCGCTATCGTCGTCAGGTGCTGGCGCTGAAACGCTACTTTTCAAGTCGTGCTTGCACCGTGATGTTCCTTGATGATCGTACTGCTTTCAACGGCGATTTGCAGGTGCGCAGTATTGCGCACGGCGTGATCGTGCTCGAACAAACGACCAAGGATTATGGTGCCGAGCGGCGACGTATTCGCATCGCAAAATATCGCGGCATAGCGTTCCGTGGCGGCATGCATGACTATTCCATTATTCATGGCGGCATCGTGGTGTATCCGCGCTTGGTGGCGTCCGATAGTCGTATATTGAAAACGCAGCAGCAACTGAGTACCGGTGTGGCCGCGCTGGATACCTTATTGGGCGGTGGCCTGGAACAAGGCTCCAGTACGCTGCTGGCAGGCCCGCCGGGAACCGGCAAGTCGTCGCTGGGCGCACAGATTGTTTACGCGGCGTTGCAGCGCGGTGAGCGGGCGGCGATGTTCTTGTTTGAAGAATCGAAAAACAAGCTGATCAATCGCGCCGATAGTTTCAACATGAACTTGCGTCCGTATCTGGAGAGCGGCGCGCTGACGATCCAGCAAATTGATCCGGCCGAACTATCGCCTGGTGAGTTTACGGATGCAGTGTGCAAAGAGGCATTGAATAAGGCAACAGTCGTCATGATCGACAGCCTGAACGGCTATTTGAATGCGATGCCGGATGAACGCTTCCTCACGACCCATTTGCATGAACTGCTGACTTTTCTCGGTCAGCACAATATTTTGACGATCCTGGTAGGTGTCCAGCATGGCATCTTGGGTGGACAGATGACGGCTTCGGTTGACGCCAGCTATCTGGCGGATAACGTGATCATGCTGCGCTATTTTGAAGATGCAGCTGAAGTACGCCAGGCGATTTCTGTCTTCAAGAAACGTGCAAGTGCGCACGAGCGCACCATTCGCGAGTTCAGCATTACGAACAAGGGAATTAGCGTAGGGCCGATACTGCGCGGCCTGCACGGCATCCTGACCGGCGTACCGACATATGTCGGCGCCATGCTCGAAACCGAAACCGATTTGGTACCGGATTAATCCATGCATAAGCGAATACTCATTTATGCGCCGGAAGGGCAAAACGCAAAGCTTGCGGCGCAGGTATTCGATGTATCGGATGTCAGCCATCACATCTGCAAGGATGGTGACGAACTCATGGCGGAACTGGTGCGCGGCGCCGGTGCCCTGCTTGCGGTCGAGGAGGCACTGTCGCCGTCTATCCTGCAACCATTGATGCAATATGTGGACGCGCAAGCGACGTGGTCGGATTTGCCGATACTGCTGTTGACCAAGCGCGGTGCAGATTCTGCCAGTGTGCGACATGCGGTCGACAGGCTGGGGAATGTGACCTTGCTGGAACGACCGATACGCATCAGTAGCCTGCTCAGTGCGGCGCGTTCCGCATTGCGCGCGCGCATGCGGCAATATCAGGTGCGTGATGCTGATTATCGGAAGGATGAGTTTCTCGCTAGCCTGGGCCATGAATTGCGCAATCCTTTGGCACCCATACGCACGTCGGTCGGTTTGCTTAAACATCTATATCCCGACCTTGCTCCGGTGGCGAAAACATATGCGGTGGTAGAGCGGCAAATTGTGCATTTGACGCGCCTGGTCGATGACCTGCTGGATGTCGCGCGCATTACCAGCGGCAAGGTTGCGCTGCAACCTGCATCCATTATGTTGTCCGATGTGGTGATTCATGTCATGGAAATATGTGGTGGATTGGCTGAAAGCAGAAAGCACCACATCGAGATCGACTATCCATCCCAGCCGGTGCAGTTGCTGGCAGACAGGGCGCGGCTGGTGCAAACGCTGGCGAATGTGCTGGCGAATGCCGTGAAGTTCACGCTCACGCCGAACCGCATCCTTTTCAACGCCAGGGTTGAGGGTTGTAACGTCATATTCTCGATACGTGATTTCGGCATGGGACTTGAAGCGGCGTCGCTATCACGCATTTTCGATATTTTCGTGCAGGCGCAAACCTCTGCCGGTCAGGCACCGTCGGGTTTGGGCATAGGCTTGAGTCTGGCGCGACAATTCACTGAAATGCACGGCGGCACGATCAAGGTAAAAAGTGAAGGTTTGGGGCATGGCAGCGAATTCATACTCACCTTGCCTATCGTCGCGCAAGCCGACTGTGTCGGCATCGAAAAGAATGTTCCGTTGGCGCAAACAAGCGCACAAAAAGACACCGACTCGCGTATCTTGATCGTTGATGATAATCACGATGCATGCGATACCTTGAGTGCCCTATTCGAAGCGGATGGCTACACGGTCACGGTTGCCTATGACGGCTATCAGGCGGTAGAACTTGCGAAGGGCGTGGTTCCCGGCATCATCGTTCTGGATATCGGCTTGCCCGGTATCGATGGATACGAGGCGGCGCGACGCATACGCATGCTGCCCGGTGGCGAAAAAATTCAAATGATTGCGCTGACCGGTTGGGGGCAGGTGAACGATAAACGCCTGGCAATGGAAGCGGGGTTCGATTGTCATCTGGTGAAGCCGGTGGATTTCACCATGTTGACCACCTGCATTGCCGAGCGCCGCGCCGCGTGACGGCATGCCGTTTTCTTGGTGATGAAAGTTGTGCTCGACATCAGGCAGTGCTGAAGACATACAAACATAGTAGTAAAAAATACGGGCGATAAAATGAAAACTCCAGACAAGCGCTTACGCGTTTTACTCGTTGAAGATAATAGCGATGCACTGGAAGGTATGGTCGAAATGACGGACTTTCTTGGACATCAGCCTCACGGCTGCCTCAGCGCCGAAGATGCCCTGGTCGTGCTGCGTCAGCAGCCTTTCGATTTGATGATTACCGATATCGGACTGCCCGGTATTTCGGGGCTGGATCTGGCGCGCCAGGCGCGTGAAATTCAGCCGCTGGCGATTGTTGTCTCCAGCGGTTACGCACGCGGTCCCGATGTCATGACCAACGTAGGCTGGTTAATGAAACCGTTTGGCATAGATGAGTATGCAGCCTTGCTCGAGAGCGCGGCAAGGCAATAAACGCTGGCCACGATTGCACGGCAATGCATATTGCTCGCGCTGCATTGATGCCGTAATTCTTGATGCAGCAATACATGGCGTGAGTCTGGCTGGCCAAACACTGCCGCCCGTTACAGGCTGCAGTCGGCTCGAATACAATCAATTGATTTAATTAAATCAAACGTTTGATTTATGTGTTCTAATGCTGGTCATGAAACCTGCCATCAAACCCAATCCGTCTGTACCTCGCGCGAGCGCTACGGCACAAGCTAAGGCAAAAGCAACTGATAGCGGCGATACACGCAAGCAGCGTTCCGACGGTGCTGAAGCGCGCAGCCGCCTGTTGCTGGCTGCGCTTCGACTGTTCGCCGAAAAGGGTTTTGCCAAGACATCGACGCGCGATATCGCGCAGGCTGCCGGCGTCAACCTTGCGGCTATCAAATATTATTTCGGCGACAAGGCTGGCCTGTATCGCGTGGTCTTTAGCGAGCCACTGGGCACTGCTTGTCAAGGCGTTGATCTTTCCAATCCGGCGCTGAGCCTGCGTGATGTACTGCGCATTTTCTTCGAGGATTTTGTCGCGCCGCTCAAGCATGGCGATGTCGTGCAACTTGCCGTGCGCATGCATTTCCGTGAAATGCTGGAACCGACCGGCTTGTGGATGGAAGAGATCGACAACCATATCAAGCCATCGCATGCAGGATTGGTAGCGGTGTTGTTGCGTCATCTGGATTTATCCAAGGCCGACGACGACGTGCATAGGCTGGCGTTCTCGCTGGCCGGGCTCGCGCTACAACTGTTCATTTGCCAGGACGTAATCGATGCGATCCGGCCCAAATTGATCAATACACCCACTGCGGTCGATCAGTGGGCGAGCCGTCTGGTCGATTATGGCGAGGCGATGGTCGCAATGGAAATTGCGCGCCGGCAGACGTTGGCGAGCCCTGCTGCAGCTTCTCTTAAAAAAACAAAAAGATCATGATGAAAAAAACGCGTCTAGCGCTTTGTGCCAGTCTGCCCTTATTGCTAAGTGCCTGCGCCCTTAATGCGCCGCCTGAAAAAGTGTCAGTCACCCCGCCCGCGCAGTGGTATTCGCCGTTGCCGAACACGCCGCTTGCCGACCACCATGCCGCCAGTTTGCCGCATCACGGCAGGCTGACTGATTTGTCGCAATGGTGGCAACAACAGAATGATCCCTTGCTGGTGGAATTGATCCAGTCTGCGCAAACCGTGAGTCCTACCGTCGCGACCGCAGTGTCGCGCATCGAGCAATCGCGCGCATCGCGTGTGGCGGCACAAGCGGCATTGATGCCCAAACTGGATGCTACGGCCAGTTCCAGTCGTAGCAATATGCAAGCGCCATTACCCTTGGGTACCACCACACAAGCTGCATTGCAGCCATCGTGGGAAGCGGATCTTTTTGGCGGCAATCGTGCAACAAGTAGAGCCGCGTTGGCGCGCTTGCAAGGCGCACAAGCCAACTGGCATGATGCCCGTGTTTCAGTCGCCGCAGAAGTGGCGAACCGTTATTACAGTCTGCGCACCTGCAACAAACTCGCCATCGTGACACGCGAAGATGCTGATTCGCGCGCCGAAACATCGCGCTTGTCTGACTTGAGCACGAAGGCTGGATTTCAGGCGCCGGCCACGGCTGCCTTGGCACGCGCCAGTGCTGCAGAGGGCCGCGGCCGTGCGACACAGCAGAGCGCATTGTGTGATCTCGATGTGAAAGCGCTGGTTGCGCTGACTGCTATCGATGAACCCACTGTGCGTCAAAAAATGAACGACACGCCGGCGCCGGATACGTCTGCAACAGTGCTTGATATTTCCAGTCTGCCGGCACAGACCTTGACGCAACGCCCGGATGTTTTTATCGCCGAACGTGAAGTTGCCGCAGCCAGTGCTGAAGTGGGTAATGCACAGGCACAACGTTATCCGCGCTTGAGTTTGAGCGGCTCTATCGGCGTCGCAAGTTTCCGCTCCTCAGGTGTGACGACGAATATGGATACATGGTCGGTGGGGCCGATTTCCTTGACCTTGCCATTGTTCGATGGCGGTGCGCGCAAAGCCAATGTGAGCGCGGCGGAAGCACAGTACGAAGCCGCAGTTGTCAGTTATCGCAGCAGCGTGCGGCAAGCGGTGCGCGAAGTGGAAGAAGCGCTGGTCAATCTGCAAAGTACTGCTGCACGTAGCGAAGATGCCCGTGTGTCGGTCGACGGTTATCGCGCATCGTTCAACGGTTTCGAGGCACTGTATAAAAACGGTCTGGCCAGTCTGGTCGATCTGGAAGAGGCGCGCCGTTTGCGTCTGGCATCCGAGTTGAATGCAGTATCGCTGGAACGTGAACGCATGGCTGCGTGGATTGCCCTGTATCGCGCTGCAGGAGGTGGTTGGGTTAATCCGGATTCTGCCGCGGCGTCTGGTGCCGGAGCTGCCGGCATGGGAAGTACCAGTAACAGCACACAGTAATAAAAATAACGCGCAACAGTAATGGCGCAACAATATCGGGCCTCATATATGAAACGTTTCAAGACTAAAACCATCGTTATCGCCGCCATCGTGCTGGTTGTATTGATCGCGATCATTGTTCTGCTGGTCGGCGGCAAATCCGGCACCGAGAAAAAGAAAGACGACACGGGGCCCAAGCCGGCACTGACCGTGACTACCGCGCAGCCGTCGCAAGCGCGTTTGCCGATCAAGATGACTGCCAATGGCACCATCACCGCATGGCAGGAGGCGATCATCGGAAGTGAATCGAATGGCTTGCGGCTGACGGACGTGCGCGTCAATGTCGGCGATACGGTACGCAAGGGGCAGGTGCTGGCAACCTTTTTTGCCGCGTCAACGCAAGCCGATGTGTTGCAGGCACGCGCCGCCGTGATGGAGGCAGAAGCGAATGCTGCCGATGCAAAAAATAATGCCGAACGTGCGCGCACGCTTGAAAACAGTGGCGCCTTGAGTACGCAACAGATCAATCAATATTTGACCACCGAACAAACAGCCAAGGCGAAGGCCGATGCCGCGCGTGCAACCCTGTCTGCGCAAGAACTGCGCGTGACGCAAACCCAGGTGCTGGCACCGGATGACGGTATTATCTCGGCGCGTAATGCAACCGTGGGTGCAGTAGTCGGCGCTGGTACCGAACTGTTCCGTCTGATACGCCAGGGACGACTCGAGTGGCGTGCGGAAGTGACATCGACCGAGCTTGGCAGTGTGGCTACCGGCACCAGTGCGCTGATCACTGCGGCCAATGGCACCAAGGTCAAAGGCAAGGTCAGGATGATTGCACCTACTGTCGATATACAAAATCGTTCCGCTATCGTGTACGTCGATTTGTCACCAGCCGCGGCTGGTGCCGCGCCGGCCCGCGCCGGTATGTTCGCGACAGGCGAGTTTGATCTTGGCATGTCGTCGGCGATTACCGTGCCGCAACAGGCGATCGTGATTCGTGATGGCTTCAGCTATGTGTTCCGCTTGAATACGGATAATCGCGTCACGCAAATCAAGGTTCAACCGGGCCGTCGTCTGGTCGATAGTATCGAAGTGGTATCCGGCATCGATGCGAATGCAGTAGTGGTCGCGAATGGTGCGGGTTTTCTGAATGATGGCGATCTGGTGCATGTGGTTCCATCTACCGAATCAGTCGCAACGCCAGCACCGGTATCCAGTGCTGCTACTGCAAAGATGCCTGCCATTTCGCAGGATGCCGCCACCGTCAAAAAGGCGAGTAATCCGCCTGCGCCCGCTGCGCCGACAGCTGGCGCGCCACAGACGACTAAATAGGAGCCTGTGTGAATTTCTCTTCGCTTTCCATCAAGAATCCTATTCCGGCCATCATGTTGTTTGTGCTGCTGAGTCTGGCAGGCATGCTGGCTTTCAATTCCAGCGCGGTGCAGGATTTCCCTGATATCGAATTACCGATTGTTACTGTCTCGGCATCCTTGCCGGGTGCCGCTCCTGCACAACTGGAAACGGAAGTGGCGCGCAAGATCGAAGACTCGGTCGCCACGCTGCAAGGCATCAAGAACATCTACACCAAGGTGCTCGATGGCCTGGTGACGGTCACAGTCGAATTCGTGCTGGAAAAAAACATTTCCGACGCAGTCAACGATGTACGCGATGCAGTTGCATTGATACGTGCCGACTTGCCGAGTGAACTGCGTGATCCATCCGTTACCAAGGTGTCGACCGCAGGTCGCGTGGTGTTGACGTTCACGGCGGCACCCGCTGCGGGCAGCACGATGGATGAACAGGAACTCAGCTGGTTCGTCGATAACACGATATCCAAGCGTGTATTGAGCGTGCCTGGCGTCGGTGCATTCAAACGCGTGGGTGGCGTCAATCGCGAAGTGCGGATCGAACTCGACGCTGCAAAAATGGCGGCATTGAATGTCGCTGCGGTGGATGTCTCGCGACGCTTGCGACTGGTACAGCAGGAAGCGCCGGGTGGACGCGGTGATGTGAGCGGTGCCGAACAGGCTGTGCGTACGATCGGCACGGTCAAGAGCGCGGCCGAACTCGCGCAGATGGATATTCCATTGGCGGACGGTAATCACATTCGTCTCGATCAGGTTGCGAAGGTGATCGATACCATAGCCGAACGTCGTTCATCCGCATCGCAGGATGGCAAGACGGTGGTCGGCTTTGAAGTATTCCGTACCAAAGGTGCGAGTGAGCTGGATGTTGCCAAAGGTACGCAGGCTGCAATAGAAGAGCTGCAAAAAGAGCATAGAAACATCGTTTTCAAACAGGCAATCGACAATGCGAAGCCGGTGGAAGAAAACTTCGACGGTTCGATGGAGCTGCTGTATGAAGGCGCGCTGCTGGCGGTGCTGGTGGTCTGGTGGTTCCTGCGCGACTGGCGTGCCACGCTGGTCGCCGCTGCTGCGTTGCCGCTTTCAGTCATCCCTACTTTTCTCGGTCTGCAATATTTCGGTTATACCCTCAATACCGTGACTTTGCTGTCGCTGGCGCTGGTGGTCGGCGTGCTGGTCGATGATGCGATTGTCGAGATTGAAAATATTTCGCGTCATCTGCGCATGGGCAAGACACCGATGCAGGCAGCGATGGAGGCTGCCGATGAAATTGGTATGGCGGTGATCGCCACGACCTTTGCATTGGTCGCGGTATTTTTGCCGACCGCATTCATGGCCGGCATTCCGGGCTTGTTCTTCAAGCAGTTCGGCTGGACTGCCGTGCTGGCGATTCTTGCCTCCCTGCTGGTTGCGCGTTTGCTGACGCCCATGATGGCGGCGTACATCCTGAAGCCGGCCAAGCAGCATGAAGAAAAAGACAGCTGGATGATGCAGCGCTATATGGCAACCATGAAGTGGGCCTTGACGCATCGGCTGGTTACGGCGATTGCGTCCGGCTTGTTTTTTATTGCATCCATCATGCTGGTCCCGCTGCTGCCTACCGGTTTTGTACCGGCGGCAGATCGTGGACAGACGCAGATCAATATCGAACTGCCGCCAGGGAGCACACTGGCGGAAACCACCGCCGTTGCAGAACGTGTGCGGGTCGCAGTATCCAAAGACAAGAACGTCACCAGCATCTTCAGCTCGGTAGGTGGCGGCTCCAGTGGCGACGCATTTGCCCCTGGCGCTGCGGCTGAAGCGCGGCGTGCAGTGTTGACGCTGACCACCACGCATCGCAATGACAGGGATGAATCGATGGCCAACATCGAGTCCGGCATACGCGCCAACATCGCGGATATTCCCGGCGCTCGCTTCAACGTCGGTCCGCCGGATACCGGCGTCAAGATGCAGCTGGTATTGCGCAGTGAAGATCCGCTGGCCTTGCAGCAGGCTGCGCAAAAAGTCGAACGCGAACTGCGGACCTTGAAAGGCATCGGCAACGTCAGCTCCAGCGCCTCGCTGGTGCGTCCGGAAATCATCGTGCGCCCCGACTCGGCGCGTGCCGCCGATCTCGGTGTGACCGCTGCCAGCATCGGCGAGACAGTGCGCGTGGCGACGGCTGGCGATTACGACATGAATTTGCCCAAGCTGAATTTGAGCGAACGTCAGGTTCCTATCCTCGTCAAGTTGCCGGATAACGTACGCGCAGATTTGGCGGCAATAGAGCGCTTGACGGTGCCCGGCAAGAACGGGCCGGTCATGCTGGGTAACGTTGCCAGCGTCACCATGCAAAGTGGTCCGGCGCAGATCGATCGCCTCAATCGCAGCCGTAATGTCACGCTTGATGTTGAACTTGGCAGTCGCACGCTGGGCGAGCTGAATACCGAAGCACGCGCACTGCCATCGATGCTTAACCTGCCACCATCGGTAAAAATCGCCGAGCTGGGCGATGCGCAAGAGATGTTGCTCTTGTTCGAAAGCTTTGGCCTTGCCATGCTGATAGGCGTGCTGTGCATTTACGGCGTGCTGGTATTGCTGTTCAAGGACTTCATGCAGCCGATCACGATTCTGGCCGCCCTGCCCTTGTCTATCGGTGGCGCCTTCGTGGCCTTGCTCCTGACTGGCCGTGCCTTGTCCATGCCATCGATGATCGGCCTCATCATGTTGATGGGTATCGTGACCAAGAACTCGATTCTGCTGGTTGATTACGCGATACTCGCGCGGCAGCAAGGGATGAATCGTTTCGATGCGCTGGTCGATGCCTGCCACAAGCGTAGCCGCCCTATCATCATGACAACGATTGCGATGGGTGCCGGCATGCTGCCGCTGGCACTGGGTTGGGGCGCCGATCCAAGCTTCCGTTCGCCGATGGCGATTACGGTGATTGGCGGCTTGATCACATCGACCTTGCTGAGCTTGCTGGTGGTGCCCGCGGTCTTCACTTACATCGACGATCTGGAGCACTGGATGAAGCGGATGATGCGCAAGGCGCGAGGCATCAAGGATGAACCGCTAACCCCGCCGCAAATCGCGCTGGAAAAATAAGCGCAGTTTTTTGCTTGAATATTCTAAGGAACATCATGAACCGTCCTGTTTTAAGTTCAGAAAAACTGTTACCGGAAGTGGCTGCCACCATAGCCGGCTATCACCAGAAAACCGTCAGTGAAGTCTGCACCGCGATCGCCACCAACAGGATTGTGGTGGTCGGCATGGGAATGAATCCTTTTGTAAAAAAAGCGCGTGCAGCCTTGTCCGAGGCCGGTGTTGATTTCAAATATCTTGAATACGGCAACTACCTTTCGATGTGGAAGCCGCGTCTGGCGATCAAGATGTGGAGTGGCTGGCCGACCTTCCCGCAAGTGTTTGTTGATGGCAAGTTGATAGGCGGCTTCAAGGAAACAGTTGCCGCTTTGAAAGCCGGCACGCTCGCCAACTGATAGAGGTGCCATGGTGTTTTCATCACGACAGCCATCGACTAAAAACTTCCCGCTGAATCTGTATCAGTTGTCGCTGCCATCGCCACTTACGCTGGTGGTGCTGGCGCCGCATCCGGATGATTTTGATGCAATCGGCGTGACGCTGCGGTTTTTTCATCAGCGTGGCGACATCATCCATCTGGCAGTGCTGACGACTGGCGCGAGCGGTGTGGAAGATGGTTATGCCGGTGTGCATGGCGACGCGGATAAGGCGGCGCTGCGTGAGCAGGAGCAAACAGCAAGCTGCGCATTCTTCGGTTTGCCTGCCGAGCGCCTGCACTTCCTGCGTCTGCCGCCGGATGAAAAAGGCAATCCGCGTCTGGATGCCGCCAACCATCAGCGGATACGCGACTATCTATTGCAGCGCAAACCTGATCTGGTCTTCATGCCGCACCGGAATGACAGCAATATCACGCATCAGCGCACGTATGCCTTGTTTCGTGCAGTGGCGCTGGCCGATAATCTGCAGACGTGGGCAGTATTGAATCAGGATGCGAAGACGGTCGCGATGCGCACGGATATGATTACCCCATTCGATGCAGCGACAGCGGCGTGGAAGGCGGAGTTGCTGCGTCTGCATCAATCGCAACATCAGCGTAATTTGAATACGCGCGGTCATGGCTTCGATGAACGGGTACTTGCCATCAATCGGAAAAGTGCGGCAGATCTGGATCTGGGTGGCGATGAATATGTCGAATGCTTTGAGCTGGAACGCTTCGGCTAATCAATAGAATATTGCGATAGAGGATATGACATGGCTTGCAATCATAAAGAAGTGCTGGATCTTGCAAAGGCGGGAAACTGGGAACAGGCGCATGCCATGGTGCAAGTGCATGGCGATGTGTTGTCATGCCAGATACACGGTTACCTGCATCGCGTTGAAGGCGATTTGAGCAATGCCAGTTACTGGTACGGTCGGGGCAAAAGCAGTTTGCCCAAGAATACGCTGGATGAAGAATTTGATCGCCTGTACGGAAAACTTGCCGACGCTTGACGTGTCGCAGCAAAGCATTGCTTGCATACTTTCAAGAACTTACGCTTTGTGGGCGTGACGCGAATCCGTCGGTGCTTCGGCTCTCTCGTTGAGTCCGTAATCGCGTAATACCTGAGCAACACGTAACCTATAGTCGGCAAAAATAGTTGCTCGTCCGGCCGCTTGGACCTTGCGATGCTCTTCCAGATTGCGCCATTGCTTTACCGCTTCCTCATCGCGCCAGTAAGACAACGATAAAATCTTCCCCGGCTGACTCAGGCTTTCAAATCGTTCGATAGAGATAAAGCCGTCCATGTCATCCAGCAGCGGTCGCAACGATGCCGCCGCTTCCATATAGTCCTGCTTGTGCTCTCCATGCGGAATGACTTCAAAAATAACGGCAATCATGTAGCGCTCCTTGAGGATCTGTTCGATAGAATTTCAACAAATTATTCAGCGAATTTCTCAACGAATTTCTTGGAATTACGGCCTCCGGAATTCGCTTTCTATCCAGTGCTCGGCACTCGCGCGCGTCAGCTTGAAGCTGGGTACAACGCGTACTTCTGCAATTTGAGCGCCACTCTCATCGATTGCACTGAGCATTGCATACGGATCATCTTCGTCCGGCACGATATCGAGATTAACGGTTATCGTTGCCGTTGCGGTATTCACGACGACGCTTTTGTGCAGCGTCGCATGCAGTTGCTGTTCATGTCTGCGCAAGACTTCTGATGCAGTCTTGACCAGCGTGTGGAAGGCCGGTGTATCCAGCGGCTTGGGATTTTTCTTGTCGCGGCCCATGGTCCACGGTCCTACCAGTGCCGGTTCCGCTTCGCCATCTTTGATCATTGCCACTGCCCAACCTTCGTCGTCATCGTTCTTGATTACGCGTGCAGTCCAGCCATCGTCCCGCCACAGACGTGGTTCGTGGATAGTGTCGCTTTGATCCGGTTCGGAATCGCCCTGCGTCAAATCGCTTACATCTTCATTCGTGACATCGTTGTTCATTGGTCTGCACTTGGTTTCGTCTGTTCAGGGTGCATATCATAGTGGCTTTTGTATGTGTTGTATGCGTGCGTCTCGGATCGCTTCATGCGGATAAATTGAATACAGAGCAGGGACAGCAAATTCTGGAGCTGCGTGAGCCTGCAAACTGGCGATTCTGCGTGTAGACTTGCGCCCTTGCGCAGCTAAGCGATCATCAAGACTAGCCTGCGCGACACGACTGCAGTATCAAAATAATAATAATCATAAAAATTATAATTTCATGTCGACTATTTCAAGAATGCCTTGTGTGGATGCACTCAAGGCGATTGCCTGTTTATTCATCGTATTGCATCACCTCGCGTTTTACGGCCCTATGTCGGATGCCGCCTATACGCTAGCGCCGGCTGTGATCGATTTCTTGTATCAATATGGCCGGATGGCGGTGCAAGCCTTCTTTGTGATTGCCGGATTTCTGATGGCCGCGAAATTTGCACCGCACGGCAAGGCTTTGCTGACGCAGCCTGTGCAGGCGATTTATCAACGTTATCTTCGTCTGGCGATTCCGTATCTGGTGGCTTTGGTTTGCGCGATCTTGTGTGCTGCGCTGGCGCGTATATGGTTGACGCATGATTCGATTCCCGATGCGCCGAGCTTGATGCAATTACTGCCGCATGTTTTTTTCTTGCAGGATCTGCTGAGTCAAGAAGCTTTGTCGGCTGGCGTCTGGTATGTGGCGATTGATTTGCAACTCTTTGCGCTGGCGGCAATATTGATGTGGTGTGCGGGGCGGCTTGAAGAGCGTTATGCAGAGCTGAGTTTGCTAGGCCCGATATTGATTGCACTGTTGACGCTGCTATCGCTGTTCTTCTTTAATCTTTACGAAGAACTGGATACAACGGCGCTCTACTTCTTTGGTGCTTACGGTTTGGGCGCGCTGGCTTACTGGGCTACGCGCCGTCGCGATGGCGTGTGGTGGCTGGCTCTGTTGAGTACAGCGGTACTGGCGGCTTTGCTGTTTGATTTCCGTTCACGTATTTTGGTGGCGGGAGGTGTGATGCTGATATTGGGTATCGCTCGTCAAACCGGTCGTATGGAAACGCTGGCCATGCCGCGCTTGCTGGTTTATCTGGGGCGGATTTCATATTCTGTTTTCTTGATTCACTTTCCTTTGTGCATGGTTGTGAATGCAGTATTTTTCCGCTTTTTTCCGGAGCAAGCGTTCGCCAATCTGATAGGCATGATGGTGGCATTCGCGGCAAGCATAGGCGGCGGTGCGCTCTTGTTTCACTGGGTTGAAAATCGTCAGTTGAGCGGCCGAAAACGCCTGCTGGCACCGACGGGTTTTCTGGTCAGCGGTATGCTGGCCGCGCAGCAATTCAGTTAACTTTTTGCTTGATATAGTGGCCCGGCCTTCGCCTTGCTGCGCAAGCCGGGTTTTTTAAATCAGTTCTTCAAGACTAATGTCGGATGACACGGAAAGTGAAAATTCAGCTATTGATTTTTAAGGCTTTTTTCATTAACCCTAACATTGACACTTTTAGCAGTGTCACGATTGGTGAAATAATCTGGACTTCATGCCACGGATATTGAAATTCCTGATGGAGAAAGCTGGTTGACATGATTTTTGCACCGTTACCCGAACTATCTATTCTTATTCCACAAATTCGACACCTACGATGTCGGAATAAGGGACCGCTTCGTTTTCCCCATTGAAGCATTTCACGGAGTTGCAATCCAATTCCTTTTGCAGGATGCAGGAACGCACGTAACATAGCGCGGTAGCAATAAGAGTGTCATCCACAACTTTGTTACTTGTAAACTTCAATATGGCAGGTTTGAGTTTGGCTCTAAATTGTTCGATAAAATCAGGGCCGCCGTTCTGGTTAAGGCCATTGCATATATCTACGATGATTTCAGGCATGCCAAGATAGTCATGCTGGCCTAGCTTGTTGGCCTGAAATGCGACGTCGCGTACCAGAATGGCGAACGGTCCCCAATGCATATCGTTGTTGGTCTTGTTACTGTAGTGGTTGTCTCTGATTCCATGTGTATACAGGGCCGTACGAAATTGCTCCTTTTTCGGATCGTCGAGCACATCGGCGAGCATGGTTATCAAATTTGGCAAGATTACGCCTAATGGCAAAATGCCCTCTGAAAATGCAGCGTCATTGCGTATGCGAGTTGCGTGGAACCAAGCCACGGAGTTAAGCATCTGCGGTTGTCCAATATTCTTTACCACAACTTCATACAGGTATTCTCGAAAGCCCATCGGCAGATTTGGAGTCTCTTCGTAGTAGATATCAATTTCCGGGATTGATAAAAAGTCACGAAGTAGCACGGGCTTACACTGAAATATCAAGGCCAAGCTATGAAGTGCTGAATCGAATGATCCGCAATCAAGGACAATAAGGTTGCTCATATAAATCCCATTGTCCATGTTCCAGTTGAGTGGCGGTTGTGTTGGTCGGAGTATATCGGCGCTATTTTTTCAATTTCTTGGCGTAGATTTCACTTTCCGTTTCATCCAACAACTAATTCATCCGGCATGCTGCGCTTGGGCCCCAGGCATAACACGCCGATGATGACCTGCCATGCAACTGCACAGGCACCTACAATAAATACGACGTCGCCAAACGTACGTATCCAGCGCAGGTTTTCCAGGAAATCCTGCTGCAAAAATTCCGCACTTCTGGCGTACCACATCCCTTGCGTCACACTGGCCTCGAACTGAAACAGTCCGATAGGCAGCAGGCTGGTCATGATCATGAAAATCAGGCCGGCATTCAAACACCAGAAGCCGGTATTCATCAAGCGATCACTAAAGCGGAACGCAGGGCGTATGTAACGCAATACAAGCAGCACAAAACCTATAGACAGAAAGCCATACACGCCAAATAGCGCAGCATGCGAATGCACGGCAGTGGTGTTGAGTCCTTGCAGGTAAAACAGCGCAACCGGCGTATTGATCATGAAGCCGAACATGCCTGCGCCCACCATATTCCAGAAGGCGACAGCGATAAAACACATCAATGGCCATTTCACCGCCTGCATCCAGAGTGCGCGCTCTTTCAAACGCCAGTGTTCCCAGGCTTCATGCCCCAGCAAAATCAGTGGCACGACTTCCAGTGCGCTGAAAGCTGCGCCAACCGCCATGATAGGCGTCGTAGTTCCTGAAAAATACATGTGATGGAAGGTGCCGGGTACGCCACCAACCATGAACAGGGACGCGGAGGCGAGGCTGGCCATGGTTGCCATCCGTTTCGATACCAGACCCATGCTGGAAAAAATGAATGCCAGCGCAGTAGTCGCAAACACTTCGAAAATTCCCTCTACCCAAAGGTGCACGACCCACCAGCGCCAGTACTCCATGATGGTGATGTGGCTACGCTCACCGTAAAACAGACCGCTGCCATAAAACAGGCCGATGGTGATGGTCGACAGACAAAGCAGCGCGAGCAGATTCTTGTCGCCATCCAGCTTGAAGGCAGGCAGGATGGCGCGCAACATTAATCCCAGCCAGAACACGATGCCGATGAACAAGGCAATTTGCCAGAAGCGACCCAGATCAAGGTATTCATAGCCTTGGTGACCAAGCCAAAAGCTCAGATTGGGCGGCATGATGTGATTGATGGTCAGAAAGCTGCCTATGAAAGAACCGCCCACCACTACCAGTAATGCGCAGAACAGAATATCCACGCCCGTCTTTTGATAGCGCGGGTCTTTGCCGCCGTTAATCAGTGGTGCGAGAAACAGGCCTGCAGTGAGGAACGCAGTGGCGATCCAGAAAATCGCTGCCTGCAAATGCCAGGTACGCGTCAGCGAATATGGAAACCATTGCGATATATCGATCCCGTAAAAATGCTGCCCTTCAATTGTGTAATGCGCGGTCAGACCACCGAGCAAAACCTGCAAGACGAATAAGGTCACCACAATCAGCAGATACTTGCCGAGTGCATTTTGCGAAGGCGTCAAGCCGGCTAAAGAGAGCGGGTCGTCCTTGGGTGCTTGCGGCTCCGGCTCGTGCTTGCGCAGGAAAGACCATGCCAGTATCAGGAATCCAATGCCCGCAATCAGGATGACAACGCAGGCCAGTGACCACAGCACATTCTCGGGCGTAGGGTGATTGTCTATCAGCGGCTCAGGCGGCCAGTTATTGGTGTAGGTCGCCGCAGTATTTGGTCTTTCGGTCGCGGCGGCCCATGCTGTCCAGAAAAAGAACTTGGTCAAATCCTCACGCCGCTTTGCATCTGGCAGCGTGTTTTCCTTCATTGCATAGTCGTCGCGCAGACTGCGCAATTCGGGCGCGGCACCATACAGCTTTTGATAGTGATCGGCGGTCAGCGCCATTGCCTGCGCGCGGCGCTCGGATACGGTTACCGTATTGTTGTCTGCCGTGTAGGTATTGTTGCGGTACTCGGTTTTCAGTTGATAGTGCAGTGCGGCTTTTTGATCGCCGGCTAATTGCGCATAGGGCGTATTGTAGATTTGCTGTGCAGCCAGCTCCAGCCATGCGAGCAGTTCGCGATGCAGCCAGTCGGCGGTCCAGTCCGGCGCCTGATAAGCACCATGTCCCCAGATCGAACCGACTTCCATGCCGCCGGTACTTTGCCATGCTGTCTGCCCGTTGAGAATATCTTCATCGGTCATCAGAACACGGTTGGATGGCGTGACGACTTGCGTCGGAATCGGTGGTGCCTGTTTGTATATTTCGACGCCGCTAATGCCCAGAATCGAAAATGTGACAGCCAGTACCACGATTAGCGTCCACCACAGCTTGCGATATTCCGCCATGTTGCCTCCCCTGCATGATTGATTTTTGGAGCCGCAAGCGACTTGAGCTAAATGCTGCCCAACCATAACAGATATCTAAAATGCATAAAATCTAATTGCAATCAGAATGCCTAGCCTGTCCCTGCCGCGCAACGGCCGGGAATGCAGGTTGGGGTGAGGGAAATATCAGTGGGAGTGCTGCTTGCAGTAGCAGGGAAGCGTTTCCCTCAGCCTGCTGTGCCGGGTGAGCAAAACAGGCTGGAGCAGGCTGAGTGGAGCAGGGGCAGTGAAACGGACCCGGTAAAAGTGAAAGGCTTATGCGCGGCAGCCGGCACTCAGGTCCAGCGCTTTGTCGTAATGTGCGGATTCGATTTGCAGCATGCCGAGGATGGAATGGAATAGATTGTCCTGACTGACAGGATGGTTGGCGAGCGTGCTCATGCAATCCTTGCTGACGCCAAAGCTGGATGAAAATCCTGGCGACATCCACATCACCATCGGCACCTGGGTTTGCTCTTTCGGCGCGATCGAATACGGCAGACCATGCAGGTAAATCCCGTGCTCTCCCAGCGACTCGCCATGATCGGACAGATACAGCATCGCGGTATCGTAGTTCGTCTGAGTCTTCAGATATGCGATGGTTTTTGCGAGGAAGTGGTCGGTGTACAGCACGCCATTGTCATAGGCGTTGACGATTTCTTCCTTGCTGCACTTGCTCAGATCGGCGGTATCGCAGGTCGGCGTGAAGACGCGCATCGCAGCAGGATAACGTTTGAAATAGGCGGGGCCGTGATTGCCCAGCTGGTGCAGCACGATGAACAGATTGCCATTCTTCGCTTTTTGAATTTCACCATCCATGCCATCCAGCAGGATCTCATCGAGGCAACGCTCGCCATCACACAATGCCGCATTTTTGCTGCTCTCCAGACGTTGTTCTTCGAGTCCGTCGCATACACCCTTGCAACCGGCCTGATTGTCGCGCCATACGGTTTTGATGCCGGCATGGTCGATCACATGCAACAGCGATTCGTGCGCACGTATCGCGCTTTCATCGTAATTGCGGCGACCATAGGTCGAGAACATGCAGGGTACCGATACTTCGGTATTGGTGCCGCAGGAGGTGGCGTGTGAAAAGTTGATCACATCCAGTTTGCTCAATTCTGGCGTCGTCTGATGCGCATAGCCATTCAAGCCCCAGTTGGCCGCGCGCGTGGTTTCACCGACGACCAGGATGAAGAGTGCCGGCTTGGTGCGCTTGCCCCAACCCGCAGCCATATGTGCATCGGCGCTGATGGGAATTTTGGGTACGCCAGCTTGTGCGGTGTCGATTGACACGACGCGCGCCAATGAGAAAAGGTAGTTGCTCGGCGTGATCAGGAAACGGACTTCTTTTTGATTGCGCATCAGCGAAGAGAAATCCTGGAATACCAGCAGGATAGAACCAGCCGCGATGACGAGTGCGCCGATCAGATAGGCGATGCGTGTCAGTGCGGCACGGTGCAAGGTGGTTTTCTTAAGACGCAGTTTCCACACCAGCAGTGATGGCAAGACGCCGTATACCAGCATATGTATGCAGAAATTCAGCGAGAACAGCTCGCTTGCTTCCTTGATGTCGGTGCGCAGAATATTCCTGACCATTTCCGAATTGAAGAAAACCGTGTACTTGTCCATGTAGTAAGTGGCTGCTGCAGTAACCATCAACAGCAGCATCAATACCGGCTTCGCGCTCCAGCGATTGAGCACGATCAATAGAGCCGTGCTTTGCAAAGCCGTGATCGCTACAAAAATTGCAGCAGCAAACAGCCATGAAGCTGGTCGCGACCAATCACGTTGCGCCAGCGCCGCCGAGAAAAAAAGATGATTGCATGTCACGGAAAAAAACAGGCTCGCCAGAATACCCAGCTTCTCAATGCTGATGACGGGCAGTCGATCAAACAGTGAAAAGAATAAAAAGTTGCTGCCATTGGCGATAGCAACCGGGCTTTTTGCAATGTGGGAAGTTTTCAAGGCGCATACCGACTTGTATAAGAAGTCGCTACGCTATCGGTGGCGCCGTTAAGTGGGCGTTAAGAGCCGCCAATGGGGTAAAAATGCTGTGAGCAAAACCATCTTGAGCGGTAAAACGGTGGTGACAGCGGGGTGGAAAAGCCTAGGTCGATGACAAATTCTTGTCATTTTCAGCAGATGCGGCTGCCAAACTGGATGGAAAGCTCAGTATGAAGCGGCTGCCGCCGCCATCCGGCCGTGCATATGCAATTTGCCAGCCCAGATGATCGGCGACGCGTTTGACTATCGCCAGGCCTAGGCCGGAGCCGACGTAAGGATTTTCCTGGCCGCGCACGAAGCGTTCGAACAGTCGCGTCCGCACATTTTCCGGTACGCCCGGGCCATTGTCTTCTATGCTTAATTGCTGTGCCGTCAGTTTGATGGTGACGCTACCTTTTTCAGTGTACTGGCAGGCATTGCGTAACAGATTGCCGATCGCAATGCCGGCCAGCTCGGCGCGTGCATAGAGCCACACATTCCCTGCATCCTCGAACACAATGTCGACGGGTTTGTCGCCCAGTAGTTGCCGGCAGCGTTCTATCTCGCGTTCGATAAGATGTGTCAGCGAGACCTGGGTCCCACCTAATGTCTCCGGTGATTGCGATAGCAACAGCAAGGCGCTGACACGTTCGGATGCTTCTGCTGCGACCCGTCGTATGCGTTCTGCGACCGCCAGGTCTTCGGGTGATTGTGCCAGCCGCACTGTCAATAATTCCGATGCGCCGAGCACGATGGTCAGTGGCGTGCGCAGTTCGTGGCTGACGTCACCGGTAAACAGTTTTTCATCCGCCAGGAAGCGTTGCAGCTGCTCCGTGCGCCTGGCGAACGCGCGTGCCAGCACACCAATTTCATTTGGCGTATCCAGCGACGGCAAGTCGGAGGGCGCAGTATTGCGTTCGACGGCTTCTGCCAGCGCGGTCACGGGTGCGATCAGGCGTTTTGCAGATCCCAATCCCAGCAGGATGGACAGCAACATGCTGGCGACGAAGCCGGCTGCCACTGCAGCGAAAATCAATATCTCGGTATCTTCGAAATCAGTGGTGTCATCACTCAGGGCAAAGCGATGCCCATGCATATTGCGCACGACTACATGAAATTCCTTGGCACCGATTTCAATTTCATGCGTGCCATCAGGCAGTTTGCGGAAGGTCTCGGGAATTTGCTCATCGACGTAAAAATTGACGTCGGGTGGCAGCTCGTATGCTTGCTGGTTCACATACTGACCGATGATCTGGTTGGTCAATTTGTCGAGGTTGTGATCAATCAACTTCGCTTCTGCCATTTCGACAGCGACATAAGATGCGAGCGAAAAAAAGCTGCATAAAATGAATGCCATCAATATGAAGGCGCCGGCGATGCGGCGTCTGAGCGATTGCTTGGCCGTCGATGAATTACTGTTCATTTTCATTCAGCAGGCGATAACCGCTGCCAGGCAAAGTGCGCAACATGGGCGTGACAAACGGTCTATCCATCGCTTGCCGCAGCGCATGGATATGCGTGCGCAAGGCATCGCTATCCGGCGGATCGTCGCCCCATATTTCACGCAGCAATTCGTCGCGCGTGATCAATGCCGGTGCCTTGCGCATCAATGCTTCAAGTATTTTGTAACCGGTAGGCGTCAGTGCCAGTTTGTGGCCGGCGCGGGTGGCTTCAAGACGGCTGAGATCGAAACGCAATTCGCCGAATTCCAGTATGTGTTCTACCGTTTCATTGCGGGCACGTCGCACCAAGGCCTTCAAGCGGGCTTCGAGTTCCACCAGTGAAAACGGCTTGACCAGATAGTCGTCGGCGCCGACTTCAAAGCCGGTCAATTTATCCTTGACGGTATCGCGCGCGGTTAGCATCAGTATCGGCGTCGCGAGTCGTCTTTCCTTGCGTAATTGACGACAGACTTCAATGCCGTCGAGTCCGGGCAATTCAAGATCCAGCACGATGACATCGTAGTGCGACGCGATCGCGCGCGCCACACCGGCCGAGCCTGTGAGCGCCACATCCAGCGTGTAACCCAAGGGTTCGAGAAAGCCGTACAAATTGGCGACGATGTCCGGATTGTCTTCGATGATCAGTGCGTACACGTTTCTTTCCGTTCAAGCCACTGTTTGAAAGACGCGCTGCCGAAAGTATTTATGCGTCGATCGCGGCAAAGCGCTGCACGGTTTTGCCGTCGTGTTCGATCATTTCAAAAAACACTTTTTCCGGCCGCGTCCAGAATGAGCCATCGGCCGCGGTGTAGACAATCATGACGGTTTCCGGATTCGATTCGAGTTTGGCGGCGCAGACAAAATCATAAATGCCGCCTTTGTAATGTCGGAATTGCATAATTTTTATCCTTGGAATGTAAAGCAAAACATCATTGCATTTTTGCAATCCAGCTGCCGACAACCAATACCAAACCGATATTGATAGGAATGTTGATGCCCTTCGTCGCGCGGTCATAAGCCTTGAGCAGATTCATCACTGCAAAGCCGCCCCATAACAGCAAATTTCCACCGCCACGCAGCCAGTCTGCTTGCTCGGTACCAGTGAATAATTGATGCGCGCCAGCCAGCGCCAGATAGGTACAAATTGCGGCAAGAACCAGGCGCGTGCTCTTCTTTTGAAGAATTTGTTCGAAAGTTTGTCCAGAAAACATATGTGCTCCAATTTGATGTGCCGTTATTGTAAGTGAGTAAGGCGACAGACATCGCTTATCACCATATTTTTATCTGGGTATGCCGCAAAAAGTCGGCAGGCATTTTGGCAAGCAGAACGGGCTTGTGAGATTATCCGCCCAATTGATGTGCGGCAATAATGCCGATAACAATGCCGCAAGACAGAAGATGGAATATGAAATGAGCGAAACGACAACTGTGCTGATCGTCGATGACGATGAAGAAATCCGTGACCTGCTGGCGAATTATCTGACAGGGTTTTCGATCCGCGCGCAGGCGGTGGGCGATGGCGCAGCGATGCGCAGTGCGATGGCTGAAGCACACTTCGATGCCATCATTCTCGATCTGATGTTGCCTGGCGAAGATGGCTTGTCGCTGTGCCGGCAACTGCGCGCAAGCACAGATATTCCCATCATCATCCTGACCGCACGCGGTGAATCGATCGACCGTGTGGTAGGGCTGGAGTTGGGTGCCGATGACTATGTGATTAAACCGTTTGATCCGCGCGAGCTGGTGGCGCGCTTGCACACTATTTTGCGTCGTACGCGGGATGGCAAGAAGCACAGCGAAGCACCGGACAGCAAAGGAGATCAATGGCATTTCGAAGGCTGGACTATCAATTGCCTGGCGCGACAGCTGGTCACGCCGCAACGCATGGTGGTGCCTTTGTCGAATGCGGAATACCGTTTGCTGAGCGTGTTCATCGAACGGCCGCATCGGGTCCTGAGTCGCGATCAGTTGATGGATGCGGCGCGCGGGCATAACGCGACTGCATTTGATCGTAGTATCGATTTGCTGGTTTCGCGTCTGCGTCAAAAACTGGAAGAAGACCCTAGAGATCCAAAATTCCTGAAGACGGTACGCGGCGAAGGCTATCTGTTTGATGCGAAGGTGGTGCGATGAAGCGCCTGTTGCCGAACACGATATTCGCGCGCCTGTTTGCATTGATTGTGCTGGCGATTATCGTCAGCCATGTGATGACTTTCATTCTGGTCGTGAATTTCTATGGGCGCGATTTTCCACCGCCGCCGCAATTCAAGAGCCATGTCGATTCCCGCTCCGTGGAATTTTCGGAAAATCGGCGACCGCCGCCGATGCTGCAAATTGCAGGGTATAGCTTGCCGCCTTTGCCGCCCGGATTATGGATAGGCTTGCTTATGCAATTGCTGACGCTGACGGCGACCGCCTGGTTTGGTGCACGTTTTCTGGCGCGTCCGATGCAGCAGATTGCGCATGCGTCGACGCAACTGGCCAACAATCTGTACAGCGTACCGATGACAGTGCAAGGCCCGGATGAAGCGCGTCAGACCGCCAGTGTGTTCAACGACATGCAGCATAAAGTGCGCGGGCAGATCGAGGAGCGCGAACGCTTTCTGGCCGCAGTGTCACATGACTTGCGCACGCCGCTGACGCGAATGAAATTGCGCATAGAAAATCTGGCTGAAAACTACGCCAAGCAAAAATTGCGTGACGATATCAGCGAGATGGCAGTGATGCTAGATGCCACGCTGGAATATCTGCGCGGGCGCGTTTCTAACGAAGCCCTGCAATTGCTCGACGTGCAGGCCTTGATCGACGTCATCGTTGAAGATGCGAGGGCGAATGGCGACAGCGTGCACATGCTGGGCGCTGCCGAACCCTTGTTCACCAAGCCGATCGCCTTGCGTCGTTGCTTGATGAATTTGGTTGAAAATGCCCTGCGGTATGGCGGCGATGCCGTGGTGTCACTGATCGATACGCGGACCACGCTTGTGATCGAAGTGCGCGATCATGGGCCGGGTATTCCGCCGGAAAAAATGGAGGCGGTATTCGAACCTTTCGTGCGACTCGATGCTTCGCGTAACAAGGCGCTGGGTGGTGTAGGTTTGGGATTGTCGATTGCGCGCGAAGCAGCAATTCAATGTGATGGTCAGCTGACTTTGCGAAATGCGCCGGATGGCGGATTGATTGCCAGTATTGCCATAAAACGTTGATAGATACGTTGAGGATTATGCGGAGAAGAACGTTAAGTATTTTTCAGTTTTGTCGTTGATTTTCCGAATGTATCAAACCTGATACAAACCGTACATGCCGTGGATACATAGACCTGACATTCTGAGTCCGCCTGCATGGGAATAGCGGTCTCTGCCGGCGTTAATCAAAGGGGAAGAACATGGCAATCGGCGGCGTAGGTAGTGGTGGCGGCAGTAGTGCATGGACGGTGCAACGTCCGGATGCGACAAAAATAGCGAGCGACTTGTTCGCCAAGGTCGACACCAGCAACAAGGGCTATATCGACAAAGCCAGTCTGCAATCTGCACTGGGCGGTAACGCTGCGGACTCTGCATCGGATGTCGACCAGCTTTTTAGCCAGATCGATTCCGATCAAGATGGCAAGATCACCAAACAAGAATTAACCGATGGCGTCAAGCAGTTGTCCAATGCGCTGGATGCGCAATTCGACAGCTCGCGTATCGCGCGCGCTAGCGGTCAACAGCCACCAGCGCCACCTTCGACCGATGATATTTTCGCCAACCTCGATACCAAAAATCAAGGCTATATCGACAAGGAAGAATTGCAGGCAGCCTTCGATGCCAATTCCAGCGATACGGCAGCGAATGCAGAGAAGGTCGAACAGCTTTTCAAGACGTTAGATGCAGACGGCGATAACAAGATTACCAAGGCTGAGCTGAGTACTGGCCTGCAGCAAATGGGTGGGCCAGAACAGCAGGCTGACGGTGCAGTTGGTGGCGTTGATGCAAGTGCGGCGGCTGCGCCAGCGAAGCCGGCAGGCGGCGCGCGGCCATCTGGTTCCGGTGATGAATCATCCGATTCGGATAGCACTTCTTACGAAGCGGCTGATACCAACAAAGATGGTACGGTCAGCTTGCAGGAACTCGTCACATATCAGGCGAGCCATCCGACTACTGAAACATCAGAAAGCGATGCACAAAATAGTATGCAAGCCGTACTGAAAATCGTCGCGCAACTGACGCTGACTTATGGTCAGTTCGATCAAACTATTGCGAATAGTGCTACTAGTTTGAATACGATTTCAGAAACCGCCTGATCGTACTTACTGTGCGGGCAGCAAACGCAGTAGCTGCCCGCGTCCTTCATCCGTTAATACGTACAACAAGCCATCCGGTCCTTCTCGCACATCGCGTATGCGTTGTGCGATATCCGGCAACAAACGCTCCTCGCGTACGACCTTGCTATCCTTGATTTCCAGTCGCGCCAGATAGCGGAATTTGAGCGAGCCGACGAACAAATTGCCCTGCCACGCCTTGCCGTATTTATCGCTACGCAGAAATGCCATGCCTGAAGGTGCAATCGATGGCGTCCATTGATGCAGCGGTTGCTCCATGCCAGCTTTTGAAGTTTGGCCCTCGCTTATTTTTCCACCGCCATAATTTTCGCCGTAAGTGATGACTGGCCAACCGTAATTCTTGCCGGCTTGCGGCTTATTGATTTCATCGCCTCCTTGCGGCCCATGTTCATGCGCCCATAGTTGCCCATCAGGGCCCAACGTTGCGCCTTGACCATTGCGATGGCCTATGCTCCATATCTCTGGCAATGCGCCGGCCTTGCCGACATACGGATTGTTCGCAGGTATAGAACCGTCTTTGTTGATGCGTACGATTTTTCCGTGATGCGTGTGCAGGGTTTGTGCATCCTGCATGCGACTGAAGCGATCGCCCAAGGTCAGGAATAAAGTGCCGTCGGTATGTTCAACAATGCGACAACCGAAGTGTGCGCGGCTATTGAATTTTGGCTTTTGGCTGAATAATACTTTTACTTGTTCCAGTCGTTTACTGTCATCAGATAAACGTGCGGATGCCATTGCGGTTGAATTGCCATTGCCGCCGGTTTTTGCATTGGCTTCTTCGCTATAGCAAAAGTAAATGGTGCGATTGCTGGAAAATTTGCTATCGGTAATAACATCCAGCAAACCGCCCTGACCGCCGGCATCGATTCTGGGCAAGCCGCTAATCGGTGCTGATGCTGGCGAGCCTGCTTGCACCACGCGCAGATTGCCGGAGCGCTCGGTGACCAGCATGCGCTGCCTGTCTATGAATGCGACAGCCCACGGATGATCAAGATTTTGCGCAATGACTTCAGTGCGCACGGCACTGGTTTTTGCCTGGTGGCTGTCTTGTGCGGTGGCGGGATTGGTGATCGTGCAGGCAAGCGCCAGTGCGGTGCTGATTGAGATGCGCACACAGGTTGACGTATTAATCGTACTGGATGCAGGCATATTTTTTTTGAATCAGACATAAACGAAAAACCGGCTGCTCATCTGCAATGAGCATAGCCGGTCCGGATAGCCAGGACTGCAGCGTGATCTATAGATCTTTCACGCTGGTGATTGCATATCCCTTGGCCTCGATTTGCGTCAGCGGATTGTCGATGGCGAAATCGGGCAGATGCGTTGCTCCATCTGCCAGATCGACGGCGCGATCTGTGGGTTCCCAATCCGTGTTGACGACTTCTTCCGGAATCATCTTGCCTTCCGGTACAGCCAGATAAGAAAAATGACCGGCGTGCTCTGCTCTTCTATAAATGTCTATGCGCATGAGAAATCCTTGAAAAAATGGAGGATGACCTTTTGTGACTGTACATCTACTGAATGGTTGCGGGAAGCCCGTATGAAAATTTTGCTTGAATTACATAATTGGCCTGAATCTTGCCTTAAAGCTATTGTTGTCTTTGATTCTTGTCGTCAATCGGTCTGAATCAGGAATTTGTGACGAATTTCATACATTTTGCACGAAGATGGACACTTTCTGTGACAAAAATGGTGTGTTTTTACAAAGAAACATTACATCCAGACAATGAAAGTCTTGCACCATAGTGGTGTTTGCTGACATTCTAGGAGGGGTAATGCGAATTATTCGATTCTGTGAGGGGTATTCATGTTGAAATTTGATTTTTCAGTGAAGACGCGCGAAGGCCAGAAAATAGAAAGTATCGTGATCGGTGGGATGGATCGCGCGGATGCCGAACGCAAATTAAAACAAATGTATCGTCATTGCGAAGTATTGCGTTGCGATATCAAGGGACAAGTTATGCGTCCGGGAATTGCTCATTCAGTGGACGATATTTTGTCACTCATCTCGCGCTAATCCGGATTCTTCTGTTTCCCTGATTTTAATAAAGCCGTCGGCCAGTAACTCATCGAGCAGACTGTCATAGTCTTGCGCGCCACGGCTGGTGGGTGCGTGCTCGAAAATGGTTTTGTTATACGCCGGGCTCTCCGCCAGGCTGACATTTTCAGAGATGTGCGTGCGACAGACGTCAGCGCCAAATTTGTCTTCCAGCATTTTCCGTACTTCCCATGCCATCTTGCGGCGGCCGTCGAAACGCGTCAGCAAGTAACGTCTGTCTATGCGACGCTTCAACACCGGCTCCAGTGCTTTCAAGGTTTTGTCGATTTGCATCGCGCCCTTGGCCGATAAGTGATCGGCCGATACCGGCACAATCATGCAATCGCAGGCGAAGATTGCATTCAAGGACAGCACGCCGATCAAAGGACAGCAATCGATCATCACCGGCGTCAGTTCGTCATTCAATTTCTCGCCGCGTAGATGGGCGTTGAGCATATTGACGACGTCATAGCCTTTGCCGAACAAGGTGTCGACTTTTGACAGTTCGAGATGGGCTGGAATAATGCGAATGTCGTTATTCGGCGAGATGCGCACCAACTCACGTAGCGGTCGGTTGCGTTGAAATAAGCTGAGTATCGTATCGTCGCCAGAACTGGCAACCACGTTGGCGATGGAACTCAAATGCGCTTGAGGATCCAGATCGATGCCGTACGGTAAACACCCGCGCCGCATCAATGCCGCTGCGAGATTCAGGGCTGTCGTGGTTTTGCCCACGCCGCCCTTCTGGTTGAATACCGTGACTATCGTCATAAGCTTTCCGCCTCTTTTACTGCGATGCTATTGTCATGCAGTTTCAGAATAGTAACATTCGCCTATTACTAGTCATTCAGTATCGCTCCGCCCAACGCGCATGCGCATGGCGTATTAAATCGATCGCAGTTTTTTCCCCAGCCTGCGCCATCCAATAATGACGCCGGTAATGCTGAGTACCGCGCCTCCCATACTCAATATGATCAACACAATGTCCCATAGCGGACGTCGATCCAATAGTGGCAGCCAATCCCAACTATGCAGCATCGCAAACAGCCAGCGACTGGTACGTCTATGACTATCGATCTTGCCGAGTACTGCGCCTGTATGCAGATCAATGTGTACCCAGGTAGCGTGCGGATCATCAAAGATCAAGCGTAGGATAGGTAAGGGCTTTTCATTGCCGCCACCCATCGTGTGCGGGTCGCGCGCGTAGTAATAAAGATCGTATTGATTGAGCTGCTCGACACTTGCTACTGGTTCCTGCAATAGTTGTCGTGCACTGGCCAGTAGTACATCTGGATCGATAACCCGAGGCTCTGCTGTATGACTATTTAGAAGCACAGGTAAACCTCCTGCTCCATATGCCTGAGCTGTGGTTTGTCCAAGCGTATGCGTCCAGCGCAGCTCACTAATCGGACGATCAATCGCAGCCAACAAGGTTTTAGGTGATGCATCTTGTGCAGAGATCGTCAGAACGCCTCCCTGCATCAACTCGGTTTGCAATGGCGGTGCGCCGCTGTTAAAGATGCGCCAAGGATTCATCGACATTAGGCCGCTGAAAATCCACGTGATCGTGATCAATGCAAACAACAAGCCTGCGATGTGGTGCCAGCGCATGATTCCACCCTGATAGGGTGAGCGCGAGCCGCTACGATAAGGCTTGGAAAATCGCCAGCGCATAATGCCAACAATTGTCCCAACCACTGCTGCTACCGTACCGAGGATAGATAACCAGATGACTATATCTGCTTGGTAGGGATCGAAAAAATTGCCCCGAAACGGATATAGCCAGTGTATCCATGCGCCCGCATAGTTCCATAGACGTTCATTGCTAGTTGCATCACGTACTACTTCACCTGTTGTGCCGGAAACATAAATCTGCGTACCGTCATCGTCAGCAAGTTGAAGGCGATGTAAGGGACGGTGTGCATCCAATCCACGCGAATGGGTAAATGCATCTTCATCTACGCTATCCAGATAAGTGACTGGTATGCCACTACCTGCATAGGCCGCAGCACTGGCAAGTAAATGTTGAAGATCCACACTGCGCAAGCGTTCGCCGCTTTGCGCATCGATGACCACCGTGCCTTTACCGGGAGGGGGGCGTTTATGCCCGGACGCATCGTGATGCCTACTCTTCGGTATCACCAGATAAACCGGCTTGCCGCCACTCGCATTCGCCAGTCGCAGTTCAGTCAATGGACCCGTGATGCCGACAGCATCAAGTGCCTGCTTGGGTGAAAGCAGATTGAGCTGTGCATCAAGTGGTGGCAAGTGCTGCAGGCGGTCCCGTTCCGTGAGTTTGGGATAGCCGATATACATCATGACGACACCCGAGATAAACCACATCGCAAAGAAGACGCAAGCAACAATGCCCAGCCACCTATGTATTAAAAACAAATAACGCTTTAACCGGATCCGCATCGTTAAGTCCCGATTAGAAAGTAATACGCATCGTCACATCGGCTGTGCGTGGTGCACCGAGGTATGCAGAGTTGGCGCTAACGTTGGCGGTATAGATTTTGTCGGTGACATTGCGGATGCGGCCTATCAGCGAAACATTGCGGCTGATCTGATAACCCAAGCCGAGATCAAGCAGCGTGTAGCTTGGCCAAGTGTTTGTATTGATGCTGTTGGCATAGATCTTGGCGACATATCGAATGCCCATGCTGGCTTGCAAAGCCGGGGTAATCGCATATGAAGTCCAGAGATTGGCTACTGCTGCAGGAATGTTGGTTGGTGTTTTACCCGCCAGCGAGATACCACCTTGTGTAAAGTCCTCGTACTGTGCATCGACGTAAGCGACGTCCCCCCGAATAGACCACTGACGCGTAGCTTGTAAGCCGACTGCCAGATCAATACCTTTGGCGCTTTGTTCGCCGACCAGTATCGTCAACGCAGTGTTGTTGGGATCTTGACTCGCGATGTTCTTGCGGCTGATGCTGTAAATAGCTGCGGTAGCGTTCCCTTTTCCGCCCCAGAAATCCACTTTGGTACCGATCTCCAGCTGACGTCCGGTTGTCAGTTCAGTATTGGCGATGGCGTTCGCAAATGTTGCTGAAGTTAAGGTGCCGCCTGGTGGATCCGCTGCAGTTGCGTACTGTACATATGCCATCGCACTTGGCGTGATATCCCACGCCAAACCTATGCGGCCAGTAGTCGGTTTATAGCCACGTTGATAACTTGCTGGTGCAGTTGGAGTTACTGCGAGCCGATTGATCAGGTCCAGGTCAATGCGCTCATGACGCAACGCTGTGATCAGATTCAAGGCAGGTAGAATCGCGGTACGATTTTCTGCATACACTGCAGTTGTGGTGACCTTGTTTGTAATAGTCGCAACCCGATTTGTTGGCATACCGGGAACGTCAAAGAAATTTTCGGTCACAAAGTTATACGGATCTACCGAGCTGTAGGTTCCTACTGCCGATATGCTTTTCGGATGAATCGTTTGTTTGTTCAAACTCATATCAAGACCGAACGACCAGTCACTGCGAAGGCCGGCGATCTCACTTTTGTATGTGCCATCAATCCGATTGCCGAATAACCTTGCATCATGCCGCTGATAATATGCATTCGAACGATCGACGCGCGTGTTCGTCGCATTGAAAGCGTAACTCTCTACATTTTGATAGTCGCGCTGCGCGTCGTAGACATAAAAGGTATTTTTGAACTGAAGAGCATCGTTGACCTTCAGCTCGGTCAGCGAGCGCAGCCATTGCACCGTATGTTCATATTTGCCATCAGCACTGTTGTAGTTCTTGAAGCGTGTGCCTTCATCTATCCGCAACGATCCCGTAATCGGTTTAAGCAAAGGCGTTCCCCAATAAGGACGATCGACTTTGTCGCGCTGATATTCATAGGCTAGCGTATGCGTCAAGCCACGTCCGAAATCCGACAAGAGTGAAGTTGCCAGTTGGGTCGAATGTGTTTTAGTACCTTCGGTCCAGCTATCTGAGTGGCGATCATTCAGATCGATGCGTGCGTAATGCGCGACTTCTCCTGCCTCAGTTCCGGCAATGCGGCGATTCAAGCCTATCGATGCCTCTTTCAGGTTTTCCGTTCCCAACCGCAGTCGTGCCTCTGATATGTCGTAAGGCTGCGCTACTTTTGAGATGTAATTGATGGATCCGCCTACTGCGCCAGCACCATATAAAAAACTGGATGGACCGCCGATGGCCTCAACCCGGTCATATATCCAGCTATCGACCGCACGATTGGCACTGCTGTATTTAAGATCAATGCCGTTGAATAGTTGACTAATGGAAGCGCCGGTGAAACCGCGATAACGAACACTCATGCTACCTGGCGCATTGTGTGCCGTGACGCCGGGGATCGACTTCAGAATTTCCTGCGTATCCTCTGCGCCTCGTGCATCTATGGTGGCGCGGTCTATCACGGTGACTGTGGCCGGTGTTTCGCGTGGGGTCAGTCCAAGGCGACTCATCGTTGTGGCGGGCGCATCAAGATTGATGGTGCCGTTCGCTGAAGGAGCAATGACTTCGACAGCCGGAAGTGTCGTCTCGCTTTTTGATTGGGCGTGAACCGAACGCATAGGTATGGCTGTCGCAGAAAACAGCAAGGCTAGTAAAAACGCCGTTCGTGCAGGTTGAAAAGAATATGCCATACGCGTGAAGTCGTGATGACTAATGCTGATAACGCGAGAAGACGCGTAACGATCAGCTATGGAAAGTAATGTTACTTGTTGTGAAAATCTGGGTGAGGACATGTCTACTTTCTTTCCTGAATAAATATAGGTAACGCCATGCGTCATTGGGTGCCTCACTCATCATCGAAACATTGCGTTTTTGTTCGATGGGCGTAAAGCGATCATCAGGAAAGAAAGGGCGGAGCGCGCGACTGCGCCGCGGCCCATATGAAGAGAGGATGAGGAGATTGATAAAACAGTGATGGCTGCATGGAGCTACGGTCTGCTGTCGGCATCGCATACTTGCTGGATGGTGGCAAACCAAGCGTACCAGCATGATTCAAACAGAATGGACAATCTTCCATGTGCAAGCCGTGCTCGGACGGCGCAGAAGAATCCGGAAGCTGACCGTCCAAGTGAATAAAGCGCATGCCGTCGGCAGAGCAGATTTCAGCCCATGACGCAGCCTGCGTACTCTTCACTTTCAGAGCATGCGAAATCGAAGGCGCAAGCGATCCGAACAGGATCACGAAAAATGCGATCCAGCTCACAAGCGCGCGGCGATAACAGTGCAATGTCATTCAGGCTGGCAAGCTTTGCAAAAGGAGATCATGGACTCTTAGTGTCCAGAATGACGTTTTGCCGCGGGAGTGGCTGGCATTGCGTTGTTCAAGGAGCGGGCAGGCACTTTCAATTCCACTGTTTCACGCTTCTTATCCTTGTTTTCAAACACCAGCGTCAGCGGAATAACATCGCCTTCCTTGATTTGATTTTTGACATCAAAAAACATGATGTGATAACCGCCGGGTTTCAGTTCTACCGTTTTGCCGGCGGGCAGCGCGAGGCTGTCAAGCTGGCGCATGCGCATGACGTTATCTTGCACGGCCATTTCGTGAATTTCAGTGCGCAAACCAGGCGAGCTTGCGTCAATCAGGCGCGCATCCGTCTTGCTCGTCAGTTGCATGAAAGCGCCGGTGGCTTTTTGCGCTGGAACGGTAGCGCGTACCCACGGATCGGCGACCGTAACCTGTGCCAGCAATATGGCGGGAACTATCGAAAGCACGGAGGCAAGCAACAATTTCTTCATGATATTTACTCCTGATGAGTTAAACGAATGGATATCCCGGAAACGCAAGCAAGCGCAGTCAGTTACTTGTTCAGACCTAGCTCGGTGCGACTGGCAATGACGCAGGACGGCGCACAGTCGGCAGACTTTGCGGTCGGCACGGTATGGATAGGTACAAGTTGCATTTCTACAGATGGGCTATAAGCCTTGTATTCGGACGACGTAGTACGGTATGCGGCGTATGAAAGCATCGCGATGCAGACGGTGAGAATATTCAGCGCGATGAAAAACTTGCGTCGTGTAGACATGACAAACTCCTGTTTCGATAGAGAACAACGCCGATAGACGGCCGCTTGCCATCAGCAAACGCGACTATCGGGCCTTGGCGAAATCAGGAAAAAGCGGGAGGAGCGCGTGGTTGCGCAACGGCCCACGCAAACAGCGGGCGCGATGACTGGTAAAACAGGGAAGGTAAAACGTGGTCGCCGCTGATAACCGGCATGACAAAGTCAGCGGCTGGCGGCATACCCGCTTGCACAGCGTGGTTAAGGCAAAATGGACAATGTTCGAAGTGCATGGTCTTTTCGACCGGTGCGGGCGTTTGCGAATTTTGATCTGCATCGACCATCACCATCTTGCTGCCGGTGACAGTGCAAATTTCCATCCACGCATTGGGTACGCTTTTCGCGGCAGCTACCGCGTGAGAAATCGAAGGCGCAAGCGATGCCATCAGGATCGCGAAACAGGCGATCCAGCTGGCAAATCTATGCGTGGCTTTCGTCATTCTCATTGCAAAACGTTACCGTAGAATGGGGGGGAATAATCAGGCAAACCTAGTTGACGCTAGAGGTCGGCCTATTTGTCCGGCCGCTTATTATAGTCGCGCCGGATTCAAATGGGAATTTCCAACGGCAGTGTTGTTGTATGGTGTCGTCATGCATGCATCAACCCTGATATCGCTGTCATCACAAAAATCGCTGACCATGAAAACCAGACAATCCGATACGCAGCAACAAACCGCCTTGCTGATCGCTGCTGCGATATTGATCGCCGCGCTGTGCGTTTCTGCCATCCGTCCCTACGATAGATTGACCTGGTTGATGGAGGTCATGCCGGTATTGATTGCATTGCCGGTGCTGGCATTTACCTACAAGCGTTTTCCGCTGACGACGCTGTTATATGTTTTGATTTTTCTGCACGCACTGATTTTGATAGTCGGCGGCACGTATACCTATGCACGTGTGCCTGTCGGTAACTGGGTGCAAGACTGGTTATCGCTGGCGCGTAATCCTTACGACAAGCTCGGACATTTTTGGCAAGGCCTGGTGCCGGCTTTGGTGGCGACGGAAATTTTTGTACGTGGCAACTATGTGAATGGAAAAAAAATGGTCGCCTTCCTTTCCATCTGCGTCGCGATGGCAATCAGTGCCTGGTATGAATTGATCGAATGGTGGGCAGCGCTGATCATGGGACAGGGCGCGGATGAGTTCCTCGGCACGCAAGGCGATCAATGGGATACCCAATCCGATATGTGGCTGGCATTTCTTGGCGCAACGGTGGCGGTGGTCGCGCTCGCGCGTCTGCATCATCGCCAACTAAGGCGCTATGTCACTGCCGAAGGAACTGTAGAAAATTGACGATGTCGCATTGCGTGTAGCCGCATTTAATGCAAAAAGGAGATTGCCATGTCAGCAAATGAAACCGCATCGACCATCATTCCCTGCCTGCTTTACCGTGATGCATCCGCCGCCATTGACTGGTTATGCAGCAACTTCGGTTTCGAGAAGCATGCGATTTATCCCAATCCGGATGGCAGCATCGCGCATGCGCAACTCACCTTGAACAAGGGCATGCTCATGATAGCCTCGGTCGGCGCCGAAAGTGAATGGGGTAAATTGATCAAGCAGCCGGATCAGCTCGGTGGTGCGGAAACCCAGGCCGCCTATCTGGTCGTAAAAGATGCCGACGTCATTTATGCGCGCGTCAAAGCGGCCGGTGCAAAGATAGTCATAGACATCAAATTCGAGGATTACGGCGGGCGCGGTTTCAGTTGCCTGGATCTGGAAGGTCGTTTGTGGAGTATCGGCACCTACGATCCGTGGTGATTGCGTAAAAAGGAATCGGGAAAAAACCATGCATAAGCACGACGATACTGCGAATAAATTGTTTGGCCTGCCCTATGAGCAATTGGATGAAAGTGCGAAAAGGGTGACGCATCACGTTGCAGGCCGCACGCACATCGCGCGCGATACCGGCAAGGATTATGACGCGAAGGCCAGTCGAGGCCAGCGTGCTGCTGACGCGGTTGCCGCGTTCGGTGGTTCATGGACTTTCATCGGTTTGTTTGCCGCAACGATGCTTATATGGATATTGCTGAACTCCTTCGTTTTACTTCATTACGATCAGGCATTTGACCCTTATCCCTACATCTTGCTGAATCTGTTTTTATCGATGCTGGCGGCGATTCAGGCGCCTATCATTCTGATGTCGCAAAACCGGCAGGCCGAAAAAGATCGCCTGACCGCCAAACATGATTACGAAGTAAATTTAAAAGCCGAGTTGGAAATCATGCTGCTGCACGAGAAACTGGATGTGCTTCGGGAACAGCAGTGGAATGCCTTGCTGGATATGCAAAAGGAACAACTGGCCTTGCTAATGCGTTTGAGCGAACGCAGGCAAGCGGAGTAGTTGAAAAATCATTGCTGACATTAGTGCTGACATAAAGCGGGGAAAAAGATTTTGAACGAACACGCAGTGCAACAATATTTACACGATCACATTCCGCTATCCAAGGCGATGCAGGTAGAAGTGCTGAGTGTGCAGCCGGATGAAGTCGTGCTGCGCGCACCGCTCGCACCTAACATCAATCACAAGGAAACCGTATTTGGCGGCAGTGCTTCTGCGGTTGCGATTCTGGCTGCATGGTCCTTGCTGCATACCAGGCTGAAAAGCGTCGCCGTCAACAGCCAGCTGGTTATTCAAAGCAATACGATGAATTATCTATTGCCTATCTCCGGCACTTTTACCGCGCGCTCGTTTATTGAAAATGGTGGCGACTGGGCGCGCTTTGTGCGTACGCTGGAGCGCAAGGGACGTGCGCGTATTGCGGTAACGGCCGTGTTGGAATATGAGGGGCAGCAGGCCGGGCGCCTGACCGGCGAGTTTGTTGCGCTGGCAACCGCCGCCCACTGAAGGAACAGGGTTTAATGCGCTTTCCTGCCACGCTGGCTGACCGCCTGCGCGCCGCTAGCGTATTTCATTTTGCGTTATAGTGCTGCAAGCGCAGCATGCACTGTTGTGAAATTTCGCTGAAATATCATTGCGAAGTTCATTCAGCATTACCTTGCACAGACTGCAGTGTTTCACGGCGCGCAGCAATCCAGGCGCAGTGAGACTGCGTTGATGCAATCCCCCTATTAATATTTTTCACTAACTATTCTTACTAACTATTTCATCATGAGCGACGACAATTTCAAGGCACAAGATATTTCCAGAAAACCACCGGCACCACCGGATCCGAATCAAAAATTCTGGGACATTGCGGATACTTTCATTCAGCTTGCCAATGAAAACGCAAAACGCGCAGCTCCCGGTCAGGTGTGCGCAGCCATGATGTATGCAAGCGCGCGCTTTGGTGCATTCGTGTCGTCTGCCGACGCGCCATCAGAAGCAGTATTCAAGGAACAGTTGGAGGCGGCAGTCACTTACTTTCGTACCGAATATGAAAAGATGCTGCGCGAAAATTTCCGTGAATATGCGGAGAATTTCAAAAGCTATCACCCAGAGAAAAGCTGATCGCTTGCTGATGATGTGAGTGTTATGCCTGCATCATGAAAAAACCTCGTGTCTGCGATTGCAGGCTGAACTGACCCCAAGAAGTTGGACATAGTCCTAACTTCTTGGGGTTTTTTCATATGTATTAGAGATTGGCGCTTTAGACAGTTGTCTTACGCCGATTTCGACAATTGATTGAAATGTTCAACGGTAGGCGGGCCGGCAAAGAAAGGGCCGACGATGCTGCGCCATTCCTGGAATGCAGGTGATTCACGGAAATCAACCATGTGATTTTCCAGCGTTTCCCAGTAAATCTGAACTACATAGCGCTCAGGCGTCTCTATACATTTGTTGATGACGTGGCCTATATAGCCTTTTGCCTTGCCAATGATCTGTTCCAGGCCTCGCTGTACGGCGGCGTCAAATTCGGTTTGCTTGCCGGGCTGGATGCGGATATCAACGAGTTCGAGAATCATGAGCGGTTTCCGGTAGGGATGAATGGATGCGGAATTATGACATTTTGGCTGACACGTCGCATCCGATGTTGCGGCTTGTTGCGCGGTGAATGAATTTGTTTCGCGGTACTTTGCGTACATGGCTGTTCAGTGGTCGACTATGTGCGTAACCTGTGTGCTTTGAGTGGCAGGCGTATTGCACAGCTCGCGACAATACGGGAATACGCTTTCAACACGGATGTTAACTTGCAGCAAACGACGGAGACGCTATGCGAAAAATGATTGCAGCAACGATATTGATGGCAAGTGCCTGTGCGCTGCCTGTGCACGCGGAAGAAATAGGTGAAGTCAGCACGGTATTCCGCTTTCTGGGCAAGAATGATCGTATCGTGATCGAAGCCTATGACGATCCAAAAGTAAAAGGCGTATCTTGCTTTGTATCGCGTGCACGTACTGGCGGCATCAGCGGTACTGTCGGCCTGGCGGAAGATACGGCCGATGCATCGATCGCCTGTCGCCAGGTAGGCGATGTATTGCAATTCACCGGCAAATTGCCACGGCAGGAAGATGTGTTTTCTGAACGGCAATCGATCTTGTTCAAGCGGCTGCATATTGTGCGTGTGGTTGATCCGGTGCGCAACACTCTGGTGTATCTGACCTACTCTGACAGACTGATTGAAGGTAGCCCTAAGAATGGTGTAACGGCCGTGCCGGTGCCGCGCAACAATCCTATTCCATTGAAATAATTCATTCTCCTTTATCCGCGCATTCATGGTTGTTCCCTCCAAATCCAATTCGTATTACATACAGCTTGCTTCCTATATTCTGGCTGGCATGGCACTGCTGCTCGTCATGCATCAGGGCTTGCTGGCGGCACTGTTCTCCGGCTTGCTGGTGTATTCACTGGTGCAGCTGATGGCGCCCAAGCTGGGCAAAAATCTGGTGGGGCGCAGGGCACAGGTATTGGCGGTAGCCTTGTTGAGCATCCTGATTGTGACTTTGCTGGTGGTGGCAATCTGGGGCGCGATCCGCTTTTTGCAAAGCGATGCCGGCAGAATTTCAGTGTTGCTGCAAAAAATGGCAGATATTCTGGAGGCCTCGCGCAGCCAGATACCAGCATGGCTGGCCGCTTACATTCCGGTTGATGCGCAAGCGTTGAGCGACATGATTACGAACTGGTTGCGCACGCATGCACTGGAAGCACGCTCGATGGGAAGCGAAGCAGGCCGCATTGTCGCGCATATCCTGATCGGCATGATCATCGGTGCGATGGCTGCGCTGTATGACACGACAAGAACGCGCAGTTATCTGCCGCTGGCCGCCGCCTTGCATCTGCGCGTGGTGGCTCTGCATGCCGCGTTTCGCGACGTCGTATTTGCACAGGTGCGTATTGCTGCCATCAATGCAGTGTTGACTGGTATCTATCTGATCGTGATTTTGCCGTTAGCCGGCATTGAGCTGCCTTTGCGCAAAACCATGGTCCTGGTGACCTTCTTCGTCGGTTTGTTGCCGGTGATCGGCAATCTGATTTCAAACACGATAGTCGTGGTGATTGGCTTGTCGCATTCCTTGCACACGGCATTGGGCTCATTGCTATTCCTGATAACGATACACAAGCTGGAATACTTTCTGAACGCGAAAATCATCGGCCACCACATCAATGCTCGTACTTGGGAATTGCTGGCGGCGATGCTGGTGATGGAATCGATCTTTGGCATACCGGGTGTGATTGCAGCGCCGGTGTTCTATGCCTACGTCAAGAAGGAATTGATGGATAAGGGAATGGTTTAGTGCAGGGTAATTTTGCAGTGGGCTACATCCGCGATTGAATCAGGCGTTTACTTGGTTGATTCCATCGTTTTTGATTGCAGCCATGCAGCCGCACCCAGACCGGCGCTACGGCCGCTGGCAAAACAGGCTGTGAGCAGATAGCCGCCTGTCGGTGCTTCCCAGTCCAGCATTTCGCCGGCACAAAATACACCCGGCATGTTTTGCGCCATCAGATGTTTATCCAGCGCTTCAAACATGACACCGCCTGCACTGCTGATTGCTTCATCTATCGGACGTGTCGCATGCAGTGTGAGCGGCAAAGCCTTGATGGCCCGCGCCAGTTTTTGGGGGGCTGCATAATCCTCCTTGCTCGCGCATTCACGCAGCAAGCCTGCCTTCACGCCAGTGATGCCGACCTTGCTTTGCAAATGGCTGGCCATAGAGCGCGAACCGCGCCCTGCTGCGACCTCGGACAGTACACGTTCGGCGGTTTTGCCAGGGGCGAGATCAAGATGGAGGATTGCATTGCCATTCTTCGCAATTTGTTCGCGTAGTGATGCCGACAGTGCATAAATCAAACCGCCCTCAATACCGGTCGCCGTGACCATGCATTCACCCTGGCGTCTGGTTTCGCTACCATCGATAGCGATGGAGCTGGCGATCACGGACTTGATTGCCTGTCCGGCAAAACGCTGCCTGAAATGTTCACTCCATGCGATATCGAAACCACAGTTGGCCGGTTTCAAGGGAGCAGCATCTATTCCCTGCTGCGCCAGCAAGGGTAGCCATGCACCATCGGAACCGAGTCGCGCCCAGCTGGCGCCGCCCAATGCGAGGACCACGGCATCGGCGTGAATGGCGATTTCACCTTCCGGCGTGGCAAAGCGCAGATGACACACGTCATCCCAACCCAGCCAGCGATGACGCATGTGAAAAGTGACGCCAGCATCGCGCAAGCGCTTCAACCATGCGCGCAACAGCGGCGCAGCTTTCATGTCAGTCGGGAACACGCGGCCTGAAGAGCCAACGAAGGTAGTAATGCCTAGCGCATGCACCCACTCGCGCAAAGCCTCAGGGCCGAAGCCGTCCAGCATCGGCGCGATCTGGGTTGCGCGTGCACCGTAGCGCGATAAAAACCCTGCGCTGGCTTCAGTATGCGTCAGGTTCATGCCGCCCTTGCCAGCCAGCAAAAACTTGCGCCCTGCAGATGGCATCGCATCGTACAAATCCACGGCGATACCTTGAGCAATCAATATTTCCGCCGCCATCAATCCGGCTGGCCCACCGCCAATGACGGCGACTCTGTGCTGTGATTTTTTCTCAGAAGACATACAAGTATGAAGTGGGTAAGTGCTGCCGGAGTGCCGGCGTTTCAGTTGCGGATTGGCGAGTGGGACGATCTCTGATCCTGATTCTAGCTGCCGGTTTTGAATCAAGGCGCCATTTTTGATCAAGGCAGAAGTTTGTACAAGCGATTAAATAGTGCATGCTGCCGACGCACAGCGTATCGGCGATAATGTTTTGCCATGCCATCCATTCATTCGACACCATACATATCATGACGATTACACGCTGTAGTTGGGCCAATCCAGACAATCCGCTTTATCTCAAATATCACGATGAAGAATGGGGCGTGCCCTGTCACGATGAAACACGGTTGTTTGAAATGTTGAATCTTGAAGGTGCGCAAGCGGGTCTGAGCTGGTCCACCATTCTTAACAAGCGCGAGAACTATCGCGTCGCCTTCGATCAATGGGATGCGGAAAAAATTGCGCGTTACGACGCCACCAAAGTCGCCGAATTGCTGGCCAACGCAGGTATCGTGCGCAACCGTCTGAAAGTGGCGGCGACCATCAACAATGCGCAGGCTTATCTGCGGCTGCGGGAAGAAGTCGGTGGCCTGGATCCGTTTTTATGGGCATACGTGGATGGACAACCGCTTTTGAACAAGCGCAAGAGCATCAATGAAACGCCAGCCAAGACACCGTTGTCAGATCAGTTGTCAAAAGACCTCGCCAAACGCGGCTTCAAATTCGTCGGCTCAACCATCATCTACGCGTACATGCAGGCGATCGGCATGGTGAACGATCATGCGCAGGATTGCTTCTGTTATAAGGCCCACTAAATACAAGCCTGACTATGAAGTGTCAGGCGTTCGGGCAAAAAAAAGCCCGCTACGGGAGCGGGCTAAATCTATATCAAAGGAGGAGACATAGAGGAGACAACCGAAGTATAGGGCGGCACGCCAAGCCAAGGCCAATTCTCATTTCTGATATCCGATATGCGATTTGTGAATACCATTTGCTTGTCTGTTGTGTGATGCCATTTTGCTATGGTGGCAATGCTAGCAAGATTTGCGCTGCGCAAGAAACGGGCAAAAAAAAAGCCCGCTCAAGAAGGCGGGCTAAATCTATATCAAAGGAGGAGACATAGAGGAGACAAACGAAGTATAGGGATTCTTACCTTGCCAAACCAATTTCTATTTCCAATATCAGATATTCCATTTGTGAATATGATGATGTTGCTTGCCACCCTGCAAACATAACTCCTCCTTTTCATTCATCAATTTCAATTGACTCAAGCATCCCCCGGCTCTGCCATGCATGGCGTTCTTTGCTAGAATTTGATTGCGCATCAGTAACTTCGATTGCTTGCAAACAAACTGGGTTTTGCAGTTTGCATATTTTTTCAAGGACGTGGGGACGACCTCACCGCTCCATCTTCAATCGGGGACGGCCTCGGCAATAGGGGAATCAAAATATGCCTTGGCTAATTCTTGTCGTTGCAGGATTGTTCGAAATCGTATGGGCCATAGGGCTCAAATACACGGATGGTTTTACCAAATTATGGCCGACCGTCGGCACCGTGACTGCGATGGTGATCAGTATCGTGTTGCTGGGTTTTGCGATGAAGACACTCCCGGTGGGGACTGCTTATGCAGTGTGGACCGGGATAGGCGCAGTGGGTACGGTCACTCTGGGGATGATATTGCTGGGGGAGCCGGCGACTCTAGCGCGCATCATCTGCATCCTGTTGATCGTCAGCGGCATTATCGGGCTGAAGATCTTCAGCCCTGGTTAATTGCGGGCAATAAGCGACTGACATAGTCGTTAAAAAGGGCGGGTGACTTTACAGTCCCCACCCTTTTCATTTCATCAATCCTTTTTGCTTGTCTTCGCCTTGTCTTTTTTCTTGCGCGGCTTTTTCTCTGGCGGTGCCAGCATCGTGTGGCGGCAGGTTTCTGCACCACAGCGGCATTCATAAGCCTTTTTCAGGGCCTTGGTCTGGCGATCTTCCACCACCAGGCCGTAATCGTAGTTCAACTCTTCACCACGCTTGATATCGCGCAGCGCGTAGATGTTGACGCGTTTCTTTTCTTCGCGCGCTTCACAGTTCGGTTCGCATGCGTGATTAATCCAGCGTGCATCGCTGCCATCGACGCCGCCGTCGATCATCTTGCCGCTTTCCAGGCTGAAGAAAAACGTGTGATAAGGATTTTCCGGATCCAGCCCGTGGCGTTTGGAGGCTTCTTTGTCGCTGATGCGTTCGCCTTCATATTCGATCAGGAAGGTGTCGGCCGGGATGTTGCGAGTGGCAAAGACGCCGCGTCCGTGTACAGGGGAATTTCTGACGATGATCGCTGGCTTGGCGGAAGGTGTGGCAGCGGTTTTCTTGCTCGGTGATGTCATGTTCAATTCAGTGAAAAATGAGAGATGTGAGGAGCGATTCAAGTTCAACAGTCATTCGCAAGAAGCATTCCACTTGCCTGGCGCACTATTGTCTATCAAAGCTCGTGCAAGAACAATTGCTGCGCCGCTTTTTTATCTGTAATTACATCAAGCGCTTGTGACGTGGCGATTACAGTGCGTGGTTACCGATGCAAGATAGATGCAGTACATCGATATCGGTTCGTAGCATAAAAAATGCATGCAACCAGACGGACTGATTTGCATGCATTGTGTATTGCCCGAGTCTTGCTGGCGCATCTAAAAAACATGCACCGCGGTACTTGGCATGTACTCCGATTAAAACTCTTCCCAGTCGTCGCCGCTTTTCTCTGTCGTGATCGCTTTTTGCGCTTTGGCGGGCGGCTGTTTCGGCGTGGCGGCCAGTCTGGCGACAGGTTTTACTTGCGTCAAAGCCGGTGTTGTACGCTTGGCGATCGCCGCTGCCGGGGCGTTACTGTCGTTCAGACGGAAGATGCTGACTGCACGCGACAACTCGACTGCCTGATCCTGCATGCTTTGCGCCGCAGCCGCAGCCTGCTCGACCAGCGCAGCATTTTGCTGAGTCATCTCATCCATCTGGCTGATCGCCTGATTCACTTGCTCGATGCCATCGCTCTGTTCCTGGCTGGCAGACGTGATCTCGCTCATGATGTCGGCTACGTGTTTGACCGAATTGACGATCTCTTCCATCGTGCTGCCGGCCTGATCGACCAGCTTGCTGCCGACATCGACCTTGTTGACCGAATCGTCGATCAAGGCCTTGATTTCCTTTGCGGCGCTGGCGCTGCGCTGCGCCAGATTGCGTACCTCACTCGCCACCACCGCAAAACCACGGCCCTGCTCACCGGCGCGTGCCGCTTCTACCGCAGCGTTCAAAGCGAGGATGTTGGTTTGGAAGGCGATACTGTCGATAACGCCGATGATGTCGACGATCTTGCGCGAGCTATCCTTGATGGAGCCCATCGTCGTGACGACCTGGCTGACCACGCTGCCACCCTTGACTGCAACTTCGGAGGCGGATACCACCAGTTGATTTGCTTGCCGCGCGTTGTCGGCGTTCTGTCTAACCGTCGAGGTCAGCTCTTCCATCGAACTGGCGGTTTCTTCCAGTGAGCCCGCTTGCGATTCGGTGCGGCTCGACAGATCGGCATTGCCCGAAGCGATTTCGCCGGAAGCGACGGTGATGGTTTCCGTACCGCGGCGCACGGTAGAAACCGTGTTGGCCAGACTCTCGTTCATCTCCTTCAGCGCTTGCAGCAATTGTCCCGTTTCATTGGTCGAATCCACATGTATTTGCTGCGTCAGATCGCCGCCGGCTACGCTCTTCGCAATTTGCACGGCTTCGGCCAGTGGACGTGCGATCAGACGGATCAGCCAGAATGCCATGAAACCTGCCAGCAGCACGCCGAAGATGATCGCGGCGATGGAAATATTGCGGACCATGACGAAGCGCTTTTGCGAATCCTCAAATTCCTGTTTTGCAACCCGCAATTGCAAATCGATCAATGCGCTGACGCCAGCCCGTACCGGCAGGATCAACTCTTCCATCGGGCCGTTGACGATCTCTGTTACGCGCAACACATTGCCGCCGCGTGATGCAGCGATCGCCGGTGTCAACGCTTTGTCGAGGAATACCTTGCGATCTGCGGCAAACTTGTCTGCAATCGCTCTTTCCTCTGCCGTCAATGTAGTCGCCATATAGCCATCGAAAGCCTTGTTGATTTCCAGCGAGCGCTTTTCAATCAAATCCATTTTGGGAATCACTTGACCCGGATCGCCATAAATAGATGCCGCCAGGTCGAGTTGATTGATGGTCGACAGTGTGATGACGGTATTTAATTGGCCGATAGGTACCGTGCGGTCTTCATAGACTGTTTTCAAGGCCTTGTTGGTCGTGTCCAGCGACGTCAATCCGAGTATGCCGATCGCGACCAGCAGGATGGAAAGTATGCTCATGACGAACAAGAGCAGCGATTTGATGGTTATATTTTTTAGCATGTCAGTCTCGAAACAAACAGATGTGTATCAATGCAATCCAGGATGCTTATCCTTGATTACTGTGCGGGAGCATTGCGGGCGATGCAAGGGCTGATTCAGGCGAGGCCGGGATCAGCCAAGCCCATTTCAGCGCTGGACATCAGCTTGTCGATGTCGATCAAAATCAACATGCGCTCGTCTATCGTCCCCAGGCCGACCAGATAATCGGAGGCCATTGCGCTGTTCATGTCGGGCGCAGGCTTGATCTGTTCTGGTGTCAAGGTGATGACGTCCGACACGCTATCGACCACCATGCCTACCACGCGACCGGCGACATTCAAAATCACGACGACGGTGAATTGATCGTAGGTCGGCGACCCGAGATTGAATTTGATGCGCATGTCGATGATAGGCACGATGATGCCGCGCAGATTGACGACGCCTTTGACAAACTCCGGTGCGTTGGCGATGCGGGTGACGGTATCGTAGCCGCGCAACTCCTGCACTTTTTGTATAGAGATGCCGTACTCTTCCTTGCCCAGCGTGAAAGATAAAAATTCCAGTGGGCCGTTTGCTGCATTGACAGATGGTGCGCTGCTCGCAGTTGCGTTCATGTGCACTCCTTTCCCAGTCTCCGTTATGCGTTCTAAGAACGTCTGTTTTGTTGAGTGGATCTACACCGGCAACCCAGTACAGGACTGCTTCAGTACAAGACTGATACGAGACCGGGATGCCGTCATTTACCATAAACAATTAGTTTCCGGGAGTCAATGCGGCGCAGGTTAATTGCCGCAGATAAGAAGGCAGGCGTTGCGCGGACGATAAAGCGGCGTTGCCTCAGGAGAAACCTTGGGCTATTTCAGTGCAAATTTCTCCGCAAAAAGAGAGATCGCAAGAAAGTGTTAAATGCTGTCGCGCCATGCGTGTCAGTTTGTGCGGCCTGATTTCTTGTCTGACTATGCGTGCATGCGCTTTCCTTGATTTCAACAAAAACGACTGGAGTAAAATAGCGCGCTGCCGACCGCATCAACCCTGGCGGCAGATGATTTTTACAAGATTGGCTAGACACAAGCATGCTGCGACTCACTGACGTTCAACTCCCTTTAGACCATAGCGAAGAAGACCTGCTGGCCGCGATCATTGCGCGCCTCGGTATCAAGGCCGACGACCTGATCGCGCACACGGTATTTCGTCGCGGTTACGATGCGCGCAAGAAAAACGCGATCATCATGGTCTATACGCTAGACGTCGAAGTACGCGATCAGGACAAACACGCGAAGCGGCTGCAAGGCAACCGTCACGTCACGATTGCACCCGACACCAGTTACCATTTTGTGGCGCAGGCACCAGCCGATCTGGCGATGCGTCCGGTCGTGATCGGCTTCGGTCCGTGCGGTATTTTCGCGGCGCTGATTCTTGCGCAAATGGGCTTTCGCCCGATCATTCTGGAACGCGGCAAGGAAGTGCGTGAACGCACCAAGGATACGTTTGGCCTGTGGCGCAAACGTGAACTGAATCCGGAATCGAATGTGCAATTCGGTGAAGGCGGCGCCGGGACTTTTTCCGACGGCAAGTTGTGGAGCCAGGTCAAGGATCCCAAGCATTATGGCCGCAAGGTTTTGATGGAATTTGTCAAAGCCGATGCGCCGCCGGAAATCATGTACGTCAGCAAGCCGCACATCGGTACTTTCCGTCTGGTGAAAATGGTCGAACTGATGCGCGAAGAAATCGTCAAGCTGGGCGGTGAATTCCGTTTCGAAAGCAAGGTCGATGATATCGAAATCGAAGATGGAAAAGTGTGCGGCCTCAAGTTGGCAGACGGCTCGCATATCGCCACCAATCACGTCGTCCTGGCGATTGGCCACAGCGCGCGCGACACCTTCAAGATGTTGCATGCGCGCGGCATTTACCTTGAGCCGAAAGCGTTCTCCATCGGCTTTCGCATTGAACATCCGCAATCGCTGATCGATGCCTGTCGTTTGGGGCCGAATGCCGGTCATCCGGTCTTGGGTGCGGCAGATTACAAACTGGTTTATCACGCCAGCAACGGCCGTTCGGTTTACAGCTTCTGCATGTGCCCGGGCGGCACCGTTGTCGCGGCCGCATCGGAACCGGGGCGCGTCGTCACCAACGGCATGAGCCAGTATTCGCGCAATGAGCGTAATGCGAATGCCGGCATCGTGGTCGGCATTACACCTGCCGATTATCCGGGCGACCCTCTGGCCGGCATGGAATTTCAAAGGCAGTGGGAAGAGCGTGCGTTTGAACTGGGTGGCGGCAATTACGATGCGCCTGGCCAACTGGTTGGCGACTTCATTGCGGATAAACCGTCGACTGAATTCGGTTCGGTCATTCCATCATACAAACCGGGCGTCAAGCTCGGCGATTTGAACACATCCTTGCCAAGCTACGTCATCGAAGCGATACGCGAAGCCCTGCCTGCGTTTGAAAAACAGATCAAGGGTTTCTCGATGAACGATGCGGTGTTGACCGGCGTGGAAACGCGCACCTCTTCACCGATCAGCATCAAGCGTAATGATGACGATCTGCAAAGCATCAATACGCGCGGCTTGTTCCCTGCCGGTGAAGGCGCCGGTTATGCGGGCGGCATCATGTCGGCGGCCATCGATGGCATACGCGTAGCTGAAGCGTTGGCGCTCAGCATGCTGGAAGGTATCAAGCAAGGCACGACCAAATAAATAAGTTAAGCGAGTAGTCGTCATCAATAAAAAACGCCGCAACCTTGCGGCGTTTTTTATTTCAAAGAAGACAAGTCGAATCAAGGATTACAACCAGCCGGATTTGCGAAAGCGGTAGTACAGATAGCCGCATACGCCGCTCACCATCAGCACCGATATGGGATAGCCGTACTTCCACTCCAGTTCCGGCATGAACTTAAAGTTCATCCCCCACAAGCCGAAGAAGGCAGTAGCCACCGCGAAAATTGCCGCCCATGCGGCGAGGCGTTTGTTCACTTCGCTTTCTTCAATCGTCACCATCGACAGATTGACCTGAATCGCGGTGGCGATGGTTTCGCGGAAGGTATCTGTCAGCGCGTTGATCCGATACAGATGATCGCCGATGTCGCGAAAGTAATCGCGCGTGCTTTCGCACAGATTAGGGACGCGTCCGCCATACAGCTTGCCTACTGCTTCCATCAGCGGTGCCACCACATGCTTGAGCATCACGACTTCGCGTTTAAGTTCGTACAGACGTTCGATGTTGGCGCGCTGCGAACCCTTGTGGAAGATTTTCGCCTCGATCAATTCGAGTTCGCTTTCCAGCGCTTCGACTACCGGGAAATAGCGATCAACCACCGCATCCATCAATGCATACAGAACGAAGGCCGATCCCTTGCGCAATTGTTCCGGCTCCTGCTCGCAGCGTGCACGCACGCCTAGAAAACCCTGCGCGCTACGGTTGCGCACCGACAGAATATAGTTGGGGCCGACGAAGATATCGAGCTCGCCGATGTGCACTGTACCTTCGACCATTTCAGCTGTTTTGATGACTGCAAATAAAGAGTCACCGTATTCTTCGACTTTCGGTCTTTGATGACCGTTACGTGCATCTTCGACTGCCAAATCATGCAGATTGAATTCCTGCTGCATCTGTTCGAGTTCGGCCGGCTCGGCATCCTTCAGCGCGACCCATACAAAACAGCCGGGGCGCTGCAGATAATCGCTGATTTCCTCGATAGGGATATCGGATAATTTAGTGCCGTCTTGATAAGCGACGCAGTTGATAAGCATGGACAACAATCTCCGGAATAGGTGCGACCTTGATCAGTCGTCGATGCGCGAGTGTACACGCGCTAGCAGCCTATTCGTCAAGCGTTCGGCGTAATGCCTATTGCAGCAGACGGGATCTACATGTCTGACTAACGTCGCTGCAGGCAGACGGTTGACGACGTTCAAGGCTGGTCGACCGCAGCCATACATTTTGTTTTTACAGTGTTGGTTTTTACAATGTTGCCGCTTTCTGACGCGGTGACAGATTTTGTGGCTGCGGCGCAGTGCCGGTAACTATTCACATAGTCATTGAAGACGACCTGCGCCTGTGCGACTGGCAATGCGGCCAGCCGCTTTGCCAATGTGCGACTGATCTGAAAATGCTGATAATCAATAGGTGCATCCCAATCACCGCCCCAGATCAAGAAGCCGTTCTCGGCAAATACATCCACCACATCTTCAGCCATTCCTTTGCGTACAGCTTTTCCTGGCCTTACCACGAGGCGATTCGCATACTTGCTACCGGCTGCAGGTGAGTAGCGCGTTTTCCCGGCATCTTCAAATTCAACAAACGGATTCTGTATCGGGTTGATATCGATCGCTGCACCATACGCATGCAGCGAGGGCGCACTGCCATTGGTTACGGCGCGGTCATTAAAAGCCGAGGTATTGTTGGCGCGCATCGCAGCCAGGTCGTCACCGCGATAGTGCTGCATCAACTGTGCGCCGGCGATTGCGAATTTTCTTTGCAGTAGCGTAGCGAAGATCGCCTGCACGTGATCGGCCAGCGCCGCCATTACCATCACCGCGCCATCATCGTGTACCTTGCCGTCAAATCCCAGATAGGAAAAATAGACGATGCGTAGTTGTGCGCAACTGACAGCTGCGTTCTTGTGCAGCACGTCCAGCTCCTGCATGGCGCGGCACATATTGGCATCCACTGCGGCGATAGGCTTGTCGGCAGACCGTGCATGGCTGGTGATTGCAATCAATATGGTGAACATCAGACAGGCTGGGGCGAGACGGAAGAATGAAGGCATGAATTGTTCTTTTTGAAATGGATCGCGCCGAATGCTGCGTGCAGCGCGAAAGAATTGTCCATTATAGGAAGAGAAGGCGGCCAATCCGAAGGATTTTAAGGTCGGGCAGCGTAGAATGATGGCTTCCTCACCTGTTGCCGTTTCGATGACCATTCTGCTTTCCACACTCAACGCCCGTTACACGCATGCCTCACTGGGTTTACGTTGCCTGTTGGCGAACATGGGCGAGCTGCAAAGTGTGACGCAATTGCAGGAGTTCGTACTCGGCGCGCGTGCCACCGATATGGTCGAAAAGCTGCTCGCACAGCAGCCGCGCATCATCGGTTTCGGCGTCTACATCTGGAATGTCGAGGAAACCACCAAGCTGGTCGCATTGCTCAAGCGCGTCGCCCCCGAAGTGGTGATCGTGCTGGGCGGACCGGAAGTATCTTACGAATCGAACGAACAAAGCATCGTGCAGATGGCCGATTATCTGGTCACTGGTTGGGGCGATGTCACCTTCCCCGCTTTGTGCAAACAGATCTTGCACGGCCCCAAGCCTTTGATGAAAACGCACGCCGGTGTGCAGCCGCCACTGTCTGAATTAACGATGCCGTATCAGCTATATACGGATGAAGACATCGCGCATCGCACACTATATGTAGAAGCCTCGCGCGGTTGCCCGTTCAAATGCGAATTCTGTTTGTCTGCTTTGGACAAAACCGCATGGCCTTTCGACATCGATATTTTTCTCGGTGAGCTGGAGACCTTGCATGCACGCGGTGCGCGCCTGTTCAAGTTTGTCGATAGAACTTTCAATCTGAATATCAAAACCAGTTTGAAGATCATGGATTTCTTCCTCGCCAAGCTGGCGGCGAATCCTGACGATCCTGTATTCGCGCATTTTGAAGTCGTACCTGATCATCTGCCTGATGCCTTGAAAGAAGGCATCATGAAATTCCCGCCTGGCACCTTGCAGTTTGAAATCGGCATCCAGAGTTTCAATCCTGAAGTGCAGGCGTTGGTCAGTCGTAAACAGAATAATGAAAAGGCTGCAGAAAACATACGCTGGTTGTGCGAACACTCGCACGCGCATATGCACGTCGATTTGATTGCCGGCTTGCCGGGTGAAGATGTGGCGAGCTTTGCGCGCGGTTTCGATAAACTGGTGGCCTTGCAGCCGCATGAAATCCAGTTCGGCATCTTGAAGCGCCTGCGCGGCACGCCTATCATTCGCCATACGCAGGAATACGGCCTGGTCTTCGATCCGCATCCGCCATACACAATTCTGGCGACGGATCGCATCTCTTTTAACGAGATGCAGCAGTTGGTGCGCTTCGCCCGTTACTGGGATCTGGTTGCCAACTCGGGTCGTTTTACGAATACCTTGCCGCTGATTCTGAACGCGGCCACGTCAGATTCGGCTTTCGCTAATTTCATGCAATTGTCTAACTGGTTGTATGCAACCACTGACGCAACCAACCGCATCGCGCTTGAACGTCTCGCGGTGCTGGTGGCGAAATGGCTGGTCAGTATAGGTATGGATGAAGAACAGGTTGCGGCTGTCTTGCGCAGCGATTACGCCGGGCAGGCGAATACCAAATTGAAGGCGCAGGCGAGCAAGAAAGCGGAGCACACGGCAGAGAAAAAAGCCGAGCACGCCGCCTTGCCGCAACGTCAGGCACGGCACATGGCGGCTTGATTTTGCTGAACGATGGCCTGCAGCTTGCGGCGCTGCAGCGAGGTTGTTTCAGGCAGCTTGCTTGCGCCAGCCTTCTATCAGTTGCAGGCAAACGGGATCTAGTGTTTCAAGCTGCATGGTTTTTTGCTTATGGAAGATCATCAGCGCATACAGCTTTGCCAGCCCGTTTACTTCCGGCGATAGCGCACGTTCTTCTCCGGTTGAAGGACGTTCGGTGCGCCAGTAATTGATGACCTGTTCCAGCTCGGGCAATGTGATATCCATGAGCTTATTGTACGCGCGGAGAAAGATGCGGTAAAACGGGGAGCACAAGACTTGCACTGAAGAAAAATTGCAAGCAAGCTTGCTTAATCATGCAGCAGCGTATTTTATAGTTTGCTTTGCTGACGCAGTCCCCGATTTTGTATCTCACATTGTTCTTGTTTTTGTCACCATGAATACTGCTTTCGATATCAAACGATTTTTCCCATTCCTGCGCTGGCCGCGACCTACTCTGTCGTCGCTGAAAAGCGATGCCTGGGCCGGCTTGAGTGTAGGCATGGTGCTGATTCCGCAAGCGGTCGCGTATGCAACGCTGGCCGGCATGCCCGCCGCTACCGGCTTGTATGCGGCCTTGATTCCCAGCTTGATAGGCGTGTTGTGGGGTTCGTCCGCATTGCTGGCAGTCGGCCCTGCTGCCTTGTCTAGCTTGCTGGTGTTTGGTTCTCTGTCTTCACTCGCCGTGCCGGCATCACAGCAATGGGTGGCGCTGGCGATCTGGCTTTCCATCTATTCCGGCGCGATTCAATTTTTGCTGGGCGCTTTCCGTCTTGGTCGTCTCAGCAATCTGGTGTCGCAGCCTGTCATTGTCGGTTTTATCAATGCTGCAGCAATCATCATCATGATGTCGCAGATCCCGACACTGTTTGGCATTACCGATATTTTCAGTGCGCATCCGCTTGCAGTATTTGATCGTGTGATGGCAGAGCCATCAATTACCTTGATGACCAGTGCGTTTGGCCTGGGTACGCTATTGCTGCTGGCACTCAGCAAGCATTTTTTTCCACGCTTTCCTGGCTTGTTGTTCATCACGATATTCGCGACGGCAGTTAGTTGGGCATTTGGCTATTCGGCAGCCGGCGGCGCAGTCGTAGGCGAAATTGCAAGTGGCTTGCCGCCACTGGTGTGGCCATCGTCGATTTCGTTCGAGCATCATCGTGAGCTATGGTTGGCGGGTTTGGTACTGGCCTTGATCAGCTTTACCGAAGCGATGTCGAGTTGCCGCGTGCTGGCACGCAAGCGGCGCGAACGCTGGGATGAAAATCAGGAATTGATAGGCCAGGGTTTGGCAAAGGTGGCGAGCGGATTTTCCGGTGCATTCCCGGTCAGTGGTTCTTTCTCGCGCTCGGCGCTCAATCTGTATGCCGGTGCAACCAGCGCGTGGGCCACCGTGTTTACGCTGATCTGTGTACTGATTTGCCTGCTGTTTTTCACTGATCTCTTGTATTACGTACCGCGTTCGGTACTGGCCGCGCTGATCATCATGCCGGTATTCAGTCTGTTTGATTTTGGCGCGTTCAAACGGCTGTTCACCATTTCACGCGATGACGGTGTGATCGCGATCGTGACCTTCATAGTGACGATTGCTGCGATGCCACGTTTGCACTGGGGTGTGATGGCTGGCATCACGTTGACGATGGTGTCTTATTTGTATCGTCACATGCAGCCGCGTATCATTGAGGTCAGTGAGCATGCGGATGGCACCTTGCGTGATCGCCAGCGTTTCGATTTGCCGCGACTGGCGAATGATCTGCTGGTGGTGCGTATCGACGCGGCATTGAATTTTCTGACTGGCGGTGCGCTGGATCATTTTGTGGTCGAGCAATGCAGCCGCGATCCGCATATCCGGCGTCTTTTGTTGTGCGTTGGTTCTGTCAACGATATCGATGCAACCGGCGTCGATACGCTGGAATCGCTGCAGATCACCTTGAGAAGCATGGGGATCGATCTGTATGTGTCTGCCATCAAGAAGCAGGTGTGGGATGTGCTGGAAGATGCCGGGTGGATACAAGGCTTGAAACAGGACCATATATTCATGACAGATAGGGAAGCTATCCTGGCTTTACGTTCTGTTTAGTAAGTATTGGTGTTTCCTCATGTTTATTTTGAGTATTTAGGATTATTGAGAATTAGCTGAGTGCTCGGGTGTCCAATTTTTCTCAACTTGATTGTTGAATTCATGCCTTTGAGCATGTTTAATGTTTTGCAACAGGAGCAATGTTTATATGCGTCGTAGCCGTTTTTTCAAGCATATTCCGACATCTGAGAGTATTCAGGAAAATCGTTTCCTGAAACCATTCAGCCGTTATCTGCATCATCATTTTCTATGGCAGTTCAACCGGCGTGGCGTGGCCGGTGGACTGGCAGTCGGTTTGTTTGTCGGTATCGCGATTCCATTTGCACAAGTGTTGTTTGGCGCGATCGGTGCAATTTTTATACGGGTTAATCTGCCGGTTGCCGCATTCGCCACGTTTGCGACCAATCCATTTACCGTGCCTCCGCTTTATTACGCTGCGTATCGACTGGGTAATTTTTTGATTGGATCGGATCAAGTGTCGGCTGGCGCATCGCTGGGTCCGGGCGTGTTCAACAAGGTCGTCAATGAACAGGGTGAAGTCAAGCACTGGTACGAAAATTTGATTGCGTGGGTACAAACAGTAGGGCCGGAATTGATGACAGGATTGCTTGTCATCGCGGTCGTGTCGGCGGTAGCTGGATACGTGCTGGTAAACGTAGTCTGGCATTTTCAGGCGCGTTATCGTTGGCGCAAACGCGGGATGCGCAAGTTTGCTGAATAGGCGTTTCATTCAAAGCGAGCTGTAGAAATAGAACAAGAAAGGGGCGACATCACTAGATGCCGCCCCTTTCTTGTTACGCTTGTCTATCAAGGATGCTTAACTAAATTTCATTCCTTTTTTTGCTCTTCCGAATACGACGCATGCAAATGTACCGGTTTGGCTTTGCGCATGCGGATATTGATCATTTCCACAATCAGTGCAAAGGCCATCGCGGTATAGATAGTCGCTTTTGGCACATGGTAATCAAAACCTTCTGCAATCAGCACGACACCAATCGCCACCAGGAAGGCCAGCGCCAGGATCTTGATCGATGGATGGCGCGACACGAAGCGGCCGATAGGTCCGGCAAACAGCATCATCAAACCGACCGATGCAATCACCGCTGCCACCATCACTTCGATGTGATCAACCATGCCGACTGCGGTAATGATCGAATCCAGCGAAAACACCATATCGACCACCATGATTTGCAGAATCACCGCAGTGAAGGTTGCCTGTACCGCACTGGATGCATGGCCTTCTTCGCCTTCCAGCGATTGATGAATTTCGCCGGTGCTCTTCCATATCAGGAACAGCCCGCCGCTGATCAATATCAAGTCCCGCCCCGAGATTTCTTCATTAAACACGGTGAACAAGGGTTCTACCAATCCGACTATCCACGCCAGTACCATCAACAAGCCTATGCGCATGAACATCGCGATGAACAGGCCCAGCTTGCGCGCGAATTCGCGGCGTTCGACCGGCAGTTTGTCGACCAGGATGGAGATAAAAATGATGTTATCGATACCGAGCACCAGTTCCAGCGCGGTCAGGGTAAGGAAGGCCAGCCAGATTTGCGGGTCTGTGATGAGTTCGATCATGAGCAATTCTCCAGTGACATTCGATAGGAAAGATAAAAAGCAGCTTCCGTGCTGCAGCGACGGCATGCTGTGTGGGCCGTTGTCTCCAGTATTTTTATTTCTTGTGATGCCTGGCCTGATGCCAGTAATGATCGATAAGACATTTGAACATTAGCAGTGCGTTTGGATATAAGCAACGAACGCTGACAAGATCGTGTTTGAATCATGTTTTCTTGATGCAAATTTCACAGTTTGCTAACGTGGCGAGCCTGGTATCGTATGTAGCCACCTTATCTCCGTCTTGCAATATGCATTGATATATCAATAGCACTTCAAGCCGTACAAGCATGCATATATTCACTTACGGTTCATTGATGTTCCCGCAAATCTGGCAGCGCGTCGTGCGTGGCAATTACCGTTCTGCGCCCGCGACCGCGCCAGGTTATGCACGCTATGCGCTGGCCGACGATACCTATCCCGGCATGATTGTCAGTCCGCAAGCGACGGTGGAAGGCGTACTTTACTTCGATGTGGATGCGCAAGATGTTGCCGTGCTGGATGCTTTTGAAGGCAGCGAGTATCGTCGTGATGTAATCGACGTTGTTATAAATTCAGGTGAAACCGTGATAGCGTGTACTTACATATTTGTGGCGGAGCAGCGCCTTTCCGGCTCGCCGTGGGAGCCACAGACTTTCCAGATGTCGCGTTTCATCGGCGCTAATATTGGTACCTATTGCCGCGACAAATTGGGCGGATGAACGCTGGCTAGCCAGTATAATTCCGCCTACGTTTATTCCAATTCAAGGCGCGGTCTTGCACCGCCAGAAACAAATCCCATGCTCGCAGCACAAAAACAACGTCTCACAGAACTCTTCCAGGCCGCAGTCGCACCCTTGGTCGCCGGCACTGAACTCAATCCGACCGTCACGCTGGAGCGCCCGCGCGATCCTACGCATGGCGACGTGGCCTGCAATCTGGCAATGCAAATTGCCAAGCCGCTCAAAAAGAATCCTCGCGAAGTCGCGCAGGCGCTGGTCGCCGCCCTTCTCGATAATCCAGCCAATCGCGATTTGATCGAATCGGCAGAAATCGCCGGCCCCGGCTTCATCAACCTGCGCCTGACTTCAGCCTCGCGCCAGGCCGTCGTCAAAACCGTGCTGCAAGAAGGCGCGCAATACGGCAAGAGCAAGCTAGGCGCAGATAAAAAAGTCATCATCGAATTCGTCTCCGCCAACCCGACCGGCCCGCTGCATGTAGGTCACGGTCGTCAAGGCGCTTTGGGCGACGCAATGTCGTCGCTGTTCGACGCACAAGGTTACGCAGTCACCCGCGAGTTTTATTACAACGATGCCGGCGTGCAAATCGCTACGCTCGCCACCTCGGTACAAGCACGCGCCAAAGGTTTGAAGCCCGGCGTTGAAGGCTGGCCCGAGTCGGCATATAACGGGGATTACATTCAAGACATCGCCAATGATTTCATCGCAAAGAAAACCGTTTCCGCCAGCGATGGCGTGCCGGTCACTGCCAGCGGCAACATCGACGACATCGAATCGATACGCGCCTTCGCCGTTGCGTATCTGCGCCGCGAACAGGATCTGGATTTGCAGGCCTTCGGTGTCAAGTTCGATAACTACTATCTCGAATCGTCTTTGTACAACGATGGCAAGGTTGTACAAACCGTCGATGCCTTGATCAAGGCCGACAAGACTTACGAACTCGATGGCGCGCTGTGGTTGCGCACCACCGATTATCGCGACGACAAAGATCGCGTGATGAAAAAGACCGACGGTACTTACACTTACTTCGTGCCTGACGTCGCGTATCACACAGTCAAATGGCAACGCGGCTTTACGCAAGCGATCAACGTCCAGGGCAGCGATCACCACGGCACCATCGCCCGCGTGCGCGCCGGTTTGCACGCGCTTGATATCGGTATTCCGCAAGGCTATCCGGATTACGTATTGCACAAGATGGTCACCGTGATGAAGAACGGTGAGGAAGTGAAAATTTCCAAACGCGCCGGTTCTTACGTCACGCTACGCGATTTGATTGAATGGTCGAATGGCGAAACCGGAGAAGTTGCAGATGCGGGCGAGGCGAGAGATTTGACACGCGGCCGCGACGCCGTGCGTTTCTTCCTGATCTCACGCAAGGCCGATACCGAGTTCGTGTTCGACGTCGATATCGCGTTGACACAAGGTGATGAAAATCCGGTCTACTACGTACAATATGCACACGCACGTATTTGCTCGGTGTTGAAGCAAGCCGAAGGCGCTGACTTTGACGAAGCCGCGTTAGTGAATGTCGATCTGTCGCCATTGACTGCGCCGCGCGAAGCATCGCTGCTCGCCAAGCTGGCCGAATATCCAGAGACCTTGCAAAAGGCATTGGAAGAACTTGGCCCGCATCAAGTCGCATTTTATTTGCGCGACTTAGCAGGCGAATTGCATAGCTACTACAATGCAGAACGCGTCCTGGTAGATGACGTCGCCTTGAAGATGGCGCGCATTGCACTGATGCATGCAACCCGACAAGTATTACGTAACGGTCTGGCTTTGATCGGTGTCTCGGCACCGACCCGGATGTAACAGGAAATTTATGACCAAGAAGAACAGTAAAGCAAAGAGTAAAAAGCAGACAGGCGGTACGCTACTCGGTTTGATCGTCGGTTTGATACTCGGCCTCGGCATTGCCATCGCGGTGGCGATGGTGATTTATAAAACACCGCTGCCGTTTACCAACAAGGGCGGCCAGTCCGACCGTGCTGCACCGGCCAGCAACGAGCTGAGCGATCCGAACAAACCGCTATACGGCAAAAAGCCGCCAGTCAAAGAGCCGGTGCCGGGCGCGCCGGCACCTACCGTGTCTGAAGAAACCATCAAGCCGCCGGTTGTTGACAAGGCAGCAGCGGCAAAAGAAAAAGCGCAGCAAAAAGTCGAGGCCGCCAAAGCTGAAGCCGCCAAGGCCGAAAGCGCAGATGAAAAATGGATTTACTATCTGCAGGCTGGCGCATTTGGTGCCGTGGCTGACGCAGAAAACATGAAAGCCAAACTGGCACTGATGGGTTTTGAAGCCGCCGTTTCCGAACGTCAGGCAGAAACCGGCACGCTGCACCGCGTGCGCATCGGCCCTTTCGGTCAGCTCGAAACAATGAACCGAGTGCGCACAAAGTTGTCTGAGAATGGTGTCGATGTCGCAGTTGTACGAATCGGCAAATAAGGGCGAATTAAGGCAAGTAAGCCGAACAATAATCGAAAGGGAATACCATGCGTTTTATTCAACATCTGTTGGCCGTAGCAACCCTGAGTCTTATGGCAGCAACCGCGGGCGCATCGCCGACCGCGCCGGTCAACGGCACTGATTACCGTACGCTTGATAAAGCGCAGCAAACCGACAGCGGAAAAAAAGTCGAAGTCACCGAATTCTTTTGGTATTCCTGCCCGCATTGCGAAGCGCTCGATCCTTCGCTCGCGGCCTGGGTAAAAAAGAATGCTGACAAGATCGTCTTCAAGCGCGTGCCGGTCGCCTTCCGCGATTCCTTCATCCCGCAACAAAAGCTCTACTACACGATAGAAGCGCTGGGTCTGGTAGACAGCTTGCATCCGCGCGTTTTCCGTGCGATCCACGTAGAACGTCAAATGCTGGATACCGATAAACAGATACTCGACTTCGTCGCCAAGCAAGGCATAGACGTGAAGAAGTTTACTGAGACCTATAATTCCTTCGGCGTACAAACCAAGGTCAGCCGCGCAACGCAATTGCAGGCAGCGTACAAGGTGGATGGCGTGCCTATGATTGCGATTGACGGCCGTTATGTCACATCGCCATCGATCGTCGGCGCAAAGCTCGGCAATCGTCCGGAAGCGGTGCTGCATGAAGCAACCTTGCAAGTGATGGATCATCTGGTTGCCAAGTCGGCCAAATAATTTGTCGCATTAAGTAAATACTGTTGCTGAATTTTTCAGCAAGCACGTAGAACAAGAAGTCCGCAACTCGCAAGAGGGCGGACTTTTTATTTTGAGTAGATTTGGAATCGATGGGAAATGCCATGCAAGCAAAACGAGTCTTCATCACCGGCGCTTCCAGCGGTCTGGGCGCAGCACTGGCGCGACAGTATGCGAGCGAAGGTGCAACGCTGGGTCTGGTCGCGCGGCGCGGAGAAGTCTTGCGTGAGCTCGCCGCCAGCCTGTCGAACGCAGAACGCCATCGCGTGTATGCACTCGACGTCAACGACAGCGCTGCACTCGCCAATGCCGCCGCCGACTTCATCGCCGTTGCGCAAGGCATAGATATCGTCATCGCCAACGCCGGCATCTCGCGCGGCACATTGACCGAATACACGGAAGACCTGCAAGTCTTCGAGCAGGTCTTCGCTACCAACGTCACTGCCACCGTCGCCACGTTTGCACCCTTCATCGCGACGATGAAGGCGCAAGCGGCAGCGGGGCAAACTGGATGTCGGCTGGTCGGCATCGGCAGCGTCGCCGGCATACGCGGCTTGCCGGGCGCGGGTGCCTACAGCGCGTCTAAGGCCGCCGTCATTACCTATTGCGAATCACTGCGTGTGGAGTTGAAGAAGGATGGCATCAAGGTCGTCACGATTGCGCCGGGGTATATCGATACGCCTATGACGCAGGTGAATGATTATGCAATGCCGTTTTTGCTGCCGGTTCAGACGTTTGCTGAGCGGGCTGTTGCCACTATTGACGCTGGCAGCAGTTATCGGGTGATTCCTTGGCAGATGGGGGTGGTGGCTAAGGTGTTGAGGTCGTTGCCGAATTGGCTGTATGACTTTTTGTTTGCTAATGCGCCGCGGAAGAAGCGGGATCTTTGATTTTCTTGGTCGAGATAGTTTGGCTCTTTGGTTTGTTCTTGCTGTTCTTCGTGGTGACTTGCCGGGGGTAGCCCGGCGGCTACTTACTTTTCTTGCTTCGCCAAGAAAAGTAAGCAAAAGAAGGCGACCGCGAAGCCACTGCCCTTCGGGTTCCCGTCTGCGCAAATCAAAAAATGGGAAGCGAACGAAACTCGCTGCGCTCAGACAACGTTCACTTCTTCTTCCATTTTCTGCTCTGCACAAACGACAGCGTCAAAGCGGGACTCAAAACCGAGGCGCAGCGAAAGTTATTTTAAAATCGAGCTACAGGCTTTATGGAGTGACTGCATGATTACGATAACGTCTTCGATAGAAACGCTATTCGTTCGCTCTACCTCATAACAATATCTCCATTCTACAAATGCGCTGTTTATTTGAGATATCGCGTTAGCCAAATCAAATTCATCCTTTCTCCCGCGTGCGGCAAGAGATTCTGGGACAGCATCTAAGATGGCTTGTCTTGCTTCATTTGGGAGTTCGTCGAAGAGTGAGCGAAGCTTGTGACCTCGTAGCTCTGCACCATAAATTTTACCCAGTGTTTTTAAATATATTTCTATGCTGAAAGCGCCGTTCACAATCCACGGGACAAGTACATTTCCATCTCGGGGTACGGTTTTTAGGCCGCGCTCATAAAGTTCAGCGGAGGTCTTGGCGAAAGCAAAAGCTTGGTTGTACATTGATTGCTCAATAGTTATTTCTTTATGCAGACCTTTTGCCTGAATTAGTTCGCGCCCTGCTCGCATATCCTCTAAAGCGTTAGCCTCGGCAGGTATCTCGCCGACGAATTTCCCATTTAAATATATTTTCTTCGTCTTAAGTGGTGACGGTGAGCTCGAATCAGTCATGAAATTTCCTTATTGAAAAAAAATTCCTGTAAGCGCGGCGCATATATAACCCAGTGCATAGTTCTTCAATTCAGGATCAACAGCTTACACCGAGAAATTGCTGATGCCGTGACTAAAATGCGTACGCTATTTCATGTCCCCTGGAAATATAGAATGCATAGTAAGCGTCAGCAGCGGATTGCTTGTTGTCGTAGACTGCATCACATCGCAGCGTCAATTCAAATGGAGAAAACATCATGGATTTAGGCTTGAAGAACAAACTTGCTTTGGTATCCGGTTCAACCAAAGGTATTGGCTTTGCCATCGCGACGGGACTGGCACGCGAAGGTGCGCAGGTGATTGTGAATGGCCGATCACAGCAATCGGTCGATGCTGCATTGGACAAGTTACGCAAGGCTGCCCAGAACGCGCAGGTCTTCGGCTTTGCGGGTGACCTTTCCGATCCGCGCCAGATCGATGCACTGGTTGCTGCGTATCCTGCAGTCGATGTGCTGGTCAATAATCTCGGTATCTTCGATCCTAAATCGTTTGAAGAAATTCCGGATGCAGATTGGCAGCGCTTCTTCGACGTCAACGTCATGTCCGGTGTGCGACTGTCGCGCGCTTACCTTGCGGGAATGAAGAAAAAGAACTGGGGACGCGTGGTCTTTATCAGTAGTGAGAGCGGCATACAGATCCCGCTGGAAATGATTCATTACGGTGTGACCAAGAGTGCGCAGATCAGTCTTGCGCGTGGCTTGGCAGAGCATTGCGCCGGTACCGGGGTGACAGTGAATTCCGTGTTGCCGGGGCCGACGAAATCGGAAGGCGTATCAGATTTTGTTCAAAAATTATCTGGCGACTCGATCGAGGCGTTCGAGAAGGAATTTTTCGAGAAAGTACGTCCTACCTCGTTGATCAAGCGCTTCACGACGCCGGAAGAAGTCGCCAACATGGTGGTCTATATTTCCTCTGAAGCGTCGTCGGCTACCAACGGTGCTGCATTGCGTGTGGATGGTGGTGTCGTGCTGTCGGCTTTTTAAACGACACGATCATTGATATCTAGTCGAAGCAGAAATCGATTATGGAATGTTTAAGTTGTTGATAAAAAAGCGTGATCAGTAAGTTTTAAATCTGATCGTGCCATCGACGGAAATTTCCCGCTTCAAGATTCCATCAAACCAAAGCTTGTGTAAATGCGCTAACGCTTCTCCCAACGCAAAACTCAACTGATGTGAATCCAGCTTGCGCACAAACATGATCGGCACGATGTCTGCTGCTGATTGTGGTGTGACGCAGGCGTCCAGTACTTCTTGCAAGCGCGCGGCGTGGTGATCGACATATTGCTGTATGCGGGTGTGCAAACCGCGGAAGGGTTTGCCGTGTGATGGCAGTACTAGCGTGTCGTCTGGCAAATCCTTGTACTTCAATAGTGAATCGAGAAATTGCTGTACCGGATTTGATTCCGGTTCTATCGCAAAGACCGAGACATTGGTCGAGATGCGCGGCAGGACCATGTCGCCGGAAATCAGTACATGCAATTCTTCGCAATACAGCGATGCATGTTCGGGCGCGTGGCCGTAGCCGGTGATGATGCACCATGTGTGTGCGCCTATGCGGATGTGTTGCGTGTCGTGTATGCGGGTGTAGGTGAGCGGCACGGCTGGCACCAGCGTCGGGTAGTAACTGCGGCGGCCTTCCAGTTCTTGCAGCATCTGCGGATCGGCGAGGCCGTGCAGTTTGAAGAAGGGGAACATCGCGGTGCCGTCCGCGCCCGGCAGGGCGGCCGACATCATGCGTGCAAATGCGTATTCGCCGGTGGTCATCCAAAGCGGCACTTGCCAGCGGCTGCAGATCCAGTCGGCGAGGCCGACGTGATCGGGATGGCAGTGCGTGCAGATGACGCGTATGACGGGCAAGCCTTCGAGTTGCGTGGCGAAGATCTGTTCCCACGCGTCGCGCGTGGCATCGTTGGCGATGCCGCAGTCGATGATGGTCCAGCCTGTGACCGGGCCGTTGTCACTTTCAACAGTATCTTTTAGCAGCCAAAGATTGATGTGGTTGAGCGCAAATGGCAAGCCCATGCGCAGCCACTTGACGCCGGGCGCGACCTCGAACGTGCTGCCTACGTCGGGCAAGGTGTCGTCAAAAGGGTAGTTCAGTTGGGCTTCCAGCAGATTCATCGAGGTCTCGCGGTGGGGCAATACGGTTCACATTCCAGTCGGGCGCGCCTACAATAGCTTCCTTGGCAGCGTTTGAACGCGTTGTATAGATGCAGCGTTGTTGTCGAACATTATTATCGAGCATCATTTTAAACGGTGCATTAGTGCTGCGCCCGAAGATTCCGTCGGGCAAGGCAGGCAAAGAAAGTATGGCAAAAGCACATCCCGCGGCGAGCGCCGCCTGCCCTTGCGGCAATCACGGCGGCAAAGACAGTTATGCGACTTGCTGCAAAGTTTTTCATGATGGCGCGGATGCGCCGAACGCAGAAGCATTAATGCGCTCGCGTTATAGCGCCTATGTGTTGGGCTTGATGCATTATGTACATGCAACGTGGCACGCCACGACGCGTCCGCCCTTGACCGATTTTGCGCATGATGCCGCGACCAAATGGCTGGGGCTGGAAGTGAAGAAGTTTGTATCTGGCGAAGCGGAAGCGACTGTGGAATTTGTCGCGCGCTCCAAAAGCGGCGGTCGCGCACAACGTCTGCATGAGGTCAGCCGTTTCGTCAAAGAAGACGGTCGCTGGTTTTACATCGATGGCGTGTTTCCCGAATAAATTGCAACGCGCGTGCAGTGGCAGGCGCGCTGAAATAAACAATACGAAATAATAACGGCGAGGTTGGACGCAATGCATCACACACCTGGCAAGCAAGACGATCTGGTCGCGCGCAGCCTGCGCAGCGTATGGCATCCGTGCACGCAGATGCAGCATCACGAAACGCTGCCGCTGATCCCTGTCAGTCACGGTCGTGGCGCATGGTTGTATGACGTCAACGGCCATCGTTATCTGGATGCGATCAGTTCATGGTGGGTCAATTTGTTCGGCCACGCCAATCCGCGCATCAATAGCGCGCTGAAGTCGCAACTCGATTTGCTGGAGCACGCGATGCTGGCCGGTTTTACACATGAGCCTGTGGTGCAATTGTCGGAACAGCTGGCCGCACGCACCGGCCATGTACTCGGACATTGTTTTTACGCATCGGACGGCGCATCGGCGGTTGAGATCGCGTTGAAGATGAGCTTCCACGCATGGCGCAACCATGGCAAAACTGCCAAGCGCGAATTCGTTTGCCTGAAGGGCAGTTATCACGGCGAAACCATAGGCGCGCTCGGTGTAACCGATGTCGCCATCTTCCGCGATGCTTACGATTCCTTGCTGCAGCATGCGCACGTCGTCACCAGTCCGGATGCGCGCGCCGCCAAGCCGGGTGAATCGGCAGCCGACGTCGCGCTTCGTGCGGCAAAAGATCTGGAAAAATTATTGCAGGAGCGCGCACCGCACATCGCCGCCATCATCATCGAACCATTGGTGCAATGTGCAACCGGCATGGCGATGCATGATCCGGTTTATCTGCAGGAAGTGCGCTCGCTGTGCGACAAGTATCAGATCCACATGATCGCGGATGAGATTGCAGTCGGTTGCGGTCGCACTGGTACTTTCTTCGCGTGTGAACAAGCTGCGATCTGGCCTGATTTCTTGTGTTTGTCCAAAGGCATCAGCGGCGGTTATCTGCCTTTGTCCCTGGTGATGACGCGCGATGAAATTTATCAATCCTTTTATGACGTTGATGTGAAGCGCGGCTTCTTGCATTCGCATTCCTACACCGGCAATGCGCTCGCATGCCGTGCCGCACTGGCGACGCTGGCAATCTTTGAAGAAGACGATGTCATCAACAGCAATCGCGCGCATGCCACGCATTTGACCAAGGCACTGGCACCGCTGGCGACGCATGAACAGGTCGCAAACTTCCGCCATCGCGGGATGATATGGGCCTTCGATGCGGTGATCGATAGTCCGCAAGCGGCAGCGAGTTTCTCGCAACGTTTTTTCTCGACTGCACTTGAGCATGAGCTGCTGTTGCGTCCTATCGGCAACACGGTGTATTTAATGCCACCTTATATTTTGAGCAGTGAAGAAATTGAAGGACTCGCCTCACGGGTGCAAACCGTTTTTGCAAAAGTGATGTCCGCATGAGCAAGTTGATCGCGGCACTGGATGCGCAGCTTGCGCAAATTGATGCGCAAAGCCTGCGTCGTCGCCGTCGCATCACCGAATCGCCATCCACGCCGCGCGTACAAGTCGATGGTCGCTCCATGCTGGCGTTTTGCAGCAATGATTATCTGGGTTTGGCAGCGTATCCAAAAATCATCACAGCCTTGCAGCAAGGTGCCGAACTCTACGGAGCAGGCAGCGGCGCATCGCATTTGATTAGTGGTCATTCACGTGCGCATGCAGAGCTGGAAGAGCGGCTCGCTGCATTCGTCGCGCCACAAATCGACAATGCACGCGCGTTGTATTTTTGCACCGGCTATATGGCGAACCTGGCGATGCTGGGCGCGCTGGCCGGTAATGACGCCGATCTATTTTCCGAATCGCTGAATCACGCATCGCTGATTGATGGCGCACGCTTGTCGCGTGCGAACGTGCAGGTTTATCCGCACGGCGATATCGAAAAATTATCTGCGCTGCTCGCTGCCAGTACTGCTGCGAAAAAAATGGTGGTGACCGACAGCGTGTTCAGCATGGATGGCGATCTGGCCGATCTGCCGCGCTTGCTGGCCTTGTGCGAACAGCACGATGCGTGGCTGGTGGTCGATGATGCGCATGGCTTTGGTGTACTCGGTGCGCACGGTCGCGGCGTGCTGGAACATTTCAATCTGCGTTCACCGAATCTGGTTTACATGGGCACGCTTGGTAAAGCAGCTGGCGTAGCCGGTGCTTTTGTCGCTGCGCATGCAAGCGTGATCGAATGGATGGTGCAACGCGCGCGTCCGTATATTTATACAACTGCTGCGCCACCTGCTGTCGCACATGCCTTGCTGACCAGCCTGGATATCATCGAAGGGGCGGAAGGCACGGAACGCAGGGCGCAATTGCAAAGTTTGATCGCGCTATGGCAACAAACTTTGAAGTTGAATAAATGGCAGGCGATGGAATCCAGTACGGCAATTCAACCCGTCGTGATTGGCGCGAATGATGTAGCGATGCAAGTCGCAGCAAATTTATACGAGCGCGGCATCTGGGTGCCGGCGATCCGACCGCCGACGGTGCCGGTTGGTACCGCGCGTTTGCGCGTGACCTTGTCGGCCGCGCATACGGCTGATGATGTCGCGCAACTTGTCAATGTGCTGCAGCAATTAGAAAAGGAAACATGACGTGACGGCATCTTTCAGTTGTTTCGTAACCGGCACCGATACCGAAATCGGCAAGACGCTGATTTCGACCGCGATCCTGCATGCGCTGGTGCAAACCGGAGTGCGGGCTGCGGCCATCAAATCGGTAGCGGCAGGTGCACATCCGATTCAGACAGCCGATGGCGAGGTCTGGCACAATGACGACGCTGACGCTTTGGCGCAGGCTGCAAATGTGGTTTTGCCAAGAAATTTGGCGGTTCCATACATGTTTAAAGCTGCCGCTGCGCCGCACGTTGCAGCGAAGTTGGAGAATGTTGAAATAGATATCGCGCATATTCGCAGCTGTTATGCACAAGTTGTGGAAATGGCAGATGCGGTAGTGGTCGAAGGCGTAGGTGGATTCCGTGTACCTCTGACCAACGATACTGATACTGCAGATTTGGCCCAACAACTTGCTTTGCCGGTCATAATGGTGGTCGGGCTGCGGCTCGGTTGCCTGAATCACGCTTTATTGACCGCCGATGCGATAGCCGCACGCGGTCTGAAACTGGTTGGTTGGGTCGCTAATACCGTCGATGCTGGCATGGCATATGCTGGGGATAATGTGGAAGCATTGTCGGCCCGTTTGTCTGCACCGTTGCTGGGTTGTGTGCCGCGTCTGTCTGTTGATGATGATCAGCAACATGCGCCCTTGCCTGCTGCAGCGGCTGCTTTTCTGGATTTTTCGTGTTTGCCTGGCTGGCCCAAGTCGGCCTGACAAACGCTAGTTTGAATTTTAGTCAGGAGTTTTTCTATGTCGTCGCAACCATCGTCGCAAGCAGTAACCTTCCAGGCGCCAGTCGCTCCTATCGTCCCGACCGCATGGCCGGTGGATGAAGTGCTCGCCTTGTTCAACCTGCCATTCAATGAATTGCTGTTCCGTGCGCAAACCGTGCACCGCGAACACTTCGATCCATCGGAAGTGGAATTGGCAACCTTGCTGTCGATCAAAACCGGCGGTTGCCCGGAAGATTGCGGCTACTGCCCGCAAGCTGCACGTTACGATACTGGCGTGACTGCACAAAAGATTCTGCCTTTGGAAGAAGTACTGGCCGCTGCACGCGAAGCAAAATCGCATGGCGCAACGCGCTTCTGCATGGGGGCTGCATGGCGCGAACCAAAAGATCGCGATCTGGAAAAAGTCGAAGAAATGGTCCGCGAAGTGAAAGCAATGGGTATGGAAACCTGCGCGACACTCGGTATGCTGGGCGAAGGCCAGGCTGAAAAACTGAAAAACGCCGGTCTCGATTACTACAATCACAATCTCGATACCGCACCTGAATTTTATTCAAACGTGATCTCGACCCGCGATTATCAAAACCGCATCGACACACTCGGTCGCGTGCGCGGCGCCGGCATCAAGGTTTGCTGTGGCGGTATCGTCGGCATGGGCGAATCGCGTTTGCAACGCGCCGGCCTGATCGCGCAATTGTGCAATATGGATCCGTACCCTGAATCGGTACCGGTCAATAATTTGGTACAGGTCGAAGGCACACCTTTGCATGGCACCGATCCTATCGATCCTTTGGAATTCGTTCGTACTGTCGCTGTAGCGCGCATCACGATGCCGAAAGCACGCGTGCGTTTGTCTGCAGGTCGTCGCGAAATGGGCGAAGCGATACAAGCGCTGTGCTTCGTTGCTGGTGCAAATTCGATTTTCTACGGAGACAAATTGCTGACGACTGGCAATCCTGAAGCAGTAGCTGATCAAGAGTTGCTGGAAAAACTCGGCATGCACACACGCAGCACCGCGATCGATGCGCGTTGCGATGTGACGCCTCAGTAATTAGAATTTGTACTGTAGAGACGGCCGGTTGAATCTTCGACCGGCCGTTTTTCCATCTGAAACAAATTTTTCCTTGCAGTAAATTCTTGTATTAAATTTTTGCAGTAGAACTTGCCGCCAATTTCGTTTTGAATTCTGTTTTATCGAGGTCACTCAATTGATTTCTTCCAGCCTGCCACCATCCGTCAAGATCATAGAAGTCGGCCCGCGTGACGGTTTGCAGAATGAACAGCAAACCATCAGCGCCGACGTCAAGATCGAACTTGTGAATCGCCTGTCGCAAGCCGGTTTCGTCAATATCGAAGCTGCGTCCTTCGTGTCGCCGAAATGGGTGCCGCAAATGGCGACGTCGAGTGAAGTAATGGCGGGAATTACGCGCCGGCCCGGTACGCTGTACTCGGCCTTGGTACCGAACATGAAAGGCTTTGAAGCAGCATTGGCGGCTGGTGTCGATGAAGTCGTGATCTTCGCCGCCGCATCAGAAGCGTTCTCACAAAAGAATATCAATTGTTCGATTGCAGAATCGGTAGAGCGCTTCCGTGAGGTGGCGAGTGCCGCGAAGGAAAACAATCTACGTTTGCGCGGCGCACTGAGCTGCGCCTTTGCTTGTCCGTATCAAGGTGATGTTTCGACTGATAGTGTGGCGAGCGTCGTGCAGCAATTGCGCGATCTCGGTTGCGATGAAATCGATATCGCCGACACGATAGGTGTGGCAACTCCACGCCATGTACAAACCGTGATGCAACGTGCAGCGCAAGAATTTCCGATTGCGGGTTTGTCTGGGCACTTCCACGATACCTATGGTCAGGCGTTGGCGAATATTTACGCCAGCCTGGAAGTCGGCATCACGATTTATCATGCGTCGGTCGCAGGTCTGGGTGGTTGTCCTTATGCCAAAGGTGCGACTGGCAATGTGGCGACGGAAGACGTGTTGTACATGATGCGTGGTCTAGGCATCGAAACGGGTATCGATTTTGATAAGGTGGTCGATGCCGGACAATTCATTTCTGAAAAACTCGGTCGCAAGGCAGTCAGTCGTGCGGGCAATGCGATTGCTGCAAAACGGCAAGGAGCTTCTGCCGTGCAATGTGGATGAATAGCGTGCGAGATTGACGTTCTGACTCAGGTATAAAAACGGGGTGCAGCTTTTACGCTGCACCCCGTTTTTTAATGCGCTTTCTTTTCCTCTGATCTTATCTACTTGTACAGAACAGTCGGCAACCACATGCCGATCGCGGGGAAGGTGTAGAGAAGAATCAGGGCAATAATCTGCAGTCCCATGAACGGTAGCATCCCGAGGAAAATCTGATTCAGCGTGACGTGTGCTGGCGCCACGCCTTTCAGATAAAACGCAGACATCGCAACCGGCGGTGACAGGAAGGCAGTTTGTAGATTCATTGCAACGAGCAATCCAAAAAAGAGCGGATCGACGTTGAAGTGAGGCAGCAATGGAATGAAAATCGGCATGAAGATTACGATGATTTCTGTCCATTCCAGCGGCCAGCCGAGCAGGAAGATAATCACTTGCGCGAGGATCATGAACTGCAAGGGTGTCATGTCCATTGACAGCACCCAGTCATTGATGATTTCCTGACCGCCCAGCAAAGCAAACGATGCCGAGAATATGCTTGATCCGACAAACAGCCAGCACACCATCGCGCTGGTCTTGGTCGCCAGATAGGCAGATTCCCTGAGCATGCCGAAGTTGAAGCGCCTGTAGGCTGCGGCCAGAAAAATACCGCCAAATGCGCCCATCGCCGCTGCTTCAGTTGGCGTTGCCAGCCCGAACACGATACTGCCAAGTACCGCAAGGATCATGAACGCCAGAGGGAACAGTGAGCCCAGCAGCATCTTGAAAATCTCCAGCCGTGCAAAAGTAAAGTACGCGTAGAAGAGAATCAGCAGAGCCAGACCAACGCCGAATGTAATCCAGAAATTTTGCGGCGCTGCTTTTCTTTCCATTGGGGCAGCTTCGGTAGCGGCTGGCGTTGCCATCGGGGTGGCTTCTTGTGCCGCTACCGGGGCTGATGGTGCAGCTTCTGGCAATGGCTCGGCAAGTGCGCCTTCTACTGGCGGTTCGGCAAGCGCTCCTTCCACCGGGGGTTCAGCAAGTCCCCCTTCCATCGATGGTTCAGGGGGCGATTCTTCAGCTGGAGGCTCACCAAAGCCGCCATTCGATAAAAATTCGTCACCGCTAATCGGTGCGCCGAAGCCCATCTCTGCCAGTTCCGTTTTTGCTGCATCAGGCGCGGTGACCATCCGATAGCTCAAGCCCATGACCAGTGCAAAAGCCAGTGCCGGCAACAAGGCGATGAACAGTTGCAACAGCAATGTCGTAACCGGTACATCCGCTGCGCGCTTGCCCTTTAATGCACCCAGCAAACCGGGCACAGCCCTGTTGCTGATGTTGGTGGAGATATGTGCGGCAAAAACCGGCAGGTCCACGTGGCGGTCTGCTGCAGACAAAGGAGGCGCCATGCTGGGTCTGAGCTTGGCCAGAATGATCACATAGCCTATGTACATCGTCGCCAGCATGACCCCTGGGAAAAATGCACCTGCGTAAAGCTGAACCACCGATACGCCCGCAGTAGCACCATACACAATCAATAGCACTGAAGGCGGAATCAGGATACCCAGACAGCCGCCAGCCGTGATTGCGCCAGCCGACAACTGAGTGCTGTAACCAGCCTTCAACATGGCAGGCAAGGCCAGCAGGCCCATCAAGGTAACTACCGCCCCGACAATACCGGTTGCTGTTGCAAATACTGCGCAGGTAATGATGGTGGCAACAGCAAGCGAACCAGGTACCCGCGCCATCGCAATATGCAGACTTTTGAACAGCTTCTCGATCAGATTGGCGCGTTCAACCAGATAGCCCATGAAAATGAACAGCGGAATCGAGATCAATACATCGTTGGCCATTACCGAATAGGCGCGTTGTACCATCAAGTCCAGCGTTTGCTGCGTTGCCAGACTGGGGTCTCGCGTATAAAACGCGTACCAGGCAAACATCACGCCCATACCCATCAACGTGAACGCCGTCGGGAACCCAAGCATGATTGCTACCACCACGAGTGCCAGCATCAGCAGGCCCACATGGCCGTTTGTCATGTTTTCCGGCGATGGCATCAGGATGGCGAGTCCAACCACAATTGCCGCCAGAATGGAGAGTCCAAACCATACTTCTTTTCTCATCGAGGGCTCCCGGATTGTTTGACCACTAGTTGATCCACTTCTGCGATATCACTATCCTGAACGTGCACCATCGCTTTCAGCTTGTCGACGTCCACTTCTTCCACATCCTTCACGCGTGCCGGCCATTCACCTTCGCGCAAACAGACGATGCAGCGGACGATTTCCACCACGCCTTGCAGTAGCAACAGTGCGCCCGAGATAGGGATCACCATCTTGAACGGATATAGCGGTGGGCCGTTGGCGGTCAGTGTCGAATGCTCATTGATTGCCAGCGATTCTGCCGCATAGGTGTAACCGGCCCACACGAGCGCGATGACGCCAGGAATAAAGAAAACAAAGTAAAGAACAAGATCCAGCCCGGCTTGCAGTCGAGGCGGAAAAAATCCGTACAGTACATCGCCGCGTACGTGACCGTTCTTGGCTAGCGTATAAGCGCCTGCCATCATGAAGGCAGTGCCGTACATCATGATCATCAAATCGAATGACCAGGGATTGGGTTGGTTGAGTACGTAACGTGAGAAGACTTCCCACGAAATGAGCAAGGTCAACGCTACGATAAGCCAGGAAAATGCCTGTCCTACCCAGCTACTCACCTTGTCGATGAAAAGCAGAAGATTTTGCATGACGACCTCCGATAGAAAGACAAATGACGTTGGTCGCTTCGCGACGCCAGTCAGCGTTCATAAAATCCCATCCAGTTGAACTGGATGGGATTGTGTCGAACGTCGATGCGTCAGCCTTTCTTCGGTGCCGCTCTTTGCATGAAGTAATGGTTGTAGGCCATGCGACGATTATTGTTGGTGTCCATGTCCCACTTCATTGCGCGTTCCGCAAAGGCGCGCTGCGATTTTTCCACTTCCTGGAACAGTGCATTGTCGGCGCCTTTTTTCTTGACGACGTCGTCCCAAATCTTCAGTTGAGTTTGCAGGATGGTATCCGGCGTTTTATAGAACTTCACGCCATCCTTGGTCTGCATGTCGCGATAGTCCTTGGAATAGCGATCGATTGCTTTCCACGACATATCCGCTGATGCAGCTTCCACTGCATTGGAAATGATCGCCTTCATTTTTGCCGGCAACGCTTCATACTTGGTTTTGTTAAAGCTGATTTCGAATTGCTCCGAGCTTTGATGGAAGCTTTGCAGCATGCAGACTTTGGAGACGTCAGGGAAGCCAAGCAGGCGATCCGAGCTGGCATTGTTGAACTCTGCGCCATCCAGCAGACCACGATCCATCGCTGGCACAATCTCGCCGCCCGGCAATGCATTCACGGCAGCTCCCATTGCCGTAAACAAATCAATCGCCAGACCGTTGGTGCGGAACTTCAAACCTTTCAGATCTTCAGCTTTGGTGATCGGCTTTTTGAACCAGCCTAAAGGTTGCGTCGGCATCGGTCCGCTGAGGAAAGAAGTGACATTGGCACCGATGGATGTATAGAGTTTTTCCAGCAACTCTTTACCACCGCCGTATTTATGCCAAGCAAGCACCATGTTTGCATCCATGCCGAATACAGGGCCGGAGGTCCACAATGCAATCGCGCTTTGCTTGCCGTAGTTATAACCCATCACCCCGTGACCACCGTCCAGCGTGCCTTTTGAAATGGCATCCAGCAAACCGAATGCCGGCACTACCGCACCGGCCGGCAACACTTCAATCTTCAGTTCGCCGCCGGTCATGTCATTCACTTTTTTAGCGAAATCCAGTGCGTATTCATGGAAGATATCTTTGCTAGGCCAGGTACTTTGAAAGCGCATCTGTGTCACGGATTGCGCCGTGGAGATCATCGGAAAACTGAGGGCGGCGGCGGCAGTGCCGGCGCTTGCTGTGCCCAGAAATTTGCGGCGAGCGGTGGTCTTGCTCTGATCGTGAGTCTTCTTCATTGTCTATCTCCTGTTATATTTTTTAGGAATAACTTTGATTCATCACCGACAGACAGCATCCATATGAAATGGCTGCCGGGCTGACGACCCTAGAATGCGCCTTCACAGAAAGAAGTCAAGGTGCGTTGCAACAAGTTCCAGGTTTTTTACTCAGTGATTTGATGCTTGGTGATGGATGTCTCCTTCATTTTTTTTGATGCCATGCCGTGATTCTTGATGACGTCTTGCGCGTCTGAGGCAAAGCAGTAAAGCAGCATGCTGGTATATGGCAGGATGGCGTGTTGACGATAAATGCCGTGACCTGCATCAATCTTGATACGGTGAAAATACTGCCAGAGCCGACTACATTTTTTAGCCAGCGCTTTATCTGGTTAAAATGTGCTCACTATTTTCACGCATTTGATCGACATGCCATTATTCGGACCATTCCCTTACGTGATGCTTACAGTGGCACTAACTATTCTAATCAGATGCAAACTATTGAATTGATACAAATTGGTGCGTCAGGATGTCCGCTGACCGATGTTGGTCGGCTCGACGACATCGCACGCCAGGTATGTGCCGCAACTGCCGGGCTGTATCGCGTAACCGGCTTCGGCCCGCCATGGGTCGGTTATCTGGCGAGCGTCGATAAGCATTTGGTCGGTGCCTGCGCATTCAAGGCACCGCCGGTTGATGGAAACATCGAGATCGGTTATTTCACATTTCCCGATGCAGAAGGACAAGGTGTAGCGACTTTGATGGTGCGGCAGTTGCTGGAGATTGTACGGGCTGAAAATCCGGCATTGACTGTGCATGCGCAAACCGAAAATGAAGAAAATGCGTCGAACGCCGTTTTAAAGAAATTCGGCTTCAATCATGTGGGTACGGCAAGCGATCCGGAAGATGGCGAAATTTGGTTATGGCAATTGGCGGATGTCAATAAATCGCCAGGGTTGGCGATGGGAAACCGGCATGTTTGAAATCAAGACGATTGCACTGTTCATCCTTACGGCGATCGCTGAAATCGTCGGCTGCTATTTGCCTTATCTTTGGCTGCGGCACGCTGCATCCGCATGGTTGTTGATTCCGGCTGCACTCAGCCTCGCGCTATTCGCATGGCTGCTCACCTTGCATCCGGATGCCAGCGGCCGTGTCTATGCTGCATACGGTGGCGTCTACGTCAGTGCCGCGCTGGTTTGGTTGTGGGCGGTCGATGGCATCAAGCCTTCAGTCTGGGATGTGGTCGGCGTCGCTTGCACCTTGCTGGGCATGGCCATCATCATGTTTGCGCCGCGTCATGCGTAGGAAAACGCCTGATCCGGCAGAATTCAGCCGTCTGTTGGCTGGCATCGATTTGCAAAAAAATACAGGTGTGCTGCCATCACCATGCATCGGCATTTGCCGGATGGATGCAAGTACCGGTTTTTGCGTAGGCTGCCTGCGTACGATAGATGAAATTGCCGCATGGGGTGGCGCCACTGAACGCGACAAGCGCATCATTTGGCAAGTGCTTCGACAACGACACGATGCAAGCTTGTGCTGATGGCAAGATAGACCGAAAATTAATTAATATATGCGATGATCCGTCGCATGAAATTTTACAAAGAATCAAAATGGAACTGAATTTTTACAAGCCGGCCAAAACAGTCAGCGGTCCTGCATACAGCCGATGGTTCAAGCTTGTGGCGACAGTCTTTTCTGCTGCACTTCTGGTGTATGCGATCGATATCACACGCCGTTTTCCTTTACTGGAGTACGGATTCAGCGTTAAGGCCTTGCTGTTTTTTGCGGCATTGATGTTAACCATTAGTTACTACTGGTTCTTGCGTTCGACGATTACGATCGATGAAAAAGGCATTACGCAAACCTGGATGTATAACCGGCATGTCGAATGGCGCGATGTGCGTAGCGCCAAGATGATAGGGGTGCCGTACGCCGGCGGGCTATTCCCGCCGCGTTTGGTGGTGCGCACAGGTAATTCCTTCACTACTTTCAACGGTGGTACACAAGCTATCCTGATCGAGTTCGCACATATATCGCTGGCATTCCAGATGCAAAAAATGGCGGGTAAATAAACCTGCTTGCACGTTGAAACGCGCTGTTTCCTCTCGCTATTGGCCATCCGAGTCCTGTCCGAAAACGGCTAGACGCTGATCCATCCTGCGCGTATAAATACGCCATGGATACCCCTCATTTCAATGACGTGCAAGATGATGCAACGCTCACCCACGAGAGTTGTTACCGCGCATTGGCAGCAAAAGATACACGCTTCGATGGCGTCTTTTTTACCGGCGTCAAAACCACAGGCATTTATTGCCGTCCCGTTTGCTCCGTTAAAACGCCACGCGCGTCTTCCTGCGTATTCTTCAGTACCACCGCAGCGGCAGAAGCTGCCGGCTTTCGCCCTTGTCTGCGTTGCCGTCCCGAACTCGCGCCCTATGCATTGCAGCAAAATCTTGCGTATGCAGTGTGGCAGCGCATTGCAGCAGGTGCATTGAATGATGGTAATGCAGAGCGACTTGCTGAAGAAGTGGGCTTGTCGTCGCGACAATTGCGACGCGTCTTGCTGCAGCATTTTGGCGTGACTCCTATCGAGTTGGCACAAACGCAGCGACTCTTGTTTGCAAAGAAATTATTGCAGGAAACCCGCCTGCCCATGAGCGATGTAGCGTATGCAGCCGGCTTTGGCAGCATACGCAGATTCAATGCATTGTTCCTGACTCGCTATGGCATGGCGCCGACCAGCATACGGCGCGCCGCAGAAAAAGCATCCGGCAATGACGGCGATGCGATTACCTTGCGCCTCGCTTACCGTCCGCCATTCGCATGGATGGAAATGCTGCGCTATTTGTCAGGTCGTGCAATCGCGGGGGTGGAAGTAGTCATCGAAGATGGCGCGGGCAGCATGTCTTATGCGCGCAGCGTACAAATCGATGGAATCAATGGCTGGCTGCATGCAAAACATCTTCCTGAAAAAAATCAACTTGAGTTGTCACTGTCGACTACGCTGGTACAGGCTTTAATGCCTTTGCTGGCACGTATACGCAGCCAGTTTGATCTCGATGCGAATCCGCAAATTATTGCTGCGCATTTGTCGACAGACTCGCTTCTGGAACAGCAAATCGGCAAGACGCCGGGCTTGCGTGTGCCTGGCGCCTTCGACGTGTTCGAACTGGCCATTCGTGCGGTACTGGGGCAGCAAGTCAGCGTTGCCGGAGCGACGACTTTGTCTGGACGCCTGGCAAGCAAGTTTGGCGTCGCTACGACTACGCCGTTTATCGGTGTGACGCATCACTTCCCGACGCCGGAACGATTGGCCGCGGCAAGCACTGCAGAGATCGCCGCAATCGGCTTGCCTGTTGCGCGCGCAGACGCGCTACGCAATCTGGCGCAGTTTGCCGTGCAAGGCGGCTTGAAGATCAAACCCGGAGCATCCTTGCAGGAAGTTGTTACGAATTTAAAAAGCGTGCGCGGCATAGGCGAATGGACCGCGCAATACATCGCTATGCGTGCCTTGCGATTTACAGATGCCTTTCCCGCTGGCGATCTGGGTTTGCAAAAAGCAGCAATTGAATTGGACGATGGTGTACGCCTGACGGAAAAACAATTGCTGTCAAGAGCGACGAACTGGTCGCCGTGGCGCGGTTATGCAGCGCTGTTGTTATGGCATTCGCTGGGTTGACGGGGCTATGTGATTACGCAGTATTTTTTAATTAACGATTGCATATGGCGGGTCGGCGCTGACCGCTCAAAGGGAACATCATGATTTCATACATAGAACATCCAAGTCCGGTTGGCGTGTTGTTGATCGCAGCAAGCGACGTCGGCATTTGCGGCATTTATTTTGAAGAGCATAAACACTTCAAAGGCAAAGAAGGCTGGCGTGAAAAGCCGACGCAACGGGCAGCTCAACATTTGACGAGTGCAGCAACACAATTAGACGAGTATTTTGCAGGTCAACGTAAGGATTTTGATGTGCCGCTGGATATGAAAGGCACCGAGTTCCAGCACAGCGTGTGGATGGCCTTGAGTGCGATACCGTTTGGTAAAAGTGTCAGTTACGCACAGCATGCGCAAGGCTTGGGCAATCCCAAGGCGCTACGGGCAGTAGGTTCTGCCATTGGGAAGAATCCGGTATCCATCATCGTGCCCTGCCATCGCGTGATCGGTACATCAGGTGCGGTAACAGGGTATGCAGGTGGCGTGGAACGCAAGCGCTTCTTGCTCGCGCTGGAGCATGTTGCGGTGAACTGAAGCATCTGGTTAACGTTTGAGCATCCGGTTTTTCATTGCCGTGCGCTGATGTCCGTTGTCCAGCGAATGATCTCGGCGATGGAGGCGGAAGGTGCACCCACATGCGTGGCATCCGGTTCGTACAGCACGGTGAGAGGATTCGCTGGCAATGCGTTGAACATTTCCTGCTTGATTCTGATCAAGCCCGGATGATCTGCTTTTGGCGCGATGAAGAGTACTGGGATGCGCGGATTCACATTCTTCGTTGCGGTGACCTGATTCATCGCGCCGTTTGGATCAAACCAGTCGATATACAAAGCCGCAGTGGTAGTTACCGGCGTGACGCCCTTGGACCCCTCGTAATCGGAGAAACGCGCTTTTTCATTTCCCTTGCCGTCAGCGATCATCTTGCGTGCTTCCGCAACTGCCGCTCCAAGTTTTTCCTGAAAAATGGGACTGCTTACATTGCCGCCAGGCGCCATCGCGATGATGCCGTCCACCACATGCTTGTTGGCAAAATAGAGTGCGAATAACCCGCCTTGGCTATGACCGGCGACGAACACGCGACTTGCGCCCTTGCTACGTAATGTTGCAAGCGCGGCTTCGACCTCTGCTTCCGCAACATTCACGCTGGCGTCATACTCGCGCTTTGCTGACCAAGGCATGTCGAGATTCGCAACGAGATAGCCTTTTGTTTCCAGCGCGGATGCCAGATCTGATACGTGACGCGTTGGTGTACCGCCCTTGCCGTGCATGATCACGACGCCGATTTTGGGAGTAGGTGCCACCTCATTGGCCGCAAAGGCCGTCATCGCGAACAATGCGCTCGCCAGAAAAGCGATCAATCGTTTCATGTGGGTTTCCATTTCGTATTGGATCGTATGAAGCGCGGCAGACATCAAACGATATCTGCCGAAGCTTGTCTTATTGCACCAGACGAATCGCAAACGGATAGCGGTATGCCTGACCTTTGGATGCAGCAATTGCACCGAGTATGCAAAAAATCAGATTGGCGACATACAGAATTGGAAACAACACAAAGCCGATCAAAATAAACGCCAGCACCCACGCAATCACAAATCCTATCGTCATGGTGATCTGAAAGTTCAATGCTTCCTTCGCCTGCGAGTTGGCAAAACCCGGACTATCTTTCTTTACTATCCAGATAATCAACGCACCGATGAAGCCGGTGAAGATTCCCAACAGATGCGCGAGCATCGCAAGATTGCAATCGTCTTTGCTTGGACTGCCTGCTTCGATTTGATCCATGAAAAACTCCCTGGTTGGTCGTACAAGGTTGTGTCAAAAGATATGCAGCATGAACTTTTGATGCGAAATGACTTTGCTTGAGAAGCAGGATAAGACTACACAGATAGTTTTATCAAGTTGAACTCATAGTTTTGCGACAAAGAGTGCTTTACAAAGCATTAGGGGCGCATTGTGCGCCCCTAATGTGGTTTGAAGAACGACCTTCTTATGCCGCCGCTTTTTTCGCTGCCGGTTTTTTGGTCGCGACTTTTCTAGCCGGCGCTTTTTTTGCAGCTGGCTTCTTAGCTGCTACTTTCTTGGCAGCCTTAGCCGGTGCTGCTTCAACCGCTGTTTCTTCCGCATCGTCAGTTACCTTCGCTGCCTTGCCTTTACCCGGCACCTTCTCCTTGCGCGGTTCAAATTCAAAGCTGGTCTTGCCGTCTTTGCCTCTGACCAAATACGCTTTGAACGCGCGACGTGTGCGTTGCGAGACGAAGCCTGGCAACAAATCTGTCTTGCCTTCGTTGAGCAGCTTGCTCATTTGCTCGGGCAGGATTTCTTGTTGCAGGATGATGCGGCCGCTGCGGAAGTCGCAGGTTTTTGGTTTGGCTACCGAGTTTTCGCAGACATAGGACAGCGGCATTTCGTACACGCCGCCTGCGCATTTCGGGCAAGGGCCGAGTGGTGTTTGCTCGCTGAAATCTACCGGTTCTGCATTCTCGTCATCGTTCTGGCCGAAATCGAATTCCAGTTTGAAGTTTTTGATTTCTTCATCGCGTGAAATTTTCAACACTGCGGCGAATGGACGGCCCATCTTCGAGCGGAAACCTTGCAGCGGACCGATGGTTTTATTCTGCAGCAGCTCTTCCACTTCCGCGACTTCAAACTGACGGCTGCCGGGTGTTTTGCTCATCGAAAATTCGCATTTGGTGCAAGCGAATCTACGATAGTTTTCTTTGACGACGCTGCCACAATTTGGACATGGTGTTGTCAGTGTCGCGTAGTCGCCGGGTATCGTGTCGTTGTCGTATTCCTTGGCGCGCTTGACGATGATCTGCGTCATTTGCGCGATCTCGCGCATGAATTCTTCGCGACTGATCTTGCCGCGTTCCATTTCCGACAGCTTGTATTCCCATTCGCCTGTCAGTTCTGGTGCGGTCAATTCATTGACGCCCAGGCCGCGCAGCAAAGTCATTAACTGGAATGCCTTGGCGGTCGGGATCATCTCGCGACCTTCGCGCAGCAGGTACTTTTCGTTCAGTAAACCTTCGATGATGGCGGCGCGTGTGGCTGGTGTGCCCAAGCCTTTGCCGGTCATTGCGTCGCGCAGGTCGCTGTCGTCTATCAGCTTGCCAGCGCCTTCCATTGCGGACAGCAAAGTGGCTTCTGAATAGCGTGCAGGGGGTTTGGTGACTAGGCCGTTGGCGACGACGGATTCGGTTTTTACCTTCTCGCCTTTGGCGACTGGTACCAGCGTGCCGCTGTTTTCCGGCTCTTTTTCGTCTATGACTTCCTTGCCGTACACTGCGAGCCAGCCCGGATTAGTCATGACCTTGCCTTCAGTCTTGAACTGATGGCCGGAGACTTCGGTGAAGCGCGTGGTGACCTGGAATTCCGCCGCCGGGAAGAAAATCGACATGAAACGGCGCGTCACGAGGTCGTACAACTTCTGTTCCGGCTCGGACAAATTCTTCGGCGCTTGCGTGGTCGGGATGATTGCAAAGTGATCACTGATTTTCGTGTTATCGAAAATCCGTTTGTTCGGCTTGACCCATTTGTTGTTCAGGATCTGCTTGGCAAACTGGTGATAGTTGTTGTTCTCGGCGACGACTTCCAGCGTCTCCAGCACGGTCGGCAAATAATCTTCCGGCAGGTGGCGCGAATCGGTACGCGGATAGGTCAATACTTTATGACGCTCGTACAAGGCTTGCGCCAGGCCGAGGGTGTTCTTCGCGGAGAAACCGAAACGTGCATTCGCTTCGCGCTGCAAGCTGGTCAGGTCGAACAATGCAGGCGCCATCGAAGTGGTGGGCTTGGATTCTTCGGTGACGTTGCCTTGCTTGCCGCCGCGACAGGCGGTGACGATCGATTCTGCAGCGGCTTTGCTCCACAGGCGTTCGGCGCGGCGTTCAGGATCGACTTCGTCTTTCTTGAATTTGGTGTCCAGCCAGCGGCCTTCATAAATGCCGGCGGCGCAGATGAATTCTGCGCGGACTTCCCAGAAGTCGCGGGAGACGAATTTTTTGATCTTCTCTTCACGCTCGACCACGATAGACAGCGTCGGTGTTTGCACACGACCAACAGTGGTCAGGTAGAAACCGCCTTCTTTGGAGTTGAATGCGGTCATCGCACGCGTGCCGTTGATGCCGATCAGCCAGTCCGCTTCGCTGCGGCAGCGCGCGGCGTCGGCCAGTGGGGTCATTTCGCTATCGCTGCGCAAGTTCTTGAATGCTTCGCGTATCGCGGTTGGCGTCATCGATTGCAGCCACAGACGCTGGATAGGTTGCTTGGCTTTGGTATGTTGCGCGATCAGGCGGAAAATCAGTTCGCCTTCTCGCCCGGCATCGCATGCGTTGATCAGGCCGGTGACATCTTTGCGCTTGATCAGTTTGTTCAACACCTTGAGGCGCGATTCGGTCTTGGCGATCGGGTTCAGCGCAAAGTGCGGTGGAATCATCGGCAAATGCGTGAAGGTCCATTTGCCGCGCTTGACGTCGTATTCTTCCGGCACCGCGATTTCCAGCAGGTGACCGACGGCCGATGACAGCACGTATTCGTCGGATTCAAAGTACTCATCGTGCTTGGTAAAGCCGCCGAGCGTCTTCGCGATATCGTTCGCGACTGATGGCTTCTCGGCAATGATGAGGGTTTTGGTCATGATTTTTGTTCTCTAATAAAGGTGCCGGCATCCATGGCTGGGTGCAGGTTGAGGCATACAGCTTATGGCGAGGGCGGCTTTTTTCAAGAAAGCCCCGCTAATATAAGAGTTGCATAGCCGTCAAGCGGCCAATGATAAGCGCGTTGCGGCGAAATCCGCAAGCTTGTGACAAAAGAGAAGTGAAATGGGAAAGACTGATGTTGTTGAAGTGACATGTCCGGCGGGTTTGAATTTGCCCGGCCAGACATGCGTGAGGCGCTAATACCTATTAGTGCAGCATCCGTGGTTCGGCATCGTCGTCATCGAGGAAGAGTTCGTCGAAGATCAAGCCATCCGGCTCTTTGCCCTGGCTCCACAAGACCATCAAGACGATGACTTTGAGCTTATCCAGAGAAATCGGCGATTCGCCCGCAGCCAAAGCGCGTTCGATGACGATTTCGCGTTGGATAGGGTTGATCAGCTTGGCTGATTCGAGGAATTGAATGAAGCCGATTGCCGGCGTGCCGATCACATCGGTTTCACGGTCCGCATAAATGCGGATGCCGAACGAGAACGCGGTTTGATGCGGATAGGAATCGGAAAATTCGTTGGTGGTTTCGGCCAGTGCAGTGAGCCAACCCAGTGCTTTGGAGATTTCTTCTTCCTCAAAGCCGATGGCAGACAATTTTTTTGTCAGCGCATCCGAGTCCGGGCAGGCATCAGGCCGGTAGTAGGTTTCGTACAGATAAACTAGAACATCAAACATGGCGTCACCGTAGCGCTTAGGTTAAGACGACACCATCGCTAGTGTCGTCAGGATCGGATGCGTATGAATCACGCTCTTTACACAACAAACATTAAAAGAGGTGTTACGACAGCGGCAGATCAAAGACAGCGCTTACTGTGTTCAAGGATACCCTAAAAATGCAGATGCCAACAGTGTTAGAGAATTTTGTGATGCAGATGGGATGTCGAAGTGAGATGACAGTTTTGAATGATGCGGGTTTGATAATTGTGCAGCTATTAACTTATGCTCAACCTATGCGGCGATACAGACCGCCTGGCAACATTTCCAGCATGCCACTCAGCTCTAGCGTTAGCAGTTGACCATTCAAGGTGGCGATGTCGAGTTGGCAGCGTGTCGCTAATGTATCTGCATCGACCGGATCAAACCCCAATGCTTGCAACAGTTGCGCCGATTGTGCATCGGGCGCGCTGGTTGCAGATGTGGGTGCCATCGATATCGCGACCGGGATGTATTGCAACTCTTCCAGTATGTCCTGCGCCGATTCGACCAGTTTCGCGCCTTGCTTGATCAGCAGATGACAGCCTTTCGACAACGGCGAATGGATGGAGCCGGGGATCGCGAACATGTCGCGCCCCTGTTCCGCCGCCATGCGTGCAGTGATCAGCGAGCCGGATTGCAATGCGGCTTCAACCACCAATACGCCGCGCGCCAAACCGCTGATGATGCGATTGCGGCGCGGGAAGTTGGATGCGATCGCCGGCATGCCGAGCGGATACTCGCTGAGTATGCAACCAGCTTCGGCGATTTGATGTGCAAGCGAGCGATTACGCGCGGGATAAACCAGATCGGCACCGGTACCGATGACCGCAATCGTCGACCCTGCATTTTGTGCGTGTTTGATCGCCAGCAAGCCGCCTTGATGCGCTGCAGTGTCTATACCGAGTGCCATGCCGGACACGATGCTCAAGCCGGCCAGGCTCAATGCTTCGGAAAATTTCTCTGCATTGACGATGCCTTGCGTGGTGGCGTTGCGGCTGCCGACCACGGCCAGCGATGGTCGTGACAATAAATCGATGCGACCTTTTGCGTACAGAACGATGGGTGGGTCGGGGATTTCCAGCAGTGCGGGTGGATAAGTAATATCTGCCAGCGTCAATACGTGATTGTGTGGCTGCTCTGCCCAGGCCTGCGTTTGTTCTATCAATCGGCTAACGGTTTCAGATACAGGCGCGAGCAATGCACGCGCGATGCGATCGGGGACGACTTTCTGCAGCGCAGATAAATCGGCGTTGAATATATTGTGTGGCAGCCCGAAGGCGCCGAGCAGCTTGCGCGCCGTATCCGGGCCGACGCCGGCAGTTTGCTCGAGCCGCAACCAGCTTGCGAGATCGTCGGGTGCCGGCATTATGTAGACACGGACAAAAGAATCTTGGGCGCCAATAAAAACCGGCCCTGCATGCTCGGCATCAAGTCGCTCAGGGCTAAGCGGATGAAGGGCATGTCAGGGCCGAGGGTGAGTGTCTTGTTTACTCAGGGGATCTGGCGACGTCCGCAATTTGTACGGTATCGGTAACCTGCATTACCAGTCCGTACGAGATATTGTTAAAGACGCGGAAGATCAGCAGCGTGCCATAGGTTTCGTCGGGCAGCTTGATGAGCCCGCGGCCATTGCCTTCGGTGCGATCAGCCACCAGCAAGCCGAGGCGTTGCAGTTCTAATACGGTGCCGATATCCAGGCCATCCTTGCTGCCGCGATTGATCGATACGATTTGATTCTGGCCAGCTTGCGAAACGCCGCCGTACACGGCCACGATTTGCGCATCCACTTGCTGTTCGGGTGCGTGTGGTACGCTATTCATGAAGGGCTTGGGCTCCACCGCGATCAGGCGATCGCGCACGCCCATTTCTTCCTTGACGTTGGTCACGGTGAACGTGTGCGGCTCGTTTTCCGCTCTGCTCAAACGCTGCAGTTTCAAGGTGCCGAGATAGACCGATTCATAACCGATGATCTTTTTGGTCGCAGGATCCTTCAACGGTTTGCCAGGGCGGAACGCTTCAAATTCAGTATGGCCGTTCAAGTCACCACGTACATAGGCTTTGTCGCCATTGCCGAGGTAGACATGGCCTTCTTGTACTGCAACGATACGCGGTGCAGTGTTTAATTCATTTTCTTCAACAATCAGCGGTTTGGTCAGAAACGCCTGAATGGCTGCCAGGGTGACGGTAGAAATCGCCTCGTTAGGAGCATCGCTGGAGCGCACTTGTGGCGACAGGCGTACGGTAGACATATCGCCGCTATCGCTGCCAGTACCTCTGCCCAGACGCAACTTGCCGGCGACGCGATCGAAGTAAACCACTTGCCCCGGATAGATCCAATGCGGATTGCGGATTTGCTCACGATTCATGTCCCACACCTGCGGCCAGCACCAAGGACGCTGCAGAAATTTCCCCGAAATATCCCACAAGGTATCGCCGCGCACGACCACATGCTGGTCGGGAGCATTAGGCAAAAATGCGCAATTTGTCTTACCGGCGACTGTGTTTGTCGGGGTTTGTGCGTAGGTGGTGGCGGGTAAAACGACTGCGGTGAAAGCGAGAAAGAGTGCAGCTGTGCTAAAATTTTTCATGGTTTGTCCGGTGAGCTTGACCAATTGTGACGCCATTACTGTGCTGCAGCATGTTATGAGTGAAATAACACATTCGTCAAAAAACTTGCTAAATTGAATCAAATTCTGCACATAAATCCTTGAAGTAGCAAGAAAACCACGCTGTTAACCTGCCGCCTTGTTGCGCAAAAGCCGTATGTCTATATTAAATATCCTGCGTTACCCAGATTCACGGCTGCATAAAATTGCCAAGCCAGTTACCGTATTCGATGAGCGCATCAAGACGCTGGTCGCCGACATGGCCGAAACCATGTATGACGCGCCTGGTGTCGGTCTGGCCGCGTCGCAGGTCGATGTGCATGAGCAAGTGATCGTGATCGATACTTCGGAAACCCATTCCGAACTGCGTGCCTACATCAATCCGGAGCTGGTCTGGGTCAGCCCTGAAATGCAAATCTACGACGAAGGTTGCCTGTCCGTTCCTGGCATATATGACGGTGTTGAGCGTCATGCCAAGGTCAAGGTGCGCGCCTATGATGCAGACGGCAAGCAGTTCGAGCTGGAAGCCGATGGCTTGCTGGCAGTGTGCATACAGCATGAGATGGATCATCTGAAAGGCAAGGTATTCGTCGAATATCTGTCGCCGCTGAAGCGCAATCGCATCAAGACCAAGCTGCTGAAGGAAGAACGCGAATTGAATCGACAAAACAAGGTCGCGCAACGCTGATACCCAATGCTGCACCATCCTGGTTGCAGCAAAGCAGACTGTTCGTGCAGGCGGTAAATACGTGCAAGGGTTCGCATCTGCCGTCTGTCGTACTACAATCTGCTCATGAAAATCATATTTGCAGGTACGCCTGAATTTGCGGCAGTTGCATTGACTGCCTTGCACGCGGCCGGCCACGAGATCACGCTGGTATTAACGCAACCTGATAGGCCCGCAGGTCGTGGCATGCAACTGCATGCGTCCGCAGTCAAACAGTTCGCCGTGGCACACAATATTCCGGTGGCGCAGCCTGTCTCCTTGCGGCTCGACGGTAAATTTTCCGAGGTCGCACAGGAAGCGCATGACTTGCTGCGTTCCACGCCGCACGATGTGATGGTGGTCGCGGCGTATGGTTTGATCCTGCCGCAATCGGTGCTGGATATTCCCCCTCTAGGCTGCCTGAACATTCACGCTTCATTGTTGCCGCGCTGGCGCGGGGCCGCGCCTATTCATAGAGCGATTGAAGTCGGCGATGTGGAAACCGGCGTCACCATCATGCAGATGGAATTGGCTTTGGATACCGGTCCTATGTTGTTGATGGAACGCTTGCCGATTGCGGCTGACGATACCACCGCAACTTTGCACGATAAGCTGGCCAAGCTAGGTGGCGAAATGATCGTCAATACCTTGCGACAATTGGAACAAGACGGTTTGACTGCAACGCCGCAGCCAGAAGCTGGCGCTAACTACGCGGCGAAAATTGCGAAGGAAGAAGCAACACTTGACCTTACGCAGCCTGCGCAAGAACTGGCGCGCAAGATACGCGCCTTTAATCCATTTCCTGGCGCGATGGGAATCTGCAATGGCACACCGGTCAAGTTCTGGCATGCCGAAGCAGTGGAGTCTTCCAGTCACTGGCAAGCTGGCCAGGTTATTTCTGCCAATGCGCATGACGGCGTCGTGATTGCCTGCGGCAATGGTGCCCTGCGCGTGACAGAATTGCAAAAGCCGGGCGGCAAACGTTTGCCAGCCGCAGAATTCATCAAGGGCTTCCCTCTGGAAGAGCAGCGTTTCGATTGATTTCTCATGCTCGACGCCAGCGGTGTTGCATTTCGCAAACCCTTGATTTCACGTATAATTTTTATTGCGCCGATTTGATTGAACAAGTCAAAACCAGCTTGCGGGCGCCAGAATAAATTCTCAGAGAATTTGTTCTAAAAATACTGCTAAAGCGGCGCTTGGTAACCCGGTCCCGTTTTTACAGACCGGGTTTTTGCATTCATGCATGGCAACGATAACCACCACTAAAGACTTCACGATGAAACGCGACGCTATTTCCCCTACCGAAACTCTCTTGCGCGACTTGATGGCGCGCCGCATCCTGATCCTGGATGGCGCAATGGGGACCATGATTCAGCAATACAAGCTGACGGAAGAAGATTATCGCGGTACGCGTTTCGCCGATCTGGTGGCGGCTGGTATTAAAGTCCCGGCGGGCAGAGAGTTGTTCGTCAAAGGCAATAACGAATTGCTGTCCCTGACGCGTCCTGATGTTATCAGCGCGATCCACGAGGAATATCTGGCGGCTGGTGCTGATCTGATCGAGAGTAATACCTTCGGCGCGACGACGGTGGCGCAGGACGATTACCACATGGGCCACCTGGCTTATGAAATGAACGTAGCGTCGGCGCGGTTGGCGCGTGCGGCATGCGACAAGTATTCGACACCGGACAAGCCGCGCTTCGTCGCCGGCGCGTTGGGACCTACGCCAAAGACCGCATCGATTTCGCCGGACGTGAATGACCCTGCTGCGCGTAACGTCACCTTTGATCAACTGGTTGCCGCATACCTGGATCAGACGCGCGCACTTGTCGAAGGCGGCGCTGATGTGCTGCTGGTCGAAACCATTTTCGATACCTTGAATTGCAAAGCGGCCTTGTTCGCGATTGATCAATTCTTTGAAGAGTCCGGCAAGCGTTTGCCTATCATGATTTCCGGTACGGTGACCGATGCGTCGGGACGTATTTTGTCCGGACAAACCGTTCCCGCTTTCTGGCATTCGATCCGTCATGCCAAGCCGCTGACCGTCGGTTTGAACTGTGCGCTCGGTGCTGCGTTGATGCGTCCATATGCAGAAGAATTGTCGAAGATTGCCGACACCTACGTTTGCATTTATCCGAATGCCGGCTTGCCGAATCCGATGAGTGATACCGGCTTTGATGAAACGCCGGATGTGACTTCATCGTTGCTGAAAGATTTTGCAGAGAGCGGTTTCGTCAATATTGCCGGTGGTTGCTGTGGCACTACACCCGACCATATTCGCGCAATTGCGGAAACAGTAAAGACGATCGAGCCGCGTCTGGTGCCATCGGTAGCGCCCAACATGAAATTGTCTGGCCTGGAGCCATTCGTGATCGACGATCAATCATTGTTCGTCAACGTCGGTGAACGCACCAACGTTACCGGCTCCAAAGCATTCGCACGCCTGATCATCAACGAGCAATACGATGAAGCCTTGGCCGTCGCACGCCAGCAAGTCGAGAACGGTGCGCAAGTCATCGACATCAATATGGATGAGGCGATGCTCGATTCGCAAGCTGCGATGTCGCGCTTCCTGAATCTGGTGGCGTCCGAGCCTGATATTGCGCGCGTGCCCATCATGATCGATTCATCGAAATGGTCCGTCATCGAAGCCGGTTTGAAATGCGTGCAGGGCAAGGCGATCGTCAACTCGATCTCGATGAAAGAGGGCGAAGAGAAATTCCTGCATGAAGCGAAGTTGTGCCGCCGCTACGGCGCGGCCGTGATTGTCATGGCCTTCGATGAAAAAGGCCAGGCTGATACGTTTGAGCGCAAGATCGAGATTTGCGAACGTGCATACAACTTGCTGATCAAGGAAGTCGATTTCCCGCCGGAAGACATCATTTTCGATCCGAATATTTTCGCGATCGCAACTGGTATCGAAGAACACAATAATTACGCCGTCGACTTCATCAATTCCGTACGCTGGATTAAAGAAAATCTGCCGCACGCGAAAATCAGCGGCGGTGTCTCGAACGTCAGCTTCAGCTTCCGCGGCAACGATCCTGCGCGTGAAGCGATACACACCGTGTTCCTGTATCACGCGATCAAGGCCGGCATGACGATGGGTATCGTCAACGCCGGTATGGTTGGTGTATATGACAATCTGCCTGCAGAGTTGAAAGAACGGGTCGAAGACGTTGTGCTGAATCGTCGCGAAGATGCAACCGAACGCATGATCGAGATCGCCTCGACCCTCAAGGCCGGCGACAAGAAGGAAGAAGCCACGCTTGAATGGCGCAGTGGCACTGTGCAGCAACGTCTGGCACATGCGCTGGTACAAGGCATCACGCAATGGATAGTCGAAGACACCGAAGAAGCACGCCAGGAATTACTGGCTAACGGCGGTCGTCCTATTCATGTGATCGAAGGTCCATTGATGGATGGCATGAATATCGTCGGCGATCTGTTCGGTCAGGGAAAAATGTTTTTGCCGCAGGTCGTTAAATCGGCCCGTGTAATGAAGCAGGCGGTCGCCCATCTGATCCCGTTCATCGAAGAAGAGAAACGTTTGCTGCAAGAGCAGACCGGTATCGTCAGCAAACCTAAGGGCAAGATCGTCATTGCCACGGTCAAAGGCGACGTGCATGACATCGGCAAGAATATCGTGTCGGTCGTCCTGCAATGCAATAACTTCGAAGTCGTTAACATGGGCGTGATGGTGCCGTGTTCGGAAATTCTCGCGAAAGCGAAGGAAGAGAACGCGGACATCATCGGTCTGTCCGGTTTGATCACGCCTTCGCTGGAAGAAATGGCTTACGTTGCGAAGGAAATGCAGCGTGACGAATACTTCCGTGGTTTGAAAATGCCTTTGCTGATTGGTGGCGCGACCACCAGCCGTGCGCATACCGCAGTCAAGATTGCACACAATTATGATGGCCCCGTTGTCTATGTGCCGGATGCATCACGTTCGGTATCGGTTGCACAATCATTGCTGACGCCCGAGCATCGTGATGCCTACATCGCCGAGATCGCGACCGATTACGAACGCATACGCGAACAGCACGCGAATAAAAAAGCTACGCCTATGTTGAGCCTGGCCGATGCGCGCAAGAACCGCATGATTGTGCCCTTCGACGGCGCTGGCAAACCGGTCAAGCCAAAGTTTATCGGCCGGCGCGTCTTCAAAAACGTCGACCTGGCAACGATCGCGCAATACATAGACTGGGGCCCGTTCTTCCAGACCTGGGACCTGGCCGGCCCTTATCCTGCGATCCTGACTGATGAGGTAGTTGGTGATGCGGCAACCAAGGTGTTTGCCGAAGGTCAGGCTTTGTTGAAGAAAGTCATTGACGGACGGTGGCTGACGGCCAATGGCGTGATCGCGCTTTTGCCGGCGAATACGGTGAATGATGACGACATCGAAATTTATACCGATGAAACACGCAGCAAGGTTGCCTTTACGTATTACGGTTTGCGTCAGCAGACCGTCAAACCGGTGATTGACGGCGTCGCGCGGCCGAATCAATGTCTGGCTGATTTCATCGCACCGAAATCATCCGGCGTGGCGGATTACATAGGCTTGTTTGCCGTTACCGCGGGTCTGGGGATTGAAAAATACGAAAAGCGTTTTGAAGATGCACACGACGATTACTCATCGATCATGTTGAAGTCGCTGGCGGATCGTTTGGCCGAAGCATTTGCCGAACATTTGCATGAGCGTGTGCGCAAGGATTTGTGGGGTTATGCCAGCGATGAGCACTTAAGCAACGCAGCCCTGATCAAGGAAGAATATGCGGGAATACGCCCTGCTCCCGGCTATCCTGCTTGTCCCGAACACACGGTCAAAGCCGATATGTTCAAGGTCTTGCAGGCGGAAGAAATCGGCATGATGCTGACCGATTCATTTGCGATGTTCCCGGGTGCCGCCGTGTCAGGCTTTTATTTCGCCCACCCGGAAGCGAAATACTTTGTGGTTGGCAAGGTCGGCAACGATCAGGTCAGTGATATGGTTGAACGCCGCGGTGCATCGAAGGAAGATGTCGAGCGCTGGTTGGCACCGAATCTGTCTTGATCGAACATGCCAGTCGACATTGCGTCGTGATCGCCAATAAAAAAAGCTGCAAGCATGTTTGCAGCTTTTTTTATGTCTGTGTGGCGAGCATGGCATCGAAATCAATGAGGATGCAACGCTTGAGATAGTGGCTGGCCGTCGATGAAGACTTTCAATTCTCCCGTCTTGAATGCCACCCACGTTTCATTCGTGGTCAATGGTTCGGTGACGATGATGGCGACGCGATCATTCGGCGTGGTCACTTCCGAAAAATCCACTTTCATGTCTTCATCGCACAACACTGCTTCGGCAAACGGATATTGCCGCACGATGTAATGCAGATTGGTCGAGCAATGTGCAAAAAGTGCCGAGCCGTCCGACAGCATCATGTTGAAGGTGCCATGCGCTGCGATTTCGCCACACAGTACCTCGATGGCGGCAGTCAGTTGCTGCAGTGTCGGCAAGGCGTCGTCAAAGCGGCGACGCAGCTCCTGCAGGATGTAGCAAAATGCCGCTTCGCTATCGGTGCTGCCTACCGGCTGGTAGGGGCCGTTTAATTCCGGATTGAAGTCCTTCAGATCGCCGTTATGCGCGAAGACGAAATAGCGTCCCCATAATTCGCGCACGAATGGATGGCAGTTTTCCAGCGCGATGCGCCCTTGGGTCGCCTTGCGAATATGGGCGATCACATTCTTTGATTTGATCGGGCACCGTCTTATCAGCTCGGCAACTGGTGATTCGGTGGCAGATTGGTAATCGACAAAATGACGCACGCCTGCGCCTTCAAAAAAGGCAATCCCCCAACCATCATTGTGATTATCGGTGCGACCGCCGCGTGTGGCAAAGCCGGTGAAGCTGAACACGATATCGGTGGGAACATTGCAATTCATTCCGAGTAGCTGACACATGTATTTCCGTAATTATTCGTGAGGTAAAGCGGCTGGCTTTTGTTGAACAGGGTTTTCAACACAGTATCACGACTCGCCCCGTGTTCACCGCTCGTTCGCTATTTCGCTGCCGCATTCACGTCGGATGATGTGTGGTGTTTTTCGCATAAAAGAATGAAATATCGATCACATGTCCGGTCGAAATTGAAATGTCAAAGTCCGGTCATAATCGAGAACTAGCATGGGTCTCATCAATTTATCTATCGGGTGACTCATGAGCATGCGAAATCTACTGATTCAAGGTGGTACCAGCCTTGTGCAAAATGCGCAGGGCGTAACGAACTGGAGTACCAAGGCGATCGCCACTTCGCATGCCTGCATCGACAGCATTGCGGCTATACCGAATGACGCAGTGCGTCCGCCAACGGTGTTCGACGCCGGTGGCTTGCTGGTGTTGCCGGGGATGGTGGATATTCATGGCGATGCCTTCGAGCGGCAGTTGCAACCAAGACCGGATGCGTTTTTTCCCCATGAGATCGCGCTGGCGGATACAGATCGCCAGTTAGTCGCCAACGGCATTACTACGGCCTGCCATGGTTTGACTTATTCGTGGGAAGGCGGCTTGCGCGGGCGTGAATCCGCGATCGCACTGCTGGAACAAGTCGCACGGCAGCGCAAGATGACGCATGCCGATCATCGTATCCACTTGCGTTTTGAAAATCATCATATCGACGGTCTGGCCGATGCATTGCAGTGGATACATCAGGGGCGCATCGATTTCCTGGCCTTTAATGAGCATTTGCCTGCGATTGCAGAGAGAGCCCTGTCGCCGGAAAAGTTGGCTACTTACAGTGAGCGCGCACGGTGCGACACGAATACCTATTTGCGTCGCTTGAAAAAAGCGCAGGAGCGCTCGGATCAGGTCCCGTATGTAATCGCCACTCTGGCCAAAGCCTGCCGTACTCGTGGTGTGCCCATGGCTTCACATGGCGACCAGACGTTTTTGCAGCGTGAGCGCTATCAGGAATTAGGTGTGACGATCAGCGAATTTCCGCGCACGCAAGAAGCGTTGTTGACGGCTATGGGACTCGACAATCAAGTGGTCATGGGCGCGCCGAATGTACTGTTGAGCGGCAGCCATTGCGGCGGTCTCGCAACCGAAGATGCAGTCAGGAGCGGCATGTGCGACATGCTGGCTTCCGATTATTATTATCCGGCGATGTTGCATGCACCCTTTAAGCTGGCGCATCTGGGTTTGTGTACACTGGCGCAGGCATGGTGTCTGGTGGCGCAAAATCCGGCTCGTGCCTTGGGTCTGGAAGATCGCGGACACATACGTGTTGGTGGTCGTGCCGATATGCTGATGGTGGATGTCTCAGCGGCGGGTAGCGCGCGCCTGGTGGCGACGATAGCGGCCGGCAAGATCGCCTACTGTGCAGATCCTGCGCGTCTGCACATGCCGCAGCCGCATGAATTGGCAGCCTGAGCCCAGGCAACTGATCAAGTTTTGCCGGAGAGATCGGGACATGAAGATCGTCGTCTTACACGACAAGCCTGGCATGCGTGTCTGGCTCAAGCTGTATCTGGCAATGCCACAATGCATGTCCTGAAGCTTGATACTTTTGCTCGAATGGCGTCATTGCCTGTTGCGGTACATAAGGCAGGCAAGCCACTTGCTGCTGCGTTACCTGCGTTAATGCAGCACTGAATTCTTCAATATAAATACGCCAGTTGCTGCGGCATTCTAAGCTGCCACCCAGCGCAATAATCGTCGGGAAAATGGCGTGCCCATGCCAGCGCCGCGCCAAATGTCCTATCTTCGGCCACGGGTTTGGATAAAGAATGTAATGACGCTCCAGCGTTATTCCGCTTTGCAATAACAAACGCCAGTAATCCACCAAATCGGCACGCACACGCATGAAATTTTGCGGCATCGCTTGCGGCCATTGTGTATTGCGGGCGATGCGATCTGCAGATTGATCGACGCCAATCACAAAGTGATCGGGGAATTGCTCGGCCAGATGCAAGGTTGATAAACCCACACCGCAAGCTGCATCAAGTATCAATGGTTTTGCGCCGCTAGCTTGCCAGATAGCGATGCTGCTGTCGAAAGCCGCGCGATTGAAATCAGTGATGGGTTTTTGAAAAGGGTGCCCAAGGTGTCTGGCCAGCAGCGCGGTCAAGTCCTTGTGAACATGGTTTTGGCTGCTGCTGATTTGATGAGAGTTCGCGCGCATCGCGATGAGATGTAAAAGTAAATTCTAGACGTATGCTTTTAATATCCCGCATATTAAATGAAAGTCAGGCAATAAAAAAGCGATCCCTGCGGATCGCTTTTGCTGGCCTAAAGCAGGCTTAGTGAAACACCACAGCCTGACTCATGAATGAGTCGTAGCTGCCGAGAAAATCATCGATCTCTTCCACGCTCGGTTCTGTCGCGATCAAATCCTTTACGTCGCGGCGAAACGATTCTGCCAGCGCGCCGGCGATGAATACTTCGCGCTTGGAAGGTTTGTCCATGATTTCATAACCACCAAAGCGCAATGCATCCTGATCGGCATCCGCACCGAATTCCACTACGCTGTATTGATCGCTGTTGTAGATAACGTTCATATAATCTCCTGGCGACTATGCAATAAAATCATTGCGTTGATAGAGAAATGGCGCAGATAGCAAAAATTTCAAGCCCTGAACCAATTTCCTGGCTCATAACTTGGTAACGGCACGTAACAAGGAATATTGAGAAGAACTAACGATGGTTAACAATGTGAGCGAAATGACATTGTTAAGTTGATAGCTTTTGAATTGCTTTTTTGATTTTTTTTATTGTGTGTGATACACGATGTCATCCGTCAGCGATAGCAAATCGTCATAAGGTGCTTGTGTGAGGAAGGTGCGGAGTTGTTCTATGTGTTCGCTATTGGCAACGCTGATGTAAAGTCGTTCTGGCTTGGTGCGCAACATACGATTCAAATGCACGCGCATGATCATGTTGCCAACGCAGCACATGCAGCCGGGAGCAATGCGGACAATGGTCAGGTTGGGGCTGGGCGTCAGAGTATCGAGTTCACTGTTGCCGTCGGGCAGGCCTTCGAGAATAATCGCGGTCTGCAGCTTGCTATCGATGTTGCTGAAAATGACGGCTTCGCGGTCTTTGGCCCGCCCGCCCATCACCAGAGACGCCAGTGTCATATTCCTTTTTTTGCAATCTTGCCCGGCTCTACACCTAACTGCTTGAGCTTGCGATACAGGTGCGTACGTTCCAGGCCGGTTTTTTCCGCGACGCGTGTCATGCTGCCGCCTTCCTGGCCCAGATGATGTTCGAAGTAGGCGCGCTCGAAGGCATCGCGTGCTTCGCGCAATGGCAATTCAAACGAGGCAGTAAAAAATTGCGTATCGGCCGACATCAGTGAAGCCGGAATACTTTGCTGGTAAGCGATGCCGGTTGCCGGTGGCAGATTTTTGTCCGTGACCAGATGATGTGCCTGCATGTCCGTGGATGCGATCGGTGCGCGCACCGGGATCGAGGACACGCGGGTTACTTCCTGTCCGCGCGAGATGCCTTGCTGTACGGCTTTCAACAGTTTTTGCAGCGAGATAGGTTTTTCAAGGAAGTTGAGTGCGCCTATGCGGGTCGCTTCGACGGCGGTATCGATGGTCGCATGTCCTGACATCATGATCACCGGCATCGTCAACAAGCCGTCGCGTTGCCATTCCTTGAGCAGAGTCACGCCGTCTGTGTCCGGCATCCAGATATCCAGTAAAACCAGATCAGGTTTTGCAGCAGCGCGCAATTCGCGTGCTTGCTGGGCGTTCTCGGCTGTTGCCACGACATGCCCTTCGTCCCCCAGAATTTCGGAGAGCAATTCGCGTATTCCCATTTCGTCGTCAACAACTAGAATGTTTGCCATCTGTTCACCTCCCTCAACGTAGTGTCATCTTCTATCCAAGTCCTGTAGTTCGAACTTTGTCAGGACGATAACTTTAACAGCAAAATTGCTATTTTTGCACCATTCGTGGTCGTTCGATTTTTGATGTCGATACGCCCACCGTGTTCTTCGATAATCTTCTTCACCATTGCAAGCCCCAAGCCAGTTCCGCGCGGTTTGGAAGTAATGTAGGGTTCAAATGCATGCGCCAGAATCTTGGGAGAGAAACCCGGGCCATTATCGGTAATCGATAGTTGCACCGCGTTACTGACGGCGCCATCCGAACTTCGATAATGAATTTCTTCCGTAATAATATCAATACGCGCTGGCACATCCTTGTTTGTGCGATCGCTTACAGCGTCTTGCGCATTCTGCAGCAAGTTGTGGATGACCTGACGTAATTGTGTCGGGTCGCCCAAAATGTGCGGCAAGCCATCGCCTAAATGTGCGTGAATGATATCGCGCTCGTCGCCTGCCAGATACAGATGCAGAATCTCTTCTATCAACGCATTCAAGTCCAGTTCGGATAACACGGCCGGTGGAGTTTTTGCGTAATCGCGAAAATCGTCAACCATGCGTTTCATTGCCGTGACCTGGTTGACGATGGTGGCAGTGCTGCGTTCCAGCACCTGTGCATCCGCGCCGGTTAATTTTCCTTCCAGCTTCATGTGCAGACGTTCTGCCGATAATTGAATCGGCGTCAGCGGATTTTTGATTTCATGCGCTAGGCGTCGAGCCACTTCGCCCCATGCAATTGAGCGCTGGGCTGAAATTACATCCGAAATATCATCGAATACCACGACATAGCCGCTATCTCTTGCGGCGGGCAAACGCGAGCCACGGGCCAGCAGCGAAATATCGTTTTCTGCTTCCGGTCCACCCATGCGACGCGGTACGTCAATCTGATGTTGCCAATGCAGATTCTCTGTTCCCGCTCCGCCCGCTGCCGATTGTGCACTTTGTTCGGAAAACGATTGGGTGATGACTTGTGCGAAGGCACTCAAGCCATCGATTTCCTTGATGGGCTTGCCGATGTGCTGGGCAAAGTCATGTTCCAGTATGCGTTCTACCGATTCGTTACAGGTGACGAGCTTGAAATTGCGATCCAGCACCATCACGCCTGCCGACATATTGGCGAGTACAGATTCCAGATAACCTTTGGCGTTTTCCAGTTCATTGCGGTTTTTTTCCACTGATGCGCGCGCGTCGAATAGCTGTCGCGTCATCGTGTTGAAAGATTGCGTGAGGGTGCCGAGTTCATCCGACGTCGCGATAATCGGTCGCGGCGACAGATTACCTTCCGCAACTGCCTTGGTACCTTCGGCCAATAATAATAGCGGTTTGGCCAGATCGCTGGCGATCAAAAATGCGCCGGCAATGGCGCCGAAAATTGCCAGCAGCAAGGTCAGTGTCAAGGTCACAATATAAATTTTGCGCAGGCCGGTCCGTGCAATATAACGTTCCTGATATTCGCTGTAGGCCACCCGCAACGCTTCAGCATTGGCTGCCAATTGTTCCGGCACCGGCTGCAACAATTGCAGGTAGCGAGATTCAGCTTGCAAGGATAAGGTTTTGCTTGCACTCGGGATCGCGACGACGACACGCAAGCGCAAGCTGTTCCCTGGGTTGGCGGCTGGCTGTGTGATCGTATTGGTTGTGGCGTCACTGACGGCCGGGCTGTTGTCTTGAAAATCGGTATTACCTTCGATGACCGCATAACCACGCGTCAGCCTGGCCTGGCGCAACATCGCTGCCGTAGGCAGGTCGGGGAGGAACGCGCTGAGTTGCGAGCCGGAACTTGCCACCATCTGCCCGTTAGCTGTCACGATGACGGCTTCCTGCGACAGGTTTTGATCGCGTATGCGCGAGAGTTGCGTAATCTGTGTCGCTTCGGATGAGTCGGATAATTCCAGTGCCATGTTGCGCGCTTTGACACGTAGTTCATCCAGTGAAGCATCCAGTGCGGCACGGCCGAGATTGAGGCCGGACTCCAGCGCGGATTCAACGCGTACGTCAAACCAGGATTCGATCGAGCGCGAAACAAATTGCACGGATACTGTATAAATTACAGCGCCCGGCAAGATGCCGATCATGGCGAATAGCAAGACCAGTTTCGCCATCAGCTTGGAGCCAAACTTGCCGCGCCGATAACGCTTGTATAAACGTAACAACAACAACACAACCAAGGTCAGCAATGCCGCGGCAACGACTGCATTGAGAATCAGCAACCACGGATAATTGCGTTCGAACAGGTTGGAGTTTTCTGACGCAGAGGCCAGCAGGAATAGCAAGATACTGATAACGGCGCCGCCAACTACCAGCAAATACCGAAGTAACCTGGTCACTGCCGTTCCGCCGTGTAAAGGAAGTGCTTCCAGTTTGATGTCAGGCGCCAGTCACTGCTATTGAGGGCATGGACCTGAAACGGTTTGGGCAACTGTGCGACGTCGAGTTGCATGCGGACTGCAACAGCATAAGTTTGACCGACCTTCAATGCATTGCGGTCCGCGACCACCCAGCGATTCGGACGGCGCACAAGAGAGAGTGCATCGTCCAGCGTCGGAAAACTTTGCTGCAGGCGACCGGTAATGGCGGCGTGATACTGGCGCGTGAGCACATTGTAGGAAATGCGTATGGTTTGCGATTCAACGATTTGTTTTGCATCAAACCAGTACCAGCGCGGTTTGGTGATTTCAATCTCAGTCGTGAAGTACAAGGGAATACCACGCGTCAATGCATCTTCCAGTCCGCGATTCAAATCGAAAACAAAGGTTGATGAGAGTCGATAGCCTTCACCGCTTTCTTCCAGATGCGCCTGTTCTATCTCTATGCCGTCCGCTGCATGTGCGGTCACGAACTGCAGCGAACACGCCAGCAGCAAGGTGGCGCATAGCCAGTAAAGGGAAATGGAGAATTTTTGTTTCACGCGTGAGGACAGTGCAATCGCCTGGAAGATTGTATCGGTTGAATAAAAATGTCAGATTTCGGATTTTTGAAACAATGCGTAAAACAGGCCGTCGTGATCGCTTTCCAAACTTGCGGTCGGCAACAATTGCCCTGGTGCCGGTAATCTGATTGCATTATTGCGCACAGCAAACGCGGCTGCCTGCGCCTCCGATTCCTGCGGCCACAGCGAGCATGTCACAAATAGCAATTTACCATCCGCCCGCAGCATCTGCCAAAGGTTGTCGAGAATTTCACCGGAAATTGTTGCAAGCTGTGCAGTATCACTTTTGCGTCGCAGCCAGCGTATATCTGGATGACGACGCACGATGCCGGATGCGGTGCATGGCACGTCGGCCAGAATGCGGTCGAAGGGTTTGCCATCCCACCAGCTGTTTTCACTCGCGTCGCCGACCAACAGTGACGCCTGCAATTGCAGGCGCTCTAAATTTTCGGTGATGCGTGACATCCGGCGTTCGTCGCTATCCAGCGCGATCAGTTCTACGTTGGCTGTTTCCAGGATGTGGCCGCTTTTGCCGCCTGGTGCTGCACAGGCATCGAGTACGCGCATGCCATCTTGCAGATCAAGTAAAGGCGCTGCCAATTGAGCGGCCGCATCCTGCACAGATACCAAACCATCGATGAAGCCGGGAATTTGACTGACCGGTGTTGCTTGCAGAAGTCGTACGGCAAATGGACCTATAGGCGTGGCAGCGATGTCTTGTTGTGACAACATTGCAAGATAATCGGCTACGCTGATCTTGCGTTGATTGACGCGTAAAGTCAGTGGTGGCGCGGCGTTGCCAGCTGCCAATATTGCTTGCCAATCTTGCGGATAGGCTGAGCGCATGCGATCTATCCACCAGTCCGGATAATTCCAGACCGCCATTTGCGTACCCGCTGCGCTTTTCATCAATGCATCGCGTTCGCGCAGAAAGCGCCGCAAGATGGCGTTGACCATGCCTTTTGCATGTGCCATGTCAGGATCTGCGGCGGCGGCTGTTACAGCTTGATCAACCACGGTGAAATCGCTGTAACGTGCGCCCGCTGTGGCTGCTTCCGGATCCGAAATCAGCGCTAGCGAACAACATAGCAGGCCGTGCAAAATTGCCGGTTCGGTTTGCTTGGTCGTCATCGCATTGAGCAAAGATTCTGCGCGACCGATATGGCGCATGCAATGATAAGAAATATCCTGAATCGCGCCGCGTGCCTGCGGTGTTGCATTGGTTTGCGCAAAAATCCGCGCCAGCGATTGCGGCAATGCGATGCCACGGCCAACATCGGTGACCGCTTGCGCAGCACCGTGTAAAGTGAAAGAAAGTGAGTCGGGTTTTAAATGAATGGTCGCCACATTAAGTTTTCGTTATGGCGGAGTAAGCCATGCGCGATGCAATGATCGTTCAAGGCGGCTTCCTGCCTGAGTCAACTTGCAAGAATGACCATGCAAATGCTCGTGATTTTCAATGTCGTGATTGTAACGGGAGCCGCAGGTCCGCGCGCATTATGCGGGATAAATTGCCGAAGTTTCTTGCTTGGTGTGCAGACTCGAGCGCCAGTAACGAATTTGACCGAAACTTGACAAGAGGGACTGAGATTGAAGTATCAAATTTGAATGTAGAGCCAAGCGGGAGACAGTTTCAATATTGCAAACTGCTCCGCTTGTATCATTCAGAGCTTAGCAGGTGATTGCCCGGGGAGTTAGCTAAAGATTTTAGTATGCGATTCACGGCTATTTCAGTGCCGCTTAAACGCCCCACACCACATCTTTGTTTTCTTCTCTTGCGGCTCGCAGCATTTCAAGCAGCGGGTAGGCGCGTGTTGAAAAATGCACCGCCTCAGGTTGTTCGTGCTCGTTGTCATCGCCGTCTTCGCCATGGTGGGCAACGACGTCGCGCAGTACTGCTTCGGATGCGAAATGCGCCTTGCTTTCGATTATTTCATTCTCCAATAATTTGATGGCATTGTCTGTTTCTGCTGCGGTAATGACGCCGCGTTTATGGTCTTTATGCAGAAGGTCGAGAATACGATTTGCATGTTCTTCATACATCATGACCTCGGCAGCAGCTTTGGATTTGAACGTAATTAACATGAGCATTCTCCTAGATGTGAACTTGATAAAACGATAGCACGATTTCAAAACGGCTTCTAGCGCGCTTATGTATGCATCTTGCAAACAGGATATACCTGTAAAGACAGAAATGCTTGTGCGCTAGTTCAATTTGAATGAAGAGAAGAAGATAGTCACTACATCACGGCTGACCGATTTCTCGGGGCCGATCACGACCAGTTGATACACGTGCTTTTCTTTTGCCAGAAAGCGCGCAAACAAAACACGTTTCTGACCGTTCGATGTGGGGCCGCTGGCTTCAATTTCGGTGAGTGCTACGGTGCCGGGGGCATTCATCGATTGCAGCATGGTCAGCACTTTTTCCTGTCGGATGGTGCCGCCTATATTGTTGACCATCGCGGTCTTCATTGCGGCCAGCGAAACCTGAGCTTGCACAGCGTCTGGCAACTCCGCGCTACCAACGGCAAACGTAATGTCATCGACCTCGGATGCGACCATCGTCATCGATACCGGTATGCCTTTTAAATCGATTTCCCGAGTGTGTGTTGTCGGCTTGGTTGGCAAGGCAACCATGTAAGGAGCTGTTTCGCTGCGTACTTCGCGCCAATCGTACTTGGGCGAACACGCGCTCAGCAAGAAAAGGCTGGCGATGAAAATCGTATTGCGCAAGTGGGTAGGTGAAAAAATCATGGCCATGAAGTCGGATGCGGGATAGCTATGTTACACCGTGCGCTATATCGTTCTGCAATTCTCGTACTTGTATGCGGACGGAATGATTGCCGTCTTGGCAAGGCGAGTAAAATCTTGGGAACTTAGAAACTCTGTAAAACTGTCATAAGGCCATCACTCATGGGAAAACTGCTGGCAATCGATGGCTTGAACATCGTGCGGCGTGTGTACGAAGCAAATGTGGAACCCGACACAGCGGCCAAGGCGGAGGCTGCACTGCGCCACTCGATCGCGTCGTTTAAAAAGCTTCTGGCGACGCATCAGCCTACGCATGTATTGCCGGCTTTCGATTTTGGCGGTCATACGTGGCGGCATGATTTATATCCGCAATATCGTGAAAAACGGGAGGCAATGCCTGATGTCTTGCGCGAACGCCTGCCGGATTTTTACACGCAACTGGCGACACTCGGGCTACGGGTAGTCTCGGTGCCTGAAGTGGAAGCCGATGATGTGATCGCGACCGGTGTCATGCGCTGGCTGGCAGAAGGTCGAGGCGATGCAGTCATCGCGTCTACCGACAAGGATTTGCATGTGCTGATTGCGCACGGCGCAGTGCTGTGGGATCACTTCAAGAGCGAATGGCACGACAGTAAATGGGTGGAAGAAAAATTTGGCGTGTCGCCGGAAAAGTTGACGGATCTGTTGGCCTTGATGGGAGATGTATCGGACAGTATTCCAGGTGTTTCCAAAGTTGGCGTGAAGACTGCCGCCAAGCTATTGCAGAGTTACGGCGATATCGCACGTATCATGGCGGGTGCCGGCATTTTGAAAGATGGCCTGGGTGAACGCTTGCGCAAGGATAGCGCGCAGCTCGCTGTATCGCGAAAACTGGTTGAGTTGAAAACCGATGTGCGGATGGGCGTGACATGGAACATGCTGGCATTCGAAGCGTCGCATATCAATTGATGTAATCCAACTACTTCACTATTTTTTGAAATCGAACTTTTATGACTGAACTCGATCAACGCTATATCGTCCAGCAATGCAAAATGAACGCTGGCGAAAAAGATGCGCCGGTGTATGCGAAAGCCATGCGTAGCAAGGAAGGTGTGTTTGAGGGCGTATCCTTTATTCGCAATCGGGAAAAGGCATCCGTGATGACACTGGCAGAAGCGCAAGAAGCTGTTGCATGGGCCAAGAAAAAGAAACCGCTGGCTGGCTTGTATGAAACAAGCATTATTCCCGCTGTATAAAAATACTCTCAGTGATTAAACGCCAAGCGCCAGCGCTATTGCGAAAATTTTTGGACGTATAACTAAAAGGAAAGTCATGAACTTGGCCATGCGACGCATCGTCACCAGCACTACTTTAGTTTTCGCAGTATTGGGTGTGGCCGGATCTGCGTCTGCATCTTCGCCGGATGCATGGCAGGCCTTGTACGACACAACAGGTAAGGCTTGCTTGAAGCAAAGTGGTTTGAAAAAAGCCAAGGTGATCGAAGGGCCTGTGCTGTTTTCCCATGCCGTTCTGTACAAGATCAAGGGTACTTGGCCGCAAGCGCATATGAAGGGCAAGACAGGCAAAGTGTATTGCCTGCATCCTTATCCAAATGGCGAGCCTGAAATTGTCGATGCACCTTGATTGAACGATCGCGTACGACTTTCAAATCTCGATTTACTTTCCATTAGCTTTGACAAATGCTGTCGCACACACCATGTTTATGCATCGATGTGTGCAGCAGCATCAGGATGCCAACTTATTTCAATGCGGGTGTAGTGCTGGGCGGTTTGCGAACTTTCGTTGCCTGTTCAAACGCATAAGCCACTTTTACCAAGATCGCTTCGTCAAACGGCTTGCCCATGATATCCATGCCGATAGGGACGCCTATTGGTGCATAGGCACTTGGTTTTGAAAAACCGATAGGTACGGTGAGCGCCGGGAAGCCTGTCATCGCAGCCAGAATGCCATTGCGATCTGCCTGGTTCAGTTCGCCAATTGGCACGACCAAGCGTTTTTGTAATGGATAGATGATGGTATCGACATTCTGTTCTTTCATGCGCATCAACAAGCGATCACGCAAGCCATCCAGTTTCGACAAGCGCAGCAAATATTCCTTTTGTTCGCGTGGTGTTTCAATCGAGTTCGAAGCGCTCAAGAATTTTTCCAGCGTTGGTTTGTTGAACTTGCCGGATGCGATGAATTCGTTGAGATTCTTTATTGGCGTCGCGTCTCCCAGGCTTTGCAGATAGGCATTGAACAGCGGTTTGAATTCCCATTTCTGTACATCGTAATCATTGTTGATTGCACCGGCATCAAACATTGGATCGTCAATTTCCACTACGGTAGCACCGGCTTTTTTCAATGCCTTGATTGCATCTGCCATCGCGAGATTGACTTCTTCATGTTCAGGTTTGTTGCCCAAAAATGTTTTCAAAACAGCGATGCGTGCGTCTTTCAATCCGTGTGGATCGAGATAGGCGGTGTAGGTTTTTGGAATGTGACTGGCGCCACGTGCGCTTGTTACATCGGCAGCATCGAAGCCGGCGATGACGTCGAGCATGATGGCGGCATCAGCGACTGAACGCGTGATAGGTCCGACCACGTCTTGCGTATCCGATACCGGCATCACGCCGGCACGACTGACTAGGCCCAGGGTTGAACGAAAGCCGACCAGTGAATTGGCCGACGCTGGTGAGCGTATCGAGTTGACCGTATCGCTGCCCAAGCCTGCTGTAGCAAAGTTCGCCGCAATCGCAACGCCAGTGCCGCCGCTGGAGCCGCCAGGTGTACGCGTCAGATCGTAAGGATTGCGGGTTTGGCCGCCGAGTGAGCTGACGGTAGTGCCCGACAATGCCAGTTCATGCATATTGGTTTTCATCAAAATGATGGCGCCTGCTGCACGCAATTTGCGCGTGACGGTACTTTCCACTGCAGGGCGTACGCCTTTCAACGCTTCCGAGCCACCGGTAGTCGGCATGTCCAGCGTGTTGTAATTATCTTTGGCAGCAATTGGAATGCAATGCAAAGGTCCGCTCAGCTTGCGAGTCTTTTTAAATTCGGCATCCTTGGCGAGTGCGAGTTCATGCGCTGCTGGATTGATCGTGAGGACTGCATTTAGCGCAGGACCTTGTTTGTCGTAGGCAGCGACGCGTGCGAGATAGGCATCCACCAAATCCGTGCAACTCAGCTTGCCGCTTTTCAGCGCCGCTTGAATTTTGCTGATTGATGCTTCTTCGATGGGAAATGGCTGTGCCGCGTGTGCTGTGATGTGTAAAAGAGCGGTGAGGGAAAAGGCAAGAGCTTTGAGTTTCATGGCATGTCCTTGGTTGGGGAGTGCCATTGGTACGCAATTACCATGCCTGTGACATGTCAGATTTTGGTGCGTTTAAGCAGTTATAGGATTTCTTTATTTATTGTTCGCGCAATGCACGTCGGTATTGAATCGCTTCTGCCACATGCGCCTGGCTGATAGTTGGCGCATCGCCCAAGTCGGCAATCGTGCGTGCGACTTTCAAAACGCGATGATAAGCGCGCGCGGACCAGTTCAAGCGCGTCATTGCAGTACGCAACAATTGTTCACCCGAAGCATCTGGTTTGCAATGGCTGTCCATTTCGCTATTGGTCAACAAATTGTTGTGTTTGCCTTGTCGCGAAAGTTGTCGTGTTGATGCGTGCGCAACGCGTGCAGCGACGTGCTCGGAAGATTCACCTGTCGACTGTTTAAGCAAGTCTTCATGTGCGAGTGCGCCGACTTGAATTTGCATGTCTATGCGATCAAGCAAGGGGCCGGAAATTTTTCCTTGATAACGCGTAATTACATCAGGTGTACAGCGGCATTTGTTAGATGGGTGGCCAAAGTAACCGCAAGGACAGGGATTCATCGCAGCGATCAACTGGAATCGCGCGGGGAAATCTGCTTGTCGTGCTGCACGCGAGATGGTAATTTGTCCTGACTCTAACGGTTCTCGTAAAACTTCTAGGACCGCGCGACTGAATTCAGGGAGCTCGTCGAGGAACAAAACACCGCGATGTGCCAGAGAAATTTCTCCTGGCCTTGGCGTCCCGCCTCCACCTACCAATGCCACGCCAGAAGCGGTGTGATGTGGTGCACGATATGGACGGACTTTCCAGCGCGCAGTGGTAAAGCCGCTGGTCAGCGATTGCACGGCAGCAGATTCCAAGGCCTCATCATCTGTCATCGGCGGCAGGATGCCGGCAAAACGCGCCGCGAGCATCGACTTGCCCGTGCCCGGAGGTCCAATCATCAGTAAGCTATGCGCGCCGGCCGCGGCCACTTCCAGTGCACGCTTTGCTTGTGCCTGTCCTTTTACATCGGCCATATCTGGATAGCTCGGTCGTTCACTGAGTGGTGTGGCGACATGGCGTGTCAGCCGTGCGTCCGGATCCGTTGCGGCGAAATGTGCGCAAACCTGTAATAGCGAATCAGCGGGAAAGATCGTGACGTCGCGCACCAATGCCGCTTCATCCGCATTCATGCGCGGCAAAATAAAGGCGCGTTGCTTGCCGCTTTTATCGCTGTTGCGATGCATCGCAAATGTCATTGCCAGTGCACCGCGGATCGGACGCAATTCGCCCGATAGAGATAGCTCGCCAGCAAATTCATATTCGCTTAGCGCTTCGGCAGGCATTTGGCCGGATGCGGCTAATATACCGAGCGCGATAGGTAAATCAAAGCGGCCGGTTTCTTTGGGTAAATCGGCCGGGGCAAGATTGACTGTTATGCGTCTGGCAGGGAATTCAAACCCTGCATTCTGCAAAGCGGCTCGTACACGATCTTTCGATTCCTTGACCTCGGTCTCCGGCAAGCCGACGATCGTAAATGAAGGCAATCCATTGGCAAGATGAACCTCTACCGTTACTTCTGGCGCTTGCATTCCTGCCAGCGCACGACTCGTCAAAACGGCTAGGCTCATGACACTCCTTGAATTTACTGCAGGGCAGCGGATGCTGGAATCAGTGTTTGCAGTGCCTGGCGTGTTCCAGATGGGCAATCGCTGCTTTGACGATCGCGTATCTCAGTGCCTGATCTTTGCTCGGGTGATCAGAAAAGTGCACAACTGTGGTGCTGCCTATATGTATAGCCTTGCCATGCGAGTCGTCGGGCAGGTCGCGATAGCCGATGACCAATTCGTATTCTGCAATCAGGGGGCCGCAGGCTTTCCAGTCACGTGTCCATTTGGGTAAGACTTGAGTGCTTTCCCACAAGGAGCCGGCGCTTTCATAGAATTCTTCGATATTGTGATGCCCGCGTAATTGCGCCAAATGGCGTTCCTGGGCTACGCAACTGCGGAAATATTCTTCGTCGCTCATGCGCATGGCACCCCCTGCAGTTTCGGCATCAATGTCCGCGTTTGAAAAAATTAAAAACAGTAAATATTAGGTAAAACAGTGTGGGGAAAAAGCCTGCACTTTCAGCGACTACATCTTTATACATGCAGATGCTGAAAATGCGGACTTGTGCGATTTAAGCACGCTGGCGCTCTGTTCTTACTTCTTCAATTGCGCTTCCAGCGCGGCTACTTGCGTCTCAAGCGCTTCCAGCTTGGCGCGTGTAGTGGCAAGAACCTGCGCTTGCACATCGAATTCTTCGCGCGTAACCAAATCCAGCTTGGAAAACCCTTGATTCATCATCGCTTTTACATTTTTTTCAATGTCTTTGACAGGCGAGTTCTCCAAAACCTGATTGATCTTGTCTTGCATATCGTTAAAAAAATTAGGTTTTTCCATTGTTTCCTCGCAAAGAGTGATTATTCCAGCACCGTTAAAGTGCATTTCGTGTTCATATGCGCCATAAGGGTGCGCAAAAATGTTTGGACTGCTTAAGAAAATAGTATTGGATAAGGATTAATAGTAAAAATGATAATACATTTCAGCTGATAAAGCTGGCATGAGTCCTGCTAAATGTAGACCTGAGGACAACCAATGTTTGGTTTCTATATTTAACTTTAAAGGGAATATCATGAAAAAACTGATTCTTGCAGTCGCTGTAATGGGTGCATTTGCTGGCGTTGCTAACGCACAAGTAGCTGCAACACCAGAACATACCTTCACAGGCAACTTGACTGTAGCAACAGATTACCGTTTCCGTGGTATTTCGCAAACATTTAAAGAGCCAACCATTCAAGGCGGTTTTGACTACGCGCATTCGAGCGGCTTCTATGTCGGCAACTGGAACTCGAACGTTAGCGGCACCTCTTTCACAAACGGTTCGATTGAAATGGATCTGTATGCAGGCTACAAGTTTGCGATTACTCCAGACATTACTGCTGACGTAGGTGCTTTGTACTACTACTATCCAGGCGCTCAAATTTCCGGTGGTCAAAAATACGACACGACCGAACTGTACGCCGCAGCAACATATAAATGGTTCACTCTTAAGTACAGCAATGCCGTTTCCGATTTCTTTGGCGCAGCTAATTCCGACGGTTCCGACTACCTTGAGTTGAATGCAAACTTTGAAGTTGCCGATAAAACCACCTTGGGTTTCCATGTTGGTCAACAAAACGTCAAGAACGTAGCTAACGCCGATTACACCGACTATAAAGTCAGCCTCGCGCGCGACTTCGGATTTGCAACTATCGGTCTGGCTGTCATCAGTACCGACGCAGATAAGACTTTCTACTCCGCGAAGAACAGCGCTGGCAAATCGAAAAAACTGGGCGAGACAACTGCAGTATTGTCGATTTCCAAAGCTTTCTAATTTAAAAAATAACGTAAGAGGTTCAAATGAAACTGATTACCGCCATTATCAAGCCCTTCAAGTTGGATGAAGTGCGGGAAGCCTTGTCTGCGATCGGCGTTCAAGGCATTACCGTGACTGAAGTCAAAGGCTTCGGTCGCCAAAAAGGTCATACCGAGTTGTATCGCGGTGCGGAATACGTGGTGGATTTCTTGCCTAAAACGAAAATCGAAGCAGCTGTCGATGACACGATCGTTGATCGTGCTATCGAGGCAATCGAAACTGCAGCGCGTACCGGCAAAATTGGCGATGGCAAGATTTTCGTCTATGACTTGCAGCAAGTTGTCCGCATCCGCACCGGTGAAACCGGTAAAGAAGCACTTTAAGGGGAATGAGATGAGTATCAAAAAAATATTCGCAAGCGCCCTGGCAACTGGTGCTTTGTTGGTTGCCGTGGGTTTTGCGGCACCGGCCTTTGCACAGGAGGCGACTGCTCCGGCTGCAACTGAGGCCGTAGTGGCAGCACCGGCAGCCGCGCCAGCTCCAGCAGCGGCCGCAGCTGCACCAGCAGAAGCGCCAGCCGCCGCACCGGCACCTGTGCCGAATAAAGGCGACGTGGCGTGGATGTCAATTGCAACCATCCTCGTGATCATGATGTCGATCCCGGGCTTGGCATTGTTTTACGGCGGGTTGGTCCGTTCGAAAAACATGCTGTCCGTGCTGATGCAAGTCTTCATGGTGTTCTCGGTGATCGTGGTGTTGTGGTGTGTGTACGGCTACTCGCTGGCATTCACACAAGGTAACGCGTTCATTGGTGGTTTCGATCGCTTGTTCCTGAAAGGCATCACGGCTGAAACAGTCGCTGCTACCTTCAGCAAAGGCGTTGTGATTCCTGAGTTCAGCTTTGTTGCCTTCCAAGCTACGTTCGCAGCGATTACTTGCGGCCTGATCGTCGGTGCGTTCGCAGAACGTGTGAAATTCTCTGCAGTCCTGTTGTTCATGGTTCTGTGGTTCACGTTCTCGTACTTGCCTATGGCGCACATGGTTTGGTTCTGGCCTGGTCCTGATGCTTACACAGATGCTGCCGCTGCTGAAGCTGCGACTGCTGTTTCCGGCTGGTTGTTCGCAAAAGGTGCACTCGACTTTGCTGGCGGTACCGTGGTTCACATCAATGCTGCTATCGCAGGCTTGGTTGGTGCATACGTTATCGGCAAACGCGTTGGTTACGGCAAAGAAGCGATGGCTCCTCATTCGCTGACCATGACCATGATCGGTGCTTCCTTGCTGTGGGTGGGCTGGTTCGGTTTCAACGCAGGCTCAGGTCTGGAAGCAAACGGCTTGTCGGCTTTGGCAATCGTCAATACTCTGTTGGCTACAGCTGCTGCAGTTTGCACCTGGACCTTCGGCGAATGGATGGCTAAAGGAAAACCTTCGATGCTGGGTGCTGCATCCGGTGCGGTTGCTGGTTTGGTTGCGATTACACCTGCGGCCGGTTTCGTCGGCCCGATGGGCGCACTGGTAATCGGTCTGCTGGCTGGTATCGTCTGCTTGTGGGGTGTGAACGGTCTGAAACGCTTGTTGGGCGCAGATGACTCGCTCGACGTGTTCGGTGTGCATGGCGTTGGTGGTATTCTCGGTGCGATCCTGACCGGTGTATTTGCAGCTCCATCACTCGGCGGCTCTGGCGTGTACGACTATGTTGCGAACGCTGTTGCTCCTGATTACTCGATCATGGGTCAAGTCTGGATTCAAACCCAGGGTGTGATCACCACAGTAATCTGGTCCGCTGTTGTTGCCTTCATCGCCTTCAAACTGGTTGACCTGGTTATCGGTCTGCGTGTGCCAGAAGAAGAAGAGCGCGAAGGTCTGGACATCACCAGCCACGGTGAGTCGGCTTACCACTCGTAATCTGTTTCTCCCTGACCCGCGCAAGCGGGCTTCAAAAGCGCCTCCTTGCGGGGCGCTTTTTTCATTTTGGGCTTTTAAATTGGCCTTCAGCCCTAATCTAGGTATGCTCAAATTAAGCTGATTTGGTAATCGGGCCAAAGGCGCGGTGGCTGTTTCCCGTTTAAAATCAGCATCAATTAACGATAGTTCAGCAAAAAGGTTTATATGGTTCCGCATCTCGTCACGGCCTTGAACGGTCCGTTGCTCGACCTTGAGAAAAAGATTCTCACGGCTACTCCAGCTATTGAGCGCTGGTTTCGGCTGGAATGGCAGGAACATACGCCGCCTTTTTATTGTTCGGTCGATCTGCGTAATGCAGGTTTCAAACTGGCACCTGTCGATACCAATCTGTTTCCCGGTGGGTTCAACAACCTTTCCCCGGAAATGCTGCCTTTGGCGGTGCAGGCGGCGATGGCCGCGATTGAAAAATATTGTCCGGACGCCAAGAATTTATTGCTGATTCCAGAAGGCCATACACGCAATACCTTTTATCTGCAAAACGTCGCACGTCTGATGCAGATCTTCCGTCAAACCGGGTTGAATGTACGTCTAGGCTCCCTTAATCCGGATGTGACCGGACCTACACCGATAGAGCTGCCGGATGGCACGACCTTGACGCTGGAGCCGCTGGAGCGTTCGCACAATGGTCGTCGCGTCGGGCTTAAAAATTTCGACCCCTGCACCATCTTGCTGAATAACGACTTGTCTTCCGGCTTGCCGTCGATACTGGATAACGTCAACGAACAAAACCTGCTGCCGCCTTTGCATGCCGGCTGGGCGGTGCGCCGCAAGACCAATCACTTCGCGGCCTACGATGACGTGGTGAAGAAATTTGCCAAGATGATCGATGTTGATCCGTGGATGTTGAATCCTTATTTCATGAAGTGCGAAGGCGTCAACTTCAATGAAAATATCGGTGCGGATTGTCTTGCTTCAAATGTCGATACCCTGCTCGCCAAAATACGCAAGAAGTACAAGGAGTATGGCATCAAGGAAAAGCCATTCGTGATCGTCAAGGCCGATGCCGGCACCTATGGCATGGGCATCATGACGGTACACGATGCGAGCGAGCTGAAGGATTTGAACCGCAAGCAGCGCAACAAGATGGCCGTCGTCAAAGATGGTCTGGAGGTCACGGACGTGATGATCCAGGAGGGTGTGCCGACTTTTGAGCACATCAATGAATCAGTCGCGGAACCCGTCGTCTACATGATCGATCGCTACGTGGTCGGCGGCTTCTATCGGGTTCATGCCGAGCGCGGCAATGATGAAAACCTGAATGCGCCAGGCGCACATTTCGTGCCGTTGGCATTTGCGCATCAACATGCGTTGCCTGATTACCAGGCCAAACCGGGCACTGCTGCGCCGAATCGTTTTTACATGTACGGTGTCGTTGCGCGTCTGGCTTTGCTGGCCGCTTCGCTGGAAATGGAAAAAACCGATCCTAATCCGGAAGTATATTAGCGCCTCAAGCGTGTCGTTGTCGGGCTGAAAAATGCTGCATGAGTGAGGCAGAAAAATCACGTTGCAGCAGTTTTCCTGTATTTAAAACCTGCTCGCCATTATGGCAGGCAGTATGATTTTTCAAGGTGTGCCGGATGAAAATAGCGTTCATATGCGATCCGCTGGATGGCTTCAAGATATACAAGGACAGCACTTACGCGATGATGACGGAGGCGGCGCGTCGCGGTCATGCAATCCATGTATTTCAGCACAAGGATATGGCGTTTGAAGGCGGCAAGGTGGTGGCCAATAGTTCTCGGGTGACACTGACGGACGACCCTGTCAATTGGTATAGGCGAGACGTGCCGCAGGCGCAGGATTTGACCGCTTTCGATGCGATTCTGGAGCGCACGGATCCGCCCTTCAATATGGAATACATATACGCCACCTACCTGCTGGAGCTGGCGCAACAGCAAGGCGCACGCATCTTCAACAAGCCGGAAGCCATACGCAGCTTTAATGAAAAACTCGCGATTGCGCAATTCCCGCACTACATCACGCCGACCTTGGTCAGCAGTGATGCCGCGCGGGTGCGGGCGTTTCATGATGAGCACCGGGATATCATTCTGAAGCCCCTGGATGGCATGGGCGGCGCCGGAATTTTCCGTGTCATGGACGATGCACTGAATCTCGGTTCCATCATAGAGACGCTCACGGACAATGGCCGTCGAACCATCATGGTGCAGCGTTACATTCCGGAAATTACGCAGGGTGATAAGCGCATTTTGCTGATCGGTGGCCAAGTCGTGCCTTATTGCCTGGCACGCATTCCGCAGGGAACAGAAATTCGCGGTAATCTCGCAGTTGGCGGTGTCGGCGTGGCGCATGAAATTTCGGCCCGCGATCGAGAGATTGGCGAAGCCTTGGCCCCTGTCCTTTTAAAGAGAGGCTTGTTGCTGGTAGGATTGGACGCGATTGGCGATTACATGACCGAATTAAATGTCACGAGCCCAACCTGCTTCCAGGAAATCCGGCAGCAAACCGGTTTCGATGTCGCCGCCATGTTTGTGAATGCGTTGGAGCAGCAGGCCGACACATGGAATTCGTAAGAAAATGAAAGACTGTTTGAGCTGCTGTGTTACAAAATCTGCGCAAGTTAATGCAAGAATTCGGGTGAAAAAAAGCTGATGGTTGGTATCCTGTTATTGACGCATGCACCATTGGGGCAAGCCTTTATCTCGGCGGCGACCCATGTGTTCCGTTCGCGTCCGGAAAGACTGGACGCGATAGATGTCAACGCCGATCAGGATACTTGCGAAGTCGAGCAACTGGCCAAGAACGCCATCGTGCAACTGGATGACGGGTCCGGCGTACTGGTGATTACCGATGTCATGGGTGGCACGCCTTCAAATTGCACTCTGGGTTTGTGTCATGTTGAAAATGTTGCAGTGATTGCCGGAATCAGTTTGCCGATGTTATTGCGGGCAATTACGTATCGGCACGACACTTTGGATGTTGTAGTAGAAATGGCATTAGCCGGTGGCCAAGGAGGCGCGGTCAGGGTGGATAACCGTGTAAGGCTCTCGGCGAATTGATTAATTTGATGTAAATAATTCTTATAAGAAAAATGATCGAACAAGAAATTGAGATTGTCAACAAACTGGGTCTGCATGCGCGTGCTTCTGCCAAGCTGACACAGCTCGCCGCAAAATACCAAAGCGAAGTCTGGATGACGCGCAACAAACGCCGCGTCAACGCCAAGTCCATCATGGGCGTGATGATGCTGGCAGCTGGCAAAGGCTCCAAGGTCATGCTGGAAACCAACGGCCCCGATGAAAAGGAATGCTTCGACGCGCTCGAATTGCTGATTCAAGATAAGTTCGGTGAAGGCGAGTAATCAAGAATAATCAAGCCGGAGCAAATGGCAGGCGTTTTGCTTGCATGCACTGGTCTGTTTTTCACATTGCCTTCAGTTTTAATGACACGGACTGGACCTGATTTTGATGACTTCTTTCACGTTACATGGCATTCCGGTATCCCGCGGTATTGCGATCGGCCGCGCGCACATCCTCGCTCCTGCCGCACTCGACGTCCAGCATTACCTGATTGCTGATGATCAGGTAGAAGCGGAAGTCGCGCGGCTGCAATGCGCGATTACAGCTGTACATTCCGAGCTGCAAACCATCTGGAATGAATTGCCGAAAGACGCCCCGGCTGAATTGGGTGCATTCATCGATGTACATGCATTGATCCTGTCGGATCCCATGATTTCCGAAATGCCGCTCGATATCATTCGCTCACGTAACTACAACGCCGAGTGGGCACTGGTTACACAGATTGAAGAATTGTCGGCGCAGTTCGAAGAAATTGAAGACACCTATCTGCGTGAACGCAAGGCCGATATTCAACAAGTCGGTGAGCGTGTACTCAAGGCGTTGACTGGTAGTGCGAACTTCCTGCCGAAAGTCGATGCTGCAGAAGGTGTTGCCAGCATGATCGTCGTGGCGCACGATATTTCACCGGCCGACATGCTGCAGTTTCGTGATAGCGCTTTTAGTGGATTCATCACCGACGTTGGCGGGCAAAACTCACATACCGCCATCGTGGCGCGTAGTCTGGACATTCCGGCGACGGTAGGCGTCTCCAATGCCTCAGTTCTGATAGAACAAGGCGATTGGCTGATCATTGATGGCGATGCCGGTGTGGTGGTGGTTGCACCCACCTCAGTAGTGCTTGATCAGTATCGCGAGAAACAGGCGCGCCAGATACGTGATCGGAAAAAGCTCGGCAAGCTGAAAAAAACGCCATCGCTAACCATCGACGGCACAGCAATCACTTTGCTTGCGAATATCGAATTCCCCGACGATTGTGCGCACGCGATGGATGCCGGTGCACATGGTATCGGCTTGTTTCGTTCTGAATTCCTGTTCATGGGACGTACCGGACACGCGCACAAACTGCCGTCGGAAGACGAGCAATTCGAATCTTACAAAAAAGCTGTGATTGCGATGAAAGGTCGTCCGGTCACGATACGTACGCTGGATATCGGTGCCGACAAGCCTATGGATTTTGCGGAGCAGACCGCGCTCAACCCGGCGTTGGGTTTGCGTGCGATTCGGCTCTGCCTGTCGGAACCGCAAATGTTCATGACGCAGTTGCGTGCGATCTTGCGCGCATCTGCATTTGGTCCGATCAAATTACTGGTGCCTATGCTGGCGCATGCGTTTGAAATCGATCAAACCTTGCTGATGATTGCGCAGGCAAAAGCGCAATTGCGTGAAGAAAAAATCAAGTTTGATCCGATCCTGCCGATCGGCGCGATGATTGAAATTCCAGCCGCCGCATTGACGCTTCCCCTGTTCATCAAGCGACTCGATTTTCTGTCAATCGGCACCAATGATTTAATCCAGTACACGCTGGCCATCGATCGCGTCGATCATGAAGTTGCTCACCTCTACAACCCTTTGCACCCGGCCGTGTTGTATCTGCTCTCGACCACGATTGCGATCGCCGCAAAAGCGGGGATAGAGATTTCTGTCTGTGGTGAAATGGCAGGTGATATTCAGATGACGCGTTTATTGCTGGGCATGGGCTTGCGTGAATTTTCCATGCATCCATCGCAATTGCTCGCAGTGAAGAATGAAGTATTGAATAGTGATTTGAATGTATTGATCCCGGCTACGCGCAAGATCACGCGTCTGTATGAGCCGCAGGCAATTACTGAGGCGGTGGAACGTTTACGATTGCTGTAAGGCGTCAGCGTCCCGAAAATTTTTCTGCGGGAGGTTTACACGACGCCCAACCATCCCAATAGCGCCGCGGCAGCCAGCAGCCACAGGATGTGAATCCTGGTTCTCAATATCAGTACTATCGTAATAGCCGTCAGTAGCCACAGCGGCCAGTCTGTGGATGGCACGTCATGTATGCTTGCCAGTATCCAGCCAGTGGCGAACATCAGGCCGACGACGACTGGCCCCATTCCTGATTTGAATGCGCGTACCGCACGCATATCCCGATTGCGATGTACCCAGCGCGTGGCCAAATAAGTGAACGCAGTGCTCGGCAAGAGAATGCCGACCATGCTGAGCATCATGCCAAGCAGGCCGCTCGTCATGCTGCCGGCATTCAAGCCGATGTTCCATCCCATCAATGCAACGAACAAAATATTCGGACCGGGTGCGGCCTGCGCAATCGTGATCGATGAGCTGAATTGCGCTTCGCTTAACCAGTGCTGATCCGCAACCAGATAGCGATGCATCTCGGGTGCCGCAGCAAGCGCCCCTCCGATTGAAAGCAGCGACAGCGACATGTAATGCAGAAATAGCTGCAGCCAGTCGCTTGCTTGCAAAGATAGATGAATGGGTTCGGTCATGCGGGCAACTTCCGATAGGCGAGCGCGCAACCGACAAAACCCAGGCCAAACAAAGGATAGGCTAAGGGTAATCGCAATAATGCGACGGCGATAAAGCACAGCAAGCTCAAGCCTATGCAGATGCGCAAGCCCATCGGATTTTTCTTGAGTGCACTGCTTAGTCTGAAGCCGGTTGCCAATATCAGTCCGGCAGCAACAGCGCCCATCGCGCGCAAGGCGTGGGTGACGCCATGATGGTTGGCATAAGGCGCATACAGGATTGCTATCAGCAGGATCAGCACGAGTGGCATGACTAACATTCCGGCGCATGCCGATAGCGCGCCAGGTAGGCCGAAGTAACGTCCGCCGATGATGATCGATAGATTGACTACGTTCGGCCCCGGCATGATTTGCGCGACAGCCCAGTCTTCAATGAACTCTTCGTGTGTCAGCCATTTCTTTTTTTCGACCAACTCATGCTGCACGATGGCCATGACGCCACCAAACCCCTGCAAGGCGAGAACTGTAAATGACACGAAAAGATCAATGAGAGACTGCGGACGTGGCTTTTCCTGGGGTGGTTGCTCGTTCGCTGGCTGAATATTCATAGATAGGGGGCGATGTTAACTCTATTGCTTTGAAGTGCAGCTACATTATTCCAGGTCTTTTATGACACGTATGATGAAGCCAGCGATTGCTAAAAAATAAAAAAATCGGCCGCGAAGAAAATAGTTAGCAATGCTGCGACAGCGATAGTTTTCAGGACTGACACCCCGGTTTCCGGTGACGAATCGACCAGACAAAGAACAATAAGTACGTATGCCGTTCCGATCAGGGCATACCAAAATGATTTGGATGTAAGACCCGCTTGCTTTGTCATGTCGCCCAGTCGATGCAGCGCTGCCAATGAACACGAAATGAATCCATTATAGATTTAGATGCACTATTGATTCTTGCACGTACACTCGTATCCTCTTAAGTTATCATTTTTGCACTTCGTTCCACTTGATGTTCCTGCCTGGCGATCCGCTGTCGCGTTTGACGGCGACGGGCGACTTGTTTATTCTTACGCCATGGCGCCGATTTGACATCAGCTTGCGGGCGCATAATAAATACGGCTAAAGCGTGCTCGCAATCGAGTTTCGAATTTAGCCCGCCAAGCTGACCGCTTTTCGGGCTTTTTTGCTTTTTGGAATACCAGAGAAAACCAGTGCCGTTCAGTATCAATGTACCAACTCAGCACTCTTCTCGTGAATAGATAACATGACCTCTCTCGGAATCGTTGCACCGCAATCCATGTTTTTTTCAACGCCGCTGCCTTTGCAGAGCGGTGCGGAATTGTGCGATTACACGCTGGTGTATGAAACTTATGGCACCTTGAATGCCGACCATTCGAATGCGGTACTGGTTTGTCACGCATTGAACGCCTCGCATCATGTCGCGGGAAGTTACAGTGAAGATGCCAGCACCAGAGGCTGGTGGGACAATATGGTCGGTCCCGGCAAGGCACTGGATACGAATAAATACTTTGTTATCGGCGTCAATAACCTCGGTTCCTGCTTCGGTTCGACCGGGCCGATGCACACCAATCCGGCGACCGGCAAACCGTATGGCGCGCGCTTCCCTGTCGTAACGGTGGAAGACTGGGTGCAATCGCAAGCACGTCTGGCTGATGCCTTGGGAATTCAGCAATTCGCTGCAGTGATGGGCGGTTCGCTGGGTGGTATGCAGGCGCTGGCGTGGAGCATTCTGTTTCCCGAGCGCTTGCGTCATTGCATCGTGATTGCCTCGACGCCAAAATTGACGGCACAAAATATTGCGTTCGATGATGTGGCCCGCCAGGCAATTTTGACTGATCCTGATTATCACGGTGGCGATTTTTACGAGCATGGCGTGGTACCGAAGAATGGCTTGCGCGTCGCGCGCATGCTGGGTCACATTACTTATTTGTCGGACGACGACATGGCCGTCAAATTCGGCCGCGATCTGCGTTCAGGCGCGTACCAATTCGGCTTTGGTATCGACTTTGAAATTGAATCGTACCTGCGCTATCAGGGCGACAAGTTCTCCGAATACTTTGACGCAAATACCTATTTGCTGATTACCAAGGCGCTCGATTACTTTGATCCGGCCAAAGACTTTGGCGGCGACCTGACCAAGACCTTGTCGAATACACGTGCAGAATTTTTGTTGGTGTCGTTCTCTACCGATTGGCGTTTTGCGCCAGAGCGCAGCCATGAAATAGTGCAGGCATTGGTCAACAACAAGCGTACGGTCACTTATGCGGAAATCGATGCGCCCCATGGTCACGACGCCTTCTTGCTCGACGATCAGCGGTACATGAATGTGGTAAGTGCGTATTTTGCGCGGGCCTACAAGGAAATCGATGGTGGCAGTTTGAAAGCAGGAGCACGCGCATGAACTTTGAACAATTAAGCGCACTGCGTCCGGACCTCGCTTTCATTGCGCATTGGGTCGGCAATGGTACTCAGGTGCTAGATCTTGGTTGCGGCGATGGTGTCATGCTCGATTATCTGCAAACCGACAAGCAATGCAGCGGGTACGGAATTGAAATCGACGACGACAAAATTCCAGAGTGCGTAGAACGCGGCGTGTCGGTTATTCAACGTGATCTGGAAGCGGGTCTGGCGATCTTTTCTGACAATGCATTTGATACGGTGCTGTGTTTGTCAGCGCTGCAAATGATGAAAAACGTCGAAGGCGTGTTGCGTGATATTTCGCGCGTGGGTCGCGATGCGATTGTTTCCTTCCCGAATTTTGCCTATTGGCCGCATCGGATTGCGCTGTTGCGCGGTCGCATGCCGGTATCCAAGAGCCTGCCGTATGAATGGTATGACACGCCTAACTTGCGCTGCGCGACGATCAAGGACTTTGAAGAGCTGGCGAATGAAGTGGGGCTGGAAGTGGTCGAGTGCGTCGCATTGCAGGATGGTCGCCCGGTATCCTTTTTGCCAAACTGGCGCGGAAGCCTGGCAGTATTTCGCCTGCGTAAAAAGCCGGCAGCTCGAGTTGCAAATTAGATTTCAGTCGGAATTGAAGACGATTCGTTTTGGGCTGCGGTTTTATTCGCTTTGGCGGAAAACCACAGTAACAAGATGACAGGAACACCCAAGAGCGCAGTGGCAGTGAAGAAGTTACTGTAGCCATAAGCGTCAACATAAGTGCCGGAGTATCCGGCAAGAAATTTCGGCAGCAGTAACATCATCGAACTCAATAGTGCATACTGCGTCGCCGAATAATTGACGTTGGTCAGACTGGATAAATAAGCGATAAACGCCGCACTGGCTATCCCGCTTGCAAGATTGTCGCCAGAAATCACCAGTACCAACATCGTCACATCGTGACCGTGGCTCGCCAGCCATGCAAACAGCAGATTGCTGGCCGAACTCAATATGGCTCCCAAAGCCAAGATGCGCATCATGCCAAAGCGCATCGAGAGCGCACCGCCGATAAATGCGCCGACCAAAGTCATGATGACACCAAATATCTTGGTGACCGCGGCCACTTCGTCCTTGCTGTAACCCATATCGACGTAAAACGGATTCGCCATGATCCCCATCACCACATCGCTGATGCGGTAGGTGGCGATCAATGCAAGAATCAATACTGCCTGCCAGCGATAACGCAGAATGAAATCGCGAAATGGACCAACCACAACATCGTCCAGCCAGGCGGCTACATTTTTGGCGGGTGGCAATTCACGTCGTATCGGCTCTTTCGAAACCAATACCGTCAAGACACCGACCAGCATCGATGCTGCCATTGCCAGATAGGCAACATGCCACGCCCCGGGCTGATAGCTGCCGCCGTCTACTATTTCCGCGCGTGCTGCAATCCATAGCACGCCTGCACCGGCCCATATCATTGCCAGTCGATAGCCGGTCTGATAACCGGCGGCGAGCGCTGCCTGTCTATCGATGTCGGCTGATTCGATGCGAAAGGCGTCCAGTGCAATATCTTGCGTGGCTGAGCCGAAGGCGACCGCGAGGGCGCACCATACGACAGGCTGCAAGGCGATGTGAGGATCGTTGAGCGCCATACCGATCAGACCGGCGATGATGGCGCTTTGGGAGAGTAATAGCCAACTACGACGGCGTCCCAGCCAGCGTGTCAAAAATGGAATCGGCATGCGATCAACCAAGGGTGCCCATACCCATTTGAATGCATACGCCAGGCCGACCCAGCTCAAATAACCGATGGTGCTGCGATCTATGCCCGCTTCGCGCAACCAAAAACTGAGCGTGCCCAGCACCAGCATCAAGGGCAGGCCGGCCGAAAATCCCAGCAGCAACATACGCGCGGTGGCAGGTTCGAGGTAGACCTTGAGCGTGTCCGACCATGAATGCTGAGACGCGTTGCTATTGCGGAAAATCATTCTGCTTACCTTGATTGAATTGGCTGGCCAACGGATAGTCGGCAGGGACAGATGCTGACACAAGAGAGCGCCAGCAGCAAGCCGCAGCAAGTGGATATGCGGGCGATGCGGCTGGCGAGTGAGCCAATGTGGAGTGGGTGGCGGTGATGGATGAGTACCCATCACCCATCACACCCATCACCTTGCCGCAGAAAAAATCGAGCCTGCGGCTATTTGCGCGCCTTGGCCAGCACGTCGAGCAAAGTCGCCGCCAGTTCTTCCGCCTTGAACTTTGCTGTGTAGGCATCGGCGCCTACGCTTTTGACATGCACTTCATTTGTGGCGCCTGACAGCGAGGAGTGAATGACAACAGGGATTTTGTTGAAGCGTGCATCGCCCTTGATTTTCTTCGTCAGCGTGAAGCCATCCATTTCCGGCATTTCCAGATCGGTCAGCACCAACGCTACCTTGTCGGCTGCGGTTTTGCCTTCCTTGGTCGCAGCGGCGTTGAGGTCAGCCAGCATATTCCACGCTTCCAGTCCGGTTTTTGCCATCACAAAGGGCAGCCCCATTGCATCCAGACAGCCGCTGATCAGCATGCGTGCTGACGCCGAATCATCAGCGGCCAGAATCACCGCTCCCGGCGGCAGCTTGGTCGTGCTGTCGATTGTTTCCGGATCAATATCCGGCGTGTTGGATGGCATCACATTGCGCAGGATTTGCTCGACGTCCAACACTTGCGCGAGGCGCGTGTTGTTCAAATCAGCATCGAGCTGCGCGATGCTGGTGATAGTGCCGCCACCTGCCGCCGCACCTTCGGCCGCGCGTACCTGGCTCCAGTTCAGACGAACAATTTCATCGACTTCTTCTACTGCGAACGCTTGTGTCGTGCGCGCAAATTCAGTCACCATCAGGATGTTCAAACCGGTAGCAGGCGTACATCCGAGTGCTGCTGGCAAATTGATGACGGGGATCAGCTGCCCCCTGATATTTGCCATACCCATGATGTGCGGCGGCGAGTTGGCGATCGAATTCACCGTCGGCATCGCCATCAATTCGCGCAGCTTGAATACATTGATGCCATACACTTCGCTGGTCTCTGAGTGAGGAGAAACACCGAGACGGAACAGCATCAGTTCAAATTTATTGTTCGACGTCAGACCGGAACGTTCGTCAATTTCCCTTTGTGTCGTATCCATCTTGTCTCCAGTATTTTTATGGGCCCGCGATTTTTATCGCAGTGCCTTGTTGTCAGTCTGACTGCCGCAACGAAACCTTGTCGTCGCTGCATAGCTATTCTGCGCCAAAACCTGTTAAATGAAGGTTAAATATTGCTTCACATGCGTTGCGGTTTATGATGGCGCCTTCAGGCTGTATCTTTCATGCACAGTTTTAATCATTTCGCATTACCGTGAGCGCTCTTTTATGTTGATCATTACCATTAAACAAGGCAAGGAAAAAAGCCTGCTCGAACATCAACCCTGGATTTACGCATCGGCTGTCGAACGCGTTGATGGCAAACCGGCGGAACGCATGAAGTCCGGCGCGACTGCGCTGGTGCATTCGTCATCGGGAAAATTTCTGGCACGTGCCGCCCATGCGCCAAAATCGCAGATACGCGCACGCGTCTGGAGCTTCGATCAAAGCGAGCCTATTGATCATGCCCTGATCAAGCGCCGCGTTAAAACTGCTGTGCACAAGCGTATTGATGCCGCCAAAGGCAAAAGAATCGGCGCCGCCAAACGTCTGCCCTTGATCATAGGCGATGAAGATGAATTATCGGGTTTGGTCGTTGACTGGTATGGCGATCGCAATGGCTTCCTGATTTGCGAATTTCAGTCGGCCGGTGTCGACGCCTGGAAGGTCGCGATTGTGCAATCGCTGATGGCGGAAACCGGTTGCCCGAATGTCTATGAACGCGCCGATGAATTGATACGCAAAGGCGAAGGCTTGCCGGTAAATTACGGCGTGCTGGCCGGTGACGAACCGCCGGATGAAATGATATTGACGGAAAACGGCGTGCGCTATGCGCTTGATCTGAAGACCGGCGACAAGAAATTTTTTAAATAATCCATCTCTCAAACAATGCCGACATCAAGCGACTTCTGGCCTCATTCTGGTTTCACTCTAACGCAACGCGATGCCGACAGCCGTCTCGTACTAACTGACGAACTGTTGCGCGCATGGTGGCACAGACCTGAAGTGGCGCCCGTCGCAGAATCTTGTGCGCATGAGCTGGCTTTGCATGCGGCTTTATTGGCAGAGCCGCGCCGCACAGTAAGTGAGGCCGAGCTTGCGAAATTTGAAGATGCCGATGCGCGCGATAACTATCGCGTCTTGCTGGCGTGGCGTGATCGGCTGCTTGCTGCGACTTCGCTAGAAGCAGCTTATCTCGATATTTTTCGTGCGGGTTCAGTCACCGTGCCGCCGGTATTTATCGACCAGTTGGCGCAAATCATTGTGCACAGCATGCTGGAAAATACGGAAGAGCCTTTGCAAGTTAGGGCCGCTGAATTATTTTTCCGTCCGCAAAAAGTCGCCATCGAAGAAGGTGCCGTCATGCTGGCTGATGCTGCAACAGTGGATCTGCACGCGACTGGCGGCAACTACGGCGATATCGGCAGATTGTTGATTGAAGCGAATACCAAACCACGCCGTGTTGAACTCGATGTCGTCGATCAAGAGAATGCGGAAACGTATTGGGCACGCAACGAACGTCACGATACTGTCGTCAGTTTTTCTTATGGTCGCGCTGCGTTGATCGCTTTCTGTCGCGTAATTGAAAAATGGATAGATCATTTTTACGGCGTTGCCGTGGTAGTCAGACCGCTACGTTCTATCGAAGCCAAACACTGGGCTTGGCATATCGGCCTGGATGCAGAAGCTACCGGCATCTTGAATGATTTGTACGCCGGCGTTGAATTGGACGAGGCGCGCAATCGCCGCATCTTGTCATTGTTCCAGCTGGATTTTGTCGATCCGTCGGTAGTGCGGCCCGATGTCGCCGGTCGCTCGGTTTATCTTGCGTGTGCGATGAACACTTCAGATGTGTTGCGTATCAAGCCGCAGAACCTCTTGTTGAATTTGCCGCTGGCTTCGATTTCCTGAATCCATCTTTTGGAAAATCGTGAGCGAATCCATTCAACCTCTTCCTGAAACAGAAGCGACTAGCGGCAATCGCTATGACCGTATGGAGTGGGCGGGTGCGTTTGGCGATCTGGGAACCCTGATCCCGTTTATTGCCGCCTACATTGGCGTGTTGAAGATGGATCCGTTCGGCGTACTGTTTGCGTTTGGTATGGCGATGCTGGTCGCTGGTTTGTATTACAAGACGCCGATTCCGGTGCAGCCGATGAAAGCGATAGGCGCGGTCGCCGCATTGCAGGCGGTACAGACAGCCATCGTCACACCCGCCGCAGTCTATAGTGCTGCGCTGGTCACAGGTGGCGCATGGCTATTTCTTGGGCTAACGGGTCTGGCTACGCGCTTGGCCAAGATGGTGCCGCCGACGGTGGTGATAGGCATTGTGTTCGGGCTGGGTTTCGGTTTCATGCTGCAAGGCATAAAGATGATGCAGGACGATAGTCTGATTGCCGTCATCGCCGGCAGTGGCACCTTGCTGCTGATGGGGAATAAAAAAATCCCTGCGATGTTCGTGCTGCTGGTGTTTGGCGCGCTGGTCGGCATGGTGCGGAATCCTGCGCTGCTGGATGCGCTGTCAAAAACCGGTATTGCTTTTCATACGCCTGCGTTTGCATTGAGTGAACTATCGTGGGATCAGTTTTTTGTCGGTGCTGTTTTGCTCGCACTACCGCAATTGCCGCTGACTCTAGGCAATGCCGTCATCGCCATCAAGGAAGAAAACAATCGTCTGTTCCCGCAACGCAAAGTGACCGAAGGCGGGATATCAATTTCTACCGGCATCATGAATATGTTCAGTGCTTCGGTAGGCGGTGTGCCTATGTGTCACGGCGCAGGCGGCATGGCCGGGCATATCGCATTCGGCGCAAGAACCGGTGGCTCAGTCGTGATTCTGGGGTGCGTATTGCTGGTGCTGGCTTTATTCTTCAGCGATTCTGTCGATCTGCTGTTCAAACTTTTTCCGGCAGCGGTGCTGGGCGTGATTCTATTTTTAACCGGCGCGCAACTGGCACTGGGTTGCAGTGCTTTCCCGGTTGACCGTGCTGCACGCGCAATCGTGTTGTTGACTGCTGCGCTGTGCGTGTGGAATGTAGGCGCCGGATTCGTCGCCGGCATCGCCTTGCACCACGCGTATCAACGCGGCTGGTTGAAAATATAGTTTTTATTCCAGCCAGCGCGCGCGACTGGCTGCGATCGCAATCGCAATCGCCATCACGCCTATCAATCCGACTGCGACTTGCATGCCCCAGCCTTGCGCCAGAAATCCGATCACTGGCGGCCCGATCAAACCGCCGCTGTAACTGAAGGTCGCAACCGCTGCCAATGCCGTGGAGCCATGCCGCCCCGCTGCGCTGAAGACGAAGGGAAACACCGCAGCAAAACCGGCACCGGCCAGCGCAAAACCGATAATGGTCAGTGGGATACTGAGTGCAGCAATCGCGACGAAGATGCCGAACGCCGCAAACAGTGCGCCGCATGCAACGACACTGCGCGCACCGAAGCTATCCTTCAGGCGATCACACACCAGGCGCGCCACCAGCATCAACGCGGCAAAGCCGGCATAAGCCAAAGGCGCAACGCCATCGTGCGCACCCATTTCATCTTTCATGAAGACCCCGCTCCAGTCGGCAATCGAGCCTTCCGCCACTGCGCCGCAAAAACCGATGATGCCGAGTGCGACCAGAGGACCGTGTGCGACAGCGAACAGCGCCTTGCTTTCTGCATGCACGATCCGGTCGACAGGCAGCGCCTGATACGCGATATACAAAGGCAACAATAAAAGCAGTGATGCGATGCTGAAATGAGCCAGCGGCGTAATCGCCAGCCCGGCCATCAGGCTGCCAAGCAAGGCGCCGCAAACTGCGCCCAGGCTAAACCATGCGTGCAGCAAGGACATGGTGGAACGTCCAGCCGCTTTTTCATTGGCGGTGCCGATCGCATTGATGGCAACGTCAAAGCAGCCGGATGCCGCACCCAGGGCGATGGCGACGATGGCGAGCCACAGCATGCTGGGTGCGAGTGCCAGACTTGGCAGCACGATGATCAATCCCAGGCCTGAATACCATGCTGCGCGACGTCCGCCGAATTTGTTGACCATCCACGCTGCCAGCGGGAACGATCCGACTGCGCCAAAGCCGCCACCCAGCAAGACGATGCCCAATTGCGCAGGACTCAATTGCAAGGCATCGCGTATCGCCGGAATCCGCGCCGCCCACGATGCATAGATCACACCGAGCAAAATGAAAAGCAACGGGGTGGCGATGGATTGAAAGCGAGGGTAGCGTGACGTTACTGGTAACAGGGCTTCGGTAGTCATGGGATGTGCGTGCGGCGAACTGATTCAAGGCTGAATTGTAGTGGCTTACCGGCATCTGCGCGTAGCAAGTGGCGGCGCGCATAGCCGAGCAGGCAATGGAAAAGGAGAAAAAGTGGAGGTGAAGCTCCTCTTTTGTTGTCACGATTAAATCGCCAGTCGGCAAGGGTTTCCGCCGACCCGCTCTGATGAATCTCAGCGAGTTTTTTGCTATTTATTTTTTGGATAATCTGAACTGTGCGGGTTCTGCAGTCAGATAACCCACAGCCGCACCGAATCTATCGTTGTAATTGGCCTTGATCAGCGGGTCGAGAGTGTCTTTTACCTTGCCGTGCAATTTCCCACTCCAGTCGCCCGCATGTTGAAAATTACTCGTGATGTAAGTCCAGCCATTGATTTCATCGGCAACATGCAGGCCAGTGGCTTCCGCGCCGGCCGGCATAGCCATGATGCGCGATAATTTTTTCGTATCGACGTTGTACGCCCACAAAAAATTATTCACGTGCATGTTGCTGTCTTCGCCTATGAAAAGCGTGCGCATTTTTTCCGAAAATTTCAGGTTATCGGGGTTGGCGATTTTTTCCGGATTCGCCAGATTGCCCAACGCATCGGCAGGAATATCTTCGCCTATCAGCAAGGCCCTGGTTTTGACCGGCACCCACTCGCTGTTAATCGAGACGCCGCTCGTATCCTTTTGATCGCCAGCCAGATTGTGTGCGAATACGCCGCCAGCCACGATCGCCTTGTTGATCGTGATGCCGGCCGATGCGCGCCATGCCCGATCGTTCCTGACCATCGAATGCTGGATGTTTTGCAATGCCGAATACGCGATCTTGTCCTTGATGTTGACGGTCGTGCCTTCCATCTTGGTGAAACCCATGCTGGCACCGACCAGATTGGCGTAGCGATGGGTTTCGAGAAAAGCTGCAGCTTTTTCCATGCCCGGTTTCAGCTTGACCCAGTTGGCGATGCCATCGACAAAAATCTTGGTATAGCTGGCGTCGAGTGGATCGGTCTTGACGCAGTGCATGATGTCTGCCGGCTTCAAGGTGTCCGCCAGTTGTTCGATTTCAGCGCTGGTGGCATGACCCAGTTTGATCCAGCTCAGTGTTGCGCCTGCGGCGTAGGGATCAACGGAGAATCCTGCACCGACTTTCGCGACATACAAGGTGCCAGCAGACAAATCCTTTTCTCTATCGGCGACAAACATGAAAAAACCACCGTTGATGTAATCGTCACCCATCAACACGGTGCGATTATCCGGCATCACTTGTATCAACTCGTGCGAGATACGGCCCATGCAGTAATGCTTCTTGATCGTGCCGCTGCCATCCGGATTGACTGTCACTTCCGGCAGATGGCCGTAATAATACGGATTGGCTTTGCGCTCATCGCCGAACAGGTTCTTGCTGTATTTTTTGAAAAGGGTATTGTCAGCAATGAACTGTGCATCGGGCTCGTATTCTTCGCTCGACAGGTGTGTGTTCCACGGCGACAGGCTGGCGCCACAGGTGATCCATAAACCGTGCGCACCCGCTGTATCGACGTTGTGATATTTAACCAGACTGAGTTTGCCGGTCTGCTGATCCTGGTCCAGCGTCAACACGGCAATCGGCGACGGCAAGGTGCCGTAGGCATTTTTCTTGTCGGTCGCGGCACCCAGCTGATCACGTGTCAGGTATTCAAACTGTACTACCGCAAAGACCGCCTTGCCCTTGATCCCGGCAACGGCGGGATTCGACAGTGCCAGCAACGATGTGCCATCCGGTGCATCCGAAAAGAATTGTCGCTCTTTGCCTGCAACGGATCGATCGATGATGGGTTGGTTGTGAATGTCAAAGTAGCCGCCACTCAATATCGTGCCACCTTTGCCATCCGGTACTTGTTCGCCGGTGATGAAGAATGGTTGGTAAGCGAGCTTGTATTGTTGCGTCGAGTTGTCACCGTAATGGACATTGAGCGTGGCACCCACTGCGGTGGTCGCCATCGCTGTCGCATCTGCTAGTGTCGGTGCGGCCATCGCTGTGAAGCTGGCACCAACATATTCGCTTGATGGCGATTTTTTTCTGACTATGCCGCAAGCAGAGAGCAAGGCGGATGATGCACCAAGAGGCAGCAACGGTGCGCTGGCAAACAATTTGAGAACGTCACGGCGGGATACAGAAGGGGGCGAAGAGTGATCGGACATATTGTTTCCAGTGTGGTGAGTTGCGATGCGCCGGCGGCCGCAAGCCTTGTGTTGGAATTTTGTCGTGCGATCCCCGCGTTACAAATAGTATAAAAACGCTTTGTGACGGCTTCGTGAAAAACAATTGCAGAACTGTGCTGACCGGGCAGCATTTACCGCCCGGTCAGCACAGGATTCATTTCCAATCGTAATCAACCGTCAATGGTGCATGATCGCTGAAGCGCTCATCCTTGTAGACAGATGTGGTCTTTGCCGTGACCGCCAGTTCACGCGTCGCCACCTGATAATCAATGCGCCATCCGACGTTCTTGGCCCATGCCTGACCGCGATTGCTCCACCATGTATAGCATTCGTCAGTCGTCGCCGGATGCAGGTGACGGTAGACGTCTACCAGTTCGACTTCCTCGAATACGCGGCTCAGCCACGCACGTTCTTCCGGTAAAAATCCGGAGTTCTTGCGGTTGCCCTTGAAGTTTTTCAAGTCGATTTCATTGTGCGCGATATTCCAGTCGCCGCAGATAACGAACTCGCGGCCCATTGCCTTCAATGCCTGCAAATGCGGCAGGAATACATCCATGAAACGGAACTTCGCCAGTTGCCGCTCTTCGCTGGACGAACCGGACGGGCAGTAGACCGAAATCACGCTCAGATTGCCGAAGTCGCATTGCACATAACGACCTTCCGCATCGAACTCGCTGCAGCCGAAGCCGATCTGTACATTGTCCGGTGTGGTTTTGCAGTACACGCCAGCACCGGAATAGCCTTTTTTCTCGGCATAGTGGAAATAGCCGACATACCCTTCCGGTGTTAAAAACTCCGGCGTCATGTCGGCGGCTTGCGCCTTCAATTCCTGTACGCAGACAAAATCTGCATTGTGTTTTGCCATCCACGGGAAGAAACCCTTTCTGGCGGCTGAGCGTATGCCATTCAAATTGGCAGAGATAATTTTTAACATGGCGGCGGTTTAAAAAATGAGGCGCTCAGGATAACCGATTCAATGCGGCTGGTCTGCAGGGGCTCGGGCATGGCCTTTGCATTTAGCGGCATGTGCTTCCGATAACGATTTAAAATGTGGCTTTGGTCGCGTAAATAGCGACAATTTTCGTCACTTTTATCCGTTATGGAGTTGTTTTGAACAATTTACGGCAAGAATTCATCAAGTTTTCGGTTGATACCGGCGTATTGCGTTTCGGCGAATTCGTTACCAAGGCCGGTCGCACCTCGCCTTATTTTTTTAATGCAGGGCTGTTCAATCAGGGCGGCACACTGGCAAGGCTGGCCGAGTTTTATGCGCAGACACTGATCGATTCCGGCGTTGAATTCGATATGCTGTTTGGCCCGGCATACAAAGGCATCACGCTCGCTTCTGCGACTGCAGTGGCGCTGGCGAACAAGGGCAGGGATGTGCCATTTGCGTTTAACCGCAAGGAAGCCAAGGATCACGGTGAGGGCGGCACCATGGTCGGCGCCAAGTTGCAGGGCCGTGTCGTGATCATCGACGACGTGATTTCTGCCGGGACCTCGGTGCGCGAATCGGTCGACATGATACGTGCGGCAGGGGCAACGCCATGTGCAGTATTGATTGCGCTGGACAGGATGGAACGCTCGGGCGCAGACGATGCATTGTCTGCGCATTCAGCGGTGCAGGAAGTCAGCAAGAACTACGATATGCCGGTGGTATCGATAGGCAATTTGTCGGATTTGTTTGAATACCTGTCGAATGCGGGAGCCAATTCGGAACAGGCGCAATACAAGGATGCCGTTGCCGCTTATCGCAAGAGGTACGGCGTGATGTAGCAGCCATCGTTTTATTCTGGGGAGTGAAATGAAAGGTGCGGTAAAGACACTGGTTTTTCTCTCGATATGCGTCACGTCGGGTGCACACGCTGCCATTTTCATGTGCAAGGATGCATCCGGCCGCACTCTCACTGCTGACAGGCTCATTCCTGAATGTGCAGACCGCCCGGTACGCGAATACGGTAATAACGGCGCAAAAAAAAGAGATATTGCCGCCCCCCTTACAGCTGAGCAAAAGCGCGAAAAGCAGCAGCAGGACGACAAGAAAAAAGTCGAACAGCTTGCGGCTGACGAGCAGAAAAAAGCCGATCGTGCCCTCGCCGCCCGCTACCGCAGTGAAGACGACATCACTGCCGCACGCAAACGCGACACGACTGTCATCAGCGATCAAATTGCCCAGCAAAAAAAGGCGTTATCCAGTGCGGATCACGACTGGAAAGAAACGCAGGCGGCCGTTATAGCGCAAAGAAAAATAGGCGTGGTGCCAGCGGGGATGCAATACAAACTCGACAGAGCCGAGCAGACCGTACGTGACCTGAAGGTCAGAATCATTGATAGTGAAGTCGAGCTTGCGCAAGTTCATGCCAAATACGATGTGACGTTGCAGCGGTATCGTGAAATTATGACTGCATCGGCTCGATAAAATTGCGAAAAAATGCAATTTCTCTTGGTGATTCATATCACTAATTGCTTACCCATATTCATGGGATAGTTTAAGTAGTTCAAGACATTTATCATCATGCGACTGTTTAGTCGTTTGCACCTTTCAAATCGCTTTTGAACATCAAGCCTTCAAAAAATAGTTTACGTCTCATACCTTTACTCAGATCTATAAGCGCGGTGTTTTCCAATATTCATTGATAGGATGCCAATAAGGATGACATGCGCATAATTATGATTTTTTTCGCTGGGTTGATTCTATGGTTCTTTTTTATAAGTGACCTTAGAGAACCTCCGAACAGGGATTGGAAACAAACTTCTGTTTATAAAAAAAGTGAGCCGACCGAATTATTTTTTGAGCCGTCAGGTGAATCACGTAATCGCAATTGGGTATCCCGCCCGGATTGTTGCCCTGAAAAATCTCCCGTCATGCACGGATCTTCTTTTTCAGAGAAACAATACTCATACAATTTACGTCCGCTTAATGTCCTGGCTTCAGTTCCTGAGAACGCTATTCGTCAAATTCGTAAGCCATATAAAGTTCATGCGAAAGAAATTTGGGATTTGATGTCTTTGGAAGTCTTGCTCCCCCACTTTGAAGGCAAGACGAGTTTGACGGCTTCGCGTTTTGCATCGCGCGAAGATCGTGACATTGTCGATATTCGATTGGGCTTTCTTGCTGGCGAAAACGATGTTCAACATCTGCGGGCACGGATTGCGGATGGCCGAATGATTGATGTAACGAAGCCTGCGGATAGGGCGATGCAATTATTTGCTTATCGTCCGATGTCAAGAAAAGTAGATGATGAGACGATAATTGATTATCTTGGTGATGCGGATGCTTTTGTATCTCTAGTGGGAAACCCAATTGTTATTTCATGTAGTTCTTGGCCATCACTTGGCGAGGAAACCCAACGATGTCAAACGCATCTTTTATTCCCTCAACATCTTTGGCCGTCCCAAATGAAAGAAAAATTTGGAGGGACAGAAGGATTGCAAGTTGTTTACTCTTTCCATAAAAGTCATCTTGCTGATTGGCCAGAATTGATTCGAAGAATTAATACTTATACGATGTCTCTTTTGCCGGAGTTGTCGGTGGATTAGCTTCTTATTACAAAAAATCATGGAAAAAGCGCACTCGTTTTACGGAGCGCGCTTTTTATTTTTGGCTTGCTTAATTAAGTTGTCAATTTTTTCTTCAGTAACTCAGTAAGCTGCGCAGGGTTGGCTTTCCCTTTGCTGGCCTTCATCGCTTGCCCCATCAACGCATTGATCGCCTGCTCTTTGCCGGCGCGGTATTCCTCAACAGATTTCGCATTTGCGGCGAGCACATCGTCGACAATTTTTTCCAATGCTCCGCTGTCTGAAATTTGCTTCAGGCCTTTCGACTCGATCACTTCATCTGCAAGGGTGGCATTGTCAGATTTGGCTTCCCACATTGCGCTGAATACTTCTTTTGCGATCTTGTTGGAGATGGTGCCGTCAGCAATACGCTGCAATAACAATGCGAGCTGAGCAGGTGCGACTGGCGCTGCGGCTATCTCTATGCCTTCACGATTCAGTGTCGATGCGACGTCGCCCATCAACCAGTTGGCGGTTGGCTTTGCCTGCTCTTTGCCAGTGATGACGGTGACGGCTTCAAAGTAATTTGCCATCGCTTTGGATTGCGTCAAGATTGCCGCGTCATATTCCGACAAGCTGTAATCGCGCACAAAGCGTTCGCGCATCGCACCAGGCAATTCGGGCATCGCAGCTTGTACGCGTGCGATCCATTCTGCACTGACGACGAGTGGCGGCAAATCCGGATCGGGGAAATAGCGATAATCGTGCGCGTTTTCCTTGCTGCGCATTTCACGCGTTTCTTTTTTGTCCGGATCGTACAGGCGCGTTGCTTGCACGACGCGGCCGCCGTCTTCGATCAATTCGATCTGGCGACGCACTTCATAGTTAATCGCGTCTTCCATGAAGCGGAATGAGTTCAGATTCTTGATCTCGCAACGTGTGCCGAATTCTTTTTGTCCCACTGGGCGCACCGAGACGTTGGCATCGCAGCGGAATGAACCTTCCTGCATATTGCCGTCGCAAATGCCTATCCATGTCACTAATGTGTGTAGCGCTTTAGCGTAGGCAACCGCTTCTGCCGCGCTACGCATATCTGGTTCGGTGACGATTTCCAGCAGTGGTGTACCGGCGCGATTCAAGTCGATGCCGGTCATGCCTTGATAATCTTCGTGCAGTGATTTGCCGGCGTCTTCTTCCAGATGTGCGCGCGTTAATTGCACCGAGCGGATTTCTGTTTTGCCGTCAACTTCCATCGCGAACGAGACGCGGCCGCCTTGCACGATAGGCAAATCCATCTGGCTGATCTGATAGCCCTTGGGCAAATCGGGATAGAAATAATTTTTACGCGCGAAGACCGAGTGCGGCGCAATGGTTGCGCCTATCGCCAGGCCGAACTGAATTGCGCGTTCGACCGCGCCGCGATTCATTACCGGCAATGAGCCCGGCAATGCCAGATCGACCGGCGAGGTTTGCGTGTTTGGTTCAGCGCCGAATTGCGTCGGCGAGCCGCTGAAAATTTTTGTCTGAGTCGTCAACTGCGTATGCGTTTCCAGACCGATTACGACTTCCCACTGCATGATGTTTCCTTACTCGCTTGTTGGCGTATTTAACTATTGTCGTGGAGAGCGATATTTTTATTCTGCAGGCTGGCGCAAATGCCAGTCAGTCGCTTGCTGATACTGATGTGCGACGTTCAGCAATTTTGCTTCAGCAAAATAATTGCCGATGATTTGCAAGCCGACTGGACGCTTTGCATTCTTTTCACCCTGACCGAAACCGCAAGGAATCGACATGCCCGGCAAGCCTGCCAGACTGGTGGAGAGTGTAAAAATATCAGCCAGATAATTCGCAATCGGATCATCTGCCTTGTCGCCCAGATCCCATGCGACGGTTGGCGCAACCGGTCCCATGATGACGTCACATTTTTTGAAAGCTTCTTGAAAATCCTGCGCGATCAGGCGGCGAATTTTTTGCGCTTGCAGATAGTAGGCATCGTAATAACCATGCGACAGCACATATGCGCCGACCAGAATGCGGCGTTTGACTTCATCGCCAAAACCTTGTGCGCGCGTCTTGCAATACATATCGGATAAATCCGTATAGTCCTTGGCGCGGAAGCCGTAACGCACGCCGTCGAAGCGACTCAAATTGGACGATGCCTCGGCTGGTGCGATCACGTAATAAGTGGGAATCGACAACTCGGTTTTAGGCAGAGAAATATCGACCAGTGTTGCGCCCAGTTTTTCATATTCAGCGAGTGCCGCGCGCACAGCTTGCTCTACATCCGCTGATAAACCCGCGCCGAAATATTCGCGCGGGATGCCGATTTTCAAGCCTTGCAACGGAACGTTCAGGTCGCGGGTGAAATCTTCTTTTGCACGTTCGATGCTGGTTGAATCACGCTCATCGAAACCTGCCATCGCGTTCAATAGCAGTCCGCAATCTTCTGCGGTTTTTGCAATCGGGCCGCCTTGATCGAGCGACGATGCAAACGCGATCATGCCGAAGCGCGACACGCGGCCGTAAGTTGGTTTGATGCCAGTGACGCCACACAAGGCGGCCGGTTGACGGATCGAGCCGCCGGTGTCGGTTGCAGTGGATGCGGGTGTCAGTCGTGCGGCGATTGCAGCAGCAGAGCCGCCGGATGAGCCGCCAGGAATCGCGGTCTTGTCCCACGGATTTTTGACTGCACCGAAGTAGGAATTCTCATTCGATGAACCCATAGCGAATTCATCGCAATTCAATTTTCCCAATGTCACCATGCCGGCTTGATTGAAATTTTCCACGACGGTCGCATCGAAAGGACTGACGTAGTTTTCCAGCATCTTCGAACCGGCGGTGGAGCGCCAGCCGCGCGTGACGAAGATGTCTTTGTGTGCAATCGGCACGCCGGTCAATATCGTGGCGTCACCAGCGGCGATGCGTTGGTCGGCAGCGGCGGCTTGTTGCAGCGTCAACGTTTCATCGACGTGCAAAAATGCATTCAGGTCGCTGGCCTTGATGCGATCCAGGAATAGTTTGGACAACTCTGTTGCAGAGATTTTTTTTGCCTGCAGCAAGTCGGATAATTCTTTGATTGTTTTGGTATGCATATTGAATATCGGTGTTCGGTTGCAGAACATTGGAAATGTTCTGATTGCGCGTTGCTAAATAATATTTAACAGTAAGGTCTAATAGCGCAACGTAAGGCGACGCAGCTTATTCGATGACTTGCGGCACCAGATACAAGCCGTCTTGCGTGGCCGGTGCCACTTGCTGGTATTCGTCGCGACGATTCGGTTCGCTGACTTTGTCTTCGCGCAGACGCAACGATAGATCCGGTAGCAGCATGGCGATCGGATGATTCAGCGGTTCCACACCCGTCGTATCGACGGCAGTCAATTGTTCGACCAATGCAAAAATGCCGTTTAATTTTTCCAGCGTTTGAGCGGATTGCTCATCGGTGAGATCGATTTGCGCGAGCATTGATAAACGTGTGACATCGGAAAGTTCGAGGGACATGGTTGGTTCGCGGTCGGGCCGTGTATGTAATGTTATTAAAAAAATCAGAAAAGAATCGCGGCGCGCAAAAGTCTGCTTGTGCTGACAAATGCTTCGCAAAATGAATCATTCCGCTTACATTTTTGGCATTTTGGGCGACTAATTTAATGTAAATTATAAGGTAGAATATCGGGTTAATGCCTTGCTGGCGCCGATATTGGGCTGCCGCCGGTAATAAATCTTGCTTATTTGCTCTTTGCACACGTAATTACTCTCGTAGTTAATTTCTTATTTACCTTATTACGCGCACCTTTTTTGCGCACCGGGACAATTCATGTTTGGATTTTTACGTAGTTATTTTTCGAATGATCTGGCAATCGATCTGGGTACCGCCAACACGCTGATTTATGTCCGTAGCTTGGGCATTGTGCTGGATGAGCCATCGGTGGTGGCGATTCGCCAGCAAGGTGGCCCGAATGGTAAAAAAACCATCATGGCAGTCGGCAAAGAGGCCAAGCAGATGCTGGGCAAAGTGCCAGGCAATATCGAGGCAATTCGCCCGATGAAGGATGGTGTGATCGCCGACTTCACCGTCACCGAGCAAATGCTCAAGCAGTTCATCCGCATGGTGCATGACACCAAACTCTTCAGGCCTTCCCCACGTATCATCATTTGTGTTCCTTGCGGTTCTACCCAGGTTGAGCGTCGCGCGATTCGCGAATCGGCTTTGGGCGCAGGCGCAGCACAGGTTTATCTGATTGAAGAGCCGATGGCGGCAGCGATCGGTGCCGGCTTGCCGGTGTCGGATGCGACCGGTTCGATGGTCGTCGATATCGGTGGTGGCACGACTGAAGTCGGCATCATCTCGCTAGGCGGCATGGTCTACAAAGGTTCGATCCGCGTCGGTGGTGACAAGTTCGACGAAGCGATCGTCAACTACATCCGTCGTAACTACGGCATGCTGATCGGTGAGCAAACCGCGGAAGCGATCAAGAAGGAAATCGGTTCGGCTTTCCCGGGGTCCGAAGTGCGCGAAATGGAAGTCAAGGGACGCAATCTGTCGGAAGGCATTCCACGCTCATTCACGATTTCCAGCAACGAGATCCTCGAAGCGTTGACCGATCCGCTGAACAACATCGTTTCGGCCGTTAAAAATGCATTGGAACAAACGCCGCCAGAGCTGGGCGCCGACATTGCTGAAAAAGGCATGATGCTGACCGGCGGCGGTGCATTGCTGCGCGATCTGGATCGTTTGTTGATGGAAGAAACCGGTTTGCCTGTGATCGTGGCCGAAGATCCTCTGACTTGCGTGGTACGCGGTTCGGGGATGGCGCTGGAGCGCATGGATAAACTGGGTTCGATTTTCTCCTACGAATAATCCGGTCACGCTGTTTTATCTACATGGTTTTATTTTTATTTTAATGAGCTGACATGCACATTGTCATGAAAGCACAATCCTTTGTAACGCAAGCTGCGGCTGCAGGACGCAAGGTCCTGACAGCGCAGCCTGTACTGATGGTCTTCGGCAGGTTCGCCAACAAGTATTAAATGGAATACAGCCCGCCACCACTCTTCAAACAAGGTGCCTCGGCACGCGCAAAGATGGTGTTCTTCGCCCTGATCGCATTGATTTTGCTAGGGGTCGATTCGCACATGCGTTCGCTCGCTGTTGTGCGCCAAGTGATCTCTACCGCCTTGTATCCACTGCAGGTTGTTGCGCTTGCGCCGCGTGATGCCATGTACTTCGTCGGCGATTATTTCACTTCTCTTTCCGACACCAAGGCAGAGAACGAAAAACTCAAACTTCAGCAAACCGTCAACGCACGCACCTTGCAGCAAGGTCAGCAACTGCTGGCCGAAAATGTTCAACTGCGCCATTTGCTGGGTACTAGCGAGCGCTTGCCGGTGAAGTCGGTGATGGGCGAAATCCTGTACGACACACGTGATGCATTCACACGCAAGATCGTGCTGGATCGCGGCATTCAACACGGAGTGGAGCGTGGTCAGCCGGTAATTGATCACATCGGTGTGGTCGGACAGGTGACGCGTGTATTTCCTTTTACGTCCGAAGTCACTTTGTTGACCGACAAGAATCAGGCAATTCCGGTGCAGGTTGTACGCAACGGATTGCGTAGCGTTGCATATGGTCGGGGTCAATCGAACGTACTGGATTTGCGTTTCATGCCGACCAATGCGGATATCCAAAAAGGCGATGTGCTGGTGACGTCCGGCATTGATGGCATTTATCCTGCGGGTCTGGCGGTTGCCACGGTTTCTCTGGTGGAGAACAAGTCGGCCGACTCCTTCGCGCGCATCGTCTGCCAACCTTCTGCGGGGATAGACCGCAATCGTCAGTTGCTGATTCTGCTGACGGAAAATAAAGCGGCACCGCGTCCGGCAGATGACTCGAAAGACAAAAACGCAAAAATGACCGGCATCTTGCGACATGCCGCCAGCCGGACCAACGGTACGTCGGGCAAAGGCATTGTTGAAACGCCGCCCGCTCCTGCACCTACTCAACCGCCAGCAACATCGACACGATGAACCATCAGCCACATTACATTCTGTTGCCAGCCAGCCCGCTTTTTATAGCGGTCAGTTTGATCGCGGCATTCTTGCTCAACTTGCTACCGTGGGGCCAGCTGATAGGTATTCCCGATTTTGTTGCGCTGATACTGGTGTTCTGGAGCATGCATCAGCCACGCAAGGTCGGGATAGGCGTCGCATTTTTCATGGGCTTGCTGATGGATGTGCATGATGCAGCAGTGCTGGGCGAGAATGCACTGGCTTATACGTTGCTGTCTTATTTCGCGATCATGATACACAGGCGCGTCTTGTGGTTCCCTGCCGGCATACAAGCATTGCATGTGTTTGTGCTGTTGTTGGGGGCGCAAGTCGTGGGGCTGATTGTCAGATTGCTGGTCGGCGGCAGATTTCCGGGCTGGTTGTACTTCACTGAAAGCATGGTTGCAGCGCTGTTATGGCCGGTCGTGGCCTGGATATTACTCGCACCACAGCGCCGGGCGATCAATCGTGACGATACACGTCCGATTTGATGTGCTGCAACTGACAACCGGTATTGATGCCGCATGACTGAATTAAAAAATACCGAACGCGAATTACATTTCTTCCGCCTGCGCTTGTCGGTGGCCGGTGGACTGGTGTTTATTTTATTTGCCTGTTTGCTCGCGCGCTTCGTCTGGTTGCAGGTATATAAACATAATGATTATGTCGCGCAGGCGGAAGAAAATCGGATTTCGGTGGTGCCGGTGGTGCCGAATCGCGGCCTGATCCTGGATAGAAACGGCGTGGTGTTGGCGCGTAACTATTCAGCCTACACGCTGGAAATCACTCCATCCAAAATCGACGGCGATCTCGAGAAATTGATCGATGAGTTGGCCACGCTGGTCGATATCCAGCCCAAAGATCGCAAGCGTTTCAAGAAGCTGCAGGAAGAATCGCGCAATCTGGCCAGTTCGCCGATACGCGTGCGCCTGTCCGACGAGGAAGTGGCGCGATTTTCTGCACAGCGCTACCGCTTCCCGGGCGTTGAAATTCAGGCGCGCCTGTTTCGCCAGTATCCGCTCGGTTCGGTTGCCTCGCATGTGATTGGCTATATTGGCCGTATCAATGCGCGCGAAGCGAAGGACATCGACGCAAGTGACGACGCGACCAACTATCGCGGTACTGAACATATCGGTAAGGAAGGCCTGGAAAAAAACTACGAAGAAAAATTGCATGGCCGTACCGGCTATGAAGAAGTTGAAGTATCTGCTGGTGGTCGCCCCATCAGGACCCTGTCGCGCACCGCCGCCACGCCTGGCGATAATCTGATTCTGTCTATCGATATTGAATTGCAAAAAGTGGTTGAGCAAGCCTTCGGCGACAGGCGCGGCGCATTGATTGCGATTGAGCCTTCAACTGGCGACGTGCTGGCATATGTGTCGATGCCGACCTTCGATCCGAATCTGTTCGTCGAGGGTATCGATCAGCAGAGCTGGGATTTGCTGAATAATTCGCCGGATCATCCGTTGTTGAATCGCCCTTTGTCCGGTGCGTACCCGCCGGGATCAACCTACAAGCCATTCATGGCGCTGGCCGCATTGGAACTGGGTAGGCGCAAACCGACGGACGCTATCGCTGATCCCGGCTACTTCTGGTTCGGCAATCACAAGTTTCGCGATGATAAAGAAGGCGGACACGGCATGGTCGATATGTATAAATCGATCGTGCAATCGTGCGATACCTATTACTACTTGCTGGCCAACGATCTGGGCGTGGATGCAATACACGATTTCATGAAACCGTTCGGCTTTGGTCAAAAGACCGGAATTGATCTCAGGTTTGAACGCACAGGGGTGTTGCCGTCCACTGCATGGAAGGCCGCTGCGTATAGAAAGCCGGAACAAAAAAGATGGTACGCCGGCGAAACCATTTCCATCGGTATTGGTCAAGGCTATAACTCGTTCACACCTCTGCAGTTAGCCCATGCGACCGCAACACTGGCTAATAACGGCATCGTCATGAAGCCGCATCTGGTCAGGGAAATCGAGAACGGCGTGACGCGACAGCGTACCTTGACGGTGGCGAAAGAAAGTTATCGCATCCCGTTGAAACAGGAAAACATAGACGTTATCAAGCAAGCCATGGTGGGGGTCAATACAGAGGGCACCGGTGCACGTGCATTTTCAAAAGCAGAGTATGTGTCGGCTGGCAAGACCGGTACTTCTCAAGTGATCGCGATCAAGAAGGGTGAGAAATATGATGCAAGCAAAATTTCTGATCGACATCACGATCACGCCTTATTTACGGCGTTTGCACCTGCAGATAAACCTCGAATCGCGCTCGCCTTGATTGTTGAAAACGGCGGTTTTGGTGGCGCTGCTGCTGCGCCGATTGCCAGGGCGGCGATGGATTTTTATTTGCTGGGCAAGCGGCCGGAAGTCAAGACGCCGGTCAAGCCTGCTGCCATTCCCAAAGATGAGCATACCCACTAAATCCATGAACACATCTCTCCGGCCTATGCTCAAGAATGCGTTAATGCGATTGGACCTGCATTCATCCGTAACCCGTATTTGCACAATTCAGGCGCAAAAATTGCGATGGGAGCAGACATGAACAAGCGTTCGCCATGGCAAATTCTGCAGCCGTACGTGCAGGTATTCGATGGGCCCTTGGTTTTGATCGTCGGCGCGATTCTGGTGCTGGGAACGGTCACGCTGTATTCTGCCGGCATCGATTTTCCGGGCAGGATTGAGGATCATGTGCGCAACATCATGATCGCGCTGATGGTGATGTGGATTGCTGCGGTGATTCCGCCGCAGACCCTGATGCGATTTGCCGTGCCGCTTTATATCATTGGCGTTTCATTGCTGATAGGCGTGGCGATGTTTGGTTTGATCCGTAATGGGGCAAGACGCTGGATCAATGTTGGCATGATCATTCAACCATCCGAAATCATGAAGATCGCGATGCCGATGATGTTGGCGTGGTTCTTCCAGAAACGCGAAGGGATGACGCGCTGGCGTGAGTTCACGGTTGCGGGTTTGCTGCTGATTGTGCCGGTCGGTCTGATCATGCGTCAGCCGGATCTGGGTACTTCGCTGCTGGTATTGGCCTCGGGTTTATACGTGATTTTCTTTGCCGGCCTGTCATGGAAGGTCATCGCTGCTGCCGTGGTTGCGACGCTGGCGAGTCTGCCGATTGTGTGGTCGATGCTGCATGATTATCAACGAGGCCGGGTGTTGACTCTGATTGATCCGACCACGGATCCGCTGGGAAAAGGCTTTCATATTATCCAGTCGACAATTGCGATCGGCTCTGGTGGTGTCACCGGCAAAGGCTGGTTGAACGGTACCCAGGCCCATCTTGAGTTTATTCCCGAGCGCACTACCGATTTTATTTTTGCGGTTTTTTCGGAAGAGTTCGGCTTGATCGGTAATTGCATTTTATTGTTGCTGTATCTATTCCTGATCGGGCGCGGCATGATCATCGCAGCCAATGCGCCGACGCTGTTCAGCCGTTTGCTGGCTGGTGCGATTACGATGATTTTCTTTACCTATGCATTTGTGAACATGGGAATGGTGAGCGGTATCTTGCCGGTGGTCGGCGTACCGTTACCATTTGTCAGTTACGGCGGTACTGCGTTCGTCACGCTCGGTTTGGGTGTGGGAATTTTGATGAGCATACAGCGGCATCGAAAATTGATGCAAAGCTGATTATCGCCGCCTCACTGCTTGCCGCAGATTTAATCGGCGAGCAGCTTTCAACAGGAGTAGGCAATGCAATTAAGTTTTTCAGCATCGCGCATTCTGGGTTTGCTGGCGATTCTGACGCTGGCCGCCTGCAGCAGCGTACCTCTGGATACTTCTTCCGGCAAACCGCAGACCGCGACACGTTCGGCCAGCGCAACGCATCCGGTGCTACCTGCTGCGGGCTCCGGTCGTGGCGGTTATTACAAGGATGACGGGCCGGGTGATGTAACGCCGGACGGCTTGCTGGACTTGCCGGATGCGGAGCCGCGTATCGAGTCGGTTTCAACGCGCGGCAACAGGCCCTATGTTGTGTTCGGCAAAAAATATGTGCCTATCACTCATGAGCGGCCTTTCAAGCAAACCGGACGTGGCAGCTGGTATGGCAAGAAATTCCACGGACAGAAAACCTCATCTGGCGAAATCTACGATATGTACAAAATGTCGGCGGCGCATCCGACCCTGCCGATTCCTTCGTACGCGCGCGTCACTAATGTAAGCAATGGCAAGCAGGTCATCGTGCGCGTCAATGATAGAGGCCCTTTTCATTCGAGTCGTGTAATTGATCTGTCGTATACCGCTGCATTGAAACTGGGTTATATCGGACATGGCAGTGCCGAGCTGCAAGTCGAACGATTGCTGCCGGCAGACATAGAGCAGATCTTGGCGAGCAAGGCGAGTGCGGCTACACCTGCCGTGGCGACTGAAGCGGTCGTCATGCCGATGACGGAGTCGGCACAGTTGGCTCCGGCGACGCTACAGCCGGTCGCGTTTGCATCGAATGGAAATGCATCAGCGTTATCGCCGCCAATGGCAACGCAGCTGGCCACCACAGCCAGTGGTTTTTATGTGCAATTCGGTGCGTACTCACAGGCTGCCAATGCAGAACGTGTACGTACCCGACTGTTGCAGGATGCCGGTAGCGTGCTGCCACAATTGACGGTTGAGCCTTCGAATAATTTGTACCGACTCTATGGCGGCCCGTTTGCTACTCGCGAAGAAGCCGCTGCTGCTGCAGCGCAAGTTCAAGGTGCCGTGGGATTCAAGCCGTTTATCGTGCAGCGTTAATCTTGTCCCGACTCGCTGTCTGCTTTCATTTGCAGGGCGCGATCATACAAGGCATTTTTCTTTTGCCCAGTGATATGCGCTGCCAGCGTCGCCGCCTGTTTTACTGAACATTCCTGCAGCAGGATTTTCAGGATGCGTTCGGCTTCCATTTCATCCTGGTCGCCTGCCGCAGGCGCACCTTCCAGCAGCACGACAAACTCGCCTTTTTGCCGGTTTGCTTCTGCGTTGATCCACGCACTGGCTTCGGCCAGGGTGCAACGATGTATTTCTTCAAACATCTTGGTTAACTCGCGTGCAAACACGATATGGCGGGTCGACTCGAAACTTGTCGTCAGTGCCTCCACGGCTTCGACTATGCGATGTGGCGCTTCGTAGAACACCATGGTTGCCGCAACACTTTTCAAATTGAATAAAACCGTTTCGCGCTGTTTGGCTTTGGCTGGCAGGAAGCCGACGAAATAAAATTGATCATTCAGCAAGCCGCTGGCCGACAGCGCGGCAACTGCTGCGGATGCCCCCGGCAACGGCACCACGCGCAAGCCGGCGTTACGCACCGCATCGACGATGCGCGCGCCGGGATCTGACACCGCAGGCGTGCCGGCATCGGATACCAATGCAATCCGTTCCCCTGCCTGCAAGCGACGTATCAAAGTGTCTGCCACTTCGCGTTCATTGTGCTGATGGGCGGCGATCAGCTTTTTTGACAAGCCGTAACGCGTTAAAAGATGACCGGTATTACGCGTATCTTCGCAAGCGACGGCATCGACTATCGATAAAGTGTGCAAAGCACGCAACGATATGTCACCTGCATTCCCGATCGGTGTGGCCACCACATATAATGTCGCCGAAGGATAAGTCTGCCGCTCGACGTCACGTAATACTTCATGCAATAAATTCGGTAAGTCATCATGCAGGGCGTCTTGCATAAGCGGCAAGATCGTGGGCGTGCTGTCGTTAGGTTCAGTCATTGGGAGAGTCGGATGTTGGGAAATTTAGCGAGAATGTTGGTGCTGGCTGCGGCCATCAGCGGATTGTGCGCGCCTGTACAGGCAAATACAACTGCTGTTATCGGCGCGGCTGTTGGCACTGCTGAAAACGCTTCTGCCAGCGCGGGTAGCAGTCTACCCGGCATTCATGCTCAACGTTCAGTATTGGACAACTTGCAACTCGCCCAAACCGATCTCGCACTGCCGCGCGATGAAAATGACGATTTGAGTAACGGTCCGATTATCGAAGCGGTAGAAATGCCGGTCGTCGTTAGCCGTTTGCCGCCGGTACGTATTGCTTTGCTGCTGCCGCGTCGCTCAGAGTCGTTGGCGCAGGTGGCCGATGCAGTGCGTTCAGGTTTCATGGCCGCTTATCAATATGAGCCGGCCAACATTACCGTCAATTTGGTGGAAACCGGTGATTCTGCACAAGACGTGCTGTCCGGCTATCTGGACGCGGCGATGCGCAATGACATCGTGGTTGGGCCGCTGACGCGTAGCGGTGCTAATGCGATTGCGCAAAACGGCAACGTCACCAAGCCGACGATTGCACTGACTCAATTGGATACTGCAGACGGTACGGAAACGCGCGTGCCAACCAATATGCTGGTGATGGGTTTGTCGATAGAAGATGAGGCGCGTCAGATCGCCGACTGGCTGGGTGCACGCAAGGCTGGAATCAAGGCGTTTGCGATTTCCACCAATGTGTCATGGCAGCGTCGTGCGGTCAAAGCTTTCTCCACCGAGTGGCGCCACCTCGGCCTGCAATCTGAAACGATGGAGCTCGGTATGACTGGTAGCTTCATTAATGCGACCGCACTGGTGCAATTGAAGAAGCGCATTCAGGCTGAAAAGCCAGCGCTGATCTTTGTCGGCCTCGATGCTGCACAAACCATCCAGCTGCGTCTGGCGATCGGCGGCGAAGTACCTTTGGTCGGCACATCGCAATTGAATCCTCTGGCGCTTGCAGATTGGGCGGGTGCCGATAAATTGCCAGATCTGGAAGGCGTGCGCCTGCTCGACATGCCGTGGCAGTTGCAGGCGGATCATACGGCGGTGATGGCCTATCCGCATCTTACAAAAACCGGTGAACAGCGTATCAGCCCTGATATCGAACGGCTATATGCACTGGGTGTCGATGCTTATCGCGTCGCACACAATATCGCGATCAAGCAAAATGAGTTCAAGCTCGACGGCGTGACCGGCAAACTGGCCATTCGTTTCGGTCAGGGCGCACCGCATTTTGATCGCCTCATGCAACCGGCGATCTATCGCGACGGTGTGGTGCAGCCAATGGAAATACCTTGATTCGCTGATGCGCATCCCTGCCTTCCTCAGTCGTCCCCGTACTGCCAGGCAGATTAGCGGACAAATCGGCGAGGACGACGCTCTCGCTTATTTGCAGCATCAGGGTTTGACGCTGGTTGAACGCAATTTTCGCTGCAAGGGCGGTGAAATCGACCTGATAATGCAAGCGCAAGACACACTGGTTTTTGTTGAGGTCAGGAAGCGGGCCGATAAAGATCATGGCGGTGCCGCTGCCAGCGTCACACCTGCCAAGCAAAAGCGCCTGATTATCGCCGCGCATATTTTTCTGCAACGCTACAAGTTGCCGCCAGCTTGTCGCTTCGACGTGATTGCGATCGACGGCGCTGAGATGAGCTGGCTGAAAAACGCAATCGAAGCCTGAATCCTCCCGTGCCATGCGACTCATCGCAATGGACTGCTCTATAATTCACGACACCATGATTACTCAACGCATACTTAGTCACTTCCATGAAAGTGCCGAGCTGAAAATTCAAGCCGCCTCCCTGTTGGCGCGCCCCATCGAGCAGGCGGTGGAACTAATGTTCGGTGCCTTGTCTAACGGTAACAAGATTCTGGCGTGCGGCAATGGCGGTTCCGCGGCCGACTGTCAGCATTTTTCGGCGCAACTGGTCGGACGTTTCGAAAGAGAGCGCTTGCCGCTGCCGGTGATGGCGCTGACAACCGATACTTCGATACTGACTGCGATTGGCAACGACTACAGTTACCAGGAAATTTTCAGCAAGCAGGTGCAGGCGTTCGGACAATCCGGCGATGTCTTGCTTGCATTGTCGACCTCCGGTAATTCTGCCAATGTGATTGCCGCCATCGAAGCAGCGCTCGAGCGCGATATGCGGGTAGTGGTGATGACCGGCAAAGGTGGCGGCGCGATGGCGAAACTGATTACCGATGCGGATGTCCATATCTGCGTCCCGCATGACCGCACGGCACGAATACAGGAAGTGCATTTATTAACGATACATTGTTTGTGCGACGGTATTGACGTTGCACTATTTGGAGGGGATGAGAATGATTGATTTGAATCGTGGTTTGAAAGCGGTACGACGTCCGATGGTTGCAGCGCTGATTTGCGGCGCAGTATTGGTCAGCCTGCAAGGCTGTGTCGGCCTCATGCTCGGCGGTGCTGTCGTCGGTACTTTGGCGGCAACCGACAGACGTACGTTAGGTGCGCAAACTGAAGACAAGACGATTGCCGTCAAGGGCGAAACGCGGATTCCCAAGGTCGCGGGTCCGGACGCTCACGTCAATGTGACCAGCTTTAATCGCAAGGTCTTGTTGACTGGCGAGGTGCGCGATCAAGCTGCCAAAGCGGCCGCCGGGCAGGAAGCCGCCGCCATTGAGGGCGTGCAATCGGTTGTCAACGAATTGGGCATCGGCGGCCCTGCCAGTTACACATCACGTTCTAACGATGCTGTAATTACCGGCAAGGTGAAGGCATCGTTTGTCGATAACAAAACCCTGTCTGCCAATTCAGTCAAGGTTGTAACTGAACGCGGCGAGGTGTTTTTGATGGGACGCGTAACCCAGAACGAAGGCAATCTGGCTGCCGAAATCACACGCGGTGTGAGTGGCGTCATCAAGGTCGTCAAGGTGTTTGAATACATCACTGACGAGGAATATCGTATGTTGAGTGCAACACCGGATACTGCACAGCAAAAATAGCGATTAATAATCGTTGCCGCTTAACAAGTGGTGGTTTTGGAATGCTATATTGAAGCCGCGCGACAGTTTGTCGTGCGGCTTTTTCATTGGGAGAAACCATGACAGCAGTGCTCGTTTTACTGGCCATCGTTGCAGTTATTGTGTTCTGGGGCGTCGGCGTCTATAACCGCATCATCGCCCTGCGCAATTACTTCGAGAACGCGTTTTCTCAAATCGATGTGCAGCTTAAACGTCGTTACGATTTGATCCCGAATCTGGTCGAAACCGCCAAAGCCTATATGACCCATGAGCGCGAAACATTGGAAGCTGTGATTGCCGCGCGCAATCAGGCCGTCGATGCCAACAAAAAAGTCGCCGGTCATCCTGCTGATTCCACCGCGTTTAAACAGATGATCGCCGCTGACGGCGTGCTTGACGCATCGCTGGGCAAGTTCTTCGCGCTATCGGAGGCTTATCCTGACTTGCAGGCAAATCAAACCATGCTGCAGTTGAGCGAAGAACTCAGCAGCACCGAAAACCGCATCGCGTTTTCCCGCCAGGGTTACAACGACAGTGTGATGTCGTATAACGTCGCGATTCAGCAGTTTCCCGGTTCCGTGGTTGCCAATTCCTTTGGCTTCAAAACAGCAGAATTGCTGGAGTCGACTGAATCTCCAGAAGAACGCAAAGCCATCAAAGTTGCGTTTTGATTGTTGTTCGCGACCATTTTTCTCCGCGTGCATCATCCGAATCCCGTGCATTGCGCCTGATGCACACGTCCTGACATCGCATACCGCGACATGAATTTTTTCGAGCAGCAGGATCACGCGCGACGGCAGACCAGGGTGTTGCTGCTGCTGTTCGCGCTTGCAGTGATCGCGATTGTGCTGGCCGTCAATTTTGCGATGGCCTTGATTTGCATCTACGCGCAAGGCGGTTCGTTCTCAGGACATCACGACTATCCGCGCGGATTCTTTGCGACCAATACCTTGATCACGCTGATACTGATTGGCGGCGGTACCTTGCTTGAAATGTTCAATCTGCGAGACGGCGGCGATGCGATTGCACGCATGGCCGGTGCGCGCATGGTGACGCTCAATACGCGCGATACGCTTGAGCGTCGTTTGCTGAATGTCGTGGAAGAAATGGCGCTTGCATCAGGTATTGCCTGCCCCAAGGTATATCTGATGGACAGGGAGGACTCGATCAACGCATTCGCCGCCGGTTATAACCCGAACGAAGCAGTGATTGTTATGACGCGTGGTTCGCTGGACAGATTGACCCGCGATGAATTGCAAGGCGTAGTGGGACATGAGTTCAGCCATATTTTGAATGGCGACATGCGCTTGAATATTCGTTTGGTCGGCGTCCTGTTCGGGATACAGATGTTTGCGGATTTTGGCAGGCAGATTATGGAAGCCGGCGTGCTGGCGACAGAAGAAGATGCGCTGATCAAGCGGCGTACTCCGTTGCACGTCATATTGTTTGTGGTTGGCGCCACGCTGTTCGCGATTGGTTATATAGGCTTGTTCTTTGGGCGAATCATTAAATCAGCAGTTTCCCGTCACCGCGAATTCCTGGCGGACGCCAGCGCCATTCAATTTACCCGCAATCCTGATGGACTCGGCAATGCCTTGCGCAAGATAGGTGGCCTTTTGCAGACAGGGCGCGCCGCTTCGCAGATCCAGCACAGGAATGCAGAGCAGTTGTCACATTTTTTTCTGACAGCAGTGCGCCCTGGTCTGCTGGAAGGATTATTTGCGACACATCCATCGCTATCCGAACGTTTGCATCGCATTTACGGTCGCAAGATGGATATGCTGGACGCGCCCAATTTTGTTAAAAACGACGTTGCTGCATCGCAAAGCATGCAGGCAGACATTGCGTATGCCGCGACGGCCTTCGTCGATGCAGTCGAAAACGCCGATGCAATTAGCGACGACATCGTGGCTGTTGCCAGACAGGCTTACGGCGGCAGCACGCTCGTCAAAATCAGATTGTGTACACAAATTGATCAAGCAGTGCATGATCCTTACGCTGCGCCCCTCTTGGGCTATGCCTTGTTGCTTGATTCTGCACAGGAAAACAGTCCACAGCATCAGTACTTGATTGAACATTTGTCTGGCCAAGCCGCACAAGTAATGCAACTGGCGACTGCGATCAAGAGTTTGCCAGTCAATGCGCGTTTGCCTTTGCTTGATCTGATGATGCCGGCACTGCGGCAATTGCCGATGGCGGATCGCGATGCAATGCTGGCCCACATTGAACGGATGATCGGGAGCGATCGTCGCGTGAGCTTGAACGAATTCGTTTTACAAACCGTATTGGCGCGCCGCCTGGCGGCGCAGGCTAATCGCGCAGTGCGGGTCAAGTATTTTTCGGTGACTGAGTTGACGCCGGAATGTCATGTTTTGTTTTCGCTGGTGGCGCATGTTGCTGCGCCGCTTTTAAAACAGCCTGCAACATCCTTGTTTATGCGAGCGGCAGATTTTTCGCCGCATCTCTTTTTGTCGGAAAAGGATTTGATCGGGATCGCAGCCCTAAGTTACGGCAGCATAAAAATTGCATTGGATAAAGCCAATCAATTGGCACCTTTGGCAAATCCTGCCTTGATCAAATCATTGCTGGCAATCGCCGCCGAGCACTCGCCGTTACCGTTGCCGCTTGCGGATTTGTTACGCGCCATTTGCGCCGCGATCGAAGCGCCTATGCCACCAGTTGTTGCCGCTGTTTACACCGCTTCGGGTTGGCCGGATGCATCCTTGTCATAAAATCCGATCAGATGTGCGCGCATTTTTCGACTAAACGCCAATAGTCGGACCTGACTATAATGGGCGCAGCTTCATAGGCTTTCTACACACGCGCAATATCCAGGATTGTCGACTATGCAAACAACTGTTCCAGCAATTCCAAATCGCAACTGGCTTAAGCTATTGGCATTGCTCGTGGTCGCCGCCTTGATCGTGGTTGGCTATCTGTCCGTATCAAAGAAGGAAACGATACCTGAAGTGACTTTCGTCAATTTACAGGGCAAAAAAATCACTTCGCAGGATTTGCGCGGCAAGGTTGTGATGATCAATTTCTGGGCGACCTCATGCGCGACGTGCGTCAAAGAGATGCCGGAGATGGTTGAAACATTCAAAAAATACAATGCGCAAGGCTTGGAGTTCGTCGCAGTCGCCATGGCTTACGATCCGCCGAACTATGTGTTGAATTTCGTCGAGACGCGCAAGTTGCCATTCACCGTGTCGCTCGATACGCAAGGCGAATTGGCGAAGTCTTTCGGTGATATCAAATTGACGCCAACCACATTGGTGGTCGACAAGGATGGCCACATTATCAAGAAATATGTAGGTGAGCCTGATTTCGCAGCCTTGCACAAATTGCTGGAAAAGGCTTTGGCGGCTTGAATTGATACGCGCGGCAATGGATATTCTTGCTTACTTTGCCGTACCGGATTTCTTCCCGCCAGTCACACGCTCAATGTTTGCGAGATCGCACCAGCTTTGCACTTGCGTAAAATCATTCGCGGTCAGCAAATCACGTACCGCTTCAGCCTGATCGTAACCATGTTCCATCAATAGCCAGCCTTCATCAGATAGATGCTGCGCGGCTAGCTGGCTAATAGTGCGCAAGGCCGATAAACCATCTGCATGATCGGTTAATGCATCGATCGGTTCAAAGCGCAAATCCCCTTCCGATAAATGGCGATCACCGGCAACGATATACGGTGGATTGGAAACGATCAAATCAAACTGCTGTCCATCTAGCGCTGCAAACCAGTCGCTGCGCAAAAATTCAACATCAACCTGATGAGTTTTCGCATTGTTTTGCGCCACAAGCAGGGCGCTAGCGCTGACATCCAGTGCACTAACATGCGTATCGCCGCGCGTATGTGCAATTGCAATCGCAATGGCGCCGGAACCGGTTCCCATATCCAGGACACGGCCCTGTTGCGGCACATGCTGCAATGCCAGTTCAACCAATAACTCGGTATCCGGGCGCGGAATCAATACAGCGGGATCGACTTGAAACGTCAGCCCGAAGAACTCGCGTTTACCCAGCAGGTAAGCGATGGGTTCGCCGGCAATGCGACGTTGAAACAGGCTGTTGAGTTGTTCTGCTTCGGCAGCGCTTAAAACGTGCTCGGCATGCGTAATCAGCTGCACGCGTGTCAATTGAGTGACGTGCCCAAGCAGCATGCGCGTTTCCAGTTGGTCTACCGGCGTGTTGCGCATGACGGCCGCTATCGTAGCGCCGGCCCCGATGCTGATCATGCGTGGCGATGAATGAATGCGGGGTGCATCAATATTTTTTCTGGAAAGCCGTGCGCAGCAGGAAGATGGCGATCACGACAAACCATACCAGCGCCCATTGCGGCAAGGACAGGCCCATGATTGGCGCATATGCAGTCGCGCACAAGCCGTCCGCCTCAAACAGGAAAGGCAACAGCTTGGCGGTAGGAATCGTATTCAATGATGTTTCCAAAGGATCGATGCCGCAGGACACGGTTGGGTTGGCCTTGATGTAGATATGCCAGCCCGCCACGCCGGCACCGGCGAGAGAGGCCAGGGCGGCCAAGGCGGCACCGATTCTGGCTGTTGTTTCTTTGAGAAATGCCGCAATCAGGCAGATGACTGCCACGGCCGCAAAGGCATAGCGCTGGATTACACACAGTGGGCAAGGCTGCATTTTTTCCACATGCTGCAGATAGAGTGCCACGGCTAGCAGTGCCAACGATACGAAGGCAACGGCGAGTAAAACGGGTTTGGATTTTTTCATGGTTGTATCCTGGGAAAACAGTGCACGGTATGAGTAGCAGCGATCGAATATGGTTCAGCAGAATTTCGCATCAGGTAGCGTCGGCCAGTGCTGCCAGCAAATCGGCTTGATGTTCTGCTGCCAGCGCATTGGTCAGCTCGGCCAGATCGCCATCCATGATGAAATCGAGTTTGTACAAGGTCAGGTTGATGCGGTGATCGGTCATCCGGCCTTGCGGGAAATTATACGTGCGTATGCGTTCGCTGCGGTCGCCGGAGCCGATCAGCGATTTGCGGGTGGCGGCTTCCTGCGATTGCTGTTCGCGCAACTGCACATCCTTGATACGCGCCGCGAGGACCTTCAAGGCAGAAGCCTTGTTCTTGTGCTGGCTGCGATCATCCTGGCATTCCACCACGATGCCGGTCGGCAGATGTGTGATACGTACGGCCGAATCGGTCTTGTTGATGTGCTGGCCACCCGCACCGGATGCGCGATAGGTGTCGATGCGCAAGTCGGCGGGATTGATGTTGACGTCTTCGACCTCGTCGGCTTCCGGCATGACGGCGACGGTGCAGGCTGACGTATGTATGCGGCCCTGGGTTTCTGTCGCCGGTACGCGCTGCACGCGATGGCCGCCGGACTCGAATTTCAGTTTTGAATACGCGCCATTGCCGACCACGCGCACGATCACTTCCTTGTAACCACCGACTTCAGATGCGGATTCAGACACCATTTCTATCTGCCAGCGATTGCGCTCGGCGAAGCGTGTGTACATGCGTAGCAGATCGCCAGCGAACAAGGCCGATTCGTCGCCGCCAGTGCCGGCGCGAATTTCGAGAAAGATATTGCGCTCATCGTTAGGATCTTTCGGCAATAGCATTTTTTGCAGGTCGATTTCCAGCTGCTCCATGCGCGCCTTGGCTGCGGTCATTTCTTCCTGCGCAAATTCCTTCATGTCCGGATCGGACAGCATGCCGAGTGCATCCTTGATGTCGTTATCGGCTTGCGTGTAATTGGCGTACAAGGCAACCAGCGGGCCGAGCTCCGCATGTTCGCGCGTCATCTTGCGATACGTATCCATATTGGACGTGGCGTCTTCCTGCATCAGCAGCACATTCAGTTCAGCCAATCGTTCGGTCAGTTGATCGAGCTTGGTGAGCATGGATGGTTTCATCATGATATTCAGTCTTGTATCGGGGTTTGATTCTGGTGGCTTGCGCAGTGTTAGCAGGCGGCAAACAAGAGTTCTGCAAATAATGCTGCAGCAGCGCGTAGAGTAGCGAAAGAGCGTCGCTAGCGCTTGGTGCGGAAGAGTTGCGGCAGCAGGGCGGCGAGACGTGCGCGCTCGTCGCCCTGCGCATTGTTCAACGCCTGTTGCGGGCCATGCAGGAATTTTGCAGTCAAGCCTTTTGACAGTGCTTCCAGTACGACATCGATGTCTTCGCCTCTGGCCAGCAGTTTGCGCGCACGCTCCAGCTCCATCATGCGCATGGTTTCGCTGGATTCATGCAAGTCTTGAATCACCGGAACCACGGCACGCGCGTCCATCCAGTGCATGAAGGATTGCACGCGCGTTTCGATGATGGCTTCTGCTTGTGCGACTGCGGCCTGGCGATTTTCCACGCCGGTTTGTACAAAATTTCCCAGGTCATCGACGGTGTACAGGAAGACGTCATCGAGGCGGCCGATCTCCGGTTCGATATCGCGCGGTACGGCCAGATCAACCATGAACATCGGTTTGTGGCGACGCACCTTGATTGCGCGCTCCACCATGCCGAGGCCGATGATAGGGAGTGATGATGCGGTCGATGAAATCACTATGTCGTAGGTCGCCAGCTGGTCAGGCAAATCGGCGAGGCGAATGGCACGACCATTGAAACGATGTGCCAATACTTCGCCGCGTTCCAGCGTGCGGTTGGCGATGGTCAGGGACTGCGGATTTTGTGCGGCGAAGTGGGTGGCGCACAACTCGATCATTTCGCCGGCACCGATGAACAGCACATTCTGTTCTGTGAGCTTGTCGAAAATGCGTTGCGACATGCGTACCGAAGCGGCAGCCATGGATACACTATGCGCGCCGATTTCGGTCGTGCTGCGTACTTCCTTGGCGACGGCGAACGTGCGCTGGAACATCTGATGCAAATAAGTACCGAGACCGCCGGCTGCTTCTGCCTGGCGCACGGCATCTTTCATCTGGCCGAGAATCTGTGGTTCGCCCAACACCATGGAGTCCAGTCCTGACGCAACACGGAATGCATGGCGTACTGCATTGTCTTGCGGCAGTGCGTACAGGAAGGGACGTAATTCCGAATAAGGCAGCTTGTGATAATCGGCGAGGAAATGAGCGGTCAGATCGATGGCTTCATTCACGCCACCCGGTAATTGACTGGCCGCATACAATTCGGTGCGATTGCAGGTCGAGAGGATAGCTGCTTCATCAGAAATGATTTTGCTGTTGCTGCGGCCATACCACTCCCGTGCGGAAGCCACCGCTTGACCGAGCTGGTCAGCAGGAAAGGCTACCTTTTCGCGCAGTGAAACAGGCGCGGTGGTGTGGTTGAGGCCGACGGCCAGCAGTTGCATATAAGGCACTAACATTCGGATTGAATCGAAGCATATTATAGCCTGTTGCACTATGGCACGAGGCTCTTGCCACACGGCACATGCCGCAGTGATTTGAAGGGGCTAAATGCTGCTGCAGAGCGGCAGCTTGAGCGTAAAGGTCGTACCCTTGCCCGCAACACTGGTGAAACTAATTTCACCCAGATGGCGTTCGATGACGGTTTTCACGAATACGAGTCCCAGGCCTACGCCATCGTGACGCGGCTGGTCCGGCAGATCGACCCGCTGGAAGCGCTGGAAGAGTTTGCTTTGGTCGGCTTCTGCAATGCCATAACCGTGATCACAAATGCTGCACAGGATGCGTTTTTGTTCGCCCTCCGCGGCCAGCCATATAGTGCACAGAATGCTGGTATGGTCGGGGCTGTAATTGATGGCATTGGACATCAGATTGCTCAGTGCACGCGTCAGCAAGGTGCGATCGGCGTTGACCGGGTATTCGCCATCCTTGATATCGACTTTCAGATCAATCTGCCTGCTCTTTGCCAGCGACCACATCTCATCGGCAGCATCGAACAACAGATCCTGGAAGTCGACTTCTTCCAGCCGATATTCTTGCGATTCCGCGCGCGCCAATTGCACAAAATTGTCTGCCAGGCCCAGTGTCTTGCGGCAGGCTTTTTCTATCCGTGCAAAGAGTTCTTTTTGCGGCAATTCGGATGAACTTTCATGCTGCAATTCCAGCAAGGCCAGAATCGATGCCTGCGGTGCGCGCATGTCATGCGACAGAAAGCGCAAGGTTTCATCGCGGCTGCGTTCAATTGCTCGTATCGTGGAGATATCGAGAATGCTGACGATCCAGCCGGTTAATAAATTCGTCGCCGAATAACACGGGCCGCTTTTAACCAGCAGATCGCGTCCGGTGTGATCTTGCGCGGAGACGCCGTTAAGCAGGGCTTGAGCGTAGTCGAGATCGAGCAGATGCTGCCATTCAAAAGACAGATTGGCCGCCTGGTCGACAGGCACCGGCATCTTGAGTTGCGCCAGCAATTCAATGACCGAGCTTCCCCGTACATCGTTGCGCCCCAGACTCCAGTAATAATCTTTTGCATGCCGGTTCGCGAGCAGGACGAGGCCGTCGACAGAAGTCACGAGCGTGGCATCGGGCAGGTTATCCAGATTATCAGAAACGAACTGGCGCAAATCGCGGACCCGGCGCGCGGCATTCTTCATGGCGGCGATGCGCTGTTCCAGCACATCGCTGGCATCTTCGGCTTGTGCTGCAATTTTTTCTTCCGGCAGCAAATGCGGCTCCCGGTCCAGGCGAGTAAATTCCTGTCCCAGATAGTTGATGGCCGCTTCCAGTCGGCGCCAACTCCATAAAGGATAAGAGATCACGATGCCAATGATGGCGATCGATGGCGGCAGCCATATATTCATGAAGCGCAAGCCAATATAGCTGGTGAAAACGGTCATCAATAACCACATGCCTGCAGCGAACAGGGCAAGACGCGGCGAGAGTAGCAAATAGCCCAGCATCGCCATGAATACAGGAACGATGGCAAACAGTATCGCTTCCAGTGGCGTGGCCACATGTATGCTTTTTCCCTGCATCAGATTGCTGAGAATTTGCGCATGGATTTCAATGCCGGGCATGGCTCCGGTATTGCCGGAAACCGGTGTCGGGTAGGAGTCCGTCATGCCGGGTGCAGTCGCACCTATCAGCACATATTTGCCGGTAAAGAATTCGGCAGGCACCTCGCCCCGTAATACCGCGATATACGGTATCGATTGGATGTAACCAACGTTGCCGGCGAACGGGATATGCATTTGGTCGGCGCGCTGCCAGCTGTCGATGCCGGCAATATTGGTTTGTACTTTGCTGTCGGGAAGTAGTGGTGTGATTTGTCTGGAGTCGCCTAGAGCCAGAAGTGCGGCCGAGAAATTCTGCCACCATGCGCCGCTTTGACCCTCACGCAAAAATACGCTTCGTACTACGCCATCATTATCGTGCGTCAGATTGATATGGCCAAGTGCGCCGGCTGCCTGTGCCAGTTCGTGTGTAGGCAGACTGGCAGTCAGGCCGTGGCCTGCATTGGTCAGTGTCACGGGCAGGACAGTGCGCCCGTTTTGTTTTAACGCCGCCGCCAGTCGTTGATCGCCGGATGCGGTGCCGTCTGCCTGCGGCGGTTCCGGCTCCGACAGGATAACGTCGAGTCCGATCGCAAGCGGTTTTGCCTGAGTCAGTTTAGTGATGAGTTCTGCATGCGTGCTGCGCGGCCACGGCCAGCGCCCGAGTTGCGTCAGACTGTAGTCATCAATCGCCACGATGATGATGTCGTCCGGCGTCGGTTTGCTGACAGTCGACAGAAACAAGTCATAACGCGATTGGTCCAGCCGGCTCAGGCCGTTTTGCCAACTGGCGGTTGCGGCAATGGCAATCAGGATGACCAGTAATATCATCCACTCACGCAGCGCAAGACGCCGCCGGAGTGGAGAAAGCCATCGAGGTTTCATCAATTGTGTGTGTCGAGCGATTTAGCGTGACATATTGCGCGAGATTTCTTTGGGGCGCAAAGGGTGGCCATCGTTGATGATCCATTGATCCGTCACGATCAAGGTCTGTGCGAGCGAGTAGGGATTGCTGCTGCCATCCGCATTGACGCTTTGCACGCGGGTGAAGTAGGTACCGAATGACGGGCGAGGGAGTTTGATTTCATTGCCGGTAACGCTGGTGGTAAACAGCAGCCAGCTGAATTCCAGGTCGCGTGCGACTTGCACGTTGTACTTTTGATTGGGGGAACCCGGCCAACGCAATACCAGCTCCTTTAAGCCGCCCTCGGCGACCGACGGCGCTGCCTGAGTTGGCAGTGTCTTGACAGATTCGCTGCGATTTCTGATGTTGGCCGCCATCGTGCGCGGTATCCCTTCCAGTCCGAATTTATCGATCGCGGCAATCCGGATAAAGTAATTGCCTTCCTGGATGTTGTTGACGACGACTTCACTGGAATTGCTGCTGGCTTCGGCCAGCAGATTCAGCATCTCGCCATCCTGTGCAATTTGCACGTGATAAGCGCGTGCGTCGGTGCTTGGCGCTATCGTGAATTTCGCCGCCTCATCTTGTCGATAAGGTTTCTCCGCCAGTTGCGGTGATGGCAGCAGATCGATCGCGGGACCGACCGCCTCGTGCGTGATGATGTTGCCTTTGGCGACAGGCAGCATGCGGGTATCCGGTGCTTGTTGCGAGCCTACGGCGACACGGCCTTCCAATACTTCAGTTGCCACTTTCTGATTGTTGATACTGACGCGGAAATAGGTGCCGCGCACGCCGGCAACCGACAGCGGCGTATGAACTTCAAAGCGACCGCGATTCACATCCAGTGGCGACACACGCGATACAACGCGGCCGCGCATCAATTTGACTTCGGTGCGCGGGCTGCCGGTGTAAAGAGATTTACGCAATTTGGTCACCAGTACGCTGCTATTTGATGGCAGCGATACGCGCGATTCATCGGCCAGAGATAGGGTCAAAAAACTGTTGGCTGCTGTTGTGATACGCATGCCTTCAGTGATGCGGCTGCCGACATTCAGAATGGTTGAGCTGCCATCAACTGCCGTCGCTGTGATCAAGCCATTGCGCGCAATCACGGTCGCTTCACTTGGTTCGTCTGCCAGCAATTCGGCCGGGATGATGATTGCCGTGCCGATAGGGATGTTGCTGTCTTTGTTGATTTTATTGGCTTGGCCGATGGCGATCCAGTTGCCGCTGCGGGTCGTCAGGCGCTGCGCGATGGAGATCAGGGTGTCGCCTGATTGCGCGTAATAAGTAATGCTCGATAGATCGACTTTGATGCTGCCCGGGGTTTGAGCGGCAACGGGAAAACTGACGAAAAGCAGTGAGCCTATCGTCAGTGCAGCAATCAGCATCAATTTTTGAAGGGGAATGCGCATGTTATCTCTCCGCGCAAACCATGTGCGCTAGCTAACCAGTCATTTGTTCCAGCCGATAGCCGTAGCTATATACAGGAGCCAGTCGAAAACCATGTTCTGGGCGCAATTGTAGCTTGCTCCGCACTCTGGATACATGCGTGTCCATGGTTCGCGATGGAATTTCTACATCCCTGGCCCAGACTGCCTCCAAAATGTAGGCGCGTGACAACGGACGGCCCAGATTGCGGAAGAACAGCAAAGCCAGATCAAATTCTTTTTGTGTGACTTCGATGGGTGTGCCCGATACGGTCAGGCGTCCGGTACGCGCTTCAAATACAAAATTGCCAAACTGGATCTGCTCGATTGGATTCTGACTTGGATAAGCGCGACGCAGCAAGGCTTGTACGCGCGCCAGCAATTCGCCACGGCGAATCGGTTTGATCATGTAATCGTCGGCGCCAGCAGCCAATCCGGCCACGATGTCATCTTCGCCGGAACGACTGGTCATGAACAGTACTGGCAAATTGGACGGCAGCTTTTCACGCGCCCAGCGCAATACGTCGGCACCACTCAGATCAGGCACCTGCCAGTCAATAATCAGCATGTCGAAACTTTCCCGACGCAACTGATTCAGCAATTCCTTGCCACTTTGGAACGGATGGCAGAAGTGGCCAGCGGCATTGAGAACCTGACAGACTAAATCTGTCTGGCTGCGGTCATCATCGAGTACGGCAATTCGCATATTTTTGGCGCTTGGAAAGCGAGTTATATTTCGTTTCCCTAATTTAACAAAGTATTCCCACACTGGGTCTTCAACTGTTCCGATGTGACAATATTTCACAAAATACGAGGGTGAATGCTTGTGATTTATGGTTTTTTTGCCTCATGTCAGTCTTTTTCTTACTGCCGGTGGCGATTTAATGTACTCCCATATATTTCCTGATTCAATGAATCCCGGCCTTTTCTGCCCTATTTTTCACTCCACGTATGAAGGATGGCAACCCCATTTCCTATCTAGGCGATCCAAACCATTAGGCAAATGATTGCTAACTGGTTATGGAAAAGTTGCTCAAAAGATATTGATAGTTCTGTGACATTTTCTATAATGAAATTGCAAAAACCGAGAAAGTTGGAACTGACCGGAGGCAATCATGAAACTACATCTATTTGATTCCTGGCATCTCCCGCATTTCACGCACTCCAAGGCTGAATTAAAAGAAGACGAGTTCGATATTCTGACCTTGCTGGCATTTTCGATCGGCGTGCCATTGCTTGTTCTTGGCGGTTTGTCGCTGATGCAAATGCTGTTTGGCTGGACTTTGCTTTAGATCTTCGCTGTAGATGGGGCGCGTCACATGACGCAATAGCGTGTATGAACACGTTGAGGGTTGATGTGGATAGTCGCTGCTAGTGCAGCACAGTTGCAGTAATAAAAAAACGCGCAAGTCACTAGGTGATTTGCGCGTTTTTTTATGGACTTTGACATGGGTAAAAGTCGGGAATTATTCCATTGAAGTAGAGTTACTTCTTGGATAGGCAGGTTTTCATGAACTTTTGGCGCTCATCCCCCTTCATGGCGGTAGCATCTTCATTGCAAGCCTTCATTCTGTCGCGCTGAGCTTGTTGCGCTGGGCTGACCTTGCCATCGCCGCCACTCAAACAAGACTTCATGAACGCTTTGCGCTCATCGCCTTTTTTGCCTTCGGCATTCTTATTGCAACTGGCCATTTTTTCTTGCTGTGCAAGTTGGGCCGGGCTGGGTGTTTTTGCCGGAGCGGGATCTGCGGCAAACGCACAGGTTGCAAAGGCGCTGGAAACCAGAAGTGCTAGAAATTTATTCATTGGAGCCTCTCGAGGTAGATGAAGAATGCAGGCTGTGTACGATACGGGCTTGCAGGATCAAAACGATTGCAGATGTACTCACGTTGACAGACGCCTGCAGATCAAAATGCGATGGCTGCGGCATAGATGAAGATGATCGCTTGCTACTTGTTTGTCAAATGCATATTTAACGGCGACAAGAAAAATAAAAATTCAATGCTTGGGAAAATATGACTGGCGAATGGTGCGCGCATGTTTGTCGGATCGCAGGCAAGTGAATAGACAGGAGCTGAAGAATTTGGTGACCCAGAATTGAAAAACCCGCGCAAATCATTGATTTGCGCGGGTTTTAATCTTGGTGGCCCGGGGCGGAATCGAACCACCGACACAAGGATTTTCAAAAACCTTCCTTGCATGCGATGGTGCCGCATCCTAACGCACAAGCTATAAAAATCAATTACTTAGCCGTATTGGTGCGACTTCAAACGCAGTCAAACGCAACCAACTTACGGTACCACTGACAGAAAAGTGTCAGAAAGTACGGCCACTGTATCAGGCACTTGAATGCATCACAACCCTCGATTCGCAACTGTCATAGTCTCAAGTCGGCTTGCCGGAAACTCAGCTTTTTTATCTAAACGAAAAAAAACCGTCATTTAGGTGCAGTTATGACATTCGATTTTCTATACTACAAATCTAGGACTATGGGAATCAAAATGCAAGAAGCTAAAGACGGTGCGGATGAACTGACCGTGTTATCAAAAGAAGACCTGTGCCAACGATTGAACTTGTCTGCGCGGACCATTGAAAATATGGTCAAACGTAACGATTTCCCTCCGCCGATCCGAATTGGGAAAAAAGTGTACTGGTCTGAGAAGGTAGTGGCGCATTGGATAGCTAGAATATTCAAAAAACAACAGGATTGGTTTGAGCGCTACGGTTTTTAATATAGATACCACCTCCGAATACGGACCTGTAGTTGCGTGCATTCCCGTTTAGATATGGCGTGCACGCATATCTTGCTGAAGCTATCCAGGTTATTCGATTTGAGTTCCGACTATGTTGCTATATCAATCGACAATCCTTGGGTGGCGCTAAATTGCGTGGCATTCAAATTTAGCTGCTAGGTGCTAACCGCCTGCAGCACTATGTGGCTCAGCCAGCTTATGTAGATCTACATTTCGTTAACTGCCGGTGGTGAGGCTGAGCCAAGCCATCCTTCCGTGTAGGAAAGATAAGCCTTCAGACTCAGCCCATAAAGCACGTTGCCGTTCGGAGCCGCTTCGCCTACCAGCCTTTCGTCTAAGGGTGCTAGCTTCGCCGCCCTCGCCGGTTCTCAAGACTATCCCCTAGTCCGGCTGTCCTGTGATCGCTAGCGTTTTGACCGCCCAATCACACGGCAACCAATGTGATTGCTAATTTGTATAGCCGCAATGTCGTTTGTGGATGCATCGTCAAAAAATATAAATCATGAGCCTCGTTCGCTCCTATACGGAATGTCGAGTCTTGAGGCAACCGCAACAAGTCGACTTCACATTGCTTTATGGAGATGAATATGGATATGGGAAATAATCACCGGAATCAAAATGATGGGCAACCCGATGCAAATATTTGCGTTTCAAGCGAAAAAAATGTTTCAGATGAGATGTCCACAGATGAACTCTTCCCTGCCGATCTTGGTTGGGTGCTGAGAAAACATGGGGTGACAGAGGTTGTTTCAGCTTTGAATGAAATCCAAAAAGCGAGAGTCGTAGAAATACTCTATCTGATGGATAGCAAGGCAACTAGATGGGCATATGAGCACCTTACCGGGCAAGGTATGAAAACACTTGTTAAACGGCTTGCTCGTACAGAACCAACCGACGATGCAGATGTTGACGAATACTGGCGTAAGCAAAAGCCGTACTTTGATTTTCGCAGAATCGGGGTAAGGGAAGCGTCAGTCCAAATCGCCATTGTTAAGGGTTTGGTCCAGCTTAGCGATAAGGCCTTAGAAGATGTAATTAAGCACGGCCAGGCAAATCTTTGGCCCTTAGCTTGCTTCGGGTGGTCCGGCGTTCATACGTTTGAATGGGCCGATAAGATATCTGACGAAATGGCGAAAAATTTATACGACCGAATGGCTTATGAGCACGTCTGGACATCTCACACACTACTTGATGTGATTGCCGTATTAACCGCGTGGGATGAGACGCTAGAAGGGCGCTCCCATTTGTGGGTGTATTGGCAAATTTTGTACACTTGCGTAAATAGCGGCTTAGCTTTTAGGTTGGCTGTGCGAGATTGCACTGATGAACATAAACTTCAGGAATATAGGGTGATGGCTTTGGCAGCTCTGCCAAACTTAGAGGCAGTTAAGGATTTCGAACGCTGTTGCGATATGAAATCGACGGCTGATGACGCGTTGGCTTGGTTTGTCGAAAGACTCAAAACGCATCCAGTAAATTACGAGGTAACTCAACCTCTTTGGTTCTGGGAACAAGCGCAATCTATTGGGCTTAAATACGGCACTCAACTTATTCGTCCGACATATGGGTAGATATTGCATTGCCTTTGAAAGTACCTATTACGACCCCAAGCCATGGGGTCGTAATAGGACGTTCGCTAGGGGCGGAGAGCGTAGCACACGTAATGCAGAAAATGAAAGCGCAAAACGAATCGCCATCTAAATCAGATGACAAGCAATTTGAGCATTGGATGCCCATGTTATCGGTGGGTGCCGAGACCAAGTAGGACAAGGAAATATTGATCTTATCGCCATTGATATTGCCGCGAAGTTGGATGCATTTTTTAAGGGGGAAGAAATGAAAAACTTTGAAGAGCCAGATGCTGCTTTTTTGGTGATGATTCGACTTGGTGGTACTCGGCAAGCGCTGTTATTAAACGATGAGCGCGAACATCTGCATGGATTGGATCCTGAGGCAGGGGGCGTTTCCGAATTGCGCAGACGTTACCCACACAGCGTAAGCGTTGATGACCGCCAGTGGGATGAAGCGTTCGGTGACTATGACCGAATTGAGCGTGAACAGGCTACTGTCTACTTCCTGCGCAAGTGACTGAATAAGAATGCGCAGGAATATTCATGATGCAGTTTGACCCAACTGCATACGTTGAATTAAAACTTTATTCCAGTGGATCTTGGTGTCGCAAATTCTTCCGGTTCTTGGCCTAACGGAAACGCTACAACATACAGTGCGGTTGAAGCTGTGGGTTTGATTGACGGGTCATTACCAAATTTTATTAATAATTTTCGAACTGAGTAACAAAGCGAAACGCCCAAGTTCAGCAGATCATTGATGTACTTTTGAAGATCATCGTACACATCGATTTTTTGCACTTCTGAGTAAAGTTCAGCGCAATCACGATAGTCACGGAAATAATCGATTAACTCAGCAAACACAACTTCCGCTTCACGGGTCATATCAAAGGCTGGTGTAGACAAATCCATGCTATTGGTTTCTACAAGACTCGCGAGCTGTTGACCAGTAGTCAGCTTACTTGTTTTTAACATTACATTTTCACGTTCAAACTTTTCTTGCGCTTTCTTTATGTCTTCATCAGTAGGCACTATAAGCGGCTTGCTAAAGGTATCGATATCATCCAGATCGAAAGCCTTTGCTAACGCGCGACGCGTATCGAGGCCAGGAGCAGTTCCTTGTTCAGCGCGTTGAACGGTTCGTGTACTCAATCCAGAAATGTCGGCGAGCTGTTCTTGCGACCATCCGCGTGACTGTCTCAGATATTTTATTAATACCGCCAATTCTTCGTTGGTAAGAAGTCTCGGTTGCTGTGTGGTTTCGGTCATCAGAATCTCCATTAAATGTTGATCTGGTCAGTATGAAGAGGACGCCAGTATTACAACACGACAGCAACACGACACCTAGGTGACAACAGCCAATCATTTTAAGATTTTCTCCCGAAAAGGATAAATACCTTTCAAGGAGGGTCATCAAAATGACTACATGTAACGAACTATATCGGCGTGGGATCAAGCAGGAAAATTATCAAATCAAGCGGGAGCAACATCCGACCCCCAACTTGCCGAAGCAAAACTGCTTAAACGCAAAGAAGACAGCCGAATGCTTTCAGCACTATTGGCACCGATCCTTGCAGACTTGCACAAACAGTAGAGTGTAAAGTTGGAGGGAGTGGATGTGGGTAGGGAATAGCGCAACGTCGAAGGCGTGCCGTGTACTGGGTGCCGGTATCCAAATTAACCGACCCCCAGTGCACAAGTAACGCTGTAGATCAGTCAGTGTTCTTTATCTTTGATCGAACGAGGATCATTGCCCGGTGCAATAGTATCTTTGCTTCGAATCAAACCGTTGGTTCCTTTGGTAGTCAATTCCCCGCCGCCTTGATTTTTGAGCATCTGTTTTGCTACTTGCTCGGCCTCGCGTTGAGTTGTATGAACTGTAGAAGCTCGTGTTGCATCGTTACGTTTGTTTGCCCAGTTGCCCTCAGACGTTTGAAACACCATTCGATCTTGCTTCTTGCTCATAACAATCTCCTTGGTTAATCAGATTTGCTGCGACGTGCAAAGGGAATTACGCTGCCATGCGATGGTTTATTTTCTAACTTACTCGTCGTATGCGCTGTACGTAGGGTAGCAAGATCGATAACGTCACCTGGGCCCGCAAAATAATTAGATGGTAATCCGGTTAGCGACTCGATATCCCCACTCGACAATCCTAAATGCCGAGGTATTGCATCTAAAGACATTACACCTGACGAAACTAAAAGCGATATGGTGCGCTGAAGTAAGCGAGGTTTTTCGGTCGGCCGTCCATCGTCGCCCGGTTCAGCTTTAACTCCCCAGCGTGCCGATCTGCGTTTAAATAAAATTTGCTTTTCTTCGTCGTCAATAATGTTTAGCGCATGCAAGCGCATAACTATTGCAGCAACTGATACTCCCCAGCGTTGTTTCAACAGAAGCAAGCTATCCAATGTCACTGGAATACGAATTTCTGTAGAGATCGATTCCGCAGGTAATAAAAAAGCGCCAGCAAATCTATGGGCTTGTTGCTCCATTAGTTTGTGCCGTTCGCGTTCTGTGGCTCGTGGTATGTGTTTGTGAAGAACAAGGTGACCTAGTTCATGAGCTAAATCGAAACGGCTACGGAACGCGTTCCCCTTGTCTGCAGAAAGTAAAATAAATGGACGGTCGAGAACAGAACTCGCACTCCATGTCGAAACACCTTCAATTTGTGCGACACCAGTTTCTTCACGAACCAAAATTATCCCGGCACTTTCGACTGCAAGCGCGAGGTCGGGGATCGCTCCTCTGCCAAGACCCCACATCTCTCTACAAGCGTTAGCGGCGTGTTCTATATCAGCGTTACCAATTTTTTCAGGATCATCGAATTTAAATTCAGGTAGCTTTACTGCAGGGAAATCAACAAACTCACTTAAACTTAAAACGATGTCTTGCGCCCACTCAAGACGCGCCTCAAGCATTTGTCTTGATGCGACATGAGCGGATGCATTACTCCGGAATAATGGTAAAGCCATTTCGTCTGGCTTTTGTCTGGTGAACCATTCCGGCGTTACATTAATAACCAAAGCAAGGCGATCAAGAGCATCTGCTTCTGGCGACTGCGCACCAGAACGCCATTTGCTAATAGTCGTCGGTGATACTCCGACCATTCGCGCCAATTCCGTCTGCGATAGACGCCTCGCAGCAAGTGCTTGGCTTAATCGCTCAACTTGAAAACCGTTGATGCCACGACTCATTTTGATTCTTCCACTTTGATCTGTACCTTTAGTTTTGGTACTGCATTATCTGGTTGATCAGCTACGACGCCATATCGATTCGCGAAGATTTGTAGAGACTCGCGGAATAACCACCCCTGCATATTTTTATCAGGCACAGCAATATCAATGCTCAGCGGCACATCTGAGTTACCAAACGTCCCAACGAAGAAAACGGTGGCTTGTGTAATTTGCTCTACATCACCAAAAAGACCAGGTTGCACCAGCGGTTCAACTGCTCGGTTGGCTAATGACATTTCGCGACGAGTTTTACTGCGACCGCCATTGTTTTTGACTCCGACCTTGATATTAAAACGGCCGATTGAAAAAATGCCGAGTGTGCCGGTCACCACCGTGTTTCCGCGAATTGGAGAGGGATTCGCGCCAGCAGCTTCGAGACCGGCGCTGAACTCTTCATTCATATGAAAATGACGCAATTGGCCAAGTACAGATGGTCTATGCCCTTTATGCATTTCCGCAGAGGCTGACCACGCTCGTTTTGCGCCTGCACTTAAGAGCTCATCGGCGCTTAGAACGAAATCCCGAGGAATATTCGACATAAGTAAAGCGGCAACCGCATCATTTGATAAATGGTTCATTGGGCATCCATAATTGGCGACAATCGGGATATTACCATCAAATAATTGCGTGTAACGTAGTTTTTTATAAAAATCGCATATTTAAGCTGAAGTGGTGGTGGAAGTTTAAAGTTGCCATTTTCATTGCAGGTGTAAGAGGCTTTCCTCGGGACACTTTACGCGTTTTCTCTATCTCAAGAATAGTTGGTTTTGGGTAATCCCCTACAATGCTGTATGAACGTACAGCATTGTAGGGGATTGAAGTTTTTCTTACCGCTTTTTTATTGAAATTCTGTATTTTTTCTTATTACTTAAAAACCGTTTTTTGGCGGTCTTTATCCCTTTGGAATCCACAATCACCGCGAACACCTGCGAATACACGATAACAGCGATAACAGCGATCACTGCTAATCGCATGCAAGTTATTGAATTTAAAGAGAAAATAAATAAAATCATCCGCAAATATACAAACTGAAATTATAAGTACGGAATAAACTACATATTCAGAATCTTAGTTGCGGCGGGGAGCATCAGTAAATTCCGAATCTCGGAAACGGAAATATGGATTTGAATATATGATTCCATCATAATTCCACCATGCCGACAGGGTGTGTCGTCTGGTTGATTTACATGGAGAAGATTATGGCTGATGTACCGGTTCCCCCAGTTCTACCCATTCCAGTGTTACCAGTGGGAGTGTCGCAGTTGAATGCGGAAGGATCATCCGTCGCTGCTGCAGCAACTACGACTTCTGTTACCTCGGTATTGCCACCGCCGCCACCGAACTTGAAGCAAGTGGCGAAGAAAATCAGCAAGGCAAAAGAGGATGCTATTGCTATGCGAAAGCATCTATGGCCGGCGATAACGGATGAACATCTTTGGCTACTTGACGATAAGCGTAGAAAAGGCTTTTCTTCTATACCGCGTGTCATGCCAATTTTGATGACTATGATTGGTGATGCCTCTAAGCACGTCAGTAAAAAATCGATTCCAGCGGGAAGAGCATATTTAGTTTTGTGGTGCCGAGTTTTTGGTGAGGGATTTGTCGAAATCGACAACGAGGCAGTTGCCGCGTCCGAAGCTGGTTATGTGGGCGAACGTAGCGTTTCTACTTGGCGCGAGCACATGCGAGTACTCAAAGACTTGGGTTTTATTGATTACAAGCCAGGTCAAGCCGGGCCGATGCAATTCATTCTGCTGTTTAATCCGTATCCCATAGCAAAAACACTTCGTGACAAGAAGTGGCTGCAAGAGGTGCAATACACTTCATTGATGCAGCGAGCCATCAAAATCGGCGCGTCGTCAGATCTCAATTTGGATGCTGGGTAAGATCATGGCAAACATCAATAAAGGCGAATTATGGCAAGAGCTTGATGCTACGGACGAGGCGTTTGTTCGTCAGAAGCATGCTAAGGGTGGATATGGGTCTGCCAAAGGACGTGTTGTAAGTCAATGGCTGGAAATGAAAAATGCGCAACGTAAGGCACTCCAAGACGAGGAAAATTTGCGCGCAACTCGATCCACTGCGATTTGGACAAAAATTGGTGCACTAGTCGCAACAGCTGGAGTAATTTCTGCAATTATTATCGCGTTCGCATTGAAATCCACTAGCTAACAGGACGGCAAATGATACTGTTTTGAACATATATCGCTGTACTCGGGTTCAACTCGGTTTGCTGATGCTATTTTCCATCTTGAATTTAATAATTATTGGTATGGCTAACGATCTATCAAAGTCTGATTGGGCAAGTTGGGTGCAAGCTATTGGTAGTATTGGCGCGATTATCGGTACATGGTACGCAACGTCATATCACTGGGAAAAAACCGAAGCAGTTCGACTTAAAGAATCAAGGCTGGCAGCTGTCGACTTAGTTGATATATGTGTGTCCGTTGCTCTTGATGCCTTAAGAGTAATGCGGAATATTGAACGGAACTTCAAAAATGGAACCAACCCGATTGGGACTGAGCGCCTTGAAGAAATGCAATGGCTCAGGCGGCAAAGAAGCACTTTGCACACGCGACACTTATTCAATCGCACATTTGCTATTAGCGAGTGATCGCTCGTGTGTTCAATAGTCTTATGTAATCCCAAGATTCGCGAAGCTCAGCAGTCTTTAGGCCATACGAAGTTGGATGAGCGACCTTTTCCCAAGGTATACAGCGTCCTTAATAACTGACTCAGAATACTCAGATTGACCTTTACCAAGTACCCAGACACCTTTCGGCTTATACGTGTGTAGAACAATTTCTAAACGGCAGCTTGGCAGCGTCGTAAAGCTCTTTGGTTGGGCGATGCTTGCGAGTCGGCCCAGCAGACTCTACAAAGTTATAAAAAGAGATTTCATGCCACCACTTCATGCGTTCTTTGTAGCGCTCAGTTTTCGATGCAAATCAACAGAGCTTTGCCTCAGTTTGATCTTAATGGCAAGAAAAAAGGCACTTTGATTGCGATTCGCCAGTTTGGACGAATTGAAACTATTTCAAGACTTAATGGAATGCGGGCAACGTTACGATGAAACTCCTGCCATTTTGTGGAAAGAGAAAAACTATGCGTATCCCTTTATTAATCGCCAGCGCGGTGTTCAGCGCGTTCATCATGACCAGCGCATTTGCACAGGCATCCAAAGACAACACCACGCTAACAACAAAGCGCTATCTTCCGGAATACACGAAATCGGGCGACTTAATCCTGCCGAAGGGTTACGCTGAGTGGGTATTCGTAGGCGCGCCGGTCACGCCTAACTCTCTAAACGGTGGCAAGGCCCCATTCCCGGAATTTCATAACGTCTATATCGAGCCTCTCTCATACGCGATCTTCAAAAAGACCGGGAAATTTCCTGAGGGAACGATCTTTTTCAAGGAGCTGCAGCTCGTCACCAAAGGCCAACATCCCGATGGATCGTCAACCGAACCCTCCGGTCGTGGCTTCTTCCCCGGGAAATTGAATGGCGCCGACGTGACCGTGAAGGATTCCAAGCGTTATGCCGACACAGGCGGCTGGGGTTACTACAATTTTAATCACCATGAGCCAAAAGCGGCGACGGCGAAAGTCCTGCCCAAAGAACAGTGCGCATACTGCCATATAGCGAGCGCGAAGTTTGACGACGTCTGGACACAATTCTATCCATTGCTAGACAAGCAAGCTCTTCCCCAGGGCGCTGCCGGTAAATAGTCGCATGCGATGGAAGACGATGCATGTCTCTTGTGCATCTCTTTGACCCATGAAAAATACGACAAACCGGGGCCGCAACGGCGTCCGGTTTGCGAAGGAATATCGGGTCGATTGCGCTTCACCGATTTTTTCTGAAGATCGGAGTCCGCTATCAGTTTGCGCAGCACATCCTCCCGCTATGGCGCCGTCGCCCAAGCCTTTCATTGGCTGATTGTCACGCTGGTGCTAGCCGCCTATGTGATGAGCAAGAGCGACAGCCATTCTCTTTATGCAGCTGAAGCCGACAGAGTTCGAAGGATCCACGAGACACTCGGAATATTAGTCTTCATTGTCGTTGTGTTGCGCATCCTTTGGGAATTGTTTGACGAGGCGCCTTCGAAGCCACCAATGGCCCGATGGGTGCTTGCGGGGTCGAAGTTCGTCCACTTGGCGCTGTATGCACTGCTAATTCTAATCCCAGCAACTGCAGCACTTGGTACGTGGCTTGTGGGAATTCCAATCACACTACTCGGATTCGACATCCCTCCCCAAATTACGCAGATGCGAGAACTGGGGCAACTGACCATGGCACTGCACACCCGACTTGCCAGCGCGATCCTGTGGATCTCCGGTGCCCATGCGGTTGCAGCGTTGTTCCACCACTTCTATCTGCGCGACGACGTCTTACGGTCGATGTTACCAAGGAATTAATTTGCATCCTCCCCCACCTTAGCCTTCGGCTGCCGCTTGCACAGAAAGATGGGGGGCCTCCTGCGCGACGCTCATATCCGCAAAGAAATAGCGCTCGCGTTCAATGACCTTTAGCGCCAAGTCCTGGCTGTAATTCCAAACAAAATCACATCTCGAGCGATTTTCCCAAGTGCAGCCGCGTGCTTATCCTTAAGTCTCAGTCGCAGGCCTTGGATTGAAAATAGCGGGACGGTCGATGGCGCCGGTATATACCGTATAGCCAACCGTCTTATTTTCTAAAAATACGCCCTTTCATCCCCGCCCTAAAGGATAAATCGGACACGCGGTAGCCAACCAAGTGATGAGTCGGTCTACTCTGTCTGTTGTTCGTTCACATAAAGCGCGGACGACAGCATGGTTTCGAGACCCAGGTTTTCCACGGCGGATTTATTGCATCTATTTGAACGAAACGGAACAATTTCAAGACTCCACTATAACAAGGCAACGCTACGATAGAACTTCATTACTGCTCGAGAAGTGAGAAGAGCTATGCGGCTAACTGTACTGTTTGCAAGCGAGGCGTCCAGCGTGCTCATCATGACCGGCGCATTTGTACAGTCATCCAATGACAACCACGCAAACAACCAAGTGCTATCTTCCGGAATTAACGAAATTCGGCGATTTGATCCCGCAAAATATTTTAATGAGTGAGTGTAGGAAGGTTCTCCGCTCACGTCTAACGGTCTCAACGGTGGCAAGGACAATCAAATCATTATTAGCTCACCATATAAGGCTCAATGCCATGAGAATCGTTAATGCCAAAAAATCCGCAAAGGCTGCGGGTGTTGCCTTCTTGATGATGGTGGCGGTAGCCGCCTACGGTCAGTCCGCCTCACGCTCGCCGTACGCCGGAGCAACAGCAGCAGTTGTCGATCGGGCGGGCAACATGCAAGTGCTGCCCGACTATCGGACGGCTTATCAGATGCTGGGCACTTGGGCCGTGGCCGCAGATAAAGGTGCAGGATCAAAAGAATTTCACGTGGTCTATGCATCTCCAGGAACCATTGCAGCGTACCGTAAATCGGGACACTTTCCCGATGGCGCCGTTCTAGTGAAGGAAGTGTTCAAGGCAACCACCAAGCCTATGACGACCGGAACGGTGAGCAGTGCCGACACGCTCGACGGCTGGTTCGTCATGGTGAAAGACGATGTTGGCCGATTCCCCCAAAACAAGCTTTGGGGCGAAGGGTGGGGCTGGGCCTGGTTCGACGTCGCTAATCCCAAAAAGACCACATCTACGGACTACAAAAAAGAGTGTCTGGCCTGCCATGTGCCAGCGAAAGCTTCTGACTGGATCTATACCAAAGGCTATCCGCCGCTACGCTGATCGACCCAGCGGCACGTTGATCACACATCAGTGGTCGACGCATGCCTTGGTTCTGGCGGTGTGCGACGGATTGCCTAAGGGTGAACACTGGGCTTACGGCACCCTTAAAAGGATCTAGGTAATCCTGAAGGATTAACAGCACCATCCGCCGTTGGCATGCTGGCCAAAACGGTGAGAGCTACTCAACCACACGCTCGACTCTAGATCAACTTAATTGAGACTAATCATGCGGTTTAAAGAGATGGCTATCGGACAGTCGAACGCAGTGCAACGACATGGCCCGCACGACTCGGAATTAAAGAACTTGTGTTCAGGGGCACACAGAAACAATTCTGCACGTGGTATCTGCACTATTGTTTCGCGCCTTACCTCCACCTCCGCCTCCGCCAACTTGACGATGGCGAACTCCCGTGTGCTAGTTGAGTGGGGCACAGAAGCAAAGGCGACTAATGCCATCGTAATCAATGCAGTGTTCGGCCATACCGCAGTAGATCGGTCATAGATGCGTGAGGCGATGCAAGAACGTTACATCCTCGATGGTGCCGGTCCAGGCACCAACCACCCCGTGCTCAGTGCGGTCGGCCTCACCTGTGAACGTGACCAACGTCGGCTGTTCACGGACCTCAGCTTTCAACTGCACGCGGGACAGATGGTGCGCGTCTGCGGACCTAACGGCTGCGGCAAGAGCAGCCTGCTGCGTCTGCTGTGCGGGCTGGCCCGACCGACCGCCGGACAGGTCGAGCTTTACGGCCAAAGCGGGCAGGGTGGGCAATTCCCTCCTAGGCTCCTCTGGATAGGCCATGCCGCTGGGATAAAGGCCGTTTTGACCGTTGAGGAAAACCTGGCATGGCTCGGAGCGTTACACATGCCTGGTGCACATTCCCCGATCAAACAGGCCCTGGCCGCAGTGGGATTGAGCGGCTTCGAAGACACGCCCTGCCATGCACTATCGGCCGGGCAGCAACGCCGCGTCGCGTTGGCTCGCCTCTACCTGCGTGATGTACCGAGGCTGTGGCTGCTCGATGAGCCGTTCACGGCGCTCGACGCGGCAGGCACGGAGTATCTGGAAGCGCACTTGTCTCAGCATTGTGAGGGCGGTGGAGCGGTGGTGTTGACCACCCACCATAAACTAACAAGGCACGCAAGTGACTATGCCGACCTTGATCTTGGGCTATACACCACGTGAGCTTTGTTTTTGCCCCCTTATTTATAAGTGAACTTCTTCTCTTATGCCGGCGTCCCGCCGAAATTGCCAACCCGCTGGTGTTCTTCGCCGTCGTCATCACGCTGTTTCCACTGGCGCTGGGACCACAGTCAAAACTACTTGCACAAGCGGCCCCAGGACTACTATGGATCGCGGCGCTTCTGGCGGTGCTGCTCTCCTTGGAGGGACTGTTTCGCACCGATTTCGAAGATGGTTCACTGGAACAATGGACTCTTTCGCCGCACTCGCTGCCAGTACTGGTGCTGGCGAAGGTTGCGGCGTACTGGCTCTGCAGCGGCCTGGCGCTGGTGGTATCCGCCCCGCTCTTGGGCTTGATGCTCGGTTTGCCAGTGCGTTGCCTGCCCGTACTGCTCCTGTCCCTCTTGCTGGGAACGCCAGTGCTCAGCCTGCTCGGCGCAATCGGCGCGGCGCTCACCGTCGGGTTGCGGCGTGGCGGGCTGTTGCTGGCCTTGCTGATCTTGCCCCTGTACATCCCGGTACTGATCCTGGGCAGCGGAACGCTGCAGGCCTCCTTGCAGGGCCTGCCCGTCGCAGGCCACTTGATGTGGCTGGCTTGCCTGACCGTGCTCACGATAACGCTGGCACCGATTGCCATTGCAGCAGGGCTGACCATCAGCATCGCCGAATGATAAACGCTGCGCTACCTACATCGACCAACCCTCACGGACGACTTGAATGAACTGGATTTGGCTATATAAATGGGGCTCGCCCAAGTGGTTTTACGATATGAGCGGCAAATGCCTGCCCTGGTTGGCCGCCGCCAGTACCTTACTGCTAGCGGTCGGGCTGACGTGGGGGTTGGCATTCGCGCCCCCGGACTACCAGCAGGGAAACAGCTTTCGCATCATATACATCCACGTCCCGGCGGCGCTGCTGGCCCAGTCCATCTATGTGACGATGGCGGTTTCAGGCGTGGTCGGATTGATCTGGAAGATCAAGCTGGCCGATGTGGCCCTGCAGCAGGCCGCGCCCATCGGCGCCTGGATGACAGTCATCGCGCTGGCCACCGGCGCTATTTGGGGCAAGCCCACGTGGGGCGCCTACTGGGTATGGGATGCGCGCCTGACGTCAATGCTTATCCTGCTGTTTCTGTATCTGGGAGTAATCGCGCTGGGCCAGGCAATTACCAACCGCGACAGCGCTGCCCGCGGTTGTGCATTATTGGCCGTGGTCGGCGTGGTCAATATCCCCATCATTAAATATTCGGTCGAATGGTGGTACACCCTGCATCAGCCTGCCAGTTTCACACTCTCGCAGAAGCCGGCCATGCCGGCACAAATGTGGGTGCCGCTGCTGTTGGCGGTGCTGGGATTCTATTGCTTCTTCGGTAGCGTCCTGTTCGCACGGATGCGTCTGGAACTATTGCGGCGCGAGGCGGATAGCCGCTGGGCTAACGCCGAGATCACCCGACTACTCAAGGATCGAACATGATTGCATTTGAATCGTTTGCGGATTTTCTTGCCATGGGCGGTCATGGCCCGTATGTCTGGAGCACCTATGGCCTGTGCATGGCGATCATGGCATGGACAGCAGTACTGCCCCTGCTGGCGCGGCGCCGATACCTTAAGGATCTGGCCCGCCGCCGGCGCCGGGAGGCCTTGTCATGACCCCCGGCCGCAAAAAGCGACTTTACTGGATTTTGGCTCTGATCATCGGGGTCAGCGCTGCCGTAGCGCTGGCGCTGGCTGCCCTCCGCGAAAACATCAATCTGTTCTACACCCCCAGCCAGATCGCCGCTGGCGAAGCGCCTCTTGACGCGCGTATTCGTGCGGGCGGCTTGGTCGAGAAAGGATCGCTGAAACGCATGCCGGATTCGTTAGCGCTGGGTTTTGGTATCACTGACGGTGCGCGCTGCATTGCTGTGCGCTATGAAGGCATTCTGCCCGACCTGTTTCGCGAGGGCCAGGGCATTGTGGTGATGGGCAGCTTCGGGCGCGATGGTGTGCTGCATGCCGACGAAGTCCTGGCCAAGCATGACGAAAACTACATGCCTCCCGAGGCCCTCCACGCGCTCAAGCAAGCAGACGCCAGTGCCCCCAACCCGCGCGCAAACCTGGAGACAAATCGATGATCCCTGAACTTGGACTAGTGGCGCTGATCCTGGCGCTATGCCTGGCATTGGTCCAAGCCACCATACCTCTGGCCGGTGCCTGGCTCGACGACCAGAGCTGGATGGGTCTGGCGCGGCCAGCCGCCTGGGGACAGTTCGCGTTTCTGCTGTTCGCATTCGCCTGCCTCGCCCACGCCTTTCTGATTGATGACTTCTCGGTCGCCTATGTGGCCCACAACTCTAACAGCATGCTGCCCTGGTACTACAAGTTCAGCGCGGTGTGGGGCTCGCACGAAGGTTCGCTGCTCCTGTGGGTGCTGATCCTGGCAGGCTGGACATTCGCCGTCTCGATTGGCGCGCGCCAGCTTCCTCAGGCGATGCTGGCGCGTGTGCTGGCCGTTATGGGCATGATCAGCACCGGCTTCTTGCTGTTCTTGGTTGCAACCTCCAATCCATTTTCACGCTTGCTGCCTAATGTACCGGCGGATGGCAACGACCTCAATCCGCTACTGCAGGACGTCGGCCTGATTTTCCATCCGCCCATTCTGTACATGGGTTACGTCGGTTTCTCGGTGGCCTTCGCCTTCGCAATCGCGGCGCTGCTCGAGGGCAAGCTCGACGCCGCGTGGGCACGCTGGTCCCGGCCTTGGACCACCGCAGCATGGTCCTTTCTCGGTTTGGGCATCGGACTCGGATCATGGTGGGCGTATTCCGAGCTCGGCTGGGGCGGCTGGTGGTTCTGGGATCCGGTCGAGAACGCCTCGCTGATGCCATGGCTGGTGGGAGCAGCCCTGATGCACTCGCTGGCGGCAACCGAAAAACGCGGCGTGTTCAAAAGCTGGACCGTGCTGCTGGCCATCGCCGCGTTCTCGCTCAGCTTGTTGGGTACGTTCCTGGTCCGCTCGGGCGTGCTGACCTCGGTACATGCGTTCGCAACGGATCCGGCACGCGGCGTGTTCATGCTGGCATTCCTGTTAACGGTGGTGGGCGGATCGCTGGCATTGTTCGCGCTGCGCGCGCCGGTCGTCAAGAGCCAGATCGGCTTCGGGATCTGGTCGCGCGAGGCGTTGGTACTTGTCAACAACCTCTTGTTGTCTGTAGCGGCAGCCATGATCCTGCTGGGCACTCTCTACCCCCTTATTCTCGACTCGCTAACCGGCACCAAGCTATCGGTCGGTCCTCCTTACTTCAACGCCCTGTTCGTGCCGCTGATGGCGCTGCTGATGACGGCGGCGGCCGTCGGTATGCTCGCGCGCTGGAAAGACACGCCGGCGCAATGGCTCGGGCGCATGCTCGTCCCGGCGATGGCGGGAAGTGTGCTGGTCGCACTGATCGCGGCCGTACTGCATGAACGCTCGCGCTTCGCCGTGGCCGGTGTCTGCCTGCTGGCAGCGTGGATGGTGCTGGCCGGCCTACGTGACATCCTCGACAAAACGCGCCACACGGGGCTAATCAACGGCTTGCCGACGCTCGGACGCAGCTATTGGGGTATGCACCTGGGCCACCTGGGCTTTGCCGTGTGTGCGCTGGGCGCCGTGCTGGTCACTACCGGCAGCGTAGAACGCAATCTGCGCATGGCGTCCGGCACTGCCATCGAAATGGGCGGCTATCAATTTGTATTCCTTGGCACAAAACGGATCGCGGGACCAAATTACGTGTCCGATCGAGGCGCCATACGCGTCCTGAGCGACGGCGTTGAAGTTGCCATGCTGCACCCGGAAAAGCGCGTCTACCATGCGCAGCGGGCAACCATGACCGAGGCCGGTATCCAGGCCGGCTTCACGCGTGACCTGTTCGTCGCCCTAGGCGAACAGTTGGACGACGGGGCCTGGGCTGTGCGGGTACAGATCAAACCCTTCGTGCGCTGGATCTGGCTCGGCGCGCTGACGATGGCACTGGGGGGCTTGCTCGCGGCAACCGACCGTCGCTATCGCGCCAGAGTCGTGCCGGAGGCTGAGGGCACACACATTCAAGGAGTTCAAGCATGAAGCGATTGTTCTTGCTGTTACCGCTGACATTGTTCTTATTGATCGCAGCGCTCCTGTATCGCGGCCTCTTCCTTGACCCCGCGAGTCTTCCCTCCGCATTGATCGGCAAGCCCTTTCCGAGCTTCGCGTTGCCAGCGCTCGACGACCCGTCGTACACGCTCACGCGCGACAATATCAAGGGCCGGCCGGCGCTGGTTAATGTCTGGGCGACATGGTGCACGTCCTGCAGGGAAGAACACCGGTTGTTGGCCAAACTGGCCGGCCAGGGGATAGTAATCTATGGCGTCAATTACAAGGATGACCGGACTGCAGCCCAACGTTGGCTGCAAACCGCCTCCAATCCGTATCAGTTGAACATGGAGGATGCAGTCGGCACGCTGGGTCTGGAGCTTGGCGTGTATGGCGCACCCGAGACTTTTCTCATCGATGGCCAGGGAATCATTCGCGAAAAATACGTCGGCATCATCGACCAGGGTGTGTGGCAGGAAAAGCTCGCGCCGCTCTACGCCAAACTGCTGCTGGAAGCCAAGCCATGAAGCGCTTGATCATTGCCATTGTCCTGGGACTTGCGCTGGCAGGTATCGCGCAAGCGGGCGTCGAAACGCATGAATTCGCCGACACCGGCTTGCGTCAGCGCTATCAAGACCTGTCCGTGGTGCTGCGCTGTCCCAAGTGCCAGAACCAAAACATTGCCGAATCAAATTCACCAATTGCCAATGATCTTCGTGGCGAGGTAGTTCGCATGCTGCGTGAAGGCAAAAGCGACGAACAGATCGTTGACTTTATGGTCGCGCGCTATGGCGACTTTGTGCTGTACGATCCACCCCTGTCCCCTCGCACTGCGTTGCTGTGGCTCGGTCCCGGCATATTGCTGTTGGCGGGCAGCCTTGCTTTGGCGATTTTCGTCGCCAACCGGCGTCGGGCACGCCCAATGCAGGCAGTAGTGCTGTCCGATGCAGACAGGCAGCGCCTGACCCGACTTTTGCAAGACTCCGCTTCATCCAATGGGCAAAACACATGACTTCTTTCTGGCTCTGTGCGGGACTGCTGCTCGCGACAGCACTCGCCTTCATCCTAGTACCCCAACTGCGCAGCCGTCGCGGGTTCCATGCCAACCGTACCCGCGTTAACGTCGAACTCTACCGGGAACGTCTGCGCACGCTCGAAGTGCAGCACGAGGCCGGCACGCTCGGCGCCGCACAACTCGAAGCCGGGCGGGTCGAGGCAGCGCGCGAACTGCTCGACGACACGCAGGTTCCGCAGTCCGCGAACAGCGCACGCCGACGCGTGCTCGTTCCGCTGATCGCGGTGCTGTTGATGCCGCCGCTGGCGCTGACGCTGTATCTGCAGTGGGGTGCGCTAGACAAACTGACGGAGGCACGCCAGCAAGGCAGCGCAGCAGCGCCAAATATTGAGAAAGTCGCTAAGCACTTGGAAGCGCTGCTGGCCGCGAGACCAGACGCCGCCGAGGGTTGGTCGTTGTTAGGTCGCGCCTACGTGGCACAAAACCGCATGGCCGAGGCGGCGCAGGCATTCGAGCGTGCAGCCACCATCGCGGGAAGGCCGGCAGACGTGCTGGGCCGGTGGGCGGAGGCCCAATATTACGCGGGCGGTCGTCAATGGACTTCTCAGTTGCAGGCGCTGACTGACGAAGCGCTCGCCGCCCACCCGCAGGAGGCGACTAGTCTGAGGCTCCTCGGGATGGCAAGGTTCCACGCCGGCCGCTACGTCGAGGCTGCTGCAAGTTGGGAACGACTGTTGGTCACTCTTCCGGAGCGGGATCCGAGCCGTGCCGTTATTGCCAACGACATCGCACAGGCACGTCAGTTGGCCGCATCGGGCCTAAAAGGTCGAGCTCCATGAGGGACTCATTCGTGCAACGTTATCAGAATAGAGGTGCAGGTTCAGTCGCTTGACGTCATCATATACGCCGGTCTGGATAGGAGCAGCCAACCAGTTGCTATTTTTCTATACGAAGGTAGACGTAGATGAAACTTCCACTAGGGTTCCACCTACTTTTGATGCCGACATATCGTAGACGATGCGTCCAACGACGCAGGCCAGACGCGACGATATAGGGCGAAATTATAGGAAACGTTATGAGCAGTTTTCGAAAGGGCCACTTAGACCGACTTGTGATCTTGAGTTGATTTTCGATAGGCAGATGGGTCGACGCCATAAGCTTGCTTAAATGCTCGAGAGAAGCTGCCGCTGCTAGCATACCCGGTGTTACGGACCACTTGGTCCAACGATATATCCCCTGCCATGAGATGGGTCGCCGCTTGGCGCAACCGTAGATCGCGAAGCACCATCATAGGAGAACGTCCAATGGCGCTGGTGAATCTTACGATGAATGCAGATCTGCTCAGGCACGCGGTCTCTGCTAGTGAGTGAATAGAATGTGCTTTGCTAGGTTGAGCAACCATTTCTGCAAATGCATGTGCGATCTTCGGATCGCTTAGCATGGAAAAGCGTTCAACCCATACATGCATTGAGTCCAGCGATTTGCGGACTACGGCTACAATAATTTGCTTGAGCAATGCAGCGGTCATCGCACCAGCTCCAATTTCCTGAGACATCAATTCGGCCATCGCAATTTTGAGTTTATCGTCGAGTTTATCGATGGCACTAAAGTTTTGTATTATTGGTCCAGATAATGTTTCGAAAAGATCTGACGTCGATCCGTATAATGTCTTGAAGAGTCCACATATCATTAAAGTTTTAGGCTCAGCGTGGCCGTATGTAAAGCGAGAAATATTGCCAACCGCTTTTAAGTCATCGACGCTTTTTATCTCCCCCCTGATATTAGCGTGTTCCTCATCATTGAATACCTCCAGCCGGAACGGACAATTAGGCGGCACTATGATAAGCGTATGAGTAAAAATCTTGACAGGTGGATCGTTAGGTAGATACATAAACCCTATTCCTTCAAGGACGTAATAAATGCCTGGCGACTCATGTCCTTTCATTACAAGATTGCGGTCTGGGCTAAGAAGGTGTTCTGATAGGGCCACGGCTTTAACGTCTAATGTTGCGATTAAATGGTTTAAACCCCACGCAGAAATTCTTGAAGCAGACTTCATTGTAAAAATTCCTATGTTCGCATTACAGGTGAGGAAAACCGGTTAGTTCCTTTAACATTCGTTGACTAAATAGAAGATTCGTCCGGCCTTAAATCTCGATAAGTTGACGGATCGACCCCGTAACAGGTACGAAAAGCTTTTACGAAGCTGCTGCGACTAGAGTAGCCAGCATTTCGCAAGATCTGCTCAACCGGTAAATTACTCATCTGCAACTGCAAAGCAGCTTGACGCATGCGTAGCTCTCTAAGGAGGGTCATCGGAGATTGCCCAACCGCTCTGTTAAATCTAGCTATGAATGTTGACCTACCCATACAAGCCCCCGTTGCTAGCGTATGAATTGAATGCGCCTTTCCCGGTTGGACAACCATGTTCGCAAACGCAAGAGCCACTTGAGGGTCGCTTAACACTGAGACGCGCCCGGCCCAGGAGGTGAGGGGGCTGAAAGATCGGCGAACTAAAGTGACGATGATTTCTTTGAGGAGAGCAGCAGTCATTGCACCGGCAGCAACCTCATGGGACATCAGCTCAGCCATTACCGACTTCAACTTCATATCAAGTCGATCATCAGCCTTAAATTCTTCGATGACCGGCTCAGCTAACGTTTCGAATAGCCCCATTGATTTGCAATAAAGCGTTCGGAAAAAAACACAAAAAACAATTGTCTTGGGATTTCTAGTCCCTGCAGAAAAAGTGCCCACCGAATTTGCTCGTTCTATGGGCTCGAAGCGGTCGACCGCTACACATTCTCTTGATGCATTCTGTTCACACGTCTCTAGACTGAACGAATAGTTTGGAGGCACGATAATCAGCGTGTGGGGCGCTACGGCAATAGGTGGATCTCCACGAAAATGCATTAGGCCTGCGCCCTCCATCACATAGTAAATACATGGCGTTTCATACTCTCTCACGTTCAAACGGCATCCAGGGCTCACCAGACACTCCGAAAATGAAACTAGTTGCACGTCGAGTTCAGCTATCAAACTGTTCAAAGTAGAAGCGGAAGTTTTAAAACCAGCCTTCATTGCATTGTTCCTTGAAGCTCGGTTTGTTTTTTGCAATATAGAAGGTTAAAAAACACAATGATCACTTTTTACGCCCCGAGCCCGTCGCGCTACGCGTCGTGAATTCCCCACGAGAAAATTTAATATATACCAATGTATGTGATTCAGTCATCTATTTTCTTAACTACTTTGGAGTGCTAAGTAGTGAAGTAAAGAGACGGGATGGGTCGTCTTACCCTCGGGAACGACATCGTCGAATGATTGATGATTTTTCTCGCCATGAATCGATCGTTCGCGCTTCGAAATTAAACTCCGAATCAGAAGATATTCTCCGACGGGTTACGCCAATACTGCGTTCACTTCATGGACTTGAAATCGACGAACATTAAAGCGATCGGCTTTTAGCCGGGCTAGATGGAAACCCCCTTCCTTCAGGGCGGGGATAAAAGACGTAGTTTTAGTAAATAAGTCGGTTTGCTATACGGGCGTCTGCCAACTCCATCTACCATACTGCTCTCATGCGTGGATTTTTACCCGACCCACTTGCGGGCATTGCGGAACATCCTCATCCAGGGCGAATCCTCGCCCCACGCTTTGGGAGCCCAGGAATGCTGCACTGTCCTAAATACGCGCTCGGCATGCGGCATCAAGACCATGAAGCGACCATCCGTTGTCGTGACCGATGCAATGCCCTGCGGCGAACCGTTGGGATTGAATGGGTAACGTTCAGTCTGCTGTCCGTAATTGTCAACGTAGCGCATCGCTACTATTGCATCGTTCAGACTGCCGGTCAGGGAGAAATCAGCATAGCCTTCGCCATGTGCGATCGCGATCGGGCTTTGCGTGCCGGCCATGCCGTCAAAGAAAATGGAGGGCGAATCGGCAAGTTCGACCATGCCGAACCGGGCCTCGAACTGCTCGGACTTGTTGCGGGTGAATTTCGGCCACGCATGAGCGCCCGGGATGATTGATTTCAGGTTGCTCATCATCTGGCAGCCATTGCAGATGCCGAGGCCAAAGGTATCCGCGCGGTTAAAGAATATGGTGAATTGTTCAGCAAGTTTTGCATTGAACAAGATGGTTTTTGCCCAACCTTCGCCCGCGCCGAGCACATCGCCATAAGAAAATCCGCCGACAGCGATCACGCCTTTGAAGTCGTCCAGCCGGGCGCGACCGGCGATCAAATCGCTCATGTGCACGTCGACCGCCGTGAAGCCGGCTTGATGCATCACGTAAGCAGTCTCGATATGCGAATTCACACCTTGCTCACGCAATATCGCGATCTTCGGCCTTACCCCGGTGGCAATGAAGGGAGCAGCCACATCCTGCTGCGGATCGAAAGTCAGTTTCGGCGACATGCCGGGATCGGCTGCATCAAGAATGCGATCGTATTCCGCATCGGCGCAAGCCGGATTGTCGCGCAGGCGTGCGATGCGCCAGCTGGTTTCACTCCACAGCAGCTGCAACTCGACGCGCGGCTGGCTGTAGATCTGCTTGGCGCCGCGCATGAAATCAATTACATCGTTCCCGTTATGCTTGCCGATGATATGGCTGCACGCGCCCAGATTGTAGGAGCGCAGCACGTCCATCACTTCGTTCTTCTGCGCAGCGCGCACTTGGATCACCGCACCGAGTTCTTCACTGAATAGTGCGCGCAGGGTCAGGTCATTGTGCCGCTCGCCGATTTGCGAAGCCCAGTTCTTGGAATCGCTCCAGTCGCTAGCATGTTCGCTTTCCATGGTCAGAATATCGAGGTTGACCGAGATGCCGCAGTGGCCGGAAAAAGCCATCTCGCATAGCGTCACAAACAGTCCGCCGTCTGAACGATCGTGATAGGCCAACAATTTCTGTTCCCGGCCCAGTTGCTGGATGGCCTGAAACAAGCCTTTCACATCGGCCGCATCGTCGACATCGGGCGTTTCGCTGCCTAGTTGCTGCATGACTTGCGCCAGGGCTGAGGCGCCCATACGATTCTTTCCGCGTCCGAGATCAATGGCGATCAGCACCGACTCGCCGACATCGGTGCGCAGCTGCGGCGTTACCGCAAGGCGCACATCGGTGACCGGTGCAAATGCCGAAATGATGACCGATACCGGCGCGGTGACAGACTTGTCTTCCCCCTCGTCTTTCCAGGTTGTGCGCATCGAGAGCGAATCCTTGCCGACCGGAATACTGATCCCGAGCGCCGGGCATAATTCCATGCCGACTGCCTTGACGGTGTCGAACAGCGCAGCATCCTGCCCCGGCTGGCCGCAGGCAGCCATCCAGTTGGCCGACAGCTTGATATCCGAGATATCGGCGATCGGAGCAGCTGCGATGTTGGTAATTGCTTCACCTATCGCCATGCGTCCCGATGCGGGCGCATTGATGACTGCCAAGGGGGTGCGTTCGCCCATCGCCATCGCTTCGCCACGATAGCCTTCGAAACTCATGGTTGTGACGGCGCAATCGCCCACCGGAACCTGCCACGGTCCGACCATCTGGTCGCGCACCGAGGTGCCGCCTACGGTACGGTCGCTGATGGTAATCAGGAATGATTTGTCGGCCACTGTCGGCAGGCGCAGCACGCGCTGTGCCGCTTCTGCCAATTCAAGACCGGTCAAATCAATTGCGGGAAAGCTGCGCTCGACATGCGTGACATCGCGATACATCTTGGGCGGTTTGCCGAGCAGTACTTCCATCGGCATATCGACCGGGTTGTTGCAGTGTTCGGGATCGATCAGTTTCAGTTGCCGCTCTTCGGTTGCAGTACCGACCACGGCGAATGGGCAGCGCTCACGCTCGCACAAGTACCGGAACAACGGCAGATTGTCTGGAGTAATAGCGAGCACATAGCGTTCCTGCGATTCATTGCTCCAGATTTCCTTGGGCGACATGCCGCTTTCTTCGAGATGGATCTTGCGCAAGTCAAATATGGCGCCGCGCTTGGCATCATTCGTGATTTCAGGAAATGCGTTGGACAAGCCGCCTGCGCCGACGTCGTGGATGGAGAGAATGGGGTTGTCATCGCCCATCGCCCAGCAAGCATTGATTACTTCCTGCGCACGTCGTTCCATTTCAGGATTGCCGCGCTGCACCGAACCGAAATCGAGTTCAGCGGTATTGGCGCCGGTCGCCATTGAGGAAGCGGTGCTGCCGCCCATGCCGATGCGCATGCCGGGGCCTCCCAACTGGATCAGCAGGCTGCCCGGCGGCAAATCGTTTTTCTTGGTGTGGATGGCAGCGATGCTGCCGATACCGCCGGCGATCATGATGGGCTTGTGATAACCCGCGACCTGACCGCCGATATTCTGTTCGTAGGTGCGGAAATAACCGCCGAGAGTAGCGCGTCCAAACTCGTTGTTGAAAGCGGCGGCGCCGAGCGGACCGTCGATCATAATCTGCAGTGGGGAAGCGATGCGGTTCGGCTTGCCGTAGATGCCGCTTTGCGCATGCGCATCTCGCTCCGCCAAAGTTTGCGTGACATCGCGCGCATTTTCCCAGGGCTGCACAGCATGCATAATCATTAAGTTGGAAACCGTGAATCCAGTCAGGCCGGCTTTCGGCTTGGCGCCACGCCCGGTAGCGCCTTCGTCACGCAGTTCGCCGCCGGCACCGGTCGAAGCGCCCGGGAAAGGAGAAATCGCAGTGGGATGATTATGCGTCTCTACCTTCATCAGGATATGCGTCAGTTCTTCCGAAGCTGCATAGACATTGCCTTCCACCTCGCCGCGCGGATAAAAGCGCGATATGGTCGCCCCCTCAATCACCGAAGAATTGTCGCTGTAAGCCACTACCGTACCGCGCGGATGCAACTGGTGTGTATTGCGGATCATCGCAAACAGAGATTTATCCTTCTTCTCCCCATCTATGGTCCATTCCGCGTTGAAAATCTTGTGACGGCAATGCTCGCTATTGGCTTGCGCAAACATCATCAATTCAACATCGGTAGGGTTACGCTTGAGGTGATTGAAGGCGTTCAGCAGGTAGTCGATTTCATCGTCCGACAGCGCCAGTCCGAGCGCGGTATTGGCATTTTCCAGCGCTTGCTTGCCGCCGACAAGCAAGTCGATCGTTTCCAGCGAGTTCGTCGCCAATTCGCGAAACAGCCCGGAGGCATCGTCCGCACTCCGCAATACCATTTCAGTCATGCGGTCATGCAACAACGCGTCAACCGCTTCTGCGCTCGCACCGGAAAGCGTTCTAGCCGGGCTGAACATGCTGGATTTCATTGTAATGTGATAAGACACGCCCCGCTCGATTCGCCTGATCTGCGCCATGCCGCAGTTGCGGGCAATGTCAGTCGCCTTGCTAGACCATGGCGAGATCGTGCCGAAACGGGGGATCACAACGAATTGGTCACCCGGCGCATCGCCTGGAAACGGCTCGCCATAGTTCAGCAGCGCATTCAGTCGGCCTGTCTCATCTTGGCCGAGCTCAGCTGTTGAATCGATAAAGTGGAGAAACCTTCCGTTAATGCTTGCTATAGAAGCATCGATGGCTTGCAGCTGGGATAAAAGGCCTTGGGTACGGAAAGCGGAAAGCGCGTTAGAACCTGGCAGAATCAGCATGACGGGGGCCACGGTCAAGCCAGCCCCGCGGGATCCGCAGCCTGACTGGTGTTTGAGAGCTCGGTCTGCACGTCCGAACCCCGGATGAGGCTCAAGTCGACAGGGCACCGATCGGCGATCGCAAGGATCCGAGCGCGCTGATCATCATTCAACGGTCCATCGAGGACGATGGTGCGGGTGAATCGGTCGGGCGGCATCATGTCCCGCACTTTCTCGTGCTGCACGGTCGTGCTCGCTCGTTCGAGCGGAAAGCCCTTGCGGTTTGCGTAAAGACGCATCGTCATCACCGTGCAGGCTGCGAGGCCGGCAGAGACCAGTTCGTAGGGAGATAGTCCGGTTCCGAGGCCACCGACCGATACCGGCTCATCGGCAAACAGAGTGTGCTCGCCGCTGCGGAGCTTGAGCTGGAACGTCCCCCTTAGAGTTTCCGTGGCGACGATACCCTTGGCCACCTCAACCTGCGGAAGATCCGCGGTCAGCGGCGGGAGAAAGCGGCTTGCCCATGCCGCCACCATAGCCGAGACGTAGTTCGCGTCTGCAACGTTGGTAAGAAGGTGGTCCGCCGTGTCGAGCGAGATGAAGCTTTTTGGATGCTGGGACGCGACGAAGATGCGCGACGCGTGATCAATGTCGACCACCTGATCCAGCGGAGAGTGCATGATCAGCACCGGACGTCGCAGAGAGGCAATGGCCTTCTGGACGTCGATACCTTCAACCGCCTCTAGGAAGCTGCGACGAATGAGGAAGGGTCGGCCGGCGATCTCCACCAAAGCCTCCCCCTCGCTTGCGATGGTGTCCAGATCGTTCGGTCGGAAAACGCGCAAGATATGCTGAAGGTCGGCGGGCGCACCGATCGTCGCCACCGCCACAACGTCAGGCAGCTCGCCCGCAGCTGCGATCGCAGCGGTGCCACCTAGACTGTGTCCCACAAGGAGGGAGGGTGACATACCTGCTGCTGCCATCGCCTTTGCGGCTGCACGAAGGTCGTCGACGTCCGACGCGAAGCTGACAGGTTCTCCTGATCCGCCCTCAATCCCAGTTCCGGCGAAATCGAACCTCAGGACCCCAATGCCTGCTCGCGAAAGCGCGCGCGAGATGTAAACGGCGGCGCGACTGTCTTTCCCGCAGGTGAAGCAGTGGGCGAAGATAGCCCAGCCCCGCGGTGCCCCCTCTGGCGGTTCGAGTTGCCCGGAAATCTGAGAGCCAGCCGCACTAGCAAACTTGAATGTCTTTTTTGTCATGTCAATCAAACCTTATAAACGAGGAACATATATTTTGCTTAGACCGCCGAGACGTGGGCAGTCGCCTCCACAGCCGCTGTCGCGCTAGTGCCGAGAACCCCGCGTCTGTTTCTGCGCGCAAATCATCGTATCGAGAGATGCTGTGATCATCGGCGTGCTCGGAGAACGGGTGGCCTTACCTTGACTTGGGCGCCTTGCCTGCCTGCTTGCGATAGCCAGCACTGCCAAAATGGTGAGCAACGCAGCCGCATAAAGGAATAGGCCGCGTGGACCGACGATAGCCATCGCAGTCCCCCCTATGAGGGGACCTGCTGCTGTTCCGATCCCGTTAAGCAGCAGAAGCCCGCGCGCGGTGCCCAGTAGCCGACCGGCCGGAAGATCATCGTTCGCAACGGCGAGACATAAGGAGTAAATCGGAATGCCAAAACCACCAAAGAGTGCCCCCGCCGCAAGAAGCAGGGGCAGAGGCGCCTCCACCGCCAGCGCCACGCCGATGGCAGCAGCTGCGGACGCCAGTGCCGCACCGGCGATGACAAGATTCCGAGACACTCGATCTGAAAGCCATCCGATTGGCCACTGTAATGCGAATGTCCCACCCAGAACCGCAGCCATGAAGGCGGATATACCTTCCACATCAAGTCCGATCTTCTGAGCGAAGTTCGGCCCCATGCCCCAGAAACCGCCGATAGCTAGGCCAGCCAGGAAAGCGCCAGCCGCAGCAAGGGGCGATGCGAGGATGAGGTCTCTGAACGCCACCCTTTCCTGTACCACCTGGGGCGGCGGATGGCTGGGCAACAAGGTGATCGGAACCACCGCCGCCGATATCAGCATTGACACAATGAGAAACAATGTGACATCGGCCGGCGGTGCGATGTTGAGTAACGCCTGCCCGATTGCCCATGAGCCCATCGAAACGACTCCGAAGATCGACAGGAGTTGCCCGCGGGTGGATGGCAATGCATGGGCGTTGAGCCAACTCTCCGCTGCGAGGATCATGCCCGCGTAGGCGAAGCCGGTAAGCAGGCGAAGCGACATCCAGGCGATCGGCTCTACGAACGCCACATGGACAAGGGCGGCCATCGAAGCGATAGCCGCAAAGCCGGCGAAGGTTCTGACATGCCCAACAGAGACGATGATCCGCGGCAACACGAGCGCGCCAATGGTGAAGCCCGTGAAGTAGAAGGACATCATCGCGCTGATCGCGCCGCTTGAGAACCCCTCTTGGCCAGCTCTCACGATCAAGAGCGTACCCAGCAAACCGTTGCCCAGCAGCAGAGCGGCGACGCTCAACAGCAACGCCGCCACCGGCGCGAGAGCGAGGCCGCGTTTAGACGATGACCTTACGGTGTCCATTGCTTGGCTCATTTTCGAGCCTGACGTGACGGTTGATACTTTGCCGCACTAATGAACTGGTCGAATGCTTCGCACCAGACGACAACTGTGTCGTAGTCACGAACATCGATGCCGGCAGGTACCTCGACGATGAAGCCGTTGAACGTCTTCACGTCGCCCACGTAGATCGATTTGTCCTTGATAAGGAGAAAAGCGTCCTTAGTATCGACGAAACGTGGGGCAAGATAAAGCTTATAGTCTGGACCAGGGGCGAGACGCCCAATGTGCGCGATACTGTAGCGCGAGATCCGGACTTCGCCTTCGCCCCAATGTAGCAGGTCGCTGCCTTTAAGACTTCGCACGAGGCGCCCGGCGTATAGCGTCTCGGTCGCGATACTCTCAATCGTCGCTTTGTCCGGCGCTTGAAGCGCTGTAAGGATCGGCAGCGTATAGATGCCGCCCGCAAAGCCTATAGCGAGCATTATGAGGTGGGTGACAACTAGGATAAGCCAGCGCCACATTTTTACGCTTGCTCTAGTTTCTTCACGAGCCAGTCCGCGTCGAGATGGAAGTCCGAGAAAACGATGCTGCCGCCAGCGTCGATGACCGTAAACCAAGGCGTTCCTCGTGTGCGGTAGTCTTCCATGAAGGTGGGAAGCATCGCGCCGGCCGGTGGCTCGTCGTGACCGAACGCGACAGGAAGCTCATACTTGAGCTGGTTCAAGCGCAACTTCTCAACGGTGTTCTCATGCGCTCCTTCGAAGACGGTCTGTATCACTGCGAACCCCACGCCCTTGGAGCTCAATGCCCCATGCAGCTTTTGCAGCGTCGGAAACCCATGCAAATGGCAGCCATCGCACCAGTGCTGGAAGGCGAACAAAATCTTTGGGCCAGCCCCGACATCCGACAGTTTTAACGGAGCGACGACGCTTCCTCCATCTTCGCCGATCCATTGCTGCACCCGCAGCTCGGGCGCTTGTCGTTCAGCCACGCTCATCCTCTCCTCCAACCCCCGATGCACAAGCCCGCCAGATGGCCGAGCGTCGTGACGGGGAACTTACGACCTTAATTGTGTCCTGTGTTTCGAAAGACGGGCGCTCGATCTGGTGGCCTGCTGCGATCCAAGCTTCGATGCCGCCGTGCAAAGGGCGGACACAGGTGAAGCCGGCTCGTTGCAGGCGGCGCGCTACCTTTGCAGATGAGTATTCGGTTGGACAGTCGCAGTAGACGATGACCTGAATGTCTAGCGAGGACGCTGCTTTTGGGCGCTTGGTGTCTTCTAGTGACCAAGGCAACGCGCCGGGAATCGTGCCGTCCCTTTCGCGGCTGGCAACTGCCCGTACGTCGTATATCACGTAAGGCGTTTCGCTCTCGAGCATTCGCTTGAACTCCGGCACAGAGATTCGCGTCATGCGCAAACCCCGAATCAGCCAGTATTTATGCGCAAGGCGTAATCCCAAAAAGAAGAGTAGCGCCACGAAGACTGATGTCAGGCCGACCCTGCCATAGCTTGCGAGCGCGTGCAGTAGGCTGTCGATCGTTGAATGAAAGGCGCGGCCCAACCAAATGAAAGCACCAATGAACAAAGCGACACCGAACGCATCGAGCAACACGAACACCCTTAGCGGTACGCGGCTTTGCCCCGAAAGCGCAATGGCGAAGAGACCTAGTCCGGGAATGAACTTCGCCACAAGCAACGTCCACACGCCCCAGCGCGCGAAGAGCGAGTGAGTTTGACTTACGCAAGAGTCTGGCGACAAAGACAGCCGGCACGCGGTCTGCAAGATACGGCCACCATAACGCCGACCAGCCGAGTAACAGATGAGGTCCGCTATCAAGCAGGCACTGAACGCAACGCCGAAAAGGGGTCCGACAGCGATATCAGCGGCTACAGTGCGAGCCCCCATAACTACGAGCAAGGGAACCATTGGTAGTGGTAGCCCCACCTGTGATGCAAATACGTTCAGAAACACGACGATCAAGCCGTGCTCAATAAGCGATTGGATGATGAACTCCAAGAATTGGCCTCCTCTTGGTTAGCAGCCACTGAAATCTATGATTTATACGTTGCTCCACGCACTCTTTAGATTCATTTCAAGCTGGTCTCGCCGCATGACCGTTAGTCGCACAAACGATAGAGCGGTAGGCGTGGTTTCCGTCCCGCAATCGCACCCGTAGCGCGGATTCCTGAAGCCTGACCAATAGCGCAAGTTAGCGAGGCAATGGTTGTTATGATGAGAAATATGCTTGAATCATATATTGCGCAGAAGCGCCGGGCAATGGTTTTTGGAAAATGAATCAGAGGTGAGCGCTTTGCGGCCTTCCTGAGGCTGCGCTAAACAGCTTGCGCACGGCCTGAATGAAGCTCGGCGTCGACCGGACCAGCAGCTACAGCCAATCATCGACTGCTGCCGATGCAAGACTGTTTTCCCGCCTGATGACATTGCGGTCAGTTTGTTCTGAAGCTGGCGCATAATGGAGGATCATTATTGCGACAGGGATGACGATGTTAGCACCGGAACTGCCAGCCAATGAAGCCCAGCGGATCAATATCCTGTATTCGCTCGGCCTGCTCGAAGCGCCGCCCGATGAACGCTTTGACCGTTTGACGCGACTGGCCAAGCGGCTGTTCGGCGTACCCGTCGCTAAGGTCATGCTAGTGGACGCGGCCGCCGTGTACCCTTTATCCGGAGCTGGGCAGGCGTTTGGACCGGTACCACGCGAACAGTCGTTCTGCGCTCACGCCATCGTCAACGACGGCGTGCTGCTGGTGCCTGAGACGCGCAGCGATCCACGCTTCAACGACAATCCGTATGTGACCCAAGCCCCGTTCATCCGCTTCTACGCTGGCTGTCCGCTGACGGTGCCGGGCGGCGCGCGGCTCGGCACCCTGTGCCTGATCGACTTCGAGCCGCGTCAGTTCAGCAGTGAGGATGTGTCGCTACTGCGCGACCTGGCCACAATGGTCGAGCAGGAAATAGCCGCCGTACAGATGGCAACTATCGACGAGATGACCGCGCTGCTAAACCGGCGCGGCTTCGAGACCGCCGCGCCGCAAGCGCTGCAGCTATGCGCGCGCATGGACAAGCCGGCTTCGCTGCTGTTTTTCGATCTGAATCAGTTCAAGCAGATTAACGATACTTACGGCCACGCCGAGGGCGACCGCGCGCTGAAGGCGTTTGCCGAAACGCTACGGAAGGTGCTGCGCAGCAGCGACCTGTCAGGCCGCCTAGGCGGCGACGAATTCGTCGCGCTGCTAATTAATTCCAGCCGCAACGAAACCGCGTTAGTGACCGCGCGCCTGCGCACCGCTCTCAACGAGCGCAACGAGGCTGACCAACGAGGCTACGATATCTGTTTCAGCGTCGGCCAAGTGGAATTGCCACCCGACGGCGAAGTCGATGTCGCCAGCCTGCTGGCGCAGGGCGACGCTGACATGTACAGGAACAAGCAAGCCATGAGAAATAATTAGTAAGGACCAGACATGAATCCAAGCCTCACTGCATTCCAGCAACTCCACGAAGGCAGCAGCTGCTAAGCCTTTGCAATGTCCAGGGTGCCCGGCAGCGCGCACCTGATTGATAGCCTAAGAGTAGGCAGTCTGGACTTCGTTAACCATTTGAGCCGCGGCTAGAACTTGACCAGCCACAGTGATGCCCCCCCAGTAGAGACAATCCGGTGACAAACCGGGGGACAGTGATACCTTCAAAAGCTCCGGCTGCAGTGGACCACACTGTCCAAGAAATTCCTACGCCGCTGATACTCAGAGAACGCTTGCGGGCCGAGCCAAGCTACTTGCTTTGGCTTGGGGAGCAACCTCGCCAAATTTATTCATCGGGCAAGTGGAACACGCGTTCTGATCGCAGAAGCGGCAGACGCTCAATGCTGAAGTTGCGTCGCAGGGAAGGGTAACGAGCATTTTCTCTACTAACCGTTCCAGGACCAAATAGTCTGCAGGAGCAACGTGGTCTAGCACTGCGTAGATGGCGGCTCGGCGGCCTTCCAGTACTGCTGCCCGTTCAGTTTCACCTGCTATCGTTAGGTGCAGAGCCAAGGCCCTGCGATCACCTGCACCTGACTTGCGTTCTGCCAAGCCTGCCGCGACCAGCCGGTCCACTACCCGTACTGTGCCGGGATGGCTGAGTTTCAGTACGCGTCCTAATTGATCAATCGACGGACCCGGCATGTGGCCGATGACGATCAGAGCGGCTGCCGCCTCACCACCCAATGAGGTCTGTTTAGCTACGGCCATCCGTATGCGGTCTGATATCCCGTTAGCTAAGGCGCCCAGCAGGTTGGCCAGGCGAGCGTGCGTTTCATTCATTTGTCTTGCTCCTTAGTCAGAAAAGCTTTATTATATGTATGCAGCATACATATAATAAGTAATTTATGTCGAACTTTAGTACATGTTATCACCCAGCATTTTGATGAGAATGGTCCGAAACGACAAAGCGTTTGGGGCTGTCGATATGGCCGCTTTCGCCGAAGGCGGGCTTACCACCTTTTCACTTAGGAACACCATGAAATCTAACGATACCCTCGCCATGACGCAACTTAAAGGATTTGGCCCGAGCAACACTGCCTTGTTGCAGTGGTCCTTATTTGTTGTCTTTTTATGGTTCGGTGCAATGAAGTTCACCAATTATGAAGCGGAAGGCATTGCGCCATTCATCGCGAATAGCCCAATCATGAGTTGGCTGCACAGTCTCTTTGGAGTTGGCGGGGCCAGTGCCGTTATTGGCACGATAGAACTGGCCACTGCCGCTGCGCTGGCCACCGGTGCCTTTAACCGTTTGGCTCTGGTACTGGGGGCTGCAATGTCTTGTGCTACCTACGCCCTCACGCTGACGTTCTTTATCAGCACTCCTGGAGTGGCGGAGCCGACCGCAGGCGGATTTCCGGCAATTTCCGCACCGATAGGGCAATTTCTACTGAAGGATCTTGTATTGCTTGCCGCTTCCTGCGTGTTGTTGCGAACTGCGCTGGCAAGTTGGAAAGCCGCACGCTAAACCTGCGCCAGCTGCCGCAGGGATCGCTATGCAGGCGGGCGAATTGAGTTAGAGGTGCTATGCGCGTTTTTGAGCCGAGACACCTCGCCAAATATAAAGACGGCTACTATATTTTTGGAATCTTTATCAGGCGACACCATGAACCACACGGTAATTCAACGACAGCAATTGGTCCAGCGCCAAAGGCGCTGCAGTCTTTTGCGTGCCTAGACGGGTCGCGTGCTGCAAGTAGCAGCACGCTTTAAAATCCTCACTCTACCGAAGGGCACCTTTAAAGGTGCCCTTTTCTATTTCGGAAAGCAAAACATGAAACACAAAAACTTCATCGTCAACCGAATCGCCGAAGACGTGACCTCTGGACGAACTCCTAAAGTCGTACTTCGATTCCCGCCCGAGCCCAATGGCTATCTCCACTTGGGCCACGCCAAGTCCATCGTACTGCACGACCTCCTGGCAGAGGAATTTAATGCCGAACTCACACTCCGATTCGATGACACGAATCCGAAAAAGGAGTCCGCCAAGTTTGTCAATGCTATCGCCCACGACGCGGCATGGCTTACCCCGCGGTTTACTCGGACACGTTGGACCTCGGCATACTTCGCGGATATCCACCGCTGTGCCGTTCACCTCATTGAATGTGGTTTGGCCTATGTGGATGAGTCGGATCCTGAAACAATGCGGTTCTTGCGCGGAGATTTCGGGCGTGTGGGCGCAGCGAGCCCTGGTCGCGCCTTGTCGACTTCGGAGAACCTGGCCCTGTTTGCTCGCATGAGGATCGGCGAGCTTGCAGAAGGTGCAGCAGTTCTTCGCGCGCGCATTGACCTGGCCCACCCTAATATGAATCTCCGTGACCCGGTGCTGTACCGCATATCCCATGTGGAACACCACGCAACCGGAAAAGAGTGGCACATCTACCCTATGTATGATTTCGCGCATCCTATCGCGGACGCGTTAGAGGGAGTTTCACACTCGCTATGTACATTGGAGTTTGAGGACCATCGGCCGCTTTACGATTGGGTCATCGAACATTGCTTCGCCGTTCTGGGCGCCAGACCAGTCCAAATCGAGTTTGCCAAGCTCGAGGTCGAAGGTATCGTACTCTCTAAGCGGAAATTGCATGCGCTGGTCGAAGCAGGTCAGGTGGCTGGGTGGGACAGTCCTGTTCTTCCAACATTGGCTGGCCTTCGCGCGCGGGGTTATACGCCGGACGTCCTGCGCGAGTTCGCGGTTCGGTGTGGATTTACGAAGGCGAACAGTACAGTTCCGGCGGAAACGCTGGCAGATTGCGTCCGCGACATTTTGAGTCCAGTGACAGGACGGCGTATGGCAGTTGCTGACCCCGTTGAGCTCGTACTTAATAATTTAGCAGAGCCGTTCAAGGTGGAGGTTCCTAACCATCCAACGGACTCGTCTTTCGGAACGCGCCACCGAACCTTCACGGCGAAGCTCTGGATAGACCGTGCAGATATCCGCGCCGAAGCTGAACCGCACTTCTGGCGGGCGTACCCAGGTAACTGGGTGCGGCTCAAGCATGGGTTGAATGTCCTTATCAAGACAGTAGAAATTGAAGCGGGGCGAATCGTCCGCGTGGTGGCCGAAGCTGACATCGGCAGTCGCGATTTGAAGGCTGCTCGCCACAAGGCAAAGACAGCCCTGCACTGGCTCAGCGATATGGAGGCCGTTGCGATGCCAGCGCGCCACTACGGCCCCTTATTCGACGTCGACGGGAAGTGCGACCTTGATAGCGTAACGCGCACAAAGATGCTTGTAGAGCACGGGCTCGAGGATGCTGCGCATTATGAATTCGAACGGTTGGGCTATTTCTATCTTTCAGGGGGTATCTTGCACCACCTAGCCAACTTGAAGACAGCGGGCGCTCGAACTCGTTGAGTGATTCAAACCCCTCCCGTGAGATGTTCGACGCCCACATACGGTAATTCGCGACGCTCGGCGGGTGCCTCGGCGGCGTAGACCAAGGAGCGGGAGCAAAACGCAAGGAAGCCGACAAAAATACCTAAATCGTTTATGTCGTGAAAATTTTACTCATGTTGTAGGGAATTCGGCACCCTTATCCACAGATGCTAGTGATCGCCAGCCAATTCCTGCAATTTGAAGTCAAGAAAGCATACAAGTTTTTGCCTCGTTGGAGCGACAAATCATTACCGGTATTGAGCAAGGGCTATAAATCTTGATATACAAGATCCTAAGCTGTCTCTCAGTCTGTGGGCGAGCGTGGATGGGTTGGCGGCAGTTATGCTTGCATTTCCGAAGGTTAGTCGGATAAAGCTGGATGATCTCATCGACATCCCTACTCAGATTTTAATAGGCGAATTTGCTGGAATTCTATAATTGGACTGACCTTAGTGATACGCTGCAACGGCTGACAGGCAGCTCCGCCTTGAGCAAAAAACAATGCTCTAATGTTAGTAGATGACGGTGGGCATTAAAACATCGAACCCGAATCTGCTCCGCCGTCAAGCTTGGCGCCGCTTCTTATTTCAGCAGTCCAACCGCACGCAGAGCTTCTTCGGCCGCATCATGGTCTTGGATCGACGATCCGCCGGAAATGCCGATACCGCCGAGGAGTTGGCCATCATAAAATAGCGGTACCCCACCGCCAACGGCCATAAGGCGGGGGTGGTGGGCAAGTGGGGCTACCGCGGCCTCTGCCATGTACGCGTTCCATTGGTTAGTCGCCATTCCAAATGACGCTGCCGTCCAGGCCTTGTCGATAGCCACGTCGGCTGTTAGAAAGGGCGCAGCATCGGCTCGCTCAAATGCACGCAAGTGACCTCCGGTGTCAGTGATGGCGATCGTTGCTGCGAAACCGCGCGTGCTACAAGCGAGGCGGGCTTGCTCCAATAGCGCCTGTGCGGCCTCAAGGCTGATGGTGTTGTTGCTGATAGTTTTAGCGTTCATGTGCTTACTCTTTGTTAGTTGGATCGGACTGGCGGGCGACGACTACTTTTCCGATCATGCCGCCCGCTTCAACGAGCGCATGAGCTTGCTTCAGACCTGTAGCGTTGATTCCGTCGATGCGCCGCGTCATGGTGTGCTTCAGTTCTCCTCTGTCGACGAGTTGCGCAACGCGCCGCAGCAGCGCGTGCTGACGTTCGATCGTCGATGTCGTGAAAATTGATCGAGTGAACATGAGCTCCCAGTGGATCGAAATGGACTTTGCTTTAAATGGTCCGATATCGAGGTCGACCGGGTCATCGATCAGTGCGAACTGACCTTCGGGACGCAATACCGCGGCAATTTGCGGGACGTAGTTTGCGCTGTCGTTCAATCCCACCACATGACTAACGTGCTTGATGCCGAGCGCGTCCAACTGCGCAGCCCAGGGCTGACGATGGTCGATCACGTGGTGCGCGCCATGTGCCAGCACCCATTCGCGGGTTTCCGGCCTGGAGGCTGTGCCAATGACGGTCAACCCGGTCAGGCGCCTGGCGAGCTGTGTCAGAATTGAGCCGACTCCTCCGGCCGCGCCAGTCACCAGCAGCACATTGTCTTCGGTTGGGTCCGCGGCATGGACCCGCAACCTGTCAAACAACAGCTCCCAGGCCGTGATTGCGGTCAATGGCAAAGAAGCCGCTTCGGCAAAGTCAAGCGACGTCGGCATTGGGCCGACGATGCGCTCGTCAACAGCATGTAAGGAACAGTTGCTTCCAGGCCGCGTAATGTCGCCGGCGTACCAGACCCGATCGCCGGATTTAAACCGCGTGGCGCGGGCGCCGACGGCGCGGACAATGCCGGCAGCATCCCAACCGGCAATACGCGGCTGGCCTGGGGCGATATCGCCACCAAGGCGAATTTTGCTATCAACCGGATTAACGGACACTGCCATGACCTCCACCAGTAAATCGTGGTCGCGCAGCTCAGGGGTAGGTAGTTCAATGTCTTCCAACGCCTGTGGATGGTCGATGGGGTGATTTTGGAAAAAGCCGATCGCTTTCATGTTCATCCTTTTCTTGTCCGTAAAGCGCGCGCAGCGCTGGGCATTGCATCGTCAGGCGGGTATGGATCAGCCCACCTGTTCTTACTCCTACTTGACGGACGAGACGAACAAAGGCTTTGTATGCTCCCGCTCCTGAACGGCCCGTTCCACTATTGTGCGTGCCCCCATACTGCTCGGAAGTGCACCACTTCACGGCCTCTTCGTATTAGGGTGACCATAGGAAAACCCTTCTGATTTAGAAATTATTTCTGAAGTGCGAACGATCCATGAATGATGAAAAGTTACCAATTTTTTTGGCCTAACGCTGGAGAGGCAACTTGTCGCCTCGCTTAGATCTTCACTTAGCAGTCTCAAAGAGGTGCAATAGAAAATAAATGACTGAGTCATACACTAAGTATATATCAAATATTTTTCGCATCTGGAGAATTCATGGCGAGCAACGTGGCAGTCTCACAGCCTCTTATCAGGCAGACTAGTCATCGCAGCACCCGAACAATTGCGTCAGGGGGGCGGCGGTTGCCTCCTGATGCGCATATGGACCCGGCAAGCGGTTGCAGGTAGGGATCTCGCAAACGCCGTCTGCTTTGGTCGATAACAACGCTCATGCCTTCGGCATCGTTGAATATATCAGTCGATAAGAAAAGACCAGCAGTGCCAAGTCGTGGTCTTGTGAGCCAATTCCGTTAGGCGAGAACCAATTAGTATTTCAATCGTTTCGCACAAACCAGATAGGCCGCATAGCGCTCGTCGGGGATTCATTTGCAAAAACTATTGCCCGTCGCCAGTGCGCGATATATGATTAAGTCTTATATTTAAAGGAGACTGCCATGCAGCAAGAGCCTAGTCTCTCATCTATCGCAGACCATCTCTATGATTTCCTCGCCAGCTTGGCGGTGCTACCTAAGCGCCGAAACGCTGGGGATAGCGATGTATATTACTCAGCCGTGACTGCAACGGAATAGATTTCGCCGCCGTTGCTGCTGGGCCGGTCTGTTCTCAATCTTCGTGGTTGCGTCGTTTAACGATGCGATCATCGAACCCAGCCTTGGTACGTCATTTTAATTAGTCGCAGTCGCAGGACTAGGATCCCAAAATATGGCAGACCTCTCATCCTTTCCGATCACACAGCGCTGGCCAGCATCTCATCCCGATCGCCTGCAACTTTATGCAGCTCCTACGCCCAATGGCGTCAAGGTCTCGATCATGCTTGAAGAGACTGGTCTACCATACGAGCCCCACCTGATCGACATCTCAAAAAACGAGTCGAAGGACCCAGCGTTCGTGTCGTTGAATCCGAACGGCCGCATACCGGCGATCATCGATCCGGCTGGACCCGACGGGGGGGCGATTGCCATATGGGAATCTGGTGCGATCCTCCTCTACTTGGCTGACAAGACTGGCAAGCTCATCTCCACCGCACCAGCCGAACGTTACGAAACACTGGCCTGGGTGTTCTTCCAGATGTCGGCAATCGGGCCGACTTTCGGCCAGCTTGGCTTTTTTCTGCGATGGGGCGGGAAGGACTATGAAGACAAACGGCCTCGCCAGCGGTTTATCGACGAATCCACGCGTCTACTGGGCATCCTTGATCGTCAACTAGAAGGTCGCGATTGGATCGTCGACGATTATTCGATTGCGGACATAGCGACGCTCGGATGGGTGAATGCGCTGATTGAGTTTTACGCTGCTGGCGACATCCTTGGCCTTAGCGACTATTCGAACATCCAGGCATGGCTCGTACGTGGACTAGCTCGACCAGCAGTGCAGCGTGGCCTGCACATCCCAGCGAGGCTGACATGAGCGTAATCGCCGCCTACTATTACAACGAAGGCAAGCGAATCCGGGAAATCGCACTCGACGAGCACGTCCAGATGGATAAGGGTCGTTCGGGTTTCTGCTGGATCGCTCTTCGCGAGCCCACCGCCGACGAACTTCACGCGCTCCAAGCGACGTATCACCTCCATCCGTTGGCAATCGATAACGCGATGCACCAGCTCTGCCCGCCCAAGATTGAAGTCTACAACGATGAGCTATACATCGTCACTCAGACCGCCGAGCTGGACGGGGACCGGATCCGCTATGGCAAGACGGCGATATTCACCGGTCACAATCATTTAATCAGCGTACGGCACGGAAACGCCGGAGCGCTAGGCAACCTACGGGAGCAACTTGAGGCTTCGCCGCCGCTCTTAGGAAAGGGGGTCGACTACGTTTTGCACGCAATCTTGCACCGTATCGTCGACCAATATTTGCCCATCTTTGAAATGATCGAGGATGACGTTCTGGCGATGGAGAGACGATCGTTAGACGGCTTTCTCGGACGAGACGAAGTCGCCCGCATTTTCGCATTGAGATGTGAACTCACGCACTTCCAACGCACGCTCGGAGCTATGGCTGAACTTGTCAGAAAGCTCGTGCGTGGACATTTTCCTTGTATCAGCGCTGAAGTGAGGCCGTACTACACCGATGTCGCGGACCACGTTGATCGCGTCCAATCCATGGTCGACGGACTCCTTCAGGTCCTGTCGTCGGTTTTTGAGTTCAGCAGCCTTCTGGAGGCGCAAAGGACGGGTGTGATCACCCGCCAGCTCGCGGCTTGGGCGGCAATACTGGCAGTCCCGACGGCGATCGCGGGAATATACGGCATGAACTTCAAAAACATGCCGGAACTAGACACTGCCTATGGGTACTTCGTCGTGCTCGGACTGATGACAGTGTCCTGCCTTTACTTGTTCGTGCGCTTCAAAAAGGCCAAGTGGCTATGAATGCCGAGCCTCGCATTATTAGCCGTCATTCGGTCGGTCATAGCGCACCTTATGCGGGAGCATGTTCAATTCAACCCGAGACGAAAGTTCATCCATGACATCCCAGGTAACCGACGTTCTAGAAGTAGTCCGATCCCTCATCGCTAAAGGCTACGACCGGGAGTACCGCGTCAAGGACGGCAATCTCGTCGATCTCGAGCAAGGATCGTCCCTCAATCCGTGCACCATTCGTGTCGACGCGGCGTTGCGTCTCGAAAGCGGAGATGATGCCGAAGACGCCTCCAACATCTACGCAATCACCGATCCAGCGACCAATCATAAGGGCCTGTTGATCGATGCATTCGACGTGTTCGATGAAATGTGTGACCGCGACCTTTCTGAACGGCTTGTAGAGCATCGGGAAACAGCTCCGGAAGGTGACCAGGACGCGCCGAGCAAGCACGGGCTACGCAAAGTCTACAAGAACGAGTTTGACCGGGATCCCGAGCGTTTCGTTCTGCGAGAGGACTTTCCGGACTTCCCCGCATGTCCTTTTGGTGGCGCCTTCAGCATCCTCGGCTTCGATACCGCCGAGCAGTCATATGTCTGGCTCGTCACAAGCATCATTCGAGATCCTCGGCTGATTAGGGTCCCCTATCAGGGGGAAGACGTCATCAGCTATGAATAGCGGGGTCGGCGAGCCTAAGGGCAGCCCCCGAGTTGATCAAGGACCGCCTACTAGATATTTTTATTATCGAAACAAAAAAAGGGGTAATGATGAATTGGAATAAAGAGGACATCCGAGAAACTATGCTTTCTCTGGAGACCGCAGCCCTACAAAGCGCTCGCGACAATTATTTGGACTACGTCGTGACCGCTCGGCTTGATCGGACCGAACCGATTGAGAACGACGAGCAGGCTCAGGCCGAAGTTGCAGCGGACTTCGCTGAAGCGCTCGATGACACACTCCATGACTACGCCGATAAACTCAATAAGCTCAGGATGATTGATTTCGGCCCTAAGTCGGCAGTCAATGAAGGCGCTGTCGTCAAGCTGTCCGGCCGCTATTATGTGATAGCAGTGTCAACGAGCAAGTTCATCTGCCATGGGCGTGAGATCATGGGTATTTCAAAGATGGCGCCGATCTTCGAGGCGATAGAGGGTGCCCGAGCAGGGGAGACCGTGCAATTTAACGGTCGGGGCTTCACTGTAGAAGAAGTTGCATAGGGCGCCTCAGGCGACACGCTAATACGGAGCGCCCGACGGCGGCTCATCCTGCATGCGCGTCATCGCATCAAGAGGTCCGTTGCCGCCGCCGCGCGCTTCGTTCGTTCATTCGAAAACACATTTCACGCGACGCAACAAACGTCAGGAGACCAATTTCACACGACGCAACAACCATTGCAACAAACGACCAGATAGTCGTCAATAGAAAGCACTACTTACCGCTTTCGGAGGATCAAAGGCGTGAGATGAACGAACACACGTTTGCCTGTCCAGTAAAGAGCACCGCGCGATATTGCCATGTCAACGATGCCTGCGGGCAGGTTGACATCTCGCTCGTCATGCCAGCTTCACCCATCCGGGCCTAGTCGGTTGCAAGCTTCTGCTCATGACTATGCGCGGACTGGAGCTAACTTGTCGGAACACCCTGTGCGTCTCTTGAATCAATAATGTTTAAATAAGATGGAGCATGCCGAGTTCGACACAGCTTTCGAGAAGCTTCCGGAGGGGTATAGCGAAGGCGCCTACGAAGGCCGCCGTTTCAACTTGATCGTCCGACGATCCAAGGACGGGCGTCGCAGCAGTCTGTTTGCCAAGGAATTGGCCGGGACCGACATTGTCAGCTTTAACTTGTATCGAATTGCATCAGGTAGAACGTTGCTCAAGCCGTGTGAGATGTCTGCCGAAAAGGTCGTGGCATTCGTGCTGGATATCCGACCGGACGCTTGACTGTCAAGAGCAGAGTCGGCTGACCGCTCCACCTGCGATACACTGCTCCGTATGATTGCCCATTTGGTTTAAATGTATCAAAACTTTGGTTATGATCATTGCACCTCGCTTGGCGGAGAGTCATCTTCTATAAATCACCATTCGTGGTGGTATCGGTGTTGACCCCCGGATAAGCCATGATTTAGAAAGTTTTAGCGATGAAAAAAACCACTGCTGCAACGTTCCGACAATGTTTGATCTCAACGAAATGTGCGAGGATGACCGCCGGTGATGCTCTGAAGAGCATCATGGAGAACCGCTATGCGATCAATGCCGGAACCGTGATCGTGGAAGGCGCGAGCCATTATGTTGATGTCCAGCTGGACCAAGTTTCGGCGCGGTTTGCTCCCTTCATTCTTGGCGACCAACTGGGCGCGCCCACGTCGGCAATTACGCCTATGCGTGGGCGCTGAGGTGGCGAAGCTTGGCTTTGGAGGTGGATGCCATTGGTGCACAGAAGGGGTGTTCCAAGCATTGCGCGGCGTCACCCAGGTCGACCAGGGTTTTGTCCAAGCAGACGCACCAGCAGATACCTGGGCAGAAGGGGTAATCGTCACCTTTGACCCCTCAGTGATTGACTTGAAAACGCTTTCTGAGGTACACCTCAGAACACATTCCGCTACTAGGGCCCGCTCACCCCGCGGCAGGTATCGCAGCGCTATCTACACCTTCGAAGATAGCCAGCGGCATGAAGCCGAACTGGCGATAACCAGCTTCGCCGACGAGTCTGGCAAGACGGTTCATACCCTCGTTCTCCCACTTAGAGGTTTCAGGGCGTCGGATGAGTGTTACCAGAACTACTATCGAACCGACCCGAGCAGACCCTTCTGCCGCCGCTATATCGATCCTAAATTGGACTTTATCCGACGGCACTTTTCAGAAGTCGCATTCCCTGAGGTGAAAACTGATGCTGGCGTTTAGATACAGACGCTCGCCAGTAGAGTGTAGATGCGCGCTAGACGCTTCATGCTTGAGCATAACGATTACACATGCGGCGTGAAGAAGTCAATTTGCGGCTGAAACTTCGCCAGCGATTAGCTAAGGTTCTCAAACCGTCACGCATTTTCAGGTGGACGAAGACCAGCGGGCAGGAAGGTATATGACTCAGTCTATAGCCCTTCCGTATTAGAACGACAGACCTTAGGATATTTTTGGACGCAGTGGGGTCGTTACGAAGGTAAGCCGGTAAGACTGAAGTTTGATCGCTGCAAGCCCGGCGGCTTGTTGGAAGGCGAAATTAGATAAAGGAATCTTAACAGGCTCTGGACGATGAGCAGTGCGGACTACATCTCGCTTGCTTCGCGCAACTCGAGCTCATGGTCAACAGGGCATTTCTTACAGCTTTGGAAGTCGCATAGCCGGCAGATTCTGTACGAATGTGATTTATCTTCCACCGTCGCGCGTAGCATACGCTCTGCCAAAGCCCCTAGCATCCTCTGCTCTTCTTGCGTAAGCACGGATATACCGCGTGAAATTACCTGATCTCGAGCACGTAAAATGTTTTCACAGCATTCCTCGCCTTCACCCGTCAAATGGAGCGAGCGAGTTCTACCGTCAGTCGCATGTAGTCGTCTCTCGATAAATCCTAAGGACTCTAATCGGTCGACAAGGCGGACTGTGCCAGCATGCGTCAGCCCTACGCCGCTTGCAAGCGTGCGTATTGAAAGTCCTGGTGCATGACGAATCAATGCTAACGCCGCTGCGGCGGGACCTTCTTCAGGTGCAGTAGACGAAGAGGCTCGATTAATCTCGTCCGCAAGTGCCAACGCGACCGCCCCGATCAGATTTCTCTCTTGAATTTGCTTCATAGTGAGAGAATACAGGTGCCAGAGCCGCGCAGCAAGCGAAGCGGGACTTCAACCATGAGTGCCGACCAAATTTATCAAAACCAGTTGACTTGAGCGCAAAAAAATAGAAATTTTCCGCCCCTTTTAACTCGCGTTTCCTGCTCGGCGTTGAGAATCATACGTACACGGAATAGCCCTGCTTGGTTGATGTCCCAGTGTCAGACTACGTATAAGCTACTTAAGTCGGGGAAGGCCTTAGTGTGAGCGGGGCATCTGTCGGTAGGGCAACTAACGGCGTCGCACAATCTGCAGATTTGCATAAAGTGTACTGAACCTTCCGTGGACTGCCCACCAGGGCTTCATCAATCGAATTAGCTATTTTCGCTGAGTACGAATGGCTCTGCCATGCAGGATGCGACAAAGTTCAAGGCTATTTAGTGGGAAGGCCTGCTATTGGCAGCATGCGAAGAAGCTCTGCTGTACCAATCCACTAAGTCTCAGAATGCTGCTTGACCAGAGTCTCTTACGCACCCGGTTTGTAATTCCTAGTGGACTGATTAGGATAAGTGATCTGGAATGAGCTCATTCTAAAATTCATTAGTCTATGCTCGGTCTTGAATAGCGCTCGACGAAAAGCGTGGCTTGCAGTTCTCACTCTTGCCGTCGGAGCTTACCGCGGATTAGCTAGGCTCGGGCGGCGGACGGCCGTGAAGTAAACTGTCAGCCAGTCTGTCGTGCGCAGCCCACCCATTTCCGCAGCAACTTCACCGCGGATTTTGTCAAGCTCCGCAACGGTAAAGCCTGCGTGCTCAGACCGAGTGATGAACCCTATCTCGACAAACCGCGCCCTGCCAATTCGGGCGACATAAGACTGGTGGTCAAGGAAGCCGTGCCTGGTAACCAATTTATTGGCGAGGTTGCGGACCTGCTGGTCGAGGTCGCGCGGAGCCACTTGCAAGATGTTGCGGCCTGCCCTATAGATCGCGCAGATCGGGTAGGGCAGCATTGCGCCGATTAGCAAAATCAAGACTACAGGGTCGATGTACGGCATCATCCATGCCGCGCCAGTGCCCTCCAGCGCCCACGCGAGCAAGAAGGAAGTGCAGAGACCGACGCTCATCAGCCCCCCAAACAGCCATCCGCGGGCGTCCGCTTCAAGCAAGCTCGATTCGAGCCCGCACCTGTGCCGCTGAACATAGAGAAACGCCGCTAGGCTCACGCAACTGCTTATCGCCGCGGACGTGATCGCTAGATCGTAGTGGATTATTCGCCCTCCGTTTATGAGGCTGCTGACGCCACCCAGCAATCCATATGCACAGACGAAAAGCCGCACCATGCTGCTGACCAGCGAAAGGATTGGCTCTAGGTGCCAGTAACCAAACTGGAAGCGGCAGTCGGCACCCCGGCCGATGAGGCGCGAAGCGTGCCAAGCGAGCACCGCCATGCACGTATCGATGGCTTCGAACATTCCATCGAACACGAGCGACTGCGCGCCGGACATCAGTCCTAGGAAGACGCCGAGTATCGCCAATACCGCGGTTGCGCAAGCGGATCGCAGGAGAAGCTTTTGCTCAGTCTTATGTAAGTCAGCGTCGATGGGGACGGGAGAAGGATGGCCGTCGCCCCACATTATGCGTTTGCTCCGGCATAGCCTGGACGGCGGCACGTGTAATCCGGTTTCGTTTCGTTCTGCATTCTGTCCCCATTGTCTATGACTGAATCATATAGGAAGCCTCATCTGCGCACGAAATTTTCTTTTATTGTCGCCTCCGCGGGAAGAATAGAGATTGAGCGATTGCACCCCTTTCGAAAGCTGAGGGATAGCAAGTCTGCGGCTGAGTTATATGAAATCGCATGCCGGTCGTGCGTACTTCGACAGACATACTAGCGCGGTCGCCACATCGAGAGCATAGGCATTCTTTTGCCTAATATGAGGCCTTCACGCTGCTCGCCGTGGATTCATCAGATACGAAAAATATTTTGATATATACTCGATATATGATTCAGTCATTTATTTCTCGCGCCTGTTGGAAGATGAGAGTCTGCTAGATGATGATCTAAAGCAAGGGGACATGGTGTCCCACCAACCTCTGGATGGAAACGCCGACAGTTAGTAATTTCGTTCACCAACAATTAAACGTTATCACTTCAAAACTAATCTCTACATTGAAAGGGACTTTCCTATGACTTACGCTAAGACCAAAGAGGCCCTTCAGCGCCTCACTCCGGAGCAGTATCGGGTCACGCAGCAAAGCGGGACTGAACGTCCAGGAACGGGGGAGTACAACCATCACAAGGAGGTGGGCATCTACGTAGACATCGTTTCGGGAGAACCGCTTTTCGCCTCGTCCGACAAGTTTGAATCTGGATGCGGCTGGCCTAGCTTCACCAAGCCGATCGTGTCGGCAAACGTGAATGAGCTGCGCGACACCGAGCACGGCATGATCCGCACAGAAGTGCGGTCGACCTTTGGCGATAGCCATCTCGGTCACGTTTTCACTGATGGTCCTTCCGACCGAGGTGGGCTGCGCTACTGCATTAATTCGGCATCTCTTCGCTTCGTGAAGCGCGAGGACATGGAGGCCGAAGGTTATGGAGCCTACCTCAATCAAGTGGAGGATATATGAGCCTTGACCGCGCGATACTTGCAGGGGGCTGTTTCTGGGGCATGCAGGATTTGATCCGAAAGCTCCCGGGCGTGCAGAAAACGCGGGTTGGTTATAGTGGCGGAGACACGCCGAACGCGACCTATCGCAACCACGGCACGCATGCTGAAGCGATCGAGATCGTGTACGACACCGACGTCACCGATTACAGGGCCATCCTGGAGTTCTTCTTCCAGATCCATGACCCGACAACGGTAAATCGGCAGGGAAACGACATGGGCGGGTCCTACCGTTCGGCGATTTTTTATGTAGACGACGATCAGCGTCGCGTTGCGGAAGATACGATCGCTGACGTGGATGCATCAGGCCTCTGGAAAGGTAAGGTCGCCACTCAGGTTGAAGAGGCAGGTGCCTTCTGGGAGGCGGAAGCCGACCATCAGGACTATCTTCAGAAACGCCCGAATGGTTATACCTGTCACTTCGTTCGGCCGGATTGGGTTCTGCCGAAACGGGCGAAGGATTGACGAGCGCCAATAAGTGAAGGCAGCGGCCGGATCGGCTTAACGGCCGGTCGTCCCATACTTGTCAGATCGACGTTCTCTGATCGACGTTTGCTAATAGCGGCCGGCTCGGCGTAGGTGATGTCCAAATGCCGAATGCCTCTCGTCGAACGCGCAATCTTTCTGTCAAAGGTATGCAACCCCAACATCCGATCAAGGCAATCCGAAAGTGCAACTCGACCAGCCATCGACCTCGATGATGGCTACAAATTAATTGGCTGGCTTCAGTTATGGGAGCCATGCTTGAATGAACGTTTCAGCAAAAATAGACTAATGAACATTCTCATTAAATCACGTAAAGAAAGCCCATATGGAAAAGCCAGAATTTTTTGTAACACCCGGATATGGCGAAAAATTGAGGAACGCTCTGCATTACTCGCAAGCTGTGAAGATCGGCAATCGCATAGAAACTTCGGGACAAGGGGGCTGGGATGACAGTTTCCAATTTCCTCAATCAGTCGAAGAAGAGATCGCCCAGGCGTTTAGAAATGTAGAAGCAACATTGGCCACAGCTGGTGCCAGTTGGGAGCACGTGGTGCATGTGAACTCTTATCATGTTGGGGGCTTCCCGCCGGAAGTGAACGACACAATGGTCAAAATGTTTTGCAATTACATTCCTAATCACGCGCCTATCTGGACGCAACTGGGTGTTGCCGCTCTAGGCCTTCCGGCAATGCGCATTGAAATACGCGTGACCGCAGTAATTTTTTAAGCATAAAAGTCATGGCCTCAATGCACCGCAGTTGTACCAAATGCTGTTGAATGCCATTTTTAATATTGGTTAGAATCTGACCAGATGCAGCGAAGTAGACGATCAGATGGTCGCCTTTCTTATACAGTGAAATGCCGCTTTTTGGCCACGAGCAGACCTTTGGACATAACGTTCTTACCACAAGCTTCAATCGTTTTCTAAGCAAAGCTCTTGAGTCGCCCTAACGCCTGTTCCCATTCGCGTCCCAATCGTTTCAAGCTCCACCCATGCTTCGTCGATCTGCGCGGGTTCTAGCTGTCACAATCGTTCGCGGCCTGCTTCTCGTCCCTGATACCGAAGGTTCGCAACTTCACGCGAACCCCACGACGATCTGACACGAATGAACATGAAAATGAGTCAGATCAGCTTTCTGCATAAATGAAATTAGTCCGAAACTAGCTATAGTAGCTAAGAGTTTGGCTCCTTGCGTTCTCGGCAAGAGTTGACAGACACGACGAAAACGATAGTCCAAACAATTACTGCGTAGAAAGCAAAAAATGACGGACCAACAATATGACTTCGACTTATTCACGATCGGTGGCGGGTCTGGTGGCGTTCGTGCCAGTCGTTTCGCGGCGCAATATGGTGCCCGAGTAGCTCTGGCGGAGAAGCAGTATTTAGGCGGTACTTGCGTCAATGTCGGGTGTATTCCTAAAAAACTGTTGTCATATGCGGCGCATTATCACGACGATCTAAAAGATGCCGCGGGATTCGGCTGGGAAATTGGCGAAGCGAAATTTGATTGGAAGAAGTTGATCGCCAACAAGGACGAAGAGATTTCGCGTCTCAACGGGGTTTATAGCAACATTCTTTCAGGTGCAGGCGTCACGACCTTTAACGGTCACGCAACTATAGAAGACGCGCACACCGTGATCGTGAACGGGCAGCACATTACAGCTCGTTACATCCTGATTGCGACTGGTGGACGGCCGACATGGCCTGAAATTCCTGGTAAAGAACTGGGCATGGTGTCCGATGAGTTTTTTCATATGCAAGAACTGCCTGAACATGCCATTGTTGCCGGAGGAGGTTACATCGCCGTAGAACTGGCAGCAATTCTTAATGGACTAGGCACAAAGGTCACACTGGTGAATCGCGGTTCGCTGATATTGCGTGGAATGGACGCGGACCTAGGAAAATTCCTAACTCAAGAAATGCTTAAGAAAGGCATTGACGTTCGGTGCGAAACCAAATTCGCCTCTATTGAAAAGGGTGAGGGCGAAACGCGACATGTCCGTTTCAATAATGGCGACACGCTCGATGTAAACGCAGTGATATTCGCAACCGGTCGTCATGCCAATACAGAAAACATGGGTTTGGAAGCGGCAGGTGTAACGCTTACCTCAAACGGTGGTGTGGAAGTGGATGAAAATTTCCGCACCTCTGTGCCGTCGATCTATGCCGTAGGTGACGTAATTAATCGCGTCGCGTTAACACCAGTGGCTTTAGCCGAAGGCATGGTTGTCGCATCTACCTTGTTTGATAGTGGGGCGTGTCAAATGTCCTATGCGAATATTCCGACGGCGGTGTTCAGCCATCCGAACGTGTCTACCGTCGGGTTGACTGAGGACGCAGCCCGTAAAAAATACGGAAAGATCAAAGTGTTTAAATCGGATTTCAAGGCGCTAAAACACACAATCAGTGGCTCGAAGGAGAGGGTGTTCATGAAGCTGATTGTCGACGAGGCGAGTGACGTAGTCGTCGGCGTTCATATGGTGGGCGCGGATGCTGGTGAGATCATTCAAGGTTTCGCTGTGGCGTTACAAAGCGGTGCAACCAAAGCCCAGTTTGATTCAACAATCGGTGTGCACCCCACGATTGCAGAGGAGTTTGTCACAATGCGTACACCAGTAAAGGATGCAGAGTGATCCATATTTTTTTCAGCAGGTAGCTACATGGTCTACGCAAGTAAAGCAGCTGCATTAATGCGGTAGTGTGGACTGCGATAAATTTATGGAAGCTATGGCGTTCATCCCAAGGCATAGTTGACATTTGCCAGCGGTGTGGGTTTCCTGAGCGTACATTCGAATGGTCGCTATGGACCGTATTACAAATGCTGGAAATGCGGATCAAACTGTTTGAATCGCCCCGAGTTTACTAGACAGTCGTAAGCCTCTCGAACTACTGCTTCTCATAGTTGGCCGGTGAGAGCCGGTCAGCGTGATTATGACGTCGTTTGACGTTGTAAAACATTTCAATGTAATCAAACACATCAGCCCTCGCCTCATCCCGTGTTGCATACACCCGACGTCTAATTTTCTCTCGTTTCAATAATTGAAAGATGCTCTCGGCAACTGCGTTGTCATGGCAGTTCTCCTGGCGCATCAAGCGATAGATACGATGCTGCCACAGGTCTCCCCCGATTCACGTAAGTCGTCACATACCTTGCGATAGCCATACACTGAACCGCTTTCAAGCCATGATTGTTTGACGTGACCCAGTAGCCTCCTGTCTTCAATAGTGCACACAGATTCTGAACAATGCCGCCAGGCGTAGTAACCGCTGAAATGTACACCGATGACTTTGCAAAGGCGCCGCACTGGATTGGCCGATGCATGCACCTTGATAATGCGTACTTCAACCGGACTCCTTGGCAAAGTACGCGGCGGCCTTTTTTAGAGTGTCACGCTCCTTGTTGACCCGTTTGTATTGTTTGACACACTGATACAGGCTATGGCCGCTGACCCCGAGTCGCGCTGAAACATCGACAACAGCATGTCCTCGTTCCGTGACCTGTTTGAATGCTTCAATCTTGAATTCTTCCATATATCGCTTTGCACTCATAACACCTCCGTTAGCCTATAAATTTATAGGCTCAGATGTGTCTAGTAAAGCCGGGGCGATTCACTATCTTTGTTGGTGGCGCAGGAATTGGCAGCGGCTTTGCCTGATTAAAGAATTCTGCATTGGAATCAAAATCAGAGGCCTGTGGCAGTAATCATCAGGCCAACATAACCAATTGCGAGTTCTACGCTATAACACTTTCAATTCCTCCAAATCCATTGCAACTTCCAATTTGTGTTGCCGTTATTTGTTGGCTATCTTCAACGGAAAAGAAGGCTGGCGAGATTGATGCTAGGTCAATAATTAAGGGGAAAGCAATGGCACTATGGTCAACACGTGCGGTAATTGAACAAGGCGCACTCACGCTCTCCGATTGGCGCGTCATGGAGTTACCTGATGGTGCACGACATCTCGTTGGTTATCGCCTGGAAAATAACGATGGCAGAGTGAGCTCACCCGTACTCGATTTAGAGCAAAAAACCTTGCGAGTAACGACGAGTACAGGCCGTCTTTATTTACTAAGTGGTGCTCCTGGACTTAATTCAGACGCTATGTACGTTTGGGACCAATGGATAAAAATGTATTCCATTGAATCTTGGAGTGACGTTACTGATTCAGTCTGGAATGAGCATCTTGCTCTACCGTTTATCATATTGCGATCGAGCTAGGCAAATGAATGGCCATCCAACCTCCCGGCGTTTCATCTATCTGGACTACGATTCCGTCCTTCACCATGACTCCGTTTACATCCATCCTACAAAAGGTATTTACATGCGTGAGCGAGGTTTCACGTTATTTGAATGGATGCCAATCCTGGAGGAATTGCTGAAAGCTCATCCAAACGTAGGAATTATTTTGTCAACATCATGGGTGCGGGTGAAAAGCTTCAGCTATGCAAAAAGCAGGCTCAGTTCAGAACTAAAGAAGCGCGTGATAGGCGCAACCTTCCACAAAGGTCAAATGAGCAAAGAGCTATTTTCTCAGCTCACGCGAGCAAGCCAAATCCTTGGTGATGTTTCTCGCCGTGGCTTTGGAGATGGTGACTGGATAGCCATTGATGACGATGTCGAAGGATGGCCATTTATGTATGCCAAGAACCTTATACGTACCGGATGGGCGGGCATTAGTGACACTGAGGTCCAAGCCGATATAAACAGATGGCTGAACAAGGGGAACAAAACATGAGCTGGATAGAGCGCCTCCTTTACACGCGAGAGGGCCGTCAATCATTAATGAATTGGATGGGAGTATTCACGGTCGCAGGCGGCTTCATCGTCAGCGCGATTTTGATTTTAGCAATTATGGAGAATGTATGAGGCTGACAGATGACCAAATTCTGATTATTCAAGCCAATCGCAATTTGCTGATAGAGCTGACATGCGCCACCCAAACGCCGAACATTCCCGCATCAATACGTCAACGCGCCCAGAAAATATTGAGTCAGTATCCTTCTCTTCCGGCAATAGGAGAATTCAGTACTTCTGCCAACTCCGCGACTAGCCAATTGGAAATCGAAGAAGTGAGTAGTCATTCATTGAAAGAGAATAAGACTTGGAGAAGCTCAGTGACAGAGTTCCTATCAGATGCAGAAAAAACTAAGAACGCCTGTGTTTACGCAGGCTTAGTGGGTTCTGCCTTGGCGGTTGGAGCCGCTATTTGCATTCGGTGTTGAGCTGCGTCGAATACTGGTCCAACTTTGCATCAAATTCTGACCCACATTTTAGAGCACTATCCACTTACCAAAATGAGTAGGAGCTTAAAATGATCGACGTGGCATTACTTGGAATTATTCAACGCTAGCACTTGCGTGACCATGTGTCTTTGAGAAAGATCCAGACGACTAGCTGCGCGAGTCATGAGAGCCTTCTTCCTAGCGATTGAGGGCGCCGCAAGTTGGCGAAATCAATTAGTTCTCGGGAAACAAATCCAGAAAATTCTTACGATAGTTTGGTGACGGTCATTGCCAGACAACTCTGATCCCTGTGGTCATGAAGGCTTGTAGGAGTTTATATTGCAATAAATTTTACAGGAGAGATATTGGCGGGCGTAATTTGTCTGTCCAGATGGATTCTTATCGGCATCAGAAATACTGTGCAATAACCATCGTACATCCGAGTACGTTTTCAAATGATGTGCTTTGACAGAGCAATCCTAGATCTATTTCGTACCGTTTTGGGAGCTGAACGGCACAATTTTGTCCTAGTCGATGTGGATGCTGTTTGGCAGTTTCTAATTCTGAAATTATTACCGACTGGACGACTTCTTTTTGAATGTTGAATCAAATCTTCTTGTAACAGTGGCGCGTAGCGGACTAAGCCATAAACTTGGGAGCAAGATGCATGTCGGCTCTTGGCCGAAAACAGACATGAAATATTGCGATGTCTAGTAGCTAACTGAAGCTAAGAATAAAAAAAACCCTCAACAAGTTGGGATTTTTTTGGGAAATTCATTTGAGTCGCCGCTGACTCTGCCTTCTTAAAATTACTTGCAAGCCCTATGGCCAGGCAGGAGAGAAGTTAAGCGGCGGAGACAGATTATCTGACTGGATTTAACAAGGCTGGCTGACCAAATTCCATGAGTTTTGCATTGGATTTTTGAAAGTAGCTGCCCCAAAAGCTAGACAAAGTCTGCATTGTTATCGGATCACGGTAGCGCTTGGCCTTTTCACTATCGGCTGAAAGTAATCCAGCGCCAATAATATAGACTCTGGCTCCGCCAAAGTCGGCAGCCAGATTATGCTTTTCTACTAATGATAGCTCTTTAGCCGGCTCTATTTTCCTGACCGATTCCGCTTTTGGGCCATAAAAAGATGAAACGGAAGAGTTTTCCAGCATGTCGGATACGATCAACACCACTTTGTTTTGCGCTTTGGATTGCCGTACCTTAGAAGAAATGGCCTTTAAACTAGCCAAGACATCAGATTTGGCAATCTCACTTGAAGTGCCATCGAAAGCGCCTCTGAGAGCCGAACCAACCAACTGCAACCCCATTTGCGGCTGCTTTTTCATGCATTGGTCGAACTTGGTTAGCACAGGTTTGGCAATATCATTGCGTGTTTGTTCATCCATTTCAGCGTCGAGTTTCCCCGAGACGGATACAGAGGTGTATTGACCTTGCGTATATGCCGAAAACGTCATCACTGAAAAACCATTGTTCGGCCCAATAAGATGCTTCACATTGTCAGCGACCAGTTGCTTTAGCTTTACGTCTAATAGCGTAGTCTGGTCGATAGCGACAAAAAGTTCAGTATCCAGAGCAACTGGTTTAGCTTGCAGTTTGCCCTCATAGCAAGTGGGAAGGGCATTTTCCTGATTTGCCATAGCTCCTGTGCAGAGCATCATTCCGACAAATAATACTTTCAATTTCACAGCAAATCCTCCAACTCTTTGTCGCGTTCTTGTTTAAGCCTTTCAGCATCATCTTTTTTAGCCTTAAGTGCTTTGCGGACTTCGTCATCGAGCGCTGGTGGCAGGGTCGCCAAATATGCTTTTTTCGATTCTTTATCACCTAATGCTTCTAAATGATTAAGGATCTGTGGAACAGTGAGTTGTTCAACGTTGACTAGCGAAACAACAGGTGCGGTAGGAGTAAAACCCGTTGCAGGCGGCGCTAGGGGCTCAACTTTTGCAGCGTAAGCCGGAGGTGTTTGAGGTTGTGTGGCAGGCTGAGGTTGAGAATGTACCTGATTTTGAACTGTATTTCTTCTTGCAGTATGACCATTCTCATTGTCGCGGTCTAGACTTGAAGACTGCCGATATTCTTGAATAAATTGAAGGAAAGTTTTGGTAGTGTGAACGCCATTAATTCCGACTCCGCCATTGCCCATCATCATCTTCTGCTGAAGATCTTCCAACTTGGATTGCGCCACACCGGCAATTTCTTCGTAATGGATTCTCACGTCTGCATAAGTGGCGTAACGACCATTGCCAATAGCCTTATACGCTTCAGCACTATTCTTTCCCGCAAACCCCCATCTGAAGCCAAATACACCGCCCAAGAATTGAAGAAAAAGGAACACAAAAGCCAGTACGATAAATGTGCCCCAACCTCCAACTCGGTCATAGCCAGCACTATCTCTCACAGCCTTGATATCTGCTTCCGTATTGGAAGCGACATCTGCATCAGGCAATGGCATGCCTCCTGTCGACATATCCATGCTGTCGTTGGATGCTTTTGCCGATGCTTTTGCTTCATGTATTTGGCCAGTCACTTGTTCAGTTAGTTGCTTTTCCAGAACTTGGCCACGTACAAAGGTAGCCAAGATTCCGATAACGAGAACCAGTACCACTGTGGCAATCGTGATGGCGAAAGTAGTGCTCTTACCAACTCGGTTGGATAACTGAGTATACGAAGGCATAGCGTCATCCGAACCCTGCGGCCGCGCAAGTGGGACTTCGCCGGAATTGAAAGCGACTTTGCGACCATCTTCCATCCACTCTCTTCGAGCCGCCTTAATCTGGCTCGATTTAAAACACTCGTGGCCGGCAAAGTGGGTAAAGGCCACTAGTAATACAGAAATCAAGAAAGCGATACCATAGGCACCGTACTGCTGCATGTTTTCACTTGCACCTGGAATGGTATAGCCAGCTAAAACATAGCTAAAACCCATTGCTTCCACAAATACCATGCCAACAGTCAGTATCCAAATCCAAAAAGGCGTACCACGTCTCCCGTTATCACCTGCTTTGGTCAGATAAGTGATTTTTTCATTGAAGTCATGCTCATCTTGAATTTTGATGAATTTCTTATAGTCATAGCAAAGTGTGCGCTCTGCCTTATACCATCCAGGATTGGAGTTATCGGCAATCGTGTCTTTAGAAAGGCGGGAAATTTTGCCAAAAAAAGGCATCGCATACATTGTGTTTTGCCACCACCATGCAATCTTGTCCCACAAGGACACGACCACGACTAACGCGATCATCGTGCTTACCAAGCTCCAGGCAGCGACGGGATAGAGGGAAAAAAATTCTTTCATTTCAATTCCTATTCCTTTTGTTCTTACTTGTGAATTGCTGGTTTAAAGTCAGCTACATATGTCTGGCCATTGCTGGCGTAGAGAATTTTTCCAGCCTTTGCTGCAGCAACGCCACTGTTATTGAATAAAATGTCGGCGCAGTTCAAACCAGCGTTTCCTTCCAAAAATACGCGGTACAAAAGACCGTTTGATCCTCTGTAGGTATTCACTTGCGGAATTGTTTCCACATCTGGGCGAGGATTGCGATTGGCTGAAGGATTGTAGTTTTTGTAAACTTTGAAGTCTGGTAGCTGAGATACTGTCGCGTCGCTTCTTAATACAGAAACCTTGTTCAATACAATCTGATGGCCGTTTACGTTATCTGTCCACGTTTTGCCATGCAAACCGTCCATATAATCGTTGGTGTACGGTTTGTTGGTGCTTAAGGACTTCACGGCGCCAGCAGCACGAGGCCTATCAAGCGAACAATCTCTCAATACTGCCGGCTCGGTAGCATGCGCTGTACTGATTAAAGAAATCCATTGTCTTTTGCTTTCTATCTTGCCTACATCAGCAACCGCAACAGCTTGGTTAAAGGGGACGCCACCAAAATCAATTTCAGTCCCTTTACGGGAAACGGTAGCTGCAGTTGCGACCTTGGTAGCTGCTTTGGCCGTTCCAGCTTGTTGCACTTTAGGGCTTTCAGCAGCCGCAACTGGTCGGGGCGCATCTGCAGTGCGTTTGGCAATATTTGGGAAATCGTTTTTAACAGGCGAATCATTTGGGACGCTTTTCGCTCTTGCCACGGGTCTCGTGCTCGGAGTTGAAGGTTTGGATATGCTTTGTGCTTTAGGGCTAGGGGCTTCTGCAGTACGGTAGTATTCATATTTAGGGGTGCGGGCATCCAAAAACTTCTTGAAGTTCTTTTCATCTGCCATTTCCACTAGCTCAACTCGACGGTTGCGCATGCGCCCCTCATCCGTGTTGTTAGTGGCGATCGGATAACTCTCTCCAGCGCCTTGGAAATAGATGGACTCCTTTGGTATGCCCAGATCAGTTAGGTACTTTGCGACAGCTTTCGCCCTACGCTCAGACAAATCAGCATTAACTTGAGTTGCGCCTGTATCGTCGGTATGACCTACCAGTAGAAGCTTGCGTTTTGCGCCGAGCTTAAGGTATTCATCCTTGGTGGCCTTGTCTTGCGAAGCGTCGGATTGTTTCTTAAGGTTGTAGGTCTGCGCAATAGCTGCGAAATACTCTTTCGCCACATTCGTAAGTCTGTCCGAATTATGCTGAAAGTGACCTCTATCACCGCCTTTATCAGCAATCGTTAGTACTGAGCCAATCGGATCTCCTTTGACTGAGTCGATGTATTCCCCGTCCCCTGTAATCATTCCCTGTGAATCTACTGCCTGCACTTTCAAGTCGATGTTGTATTGCTTGGCCACTTTGGACAGCTCACATTTCCGACGGTCCATTTCATTGCCAACTAGTCCGCCAATCAATGCACCGACACCGGTACCAACTAGCAAGCCTGCTTTCTTGTCTACCTTGTGGCCAACGACCGCACCCAAAACACCACCCGCCAAAATGCCAATGTTGCGTGCATTGTTGGCGCATGGGTCGCTGCTATTGAAGGTCTCGTTAAAAGAGGGTTGTCCAGTTTTCGGGTCAATGGCGCACCCGTTTACCATGATGGTGCATGCCACAGCTACTGCGATTTTTGGCTTAATGAAATGAGTTAAAGACTTGCGCATACAGCTTTCGCCTTTTTAGTAATACTGATATCAGAAATGGTCTGTTTCACTATGAACGTCCATGTGAAAAGAACTAATGCTTCAGGGAAAGTACGGCATTAGCTCACACATTGAGCTAAGCCGGTATCCCATAATCATGGGGTTTATTTTTCGGCGTACCGAGCTACTTACTTAGGAATGTAAGCATTTATAAACGCCTGTATTCTAAGCAAGATTTCTTAAATGCAATAGGTTTAATTATATAAATGCAGATGCACTTGTTGTATTGCCAGAAGAGCATTTCCTTGAATGAATTTCCTAGCTTATGTATTCGCTTTATGTAAGCACTACATCAACCCATCGCGATACCGCGGTGCCATATTTTGAAATACCTAATTCATTGCTTCTGCAGATGTTGGTGACAAAACCACCGTTAGCGTCCAGTTTAAAAATTTGGCCCGGAAAAAATATCTCGCGCCCTGAAATGATTTCCACTGCCGTATCAATATCATTAACGAATAAAGTAACCTCGAGTACAGCCCTACAACTCGTCTTCACAGCATAAGTCGCAAACGCTCAAAAATGTACTCTTGCTGCTTGCGCTCGAACCGTTTATCGATGCCGGCTATGGCGACAACCCCATAAATACGGCTTGCGAGATCAAGGTTGAGGATATATGTTGAAAAAGTCGCAATTTAGCGATAACAACCTTGGAGGATGGCATGGCTGCAACTACACCAAACAACGCACCAAGTAAGTCAGGTAACCCGTCAGGCGGCGGCAGAGGAAACAATCCGCCGGCTAAGGGCAAGTAGACAGAGCAGAAATGACAAGCGGCCTGTGGGCCGCTTCTTTAATTGAAATTTACAAATCGTATTTTCGTTCAAAGTGTTCAAACAATTGGTTTGAGCGAATCGCTATCGGACTTTTATTAGTCTCATCCAAGTGGATTTCGTGAGCGGCGGACTCAGCGATCTGCAGTCTCAGATATTTGTCGCCGATGACTTCTGCTTGCACACCGCCTGAGAATTTCAAAACCAAGACCCCTTCATCGTCATCGTCCTGCATGTGAGGACTGACAACTACGCCGGTCAGCATATGTATGGCAGATTGCACGCCTTCGGAAGTGAAGTCTGAGAACTGTTCAAGCTGCAGTAGGGCTCGGACAATGCGCTTGCTTTTAGTTAGTTCCATTTGCGCTCCCATGTGTATTTGATTTTCATCATAGCAGGAGCCGGCCACAAGTTATGACTAGGAGCAGAAATACCGAAGCGGTTAGGAGGGGCGTAAAAAAGCCCAGCGTGCTAGGGCAGGGCTCTTGTCATACTATGTCGTAGGCATCGTTACAAGTCGTTCTAAAATAGTCGTAGATTGAAATGACGTTTCTCTCCAACTCGCCAATTAGGATCGTTTCGTATTGATACCGTATTGGACCTCTATGTCGATTAAAAAAATCGATGTTCGAGTGGTGTGATGGGAAGTTCCAAACACCATTGAGGAAAATTCTGATGAGCTTCGCAAAAGCCTTCGGGTAGATTGATAACAAGGCGATAGCGAAGTGCATCTAAAAACTTCTTTTGTCCAATGGCGTGCATAAGCGTAAAGATCACTTGGCGCATTGAAAGATATACGCAGTTCACGCCGCCTGATTTTACTGCGCAAAATAACTGTGATGCCCACCAGTCATCTCTGTAGTTTTGATATGTAACTCCGAAAGCTAATTTAAATTGGCTAATGGGAACATCTAATCTTAAAACCCATAATCTCGCTAGATTACGGTCTGTGTAAGTAGTAAGATCACCCGCTAGTATTTTTGAGAGAATCTGCTGAGCAAGCGGTATATTGTTTGTATTCAGGGTTAAATTTTCATAGCCAAGTCCTGGCTTGGGATGTGCGGTTAATGCATAGCGAAGTTCTTCATCATTGATAGGAAGGACGCAAAACCAACGACGGCCTTGGTAATTGCTGCTATCAAAATCTGAGTAATCAAAGATTCTGCTCTTAACAGGTTCGGAATACGCATCAGCATTGTATCGGCCATCATGGTCCCAATTCACAGGAAGCCATTCGATGCATATCGGCTGCTTATCTAGCAGTGCAACTTGGTGATTCCCATCCGTAGGTTCTTCTAAAATAACATTGGCTGGCGCTGCATAACTAAACGGTAAACTCGAAGCCATTCCGAATACGATGTAATGGCCGTGCTCTAAATGAATCGGTCGGAACACTTTATCGTCTTCTGCAGAGTAATTGGCGCAATCTCTCCAGTACGAAAGCATCGTATAGAACCATCTGGCATGTGCCGACATATGTCGGTTATATGGGATGCGGGGAAGATTTGGCGACTCGCCAAAATCTTCGTCCTCTTCGACGCTCAGAAATTCTATTGCAGCTTGGCGCCATGCTTCTGGATCCGACCACATGATTTTAAAAGGCGCGCCGGGTATATCCGCGTGATGGGCAAATCGTTGAAGTTTGTTATCAAGCTTTAAATAAGCGGGCAAGTAGCATCTTGTCGCAATAAGTTTAATCGTAACGCCGTTAATAACCGTATATGTTTCAAGAACAGCATCCGGGTCAGGACCAATCCCACTTTTTTGCCAGGGCAAAATTTTTAACGAACTAAATACGTCAGACAGATTGCTTTCCGTAGAATTCGGATTCTGTTCCTCGCCAAGAATGAATCTGGTTTGCCTGCACATTTCATCCAAAGATATATTGAGGTCAATGTGATGCCCGAATGCTTCAGAAATCCTAAGAACGTGCTGCGATAGGTAATTTTTTGCTTGCTTAGAATCTGCATTTAGCAAAAGTATTAGTGAGTCTTGGGTATTCTCCCCGCTCTCAATACGTTTGATTAAGACATTCCAAGATGAACATTGATAGACGGCTTTTGCCAGAATATCTTGTGCAATTTTGTGTGGAAGATTGATGGAAGTTCTAAGACGTTTAACTTGTCGACGAACGTTGTTCAACAATTCTTCGGTAGGCAGCGCAAGGGAAATAGACATGATGATCTCCGTGAATCTTATTGATTCATCAGAGACGCCTACCCACAGTCCCTGATGCCCAAAAGGGTATTTTCACAAGGGGAGATTAGATAGTCGAATCCACTTTGCTGCGGCTTTTTAAGACCTATGGGGTAGGCAGCTCGCCGACTACACGGCGATTTGTGGATGATTTTAACGAATCCCTATTGGCATGACAAGCGATCATGCTTGCTTTACTTGTTTCAGCTTGGTTTCTGAAGAATGGCACCCAGCGATAATGGACTGGGTGCGCGATTTAAATGGCCTATCCAGAATGGAAATACTAAGCAGTATTCGCAAGAATCTCTGCGGGATTCAATGAAGTAGAGCTTGCTTTGACCTTGTTCTCTGCTGAAGAAACTATAAAGACCCGCCATGTACCTCCTTCATCTTTTGTAGTCGGGTAATAACGCAGATGAAAGTATTTGGTAAGTGGCGATTCATCTAGATTATGCGTGCTGCTGAGAATGCTTGTAGCTGCACCCATGCACATAGCGACCTTGAAGTAGGCGTTATAACGAGTGCCTTTCCCTTCAAACACAATTGATGGAAACAAGCGCGACAGCACACTGCGCAATTTTTCCGGCTCTATGTCAGCTTGGAAAAGTTTTGGAAGAAGATGAAGTGGATCAACCGCGAGCTGTTTATCAAGTACGGCTGCGTCAATGCGCTCCGAACGACTCACGATTTGCTCCAATTTCGTTGTCGCATTTGCATGCGCACTACGGGCATCTCGATAACGGGCAAGAAGCGTGTCATCCCCATCTTCCGCTTCACCCAGCAAATGTGAGAGTCGCTCTTGTATTCTTGAACAACGTGCGACATCCGATTTCGCTATTCCAATTTCTTCGTCAAGATTTCCGTCTAGCTTGGCCCTAAGCCGGTCTCTAAATGATGCAATCACCTCAGGCGTCAAAAAGCCTTTCAATGCTTCCTGTAACAATACATACATGCCATCCACTGCTACAGAGGAAGTAATGCCTTGGCTGTCATCTTTCATTGCTTTCGCAGATGAACAGGACGCGCAATAAAGAGACCGGCAGCGAGACTTACTGGAGACTGCTAGAACGCTGTTGCAATAACCGCACTGAACTAGTCCGGCCAAAGCATGTTTGCCACCTCCATAACCCGAACGGCTGATTGTCTTTGCGTTGCAACGCTCCCACAGGTCATCTGGTACCAACCGAAGTTGCGGTCGATCGAACGCTTTGATTTCAAGCGTCCGTCCAGATTTCTCTGCTCGGTACTTCACGGTGCTTGATGCATTCCACAAGAACACGCCTCGATAGATGGTATTACCGAGAATATTTTTGATGCGGGCTGGTCGCCAAAATCCGCCGGTAGGGCTTTGCGCGGCGCGAACGACAGGAACATTCGTATCATTGAGCCACTTCGCAATCTGGTGCATTGAGCGACCATTTCCACGCTGTTCAAAAATCTGTCTCACGATGTCTGCATTTTTCTCATGAATTACCCACTCGCTGGCTGTGCGCTCGCCCTTGTCGTTGAAGTGACGCTTCAATGCATATCCGAAGGCCGGCGTGGCAATCATGTAGCCTCGCTCGAGTTGCCCGAGCATGCCGCGAATAACCCTGTGCCTAGTGTCACGTCCCGCCTGTTGATTGATGATTCCAACCAAGCCAGTCTGCAGCTGCCAATTCTGCAAGTGTGTATCGATACCGTCAGCGGTCAGGAGCCGAATACGCTGATTTTCTTCAAAGAGTCTGGTGAGCTTTGCTTGTTCCACGACATCCCTGGTCAGCCGACTGAATTCGTCAACGATCAGGACAGCGATGACCCCAGCTTTGAGATCAAAGAGCAATTTCTGATAACCGTCGCGCAGTTGGGTATGCTTGCTCAATCCAGAGAGTGCCGAGTCGGCATACACCTTAATGTCTGAGGCGGTAAGGCCGTATCGTGACGCGACATCACGACAGCGCGTCAATTGGTCCTCTATAGAGGTGTCGCGTTGCTGCTCGCAAGAATAGCGAGCGTAAATGGCAATGTGGTTCATAAGATTTCTTGGGCATCCTGTTGGTCATTGGCGTGCTGGTTGAGTGGTTCGTTCATTGCAACAAAGCACAGCAACTCGATCAGATCCGTTATTTCGGATGGCAGTACGCGTTCTTGCGTGCGCCGAATAGGTATAGTGTTTTTTGTGTCCATGAATTCAATTTGGTATCTGGCCTAGCGCAGGCTGTTCCATATTCGGCTTCCAACATGCCTGCACGGATGCAGGAAGCCGAGGTACTACGCTGCGCGCCGACCGAATCGACCAAAGACTATGTTTGATGGCGGGCTGAGCTGGGATGGAGGTAGTGGCGGTTGGAATGGCGTTGTGTTTTCATCAAGCGCGTCAATCACTGGTTTGGCGCATTGCGTCATATAACCGGCAGGAGCGGACTCTATCGGTAGTTCTTCACCATGAAGTTCGGCGACAACATTGTCAGCGGTTATATGGGTATATTCGATGGCCATCGTGGTTGTTTTATGGCCGGTGATTGCCATGATTTTTGGCAGGTCCCCTTTTAGCTGTAGGGCATACCTCGTTGTGGAGGTATGGCGAAGGTCATGCATTCGGATATCGCCAAAGCCGCATGCTTCCCGCGCGACCTTCCAAGCTTTCTTGACTGCCTCATAAGTTGTTGGAAACAGCGGACCTTCATTGTTCCAAGCGCGTTTTTTCTTGGCCGCTTTCGCGATTTCCATATCCATTAGTTTGGCGAGAATGACAATTGCACCTGGCCCAAGCGGTACTTCCCGTTCACCTGCTTTCGCATCTGGCAAAGCCAGTACGCGTCGAGACCAGTCGATGTGTTCCCATCGGGCATAGGTGAGTGGTTCGCATGAACGCATGGCTGTCTCCAGCATTAAGCAAAACAAGTAAGGCGCATAGTCGTTGCCACCATCGCACAGCGCGGCGGCCATCTTTTCCCATTGGCTATTGGAAATGAGCTTGTTACGTTTGATTTTCTTATTTGGCATGTCCAAACTCGATGCCGGATTACGTGCAGGCCTAGTCCAATGCCATCGGTCTCGGGCATGGTTAAACACACGACGCAGTTCCGCGCGTTCAAGGGCAATGGTGTTACTGCCATAGCCCTGGGTTGCAAGAGTACTAATGAATTTCTGCACAAGCGTGGTTGTGACTTCGGCCATTGCTAGCCCTGCCAATTGGCGGCGAATGTCGTCACTAGCTTGAGAGGTGCTTGCCTGATTGGCACGGTGTGCTTTGAGGCTGTTGGGAATGATGCGATTCCCCTCTTCCTTGAACTGCACGTCCCAGTACACATTCGCAGCGTCAGAAGGGGCTGAGATGCGCTTCAATTTAATGATGGGCATCGCCATGGCGCGTAGGTAGCGGTTGATACGTATGGAATCTGCTGGCGCACCTTTTAAAAACGGCAGGCGCTCCTTGGCATATTGACTAAAAGCTTGGGCTAATGTCGTGTTGAAGGGGCCGCGCCCAGCAGCTTTATCTTTATGGCAAAGCTCGGATCGAACCTCTTCTTGCGTTTTTGTGGCTTCGGCACTTGTCTTGAAACCACAGCGGTAGATATCCTGGCCTTGAACCCGCAGACGGAAAGACCAAGTATCGCCTTCACGATAGGGCTTAGCCATGGCTAGCCCCCTTGGAAACATATTGATGGGGTACAGCGATTCGATTTGGTGGGTAATGCATCACAACTCCTTAAAAATTAGAAAGGGCTGTGTCCGTATAGAAAACGGCGAGGCATTTTGATCAAACTGTTACAACTTAACTGTTTGAGCGCATTCGAGCGCACTTGGTCACCAATAGAATTGACAGAAAATCGTCAGAAAAACAAAAAGCCCACCGGTGAGGGTGGGCTAAGTGCTTGATTTCTTTGGTGGCCCGGGGCGGAATCGAACCACCGACACAAGGATTTTCAATCCTCTGCTCTACCGACTGAGCTACCAGGCCAAGGCGCGCAAGTATAGCAAAGCTATTGGAATATGCAAGGGTTTCCTGCAATTTGAATTGATCGCAGCCGCTATAATGCGATTGATCGTGTCCTTGCCGCAGTATTTGGCGTTGTACTTACTGAATAATTTTTCATCATTTTCACAGGTTCGGCTTTATGCATATACAAAGTGATGTTTGCATTATCGGCGATGGTGCCATTGGCAAAGTGGCTGCGCTGGGTTTTGCGCAGGCCGGATTGAAAGTGACCTTGCTCAGTCCGCTTTTCGCATCCGCTAATAAAATACCGCCGCCACAACCTGCTGGCCTGGAGGCGTGGGATGTACGTGTCTACGCCGTCAACCATGTTGCGCATGATTTATTGTCATCCGTAAAAGTGTGGGACGCGCTGGATGCCGCACGCGTAGCCCCGGTTGATTCGATGGTGGTGAATGGAGATGCGGCTGGCGAGCTGGCGTTCGACGCCTATGGCGCGCACGTCGGCACTTTGGCCTGGATCGTGGAAGATCGCAATTTAAACCAGGCGCTGGATGCAGCATTGAAGTTTGCGTCGAACGTGCGGACTGTCCAAGGTCGCGCAATTGAATTGAAAACGGACGATAACGCTGCCAACGTACAACTGGAAAACGGCGATACGCTGACCGCCGAGCTGGTAGTGGGTGCGGATGGCGGGCAATCGTGGGTGCGGTCTCAATGCAGCATCGATTTTGATTACCGCCCTTACGGGCAGCGTGCGATTGTCAGCAATTTTGCGTGCGAGAAACCGCATCACGGCATTGCGCATCAATGGTTTTCGGTGTCGGAGGGCATTATTGCCTTGTTGCCTTTACCCGGTAAGCGGGTATCGCTGGTGTGGTCGGCGCCGGACGCCTTGGCAGATGCGCTGTCTCAGGAATCGCTGATGCAGGTAGCAATGCGCTTGAGTGCATTGGCGGCAGCCGAGCTTGGAACCTTGACGCCATTGCAACCGGAAATGGTCAAATCATTTCCTCTGTCATTGATACGCCCGCACGCGATCACCGCGCCGCGCGTGGCCTTGATTGGCGATGCGGCGCATGTCGTGCATCCACTTGCCGGACATGGCATGAATCTGGGTTTTGCCGATGTTGCCGGTTTGATCAAGGCGGTAGTAGACCGTGGCGCGCATCGCGATTGCGGCGATGCGCGCGTGCTGGCGCGGTACGCGCGTTCGCGCAAGGAAGATATACTGCTGATGCAATTGGCGACTGACGGTTTGGCGCGCTTGTTTGGTACGGCATTCGAGCCATTGCGCATGGTGCGCAATCTGGGATTGAACTTGGTGAACAAGTTACCGGTCTTAAAACGGCGGTTGATTGGGCACGCGCTAGGTAGCAAGAATCAGTAACAAGAGCGTGCAACAATAACAAGTCACGTTTTGTCTGGCAGGGTGCGGCTGCTTCTGCTCAAAAATTTAATCGGAAATGAACAATGAAAATGATGAAGGCTGCTGTTGCAGTATTGCTGGGTTTGACTTTTGCCGTGGCATTTGCAGAAACGGCGCAAGAAGCTGCGGTCAGGAAGGCAATTGAACCACGCCTTGGCGAAGAAGCGAAAGTAGCGTCCGTGACGAAAACACCGTATTCCGGTTTGTTCGAAGTACAGGTGAACGGCGACATTATTTATACCGATGCGAAAGCGCAGTATTTATTTGTCGGCCGCGTGGTCGACACCAAAACCTATCAGGATTACACCAAGGCGCGCCTGGATGAAATCAACAAGGTTGCGTTCAGCGATTTGCCGCTGGAGGCGGCAATGAAGTACGTCAAAGGTAATGGCAAGCGTGTTATTGCGGTGTTCGAAGATCCGAACTGCGGTTATTGCAAACAATTCCGCCAGACCCTGGAGCAGATCAATAACGTTACCGTCTACACGTTCATGTACAACATTTTGTCACCGGATTCGATCAGCCGTTCACGCAATATCTGGTGTTCTGCCGATCGCAACAAGGCGTGGGATGACTGGATGCTGAACGGTAAAAATCCTGCGACGGCATCAGACAACTGTGTCGCGCCACATGAAAAAGTATTGGCTCTCGGGCGCAGCATGAAAGTCACCGGCACGCCGACCATCATCTTCACCGACGGTTCGCGCATCCCCGGCGCTATTGATGCCAAGGCACTGGAAGCAAAACTTTCTTCAATCAAGTAATACGATTCAAATAAAAAAGGCCACGCTTGCGTGGCCTTTTTTATTTGAAGTTTGAATTGTGAGTATGACCAGAATTACAGGCCTCATATATGCGCGTGCGGACGGATGCAGCTAAACTAGCGCCATCGCATTTTTTCACGGCACAGCATGAACAACGCAATTTATTACACCATCATTCCCAAAGATCTGGCGGCACATCTGTATGCAGTTACGGTAACCGTTAACCAGCCAGACGAAATTGGACAATGCTTTTCTTTGCCGGCGTGGATACCTGGTAGTTACATGATTCGCGAGTTTGCCAAGAACATCGTGCAAATCAGCGCTGAGTCCGGCGGTAAAAAAGTCGGGATGAGCAAACTCGACAAACACACCTGGATAGCGGATGAGTGCAACGGGCCATTGACGATAAGGTATGAGGTGTATGCGTGGGATCTGTCGGTGCGTACCGCGCATCTGGATCAAACACACGGCTTCTTCAATGGCACTAGCGTTTTTCTGCGCGTGCAAGATAGGGAAGAAAGTGTGCATGTCGTCGATATTCAAAAGCCGCAAGGTGAGGATTTCGACAAATGGCGCGTCGCTACCGCGATGCGGCAATTGGATGCCAAGCGTTATGGCTTTGGCACTTACATCGCATCGAACTACGATGAGCTGATTGATCATCCAGTCGAGCTGGGAACCTTTTCCCTCGCAACCTTCAAGGCGCACGGCGTGCAACATGACGTTGTATTTACTGGCAATATTCCGAATCTCGATTTGCCGCGCCTAACAACTGATTTAAAGAAAATATGCGAAACGCAAATTGCATTCTTTGAGCCGAAAAGCAAACGCGCGCCGGTAGATCGCTACGTTTTCATGACGATGGTGGTCGGTGACGGTTATGGCGGGCTTGAGCATCGCGCATCAACTGCACTGATTTGTTCGCGCGCCGATTTGCCGGTCAAAGGCCAAAAGGAAATGAGCGATGGTTATCGAACCTTCCTGGGTTTGTGCAGTCATGAATATTTTCATACGTGGAACGTCAAGCGCATCAAACCTGCTGCATTTGCACCTTATGACCTAGCGACCGAAAATTACACACCACTACTGTGGTTGTTTGAAGGATTCACCAGTTATTACGACGATTTGATGCTGGTGCGCAGTGACGTGATTGATGAGTCCGCGTATTTAAAACTTGTGTCGAAAACAATTAACAGTGTCTTGCGCGGTAGCGGTCGTCATAAACAAAGCGTGGCCGAATCGAGTTTCGACGCGTGGGTTAAATACTATCGCCAGGACGAAAGCGCGACCAATTCCATCGTCAGTTATTACACCAAAGGGTCGCTGGTAGGTCTCGCGCTCGACCTGATGATACGTGCAGAAACCAAGGGCAAGAAATCGCTGGACGATGTGATGCTGGCCTTGTGGCAGCAATATGGCCGCGATTTTTATCAGGACGGTTCAGAAGGACGCGGCGTCACGGAAAACGAAGTTGATGACTTGTTCGATAGCGTCACAGGCTTGAAGTTGACTCGCCTGCTGGATCGCTGGGTGCGCGGCACCGATGACCTGCCATTGGCAAAATTGTTGACTCCGTTCGGCATTACGTTTGCTGACGAGCGCAAGAACGGCAAGCCGGGTTTGGGATTCCGCACAGTGCGCGATGGCACCGATTGCAAGGTAGCAAACGTGTATGAAAACGGCGCCGCACATAAAGCTGGCGTATCGGCTGGTGACGTATTGGTTGCGATCGATGGTTTGCGCGTGACAGGAACGAATCTGGATGGCGTGCTCAGCCGTTATCGTGCCGGCGATGCGATCGGCCTGCACGTATTTCGACGTGACGAGTTATTGAATTTGCAGGCAAAAGTCCAGGCATCCGATGCGCCAAATGTGATGCTGACGGCAGAGGCGAAGCCGGCGACTGCGGTGCGGCTTCGTGATGCATGGCTTAAATAATGACTGTTTGAAAAAACTGAATTGAAAAAACAGAATAAGCATTGAGGCAGCAATAGCGAGCGCTATCGCAGCTTCAATGTTTTAGTTGAACAGGCGGCTCAGTTCCACACCTGGTTCAGGTGCGCGCATGAATGCTTCGCCAACCAGAAATGCGTGTACATCAGCATCGCGCATTCTTTTGACATCATCCGGTGTCACGATGGCCGATTCGGTAATCACCAATTTATCCGGTGAAATACGTGGCAACAAGTCCAGCGTGGTTTGCAGTGACGTTTCAAACGTGCGTAAGTTGCGATTGTTCACACCCAGCAAAGTAGTTTTCAAACGAAGAGCGGCCGTCAATTCTTCTGCATTGTGCACTTCCACCAGTACGCTCATGCCGAGCTCGTGCGCACATGCTTCCAACTCCGCCATCAAACCGTGATCCAGGCCAGCGACGATCAGCAAGATGCAATCCGCACCCCATGAGCGCGCTTCATACAGCTGATAAGGATCAATCATGAAATCCTTGCGCAATACTGGCAAGGAGCCCGCAGCGCGCGCCTGCTTCAAGTATTCCGGTGCGCCCTGGAAGAATTGCACATCCGTCAGTACCGATAAACAAGCTGCGCCATGTTGTTCATAGCTGACAGCGATTTCTGCAGGATGGAAGTCAGGGCGAATCACACCTTTGGATGGCGACGCTTTTTTGATTTCTGCAATGATGCCGGCGTTGCCGGCAGCGATTTTTTGACGTAATGAATTTTCAAAGCCGCGTATCGCTGCGCGCGCTTCTTTATCGGCTTCGACTTCGCTGCGCAAACTTGCCAGGCTGCGATATTTTTTCGCAGCGGCGATTTCATCGGCTTTGACGGCCAGGATTTTATTCAGAATGTCGGACATGATGATTCACTTCAAATAGTGGTGCAGATAATGCAGGCCGTGTAATGCGCGTAATCCGCGGTCATGCGCTCGCGTCAGGCTTTGCCCAGCGCTTGCGTGACGCTGACAAATTGTTCCAGCTTGGCACGTGCCGCACCCGAAGCAATCGCTTCACGCGCTTGCTTCAAGCCATCGGCGATAGAGCTGGCGACGCCCGCTGCGTACAACGCGGTACCTGCGTTCAGCGCAACGATATCGCGTGCCGCACCGTTAACGTTATCCAGCGCTTCAAAAATTTTTACTTTCGATTCCAGCGAATCCGCAACCTTCAAATTGCGACTGGCGATCATTTGCAGGCCGAAATCTTCAGGATGGATTTCATACTCGCGAATCTCGCCATTGACCAATTCGCCAACCATGGTTGCTGCGCCCAGCGACACTTCATCCATATTGTCGCGGCCCCAGACAACGATCGCATGCTGTGCGCCTAGACGTTGCAACACGCGGACTTGGATGCCGACCAGATCAGCGTGGAAGACGCCCATCAAGATATTCGGAGCGCCGGCGGGATTCGTCAGCGGGCCAAGAATATTAAAAATAGTCCGTACGCCAAGTTCCTTGCGTACCGGCGCTGCATGCTTCATCGCTGCATGGTGATTTGGCGCGAACATGAAACCTATGCCGGTTTGCGCAATCGATTCGGCGACCAACTCAGGTTTCAAGTTGATATTTGCGCCCAGTGATTCGAGTACATCGGCACTGCCTGAAGACGACGACACGCTGCGGCCGCCGTGTTTGGCAATGCGTGCGCCTGCAGCTGCTGCAACAAACATCGACGCCGTAGAAATGTTGAAAGTGTTGGCGCCGTCGCCACCAGTACCGACGATGTCTAGCAGATTGGTAGTGTCGGCCAATGGCACTTTGGTGGAAAACTCACGCATGACCTGCGCGGCAGCTGCAATCTCGCCTATGCTTTCTTTCTTCACGCGCAAGCCCATGGTCAGCGCCGCGATCATGACAGGCGACATTTCACCAGACATGATTTTGCGGAACAGGTGCAGCATCTCATCGTGAAAGATTTCACGATGATCGATGCAACGCATCAGAGCTTCTTGATCAGTAATCGGCATGGCGAGACTTTCTGTATTCAAATGGCGAGCAGCATTATCCATTTAGCGGACGAGGAAGTTTTTCAACAAGGCGTGGCCGTGTTCTGACAAGATCGATTCCGGATGGAATTGCACACCTTGTATATCGAAATCCTTGTGGCGCACACCCATGATTTCACCATCTTCAGTCCACGCTGTCACTTCCAGGCAATCTGGCAATGACGAACGTTCGATCGCCAGCGAGTGGTAACGCGTGATCGTGTACGGGCTAGGCAAATCCTTGAAGACGCCAACGCCGGTGTGTTCGATGGTCGAGGTTTTGCCGTGCATGACTTGCTGCGCACGGATTACCTTGCCACCAAACGCTGCGCCAATTGCCTGATGGCCTAGGCACACGCCAAGGATAGGCAACTTGCCTGCAAACTGCTGCAACACAGGGATAGAGACGCCAGCTTCATGCGGTGTGCATGGGCCGGGCGAAATGCAGATGCGTTCAGGCTTCAACGCAGCGATTTGTTCCAGCGTGATTTCATCATTGCGTACGGTGTGCACGTCTTCGCCCAACTCGCCGAAATACTGCACCAGGTTGTAGGTGAAGGAGTCGTAGTTATCGATCATCAGTAACATTTAAATCTCCCCATCCAAACCATCTTGCACTTGTTCCGCTGCGCGTAAAACGGCGCGGGCCTTGTTCTCAGTTTCTTGCCATTCCATCTCGGGTACCGAGTCAGCGACGATGCCGGCTGCTGCTTGCACGTACAACATGCCGTCCTTGATAACGCCGGTGCGGATCGCGATTGCCAGGTCCATTTCGCCACCAAAGGACAGGTAACCGCATGCGCCGCCATAAATGCCGCGCTTGGTTGGCTCGAGTTCGTCGATGATTTCCATCGCACGGACTTTTGGTGCGCCGGACAATGTGCCCGCCGGGAAAGTCGCTTTCAATACATCCAGATTCGACAAGCCATCTTTTAATGTGCCTTCGACGTTGGAGACGATGTGTTGCACGTGCGAATATTTTTCGATCACCAGTTTGTCAGTTACTTTGACGCTGCCGGTTTCTGCAATGCGCCCGATGTCGTTACGCGCGAGGTCGATCAGCATCACGTGTTCGGCGATTTCTTTGGGATCGGCCAGCAATTCTTTTGCGAGGATCGCGTCTTTTTCCGGTGTGTCACCGCGTGGTCGTGTGCCGGCCAAAGGACGTATCGTGATTTTCTTTTTGCCGCTCGGCATGGTTTCGTTGCGTACCAGAATTTCCGGTGACGCACCGACGATTTGCATGTCGCCGAAGTTGTAGAAGTACATATACGGCGATGGATTCAGCGAACGCAGTGCGCGATAAAGCGTCAGCGGCGCATCGACATACGATTTTTTGATGCGCTGGCCGATTTGCACCTGCATCAAATCGCCGGCCATCACGTATTCCTTGGCTTTGGCGACAGCTGCGAGGTAATCTTTTTTGTCGAATTCTCGGACCGTATCGGTGCGGACCGATGCGCTTGTGACCGGCGCTTCGACCGCGCGGTGCAATTTGGCGCGTAAATCTTTCAAACGTTGACGGCCATTTAAATAAGCGTCCGGCTGCGTCGGATCGACATAGACGATCAGATAAAGCTTGCCGGATAAATTATCGATGACAGCGAGTTCTTCAGTCAGCAGCAACTGGATTTCTGGCAGGCCGAGATCGTCTTTCGGTGTGGAATGCGCCAACCGTTTTTCAACGTGGCGTACCGCGTCATAACCAAAGTAACCAGCGAGACCGCCGCAAAAGCGTGGCATGCCAGGCAGGATCGCTACTTTATAACGCGCCTGAAATTCCGCGATGAATTCCAGCGGATTGCCTTCAACGGTTTCCACAACGGTGCCGTTGCGAACAACTTCAATACGCGTGCCGAAGCTGCGCATCAAGGTGTTGGCTGGCAAGCCGATAAAGGAATATCGCCCAAAGCGTTCGCCACCGACGACCGATTCCAGCAAAAAGGTATTTTTGCCGGCATCCTGGGTTTGCGCCAGTTTGAGATAAAGCGAAAGTGGTGTTTCCAGATCGGCGAATGCTTCAGCCACTAATGGAATGCGGTTATAGCCTTGCGTGGCCAGCGATTTGAATTCGAGTTCAGTCATGGGTTCTCTCCGGACCGCTATTGTAGACGAGCGGTTTGGTACTTTAATAAGTAGTTCAAAAAACGTTGCCGATCGCGCGGGAGTGCAGGAAATGCAAAAGCGTGCGGACGATCAACGGCAAGTGGCATTCAGCGCCAGATTTGCCAGCCTCGCCATAGCCAGGCCTCATGCGCGCCTGGTGTCGTGAGTCGTTTTTTGTCGAGAGACATGATGATTTATGTTGGTGAAATAAGATGTGCTGCGTCTAGCAGCGAAGAAACTATACCATCGCTATCGACGTCTTGTATAGACTGCCCGTGGTTGTAGCCGTACGGAACGTTGAGAACTTTGCAACCTGCGGCGCGCGCGGCCTGCGAGTCGTTGATGGAATCGCCTATCGCCACCACTTCATGCGGATTGAGTCCAAAATCCTTGCAGACTTGCAGTAACTGCATCGGATCAGGTTTCTTTTTTGCGAAAGAATCACCGCCATAAACGATTTCAAAATAAATGCTCAAGCCGGTTTTTTGTAGCAAAGGCAAGGTAAATGCGATGGGCTTGTTGGTGACACAAGCCATGCGCAAACCTTTGTCGCACATGGCTTGCAAGCCTTCGTGCACGCCGGGATAAACGCTTGCGAACTCGCCGTTCACGTCAAAATAATGTTTCTCGAACAGAGTCATGGCTTCCTGAAAGCGCAGCTCAACTTCGCTGGCAGAAAAATCCACGCCTATGCTTTGCCGCACCAGATTCTCTGCGCCTTTGCCGACGAAGCTGATCGCCGTATTCAGATCCAGCGGCCCTAAACCGAGGTCGGCACGCATGCGGTTGATCGTGATGTGCAAATCCTGCGCGGTATGCAACATGGTGCCGTCGAGATCGACGATGACGCCACGTATGTCGTGCAAGATCCGGTTTTCAACTGTACTAGAAGGCAAATTTATACCTTCGCCAGTTCGCCGCGCATCGCATCGATGACCGCTTTGTAGTCCGGCTTGCCGAAAATGGCAGAGCCGGCGACAAAGGTGTCGGCACCGGCACGTGCTGCTTCAGCGATATTGTCGACTTTGATACCGCCATCGACTTCCAGCATGATGTCGCGTCCGGATTCGTTGATCAATTTGCGTACCGCTGCGATTTTTTTCAGTGTGTGCGGGATAAACGACTGACCGCCGAAGCCTGGATTGACAGACATCAGAAGGATAATGTCGAGCTTGTCCATCACGTGTTCCAGATAATGCAGCGGCGTGGCGGGGTTGAATACCAGCCCGGCTTTGCAGCCATTGTCGCGTATCAGTTGCAGTGTGCGATCCACGTGCTCGGATGCTTCAGGATGGAAGGTGATGATGTTGGCGCCGGCTTTGGCAAAATCAGGGACAATGCGATCCACCGGCTTGACCATCAGATGCACATCGATAGGCACTTGCACGTGCGGGCGTATCGCTTCACATACCAAGGGGCCTATTGTCAGATTTGGAACGTAATGGTTATCCATCACGTCGAAATGGATGATGTCAGCGCCAGCGGTGACGACGTTGCGCACTTCTTCCCCAAGACGGGAGAAATCGGCGGAGAGAATGCTGGGGGCGATGCGATAGTTGGCCATGGCAGTGACTTTGTAAATGAAGCCGCTATTTTACCCTGTGGCTCTGAGGCTGCGTTTTGCAAGATGTCGACAGATGATGGATGCTTGCGATTTCAGGGGCACGTCTCGGGTCTGCTATATACAGTTAAGGTACGCGCTATCATGCGGGTTATATATTGAATGAAAAACGCGGCAGGAAGTGCGCGGCACTATAGGAATCACATGGCATCTTACGAATTTACGGTTACCGTAACTACGCAATACTTGGAAGAGCAATCCGACCCCGATCATTCCCATTATGTATTCGCCTACGCGATAAGGATCAAAAACACGGGGCGGGTCGCCGCGCAACTTATCTCGCGGCATTGGGTGATCACTGACACCAATAACCATATCGAAGAAGTGCGCGGCTTGGGTGTGGTCGGCAATCAGCCTTTGCTTCAGCCCGGTGAACACTACGAATATACCAGCGGCATGTCCATGGCGACGCCACAGGGTTCCATGACCGGCGAGTATTTTTGTGTGGCGGAAGACGGCGAGCAGTTCGTGACAAAAATTCCTGAATTTGTTTTGTCCTTGCCGCGCACTTTGCATTAAGTCACCGGTCTATTCATCCTTGTCGTCTTTGGGCGGGGCGGGCTTTTTTGACAGAGGCTGAGTTGGTTTTTTGCCCGAAAACATCGTCCACCACACGATAAAGATCAACAAGCCCAGCGCGATTCCCGCTTCAACAAATAATAGCCACATTGCCAAATACTCCCATGTCATTTATTCGCCTTAGTTTACTCGCATCCATTTTATTCACGCTTGTTTCATGTTCTACCGTGCAGCCTCCAGTCCAGCCGGTTGTCGTGCCGCCGCCCACTCCGGTTCCGGTGACGCCGGGCAAACCGAGCATTTCGCCGGGTGATCTACCCAGCTTGCCTCGTACCGAAATTAACCCGGCACTACGTCCAGTGACATTTGCGGCGTTGCCTGGATGGAAGGACGATGATCAGCGTGAGGCTCTACCGGCGTTTTTGTCTTCTTGCGTAGTGATGATTCGACGCCCCAATTGGAAGCCTGCATGCACCGCCGCAGCAAATCTGGACGGTAATGATGAAAACGCGGTGCGGCAGTTTTTTGAGCGTTACTTCCAGCCTTATGGCGTATCGAATGCGGATGGCTCCCTCTATGGCACAGTGACGGGCTATTACGAACCCTTGCTGCAAGGTTCGCGCAAACGTGGCGGCAAGTATCAAACGCCTTTGCATCGTGCGCCTGATGACATTCTGACCATCGACTTGGTCAGTGTCTTTCCCGAGCTGAAAGGTCAGCGTGTGCGGGGTCGCTTGGTCGGCAATAAGGTGCTTGCTTATCCATCCCGCGGTGAGTTGACTCAATCGAATGCCTTGCTTGGCAAAGAGATTGTTTGGGTCGATGATCCGATTGACGCTTTTTTTCTGCAAGTGCAGGGTTCCGGGCGTGTGCAACTGGACGATGGCAAAGAGCAAGTGCGGATTGCGTATGCAGATCAGAACGGTCATCCATACAAGTCGATCGGTCGCTATCTAATAGACAAAGGCGAGTTGACGCTGGATCAGGCATCTGCGCAGGGCATCAAAGCGTGGTTGAAGGCTAATCCCAAACGCCAGCAGGAGCTACTGAATGCAAATCCAAGCTATGTCTTTTTCAAGGAAGAAAAAGTAAACGATCCAAGTATCGGGCCTAAAGGTGCATTGGGCGTGCCGCTCACACCGCAACGTTCGATCGCGGTTGATCCGCAATTTATTCAACTCGGGGCGCCGGTATTTCTGGTGGCGACCCTTCCTGCCAGTAAAACGCCATTACGCCGTCTTGTGATGGCGCAAGATACCGGCAGTGCAATCAAGAATCCGGTACGCGCTGATTACTTCTGGGGATTTGGTGCCGAAGCCGGCGAACAGGCTGGCCGCATGAAGCAGCGAGGCGAGATGTGGGTGTTGTTGCCGAAGTGATGTCTTTCTAATAGAGAGTGCAGGTTTTACAGGAGCTATTCATGCAATACGAAAATATTCTCGTTGAGATTCATGGCAAGGTCGGCTTGATAACCCTTAATCGGCCGGCGGCATTGAATGCGCTCAACGATAAGTTGATGGACGAGCTGGGTTTGGCATTGCAATCGTTCGACGCTGACGACGACATCGGTTGCATGATCATTACCGGCAGCGAGAAAGCCTTTGCGGCCGGCGCTGATATCGGCGCAATGGCGACCTACTCTTATATGGATGTATATAAAGGCGATTACATCACGCGCAACTGGGAGCAGATACGCAGCGTGCGCAAGCCGGTCATCGCAGCGGTAGCTGGTTATGCATTGGGCGGCGGCTGTGAATTGGCGATGATGTGTGACTTCATTATTGCGGCGGACACAGCGAAGTTCGGCCAGCCTGAAATCAAATTGGGCATTATTCCAGGTGCTGGCGGTACCCAACGTTTGCCGCGCTCAGTGTCGAAATCAAAAGCGATGGACATGTGTTTGACTGCGCGCATGATGGATGCGGCAGAAGCTGAGCGTGCTGGGTTAGTTTCGCGGGTGGTTGCCGTGGACAAGTTGCAAGAAGAAGCATTGGCTGCCGCAACCGTCATTGCGAATATGTCGCTGCCTATGGTCATGATGATTAAAGAATCCATCAATCGCGCCTACGAAACAACGCTTGCTGAAGGCGTGCAGTTCGAGCGCAGACTCTTCCATAGCACCTTCGCAACAGACGATCAGAAAGAAGGAATGCGTGCATTTGTAGAGAAGCGCGCAGCGAAATTCAAGAACGTTTAAGGCCTGCGTAAAAAGTAATTTCAAAAGAAATAAACTATTTACGTAAAAGCACTTGCCAAGGTTTAAGAAGCTTTGCTATAGTTCGGCTCCCGTCGCAGAACAAGCAGCGAAACGCAGAGTGTAGCGAGCTGGATTGTAGTGTGATGGGGGAGAAGAAGTTGTTGTAGGAGTTGAGTTTTTGTTAGTCGTTTTGAAGAAATTTAAAACGAATCTTTTTAAAAAGTTTCTTAAAAAGATGTTGACGAAAACGAAGACATGCCACATAATC